>WNEZ01004106.1_pt1 | contig 15204 bp, 18 predicted proteins | sample 5400521 | NCBI WGS metagenome assembly WNEZ01 (sample SAMN13153339, study PRJNA577476) | soil metagenome | isolation source: 120 cm saprolite under Douglas fir tree site 2 hole 1 replicate 1 | place: USA:California | collected 2015-04-18
ATTCCAGGCGATGATCGCGGTACTCGCGCTTGATCGCGCCCGAGGCGAGGCGGGCTGCGCCATCGCCCATGCGTTCGGCCGCCGCCTCAAACTCTCGGAAGGTCGCCGCGACCGACGGCCGTTCGCGGATGCGCTCGCGCCATCTCGCCAGCGATGACTCCGCCGGCGTGCCGAAGCCGTAATGGAACGAGCGGTTGACGTAGGGTGCCACGCTGAGGTCGGCCCAACCGAAGCTTGCGCCGTTGAACCATTCGCGGTCGCCCAGCTTGTCGGTGAGCCAGGCCTGCAGCTCGGCCGTCTGCCGCGCGGCGGTTTCCTTCATCTTCTCGGCCTCAGCCCCCTCGGCCCGCTTGAACCAGCGGATCTCGCTCAAGCCCCAATTGATCGCTTCGTAGAGCGTATCGCAGATCTCCTCGATCATGCGGGCATTGGCGCGCTGGGCGGGTTCGCGCGGCAGCAGCGGCGGAGACGGGAATTTGTCCTCGAGATATTCAAGGATGATCGTCGAGTCGAAAATGTGGGCCTCGCCGTCGATCAGCGCCGGCACTTCGTTGCGCGGGCTGGTCGCGGCAAACTGGCCGTCGGCCCTGCCCGAGCCCAGCGCCGGCGGCGTCTCGACCTTGAAGTCGAGGCCCTTCTCGCGCAACGCGATCTTGACCTTCTGGGCGTAGGACGACAGCGGATGTTCGTAGAGCAGCATCAGGGAAGCTCCAATCGGACGGCCACTGCGGCGCTGGCGATCACGGCGATGTCGTTACCCTCGGGGTCGGGCACGTCGAGCCCGCCCTTGACCGCTTTCACCGTGACGATGCCGTGCGGCAGCGAGGCCCGCACCTTCTCGAGATCGACCTTGTCGGGCTGCTGAACGCCGATCGTGACGTCGACGAACATGGCGGTCTTGGCGTTGACCCCGAGCGTGCGGATCATGGTGAGGGAACTGTGGTGCAGCGCGTCCTGCACGGCACGCAACGCCGCCTTGGTGTAGTCGCCGCCGTGCAGATCGTTGCCGGTGCCGAGCTCGAGGATGACACGTTTGTTGGGCATAATGGCCTCCTCAGAGATCGAGCCGCACGATGGCGGCCGCCTGGGCGATCACCGTCTTGTCGGTGCCGGCTTCGTTGGCGATCTCCAAACCGCCCTCGACCACGTTCACCGTGCCGCTGCCGTGCGGCAGCACCGCCAGCACCTGCTTCTTGTCGACCTGGTCGGGCTTGGGCACGCCGATCAGCACCTCGACCTGCATGTCGTCGCTCGACTTGCCGACCGCCCCCGCGACGGTGAGCGAGTTGTGCCACAGCGCGTCGCGCAGCGCGCGGACCGCGGCCTTGGTGTAGTCGCCGCCACGGATGTCGGTGCCCATGCCGATCTCGAGAGCCACCCTCTTCAGCGCCATGACAGCTTCCTCCCGGCCTTGCGTTGGACGCAGCAAGACGGCCGCACAGGGCGGCCGTCTTTCCTTCTTACAGTCCAAATGAGGCGGCGTTAAGCGCTACTTGCTGCGCGCGGCGTCGATGCTCCACGGGCCCGGACCGGCCGCCGCGATATAGAGGAAGACGAAGCAATAGAGCGCTGCAAGCTCGCCGCCGTTAAGGCCCGGGTAAAGGCCGCGCGGCGCATGGGCGTAGAAGTAGGCGACCGCGGTCATGCCCGAGAGGATGAAGGCCACCGGCCGGGTGAACAGGCCGATGACGAGCAGCGCGCCGCCGATCAGCTCTAGGAATCCGGCGATGCCGGGCAACGACGACAGATCCAGATTGGCGAAATTCGGCACGACCGGGAACTTCAGAATTTTTGCCGTTCCATGCGCCAACAACATCAGCCCAGCCATGATACGCAGGATGCTGAGCACGCGCGGCGCCCATGCCACGGCGATTGCGTCGACATTCGTCATGATGCACTCCCCACAATTGAACGCACGCCAATCATGTCCGCGGCGCGAACTTCCGACAAGCGGTTGCTACGGTAATCTGGTAACGTAATCGTCAGTGAGGCGGGCGCCCTGTAGTGCGGTCTGCGCTCAAGCGACAGGAGCGGGCGGCCCGGTCGGATGCGGCGGCGGTGGCGGCATGTCTTCCGGCACTGGTCCGCCGGGCTGCGGCATCTCGGGCGGAATCGGATCGGTCTTGGGTTCCGGTGGAACCGGCGGCGGCTCGCGCGGTGGTGCTGATCGCAACATCAACTCTCGCTTTCCAAAGAAAGGGATGCCCGCCGATCGACGGGCATCCCTCCCTCCTTAAGACGAATGGCTATTCGTCGTCCCGCTGCTGCTGCTGACCGGGCTTCTGGCCCGGATGCTGGTTGGGCTGTTGCTTCTGACGCTGCTGCTGCTCGCGCTGTTGGCGCTCGCGCTGCTGCTGGTCACGATCCTGTTGGGACTGCTGTGGGTTGCGGTCCTTCGGATTGTTCATTGCTAGCCCTCCATCCTGTGGCAGCGACACCCGGTATGGACGCCGCTGCCAGAGAAACGCCCCCTCGCCGGAACGGGTTGCCGGTCCGTTCGTTCTCCCAACACAGCCCGACCACAAGATATGGGAGACAACACGTGAGAAGGAAATCTGCACTTGCCGTGCTCGCCGTATGTTGCATCGCTATGTCAGGCGGCGCCTTCGCGGCCTCCGAAGCCGACTGCGCCGCCCAGTGGAAAAGCGCCGATGGCAACGGCGACGGCTTCATGCAGGCCTGCCGGAACGACGTGTTCATGGCCAAGGCGCCCGAGTCGGGCGCGCCGTTGAAGGGCGCCAACAGCTTCACCGAATCGCAGGCCAAGGATCGTGCACTCGCCGCCGGCTTCACCAGCGTGTCCTCGCTGGTCAAGGACGGCGGCGGCATCTGGCGCGGCACCGCCATGAAGGACGGCAAGAGCGTGAAGGTGGCCGTCGACTACAAGGGCAACGTCGTCAGCAACTAAACCCTCGACCAGGAGAAGCCGTCATGAAGACCATCGCATGCGTCTACGACACCTATGGCCAGGCCCGCCAGGTCGTGGCCGACCTCGAGGATTCTGGCATCGCCACCGCCGACATCAACCTGATCGCCAACAAGTACGTCTGCGACGAGACCGCCCGCATCGACGAGCCATCGGCTGCGGGTCCAGGCGCCGGCGTCGGCGCCGCCCTGGGCGGCACGGCGGGCCTGCTCGCCGGACTTGGCGTCATCGCCATTCCCGGCCTGGGACCGGTGGTGGCGGCGGGCGCCTTGGCGGCGACCGCGGTCGGCGCCGCGGCCGGTGCGGCGACCGGCGGCGTGGTCGGCGCGCTGGTGAGCGCCGGCGTGCCGGAGCAGGAAGCCCACGTCTACTGCGAGGCGGTGCGTCGCGGCGGCACGATGGTGAGCGTGCGCGTGCCCGACAACAAGGCGGACTACGTCCTGCAGATCATGAGCCACTGTGAGCCGATCGATCCGATGGAGCGCCGCACCGTGTACAGCGGCGAGGGCTGGAAGCGTTTCGACCCGGCGGCCGCGCCCTATCGTCCGAGCCAGGCTGAAATCGACCGGCTGCGCCGACCTTACATTCGCTAGAGGCCGCGCCTGCCGTGCCTAGTTCTCCGGCACCTTGCCGATGCGCTCGACCGCGAGCCGCAGCCGTGCGGCGTCGCGGTCGAGAAAGACCTTGAACTCGGGCGCGTCGAGATAGGCGATCGGCGTTTCGACCTTGGCCATCGCGTCCTTGAACTCGGCATCCTCGACGGTGCGCCGGACCGCATCGCGCAGCACCGACATCACCGCGGGTGGCGTTGCCGCGGGGGCAAACAGACCCGACCAGATGTAGAAGGTGGCGTCGTAGCCTAGTTCCTTCATGCTGGGCACATCGGGCATCGAGGCCAGACGCTTGTCGCCCCACACGGCGAGCGCGCGCATCTTGCCCCCCTTGATTTGGCCGATCGCCGCCGCCGGGCCCGAGGCCAGCGCATCGATCTGGCCGCCCAGCAATGCCGCGACCGCCGGTCCGCCGCCCTGATAGGGGATGTGGAAAAGCTTTATGCCGGCGGCCTCGGCGAAGATCTCCATCGCCACGTGCAAAGTGCCGTAGACGCCCGACGAGCCATAGTTGATCGTCGCGGGCTTGGCCTTCGCGGCGTCGACCAGGTCCTTCAAGGTCCTGTACGGCCCGTCGGCGCGGACCACGAGCACGGTCGGATCGGCGCTGATCAGCGCGATCGGCGCCAGCTGGTCGAGCTCGTAGGCCGGCGGGCGGCCTTGCAGGCGGTCGGCCACCGGCAGCACCGAGATCGACGACAGCGCCATCAGGATCGTGTAGCCGTCGGGCTGGGCGTGGGCGGCCTGGGCGGCGCCCACCGCGCCGCCGGCGCCGCCCTTGTTGACGACCACGACCGATTGCTTGAGCAGCCTGCCCATCACGTGCGCCACCGGCCGGCCGGTGATGTCGGCGACGCCGCCCGGCGGAAACGGCACGATCATCTGGATGGGCCGGGTCGGAAAGATCTCCTGGGCGGCCGCCGGCAGCGCCGGCAGCATCAGCGCGCCGGCGATCAGCGTGCGCCGCTTCATTTCGCTGCCGAGGCGCCGCCCTTGGCCGCGCCGGCTCGGGTGCCGGGATAGCTGGCGGTGAAGCCGAACTCGGTCACGAGCGCATTGGGCATCATGATCTTGTCGAGATCGGAGAGGCCGGCCGTCTTGGCCGGTTTCAGTCCCAGCGTCAGCGGCCCCTTGGGCGCCTTCCAGTCGGCGATGAAGGACGAGACTGCGTCCAGCGCCTTCAAGGTTTCAGGTCCCTGTCCCTCGGCGAAGCTCGCGAGGGCCACCAGTGCCGTCTGCACCATCTCTTCCGGCTTCGCGCCTTGCTCCTTGGCCATCGCCGGCACCAGCTTGGACAGAAGCCCGCTGTCGTCGATCGTCAGCGAGGCGGTGCGCAGCTTGCCGTCATCCTTGGCGCCGGCCATGCCCGCTTTGTCGCTGATGCCGTCCATCACCAGGGAGAACACGATCTTGGCCTGACCGCGCAGGCTGACCTCCAGCGTCTTGAGGGTCAGCACCTTGGCCGCCGGATCGATGCGGTAGTCGAGCGCGATGTCGACCGGCACGTTGGGCACGCCATAAGGCTGCAGTGCGGTGAACATCTCGTCGTCGCCCGTCATGCCCTCGAGCTTGAGCTTGGCGAAGCGCGGCGTCTCGTCGTCGTTGGCGTCCTTCTTCATGCGGTCGAAATCCATCTCTTCGACCGTCACCTTCTGGATCTTGACCGTGCTCTCCTTGTCGCCCGTCGCCGGATTGGCCGGCACCACGGCCACGACGTCGTTCAGGATGAAACCGGAGCTGCCGAGCGGCTCGGCGCTCGCATAGCTGAACTTCTTCAGCTCGAACTGCGGCTTGATCTCCTTCTCGAAGCGCTCCAGCCCGTTTTGCGCCCACGATCCTGCGGCGAACCCGAGCACCAGCAGCGCAGACAAGATTCCTGACCAAATTGACCGCATTAGAAGCCCCCGTCGGTTGGCCGACGAGCGTAACACTGCCCGGTTGCAACGGCGAATCGGCAAGCGATACCGTATCGACGTTGTCAGCTTGCTGCGCCAAGCTGGCGGCGAACCACCAAAGCAGGGCACCATGATCCGCGAAGCGCGTGCCGAGTGGCGCCCGGTATCCAAGGTGCTGAACACCGAGATCATCCTCAAGACGACATTGAAATAGCGCGCCACCCAAGTGTTGGGGTCGAGCCAAGACGGCAGACCCCATCTAGAGGGCCGGACATGGGCTAAAAGGGTCGGCAACGACTCGATGCTGGCGGTGTTTAGTTCCCCGAAAAAGGCGATCCAAACATGACAGCTCGGCCGTATCCGGAAAAAGACCGTGATTCCCCGTCAACCGACCTGCACCTCTCCGAGGAACTGGCGGCAGCGCTGCGGGCGGTGGTGATCGCACGCGACCGTTTGATGGCGGAGAGTCCGCAGTCTGCCGACTATCAAGCCGTGCTGGCCGATTACCTCAAGGTGGCGGTGCACCACTTGGCGATTCTCGCTGTTGCCCAAGCGCAGCAAAACGAGGTGCTTTCAGCAGAGGTCGCCGAGCTTCGCGCGCAAGTCGACGCGCTGCGGCCGGTGGTGCACTGATGGGCACCCAGCTTGCCCTGCCGGCGCATTGGGCGCGCTATTTGCCGAGCTATATCGATCCGGTCGACCGGTTGGTGGCGCTGGACAAGGATGTGCAGCAGGCCCAAGCCGACATCCGCGACATCCTCGACCGGCTTGCCGAAAAATACGGCGCCACGACACAGGACGTGGCCGTGGCCATGCGCTCGATCGACGACACGCTGGGCGATCTGCTGTACGAGCGCCGCCGGCTGCTCGAGCACGACATCGAAGATGGCGACCCGGTCTAAGCGCATCGCGCTTGCCGGTTCTAAGGCTGCTCATCCAGCCATTGGCGTGCGGCGTGCAGTTCGCGGAAAATCTGCAGCGGCCGGCGGACCTGTGCGGCGCCGGCGAAGATCTGGGCCTGCGCATAACTTTCATCGGATGCCGCGACGATCGCCACCGGGCCGATCTGGCCGTGCTGGGCATAGAAGACGACGCGCTGGCCGAGCGCTTTCAGGTTCTCGTCGCTGAGCGCGTTGGGCGTATGGGTGATCTCGAAGATCTTGCGATAGGCCATGGCACCGTCGGCGGTGACGCCGGCGAAATACTGCTCGATGTCGGCCACCGTCACCTCGTCCTTGGCGACGGCGACGACGAGCCGCTGGGGATGAGAAACCGTCCAGTGCACAGGCATGGGTCCAAACTAGCATTGTGAGGCTGGCGCGACCACGCCGGATCGCCGCTGTCGGGACGTCGAGCAGTGTTGCCCGCGCCGTGTGCCCCTCCTAGAGTTGCGCCGGGGATATCGAAGAGGGGACCTGCCATGGAAATCAAGGACCTGCGCCGTCGCGACGTCGTGTCACTTTTGGGGAGTGCCGCTGCCGTCGGCGCGGCGGGACCGGCCTTCGCTCAGGCCGAGCCGGCCAAGCCCGGCCAGATCGTGGTCAACCATTCCGGCGGGTCGATGGGCACGGCCATGCGCAAGGCCTTCTTCGCCGGCTACGAGAAGAAATACGGAATCCGCGTGGTCGAGACCAGCCCGGCCGATTTCGGCAAGCTGCGCGCCATGGTCGACTCGGGCAACGTCGAATGGGACATCACCGAGATCGGCGGTCAGGACGCCATCCGCGCCACCAAGATGGGGCTGGTCGAGAAGATCGACGACAAGGTCGTCGACCGCTCGAAATATCCCGAGAAGGCGCGCAGTCCTTACGTCTTTGCCTCGTCGGTCTACACCACCATCATCGGCTATCGCACCGATGTGTTCAAAGGCGGCAGCCATCCCAAGACCTGGGCGGAATGGTGGGACGCCAAGAAGTTTCCCGGCGCGCGTTCCATGCGCAACCACCCGACCGACAATCTCGAGTTCGCGCTGCTGGCCGACGGCGTGCCGAAGGACAAGCTCTATCCCATCGACTTCGACCGCGCCTTCAAGAAGCTCGACGAGATCAAGCCGCACGTCACAGCCTGGTGGTCGACCGGCCAGCAGCCGGCCCAGCTTCTGCTCGACAAGGAGGTCGTGCTGGCGACGGGCTGGAACGGCCGCTTCTACGACATCATCAAGAAGGGCGCGCCGGTCGAAATCGAATGGGGCGAAGGCGCGCTGAAGCAGGGCAGCTTCGTCATCCCGAAGGGCGCCAAGAATGCCTACTGGGCCCAGAAGATGCTGGCCGAGATGTCGGTGCCCGAGCAGCAGGCGGTCTATGCCACCGAGCTCGGCTACCCCGGCCTCAACCTCGAATCGCTGAATTTCGTCGACGCCAAGGTGAAGCCCTATCTGCCGACGCAGTACCTCGACAAGCAGTTCTGGATCGACGATTCGTGGTACGCCGAGAACGGCAACAAGGCGCAAGAGCTGTGGAACGCCTGGATGCTGAAGAAGGCCTGACGCATTGGCGGCTAGAATTGGGGCGGCCAGAATCGGGGCGGCAAAATCGGGGGAGCTCCGCGTCGAGGGACTGACGCGGCGCTTCGGCGACGTGGTGGCGCTCGACGGCGTGTCGCTCGACATCGCCTCGGGCGAGCTTTTGACCATCCTGGGGCCGAGCGGCTCGGGCAAGACCACGCTGTTGAAGGTGGTCGCGGGCTTCGAGAGGCCGGATGGCGGCCGCGTGCGGGTCGATGGCGAGGACATCACCACGGTGCCGCCGGCCAGGCGCGACATCGGCATGGTGTTCCAGAACTACGCCCTCTTTCCGCATCTCACGGTGCAGGCCAATGTGGCGTTTCCGCTGGAGATGCGGAACGTCGGCAAGGCCGAGATCGAGCGGCGCGTGGGCGAGACCCTGGCCCTGGTCGAGCTGGCGGGCTACGAGGCGCGGCTGCCCAAACAGCTGTCGGGCGGCCAGCAGCAACGCGTGGCGCTGGCCCGCGCCATCGTCTTCAATCCGCGGCTGCTGCTGCTCGACGAACCGTTCGGCGCGCTCGACCGCAAGCTGCGCGAGACCATGCAGCTCGAGGTGCGCCGCCTGCAGCGCCGGCTCGGGCTCACCACGATCTTCATCACGCATGACCAGGAGGAGGCGCTGGTGCTCTCCGACCGCATCGCCGTGATGAACCGCGGCGCCATCCAGCAGGTCGCCACCACGACCGAGATCTACGAACGGCCGGCCAACGATTTCGTCGCCGACTTCGTGGGCGAGAGCAACATCTTCCATGGCATCCTGACCGAGCCCGGCGTGATCACGCTGGCCGGCGGACGACGGATTCGGGTCGACGGCGCGGCGGCGATCGGCGCGCGGCTGGGCGTGCTGATGCGGCCCGAACGCTTTGCCATGAGCGGCACGAACTCCTTCGCTGGCGAAGTGCTGGAGGCGGTCTATCTCGGCGCCTCGTTCAAGCTTCGGCTGGCCTGCACCGACGGGCTGGAATTGATCGTCCGCCAGCCCGCGCGCGGCCGCCTCCCGGCCGCCGGCCAGCGCATCGAGGTCGGCATCGAACCGGACGCGATTCATGTTTTTTGAGTCTTTGCTGGGGGCGCGCCACTCCAGTGGCGCTTCTTTCATCGCTATGAGCGCCACTGGAGTGGCGCGCTCCCAGCCATGAACAAATCGATCCTTCCGGCGACGCCCGCCCTCGTTCTTCTGCTCGTCTTCTTCCTGTTCCCGGTCGTGCGCATGCTGGGCTTCAGCGTCGAGGCCGGCAGCTTCGAATGGTACGCCAAGGCGCTGGGCGAGGGCCTCTATATCGGCGTGTTCTGGAACACCTTCGAGATCGCCCTGCTGGTTACCGGCATCTGCCTGCTGCTGGGCTATCCGCTGGGCTTCCTGATCGCGACCACGACGCCGGCTTGGGCGACGGCCGGCTTCATCTTCGTGCTGCTGCCGCTGTGGACCTCCATCCTGGTGCGCACCTACGCCTGGATGGTGCTTTTGGGCCGCAACGGCGTCTTCAATCGCTGGCTGATCGATGCCGGCATCATCACCGACCCGCTGCCGCTGCTGCACAATTTCACCGGCGTGCTGATCGGCATGGTGCACGTGCTGCTGCCCTACATGGTGCTGCCGATCTACGGCGCGGTGCGACGGCTCGATCCCGCCGTCGTCGCCGCCGCCGAGGGGTTGGGCGCCTCCAACTGGCGCATCTTCTGGCGCATCCATCTGCCGCTGACCCTGAACGGCATCTTTGCCGGCTGCGTGCTGGTGTTCGTGCTGTCGCTCGGCTTCTTCATCACGCCCGCGCTGCTGGGCGGCGGGCGCGTGATCATGATCGCCGTGTTGATCGAGCAGGAGGTGCGGCAGACGCTGAACTGGCCGTTTGCCGCGGCGCTGTCGGCCGTGCTGCTGGCCTTCACGCTCGCGGTCTATACGCTGGCCCAGCGCTTCACGCGCACCGAGGCCCACTCATGAGAAGAGTGGCCCTGGGCCGCCGCGTGCTCGCGCTGGCCGGCGCGGCGATCTATCTTTTCCTGATGCTGCCGCTGCTGGTGGTGTTCCCGATCTCGCTGAGCTCAGCGCCCTACATGCAGTTCCCGCCGCCCGGCCTTTCCTGGCAGTGGTACGAGCGCTTTGTCGACGACCCGCAATGGATCGATGCCACCTGGCGCTCGCTGTACATCGGTGCGGCAACCGCGGTGCTGGCCCTGGCGCTCGGCGTGCCGCTGGCCTTCAGCTTGGTGCGCGGCACGTTCCGCGGACGGACCCTGCTCGACCGCCTGGCGCTCGCACCCATCATCGTGCCCACCATCATCCTGTCGGTTGCCGTCTATGGCCTGTTCGCCAAATTGAAGCTGATCGGCGCGTGGTACGGGCTGGTCGTGGCGCACACCGTGCTGGCGCTGCCTTTCGTCGTGCTGGTGATGACGGCCGGCCTGCGCGATTTCGACCGCAGGCTGGAACAGGCCGCCGAGGGCTTGGGCGCCAGCCGCTGGCGGACGCTCGGCCGCATCACCCTGCCGCTGCTCCGGCCCAGCCTGGTCTCGGCCGGCTTGCTCGCCTTCATCTCCTCGTTCGACGAGCTGGTGGTGGCGCTGTTCCTGGCCGGGCCGAACATGACGCTGCCCAAGAAAATGTTCGACAACATCCTGATGGAAATCGATCCCACCATCGCCGCCGTGTCGGTGATGCAGATCCTGCTGGTGGCGCTGGTGATGGTCCTGATCGGTCGCTTCGGCCGGGGCCTGAGCGGCAGCGCGCGTTGATGGAGCGAGAAATGGCCGAGTCGGTGTTCCACAAGGATTTCAAGGCGATGCCGTGGTGGTGGGAATGGTGGCATCCCACCAACGAGCTGTCGCAGGACCCGCCGCGCAAGACCGACGTGCTGGTGGTAGGCGCAGGCTACGGCGGGCTGTCGACGGCGCTCGAGCTGGCGCGCTCGGGTGTCGAGGTCACGGTGCTGGAGCGCGGCGATTTCGGCGTCGGCGCCTCGACGCGCAACGGCGGCATGATCTCGGGCGGCACCAATCTCGGCAAGGGTCTGGGCGGCAAGAGCCCGATCGCCGAGGAGTTCGAGCGCAAGAAAGCCGAGCTGATGGGCGCCGGCGCAGATTCGCTCACCGTGCTCGAGGACATCATCGCCCGCGAGAAGATCGAATGCGGGCTGCACAAGAACGGCCGCTTCGTCGGCGCCTGGACGCCCAAGCATTACGCCGATCTCGCGACCAAGGTCGAGACCTACAACAAATACGCCAATGCCGGCAGTTCGATGGTGCCGCGCGAACGCCAGCGCGAGATGATCGCGTCGGACTATTACTACGGCGGCATGTACGCCCTCTGCGCCGGCCATCTGCATCCCGCGCTCTACTACAAAGGCCTGCTGGAAGCCGCGCACCGCGCCGGCGCCATTTTATGTGCGCGCGTCGAGGCCGAGCGCATCGACAAGACGACGACGGGCTTTCGCGTACTGACCTCGAAAGGACCGGTCACGGCGCGCGAAGTGGTGGTCGCTACCAACGGCTATACCGGCGAGCTGACGCCCCGGCTGCAGCGCCGGGTCGTGCCGGTGGCGAGCCACATCATCGCCACCGAAGACCTGCCCGAGCCCGCCAGTACGCTGATCCCCGAGCTGCGCGCCGTCGGCGACACCAAGCGGGTGCTGACCTACTACCGGCCCTCGCCCGACGGCAAGCGGCTGATCTTTGGCGGCCGCGCCCGCTTCACCGCGGCGCCGCCCGAGGTCAGCGCACCGGCGCTCTACCGCTACATGATCGACCGCTTCCCGCAGCTCGACGGCATCCGCATCACCCATGTGTGGACCGGCAATGTCGCCTTCGCGCTCGACTACATGCCGCACATGGGCACCGACCAGGGCGTGCATTATCTGCTGGCGTGCAACGGCAATGGCGTCGCCATGATGACCTATCTCGGCACCCAGACCGCCAAGAAGATCGCCGGTGGGCGCAACGAGCCCATCAACCCGCTGGACGGCCGCGATTTTCCCGAGCACGCCCTGTACAACGGCGAGCCGTGGTTCCTGCCCATGGTCGGCGCCTGGTACCGCACGCGCGACTGGCTCGACCGCCGGTTGGCGCGATGACCAACCTTCCGGTTACGTTGCCCGTTACGTTGGAAGACATCCAGCTCGCCGCCGCGCGCATCGGCGGCGCGGTGGTGCACACGCCCTGCCTGCGAAGCGAGACGCTGTCGCGCCTTGCCAAGGCGGACGTCTGGATCAAGTTCGAGAACCTGCAATTCACCGCCTCCTTCAAGGAGCGCGGTGCGCTCAACACCCTGCTGCAGCTCACGCCCGACGAACGCAAGCGCGGCGTCATCGCCATGTCGGCCGGCAACCATGCGCAGGGCGTCGCCTATCACGCCGGCCGGCTCGGCATCCCCGCCACCATCGTCATGCCCTCGTTCACGCCCAACACCAAGGTCAAGCACACGCGCGATCATGGCGCGCGCGTGGTCCTGCACGGCGACACCCTGGCCGAAGCCGGCGCCGAGGCGCATCGGCTGGCCAAGGCGGAGAAGCTGGTGTTCGTCCACCCCTATGACGATCCGCGCATCATCGCGGGCCAGGGCACGATCGCGCTGGAAATGCTGCAGGACGTGCCCGAGCTCGACACGCTGGTGGTCCCGGTGGGCGGCGGCGGCATGATCGCCGGCTGCGCCGTCGCGGCGCGCGGACTGAAGCCCGACGTGAAGGTGATCGGCGTCGAGTCAGCGGGCTATTCGGCGATGCGCCAGCTGCTGGCCGGCGAGCCGGTGAGGGTGGGCGGCGACACCATCGCCGAGGGCATCGCCGTGCGCGACATCGGCACCGCGCCGCTTGCCATCGCCCGCGCCCTGGTCGATCGCGTGCTCGCGGTCGACGAGGTGGCGATCGAGCATGCCATCGCGCTTTTCCTCGAGGTCGAGAAGACGGTGGCCGAAGGCGCCGGCGCGGCGGGTCTGGCGGCGCTGTTGGCCCATCCGCAGCATTTCACCGGCCGCAAGGTCGGGCTGGTGCTGTGCGGTGGCAATATCGACACCCGCCTGCTCGCCTCGGTCCTGCTGCGCGGCCTGGTGCGCGACGGCCGCATCGTCCGCCTGCGGCTGATGATCGGCGACCTGCCCGGCCAGCTCGCCCGCGTCGCCGGCCTTATAGGCAAGGCGGGCGGCAACATCGTCGAAGTCCAGCACCAGCGCCTGTTCGGCAGCGTCGTCGCCAAGGCGACCGAGCTCGACGTCACCGTCGAAACCCGCGATCGCGACCATGTCCGCGAGCTGGTAGCGGCGCTGCAGGCCGACGGGTTCAAGGTGCGGGTGCTGGAAGGCGCGGACGCGTAAATCCGCCGCTTTTACCCATCGGTGGGTGGGTCTAAAAGACCCGCCATGGCCACCGCCCCAAACTACGTACCCTCGCCCACGCCCGATCTTGCTCGCATCGAACGGGCGCTGATCTCCGTGTCCGACAAGGTAGGCCTGGTCGAGCTCGGCCGGGCGCTGGCCGCCCACGACATAGAAATCCTGTCGACTGGAGGCTCGGCCAAGGCGTTGCGCGACGCCGGCCTAAAGGTGACCGAGGTGAGCGATCACACCGGCTTTCCCGAGATCATGGACGGCCGCGTGAAGACGCTGCAGCCCACCATCCATGGCGGCATCCTGGCGCGGCGCACCGATGCCGGCCATCGCAAGGCGATGAGCGATCACAAGATCGCCGGCATCGATCTTGTGGTGGTGAACCTCTATCCGTTCGAATCAACGGTGGCGCGCGGCGCGGACTTCCCGACCTCGGTCGAGAACATCGACATCGGCGGCCCCGCCATGATCCGCGCCGCGGCCAAGAACCACGCCGACGTGGCGGTCGTGGTCGATCCCAGCGACTATGCGGCCGTGCTGGCGGAGCTCAGGCAACACGGCGGCGCGACAACGCTCGCGCTGCGCCGCAAGCTCGCCGCCAAGGCCTATGCCCGCACCGCCGCCTACGATTCGGCGATCGCGAGCTGGTTCGCCAAGCAGGAAGGCGAGACCTTCCCCGAGCGGCTGACCATCTCGGCCGAGCGCGTGCAGACCTTGCGCTATGGCGAGAACCCGCATCAGCAGGCCGCCTTCTATTCCGACGGCAGCAAGCGGCCGGGCATCGCGACGTCGCGCATGGTCCAGGGCAAGGAGCTTTCCTACAACAACATCGGCGATACCGAGGCGGCTTACGAATGCGTGGCCGAGTTCAAGGAGCCCGCCGTTGTCGTGGTGAAGCACGCCAATCCCTGCGGCGTCGCGGTCGCCAAGGACCAGTACAGCGCCTATCTGAAAGCCTATGCCTGCGATCCGGTGTCGATCTACGGCGGCATCGTTGCGGTCAACACAACGCTCGACGCCAGGACGGCCGAGGACCTGGCGAAACGTTTCCTCGAAGTCGTGATCGCGCCCGACGCCACGGCCGAAGCCCTGGCCGTCCTGGCAAGGAAGAAGGACGTGCGCGTGCTGCTGGCCGGCGCCCCACCCGATCCGGCGAGCGCCGGCATGACCCTGAAGAGCGTGGCCGGCGGCTACCTGCTGCAGAGCCGCGACAACGGCCACGTGAAGAAGGGCGACCTGAAAGTCGTCACCAAGCGCGCGCCAACCGCCAAGGAGCTCGACGATCTTCTATTCGCCTTCACCGTGTGCAAGCACGTGAAGTCGAACGCCATCGTCTATGCCAAGGACGGCGCCACGGTGGGCGTCGGCGCGGGCCAGATGAACCGCCGCGATTCCTCGCGCATCGCCGCCCTCCGCGCCGCCGAGGCGGGCGAGCTGGCGGGGCTGAAGGAAAGCCCGGCAATCGGCAGCGTCGTGGCCTCGGACGCTTTCTTTCCCTTCGCCGACGGCCTTTTGGCCGCGGCCGAAGCCGGCGCCACCGCCGTCATTCAGCCCGGCGGCTCGCTGCGCGACAAGGAAGTGATCGAGGCGGCCGACGAGAAGGGCCTGGCGATGGTCTTCGCTGGCATGCGCCACTTCCGGCACTGATCAAAGCCGCTGGACCTGCAGCGTATAGAGTTTTTTCTCCTCGATCGCTTGCGCCGCGGCGACCAGCCGATCGAGATCGTCCTGCGGCTGCACGAAGCGTCCCGACAAGCCATCCGCCCGGCCCGAGGCGAGTGCCAGCAGCAGCGCGGCCGGGCGCTCCGGCGGCAGGTCGCGGCCCTCGTCGAAGATGTCGCGAAACCACGGTAGCCACGTCTTCCCTTCAGGCGAGTTCAGCGAATGCTCGCTCATCGCCGTGCGCACGGTGCCGGGACCCATGGCGAAGACCGAGACACCGTGCTCCTTCACCT
>WNEZ01006111.1_pt1 | contig 15188 bp, 14 predicted proteins | sample 5400521 | NCBI WGS metagenome assembly WNEZ01 (sample SAMN13153339, study PRJNA577476) | soil metagenome | isolation source: 120 cm saprolite under Douglas fir tree site 2 hole 1 replicate 1 | place: USA:California | collected 2015-04-18
AAACGAACATGCGCCAAGGGAAAAAACGCCATGTTCGAGATCCTCGATCGCCGGACGAGTCTGACCGGCAACCAGATCAAAATCCTCGCTGCGGCAATTATCGGCGACGCGCTGGAATTCTTCGACTACTTCCTGATCGGCTTTGTACTCGCCTTCCTGATCGGACCGTGGAAACTCACCTTCGGGCAGTCCGCCACCGTATTGATGAGCTCCGGCATCGGCGCCATCATGGGCGCTTATGTCTGGGGCTGGCTCGCCGACCGCATCGGCCGCCGCAAGGTCTTTATCGGCACCGTGCTGAACTTCTCCGTCGCGACCGGCCTTTTGTATTTCACGCCCGATAATGGCTGGATCTATCTTTCGCTCATGCGCTTCTTCGTCGGCGTGGGCGTCGGCGGTCTCTATTGCGTGGACTTGCCGCTGGTGCAGGAATTCATGCCTTCCTCCAAGCGCGGCTGGGTCGGTGGCATCGTAACCTGCGTCATCCCGCTCGGCGTCGGCCTCGGCGCTGTCATGGGCGCGCTGCTGGGCAGCGGCGATTGGCGACTGCTGTTCGCGATCGGCGTGCTGCCCGCGCTGCTGGTGCTGCTGGTCCGCCTGTGGGTGCCGGAATCGCCGCGCTGGCTCTGCCGTCAGGGCCGTTACGAGGAGGCACGTCAGTCGCTGGCCTGGGCGCTGCAGATGGAGCCGTCCGCGCTGCCGCTGCCGACGGCCGTAGACGCCGGCCCGATCGTCAAGAGCAACTGGCTCGACCTTTTCAAATATCCGCGCAGCCTGATCGTCTCCTGGCTCGGCAATGCCGGCGCGCAGACCGGCGTCTATGGCATTACGCTCTGGGCACCCTCGCTGTTCGTGCTGCTTTTGAAGGTGACGCCGCAGGAGGCCGCCAAGATGATGATCCTGCTTTCCGTCTTCGGCTTTATCGGCCGGCTGTCGTTCTCGTTTTTCTCGGAGTTGATGGGACGGCGCAACGCCGGCGGCCTGCTCGGCTTCGGGGCCGGTGTCATGACCATCGTGGCGGGCTACAATTACGACGCGGCGATCATGGGCGTGTCGGCGTTCTGGCTGCTGCTCGCCGTGGCTTTCTTCTTTGCCGACGGCGGCTTTGCCATCGTTGGGCCTTATGCGGCGGAAGTCTGGCCGTCGCATTTGAGGACCACCGGCATGGGTTCGGCTTACGGCTTCGGCGGCATCGGCAAGATCATCGGGCCGGTCGGCCTCGCGTTGATCGTGGGCTCGGGCAATTATCTGAAGCCCGACGTGCCATTGCCGGAAATTCCGCTGGCCTTCGTCTATCTCGGCTGCTGGTTCTTGATGGCCGGGGCGGTGTATTATTTCCTCGGAATCGAAACCAGGGGCAAGTCGATCGAGCAGATCGACAGGGAGTTAGCCGTCACGGCGGATCTATCTACGGCCACGGCCAGTGTTCGACGAGCATAACCTTGGATACGGATAAGATAGCCTTGGACACGCTGACCGCGACTTCCGCCGACCTTGCGGGCGACCAGGGTGTGATCTGCCGCGCCGAGGCCGTTCGTCCGGCGGTGGCGGCCGCGTCGAGCGAAATCGAGAGCACGCGCCGGCTGCCGCCTGACTTGCTCGACAAGCTTCACGAAGCGCGGCTGTTCCGACTGCTATTGCCGCGCTCGTTTGATGGAATCGAGACCGATCCGGTTACCTTCTTCCATGTCATCGAGACCATCGCGCGCGCCGACGCTTCGACGGCCTGGTGCCTGAGCCAGGCCGGCGGCTGCGCGATGTCGGCGGCCTATCTCGACCTGCCGGTGGCGCATGCGATTTTCGGCAATGATCCGCGCGCGGTGCTCGCCTGGGGTCCCGGTCCCAGGGTCAGGGCGGTCGAATGCGATGATGGCTACAAGGTCACCGGCGTATGGTCTTTTGCCTCGGGCGGCCGCCACGCGACCTGGCTCGGCGCCCACTGCCCGATCTACGCCGCCGACGGCTCGCCCAAACGCGACGTCAACGGCGAACAGCTGCAGCGCACCATGCTGGTGCGATCAGAGGACGTGCAGTGGACCGACATCTGGAACACGGTTGGCCTGCGCGGCACGGCCAGCGACCAGTTTGCGCTCGACGACTTCTTCGTTCGATCGGACCATTCGATTACCCGTGAATTCGATCGGGAATGCCGCGAGAGCGGCCCGCTCTATCGCATGGGCTCCGGCACCTGCTATCAGGTCGGGTTCTCGGGCGTCGCTTGCGGCATTGCCCGCGGCGCGCTCGACAGCTTTATCGATGTGGCACGCAACAAGGTGCCACGCGGCACCAGGTGCCCGCTGCGCGACAATGCCGTGGTGCAGTCCAATCTCGCGCAAGCCGAGGTCAACCTGCGCGCCGCGCGCGGCTACGTACTGCAGTCGATGGCCGACACCTGGAAGGCGCTTTCTGCCGGCGCCACCATCACGGTCGCGCAACGCATCAATATCCGCATGGCCGCGACCCACGCCATCCACAAGGCGCGCGAGGCGGTCGACTTCGCCTACAATGCCGCGGGCGCCACGGCGATCTTCGAGAACCATCCGCTGGAGCGCCGCTTCCGCGACATCCACACCGTGACCCAGCAGCTGCAGGGCCAACTCAGGCATTTTGAAACCGTCGGCGCCTGGATGATGGGTGCCGATGCCGACCTCACCTTCGTCTAACAGGAGAAACCCCCATGCCGCTCGGCGGACTACAGCACTACACCATCGAACCCTCTGATCTCGAACGCACCAAGGAATTCTATTGCGACGTGCTGGGACTCGAAAACGGCGACCGCCCGCCGCTGGACTTCCCGGGCTACTGGCTCTATTCCGGCGGCACCGCTACCGTGCACCTGATGGGTACGCGCAAAGCCCGCGAAGGCATCGTGGTGCGTGGCACCGAGAAGAAATACGAGGACACCGGCCGCCTCGACCATATTGCCTTTGCCGCTACCGACGTTGATGGAGTGCGCAAGCGCCTGCAATCTAAGAACGTCAAATTCCGCGAGAGCATTGTGCCGCGTACCGGCGACACGCAGTTCTTCCTCTACGATCCCGACGGTGTCGGCGTCGAGTTGAATTTCGCCAAGCCGTAAAACACGGCCACGGCCATCCCGCTATTGCGCGACATCCCGGCCGGCAAATGGCTGGCCGGCGGCGTTCGCTTGCACGCTGCCAGAGCGTTTTCAAGCGAAAGCCTGCCCCGGACTTGATCCGGGGTGGAGACCGGTTCGCGTCAAGAAAACGCGTCAAATCAAGAATCCAGGGCCCCGTTTCGATTCTATCGAAACGGGGCTCTGGTGTATCAAAAGCTCTCCTGAAGGAGAGCTGAATTATGGCGCAACTGAATTGGAGTTCTGTGACGGCGAGTGTCCGGGTTCTGGCGTCCGCACTCCTGCGACATCGTCCTCGTGTGAGCCTCGGACTCGAACAGGTCCGGGCAACAGCATGATTCCAGTGTCGTTTTGGTCTGGACGTGTATTGATGGACGCGCTGCACCCATAAAGCGAATTTCCAAACCACCACACCGGGTTCCCGACAAGGTCATGGCCCAGCCATCTAACGGGCGTGAAATGGTCAGCGTTTCCTCAACTTTGCATGAGGAATTTAGAGGGCCGCGCCGCCGCGGCAGGATAGCCGGGTGCCGCGCCTACAACCTACCCCAGGGCCTGCGCGCCCGGCTATTCGCGCCAGGTTGCACCAACTGCCCACGGCAACCTCTGCCGCCTAGTCGAGCCCGCGCTCATGACTCAAGCGAACCATCTCCTCGATGAAGATCGCTTTTTGCTTGTCGTCGAGGCTTACGAATAGTGGCTCGGCCGCATCGGCGACATTGCGCTGATCCGCCGCGCGATCATTCAAAAACTGCGCTTCGTTGCGCATCTGCTCGATGATGTCGTCCGGGGGATCACGCTTGGCCCGTGCAATTCGCAAATTGAGACGATCAGCGCCGTTATGGCCGAGATAATGCATCGCGCTGTTGAACCCGGTCCAATGCTTCTCCTGCTCGGGCGTGAGCTTCAATTCGGCCTTGATCCGGTCGATGTTCGCGTCGCTGTTGGCGACGATCTGTTCAGCACTCAGCTGCGGCTCGCCTTGCTGGGTGAGCACCGGCTGCTGCTTGGTACCCTTTCCGGCTTTGGCTGCCTTGGCGGTTTTCGCTGAACCGGGCTGTTTCGGCGCGTTCGCTGCGGGCGCTTGCGGTTGTTCTTGCCCGTTCTTCCCAACGCCAAGCACGCCGGTAAATACGCCGACGACGCCGCCTATCGCACCTCCCAACACGCCGCCGACCGGTCCGGCGGCCTTGTTACCCGCCTGGGCGCCTTGTTGAACGCCTTGAACCAACCCTTGCGCATCGGCCGCAGCGGGCGCGTTGAGAAGCATCACGACAGCGGCCCAAAGCGCAAAGCGCACTCTCGACTGCGCATGCGCCCTCGGTGTTGGGCTGATCATTCTTTCGTCTCCATGGTCGATTCCGCTGAAAAATTTTGGGGGGCGGCACGCTTGCTGCCGAATCCGGACAATATCGTTTTCGCACCGAGCTAGTCTACCTGCCGCAACACGTCGTCCAGACAAAGAAAAGGCTCGACGCACGAGCGAGTAAAGTTGGCCACGACGGAACCTGCGGCGCTATTGCGCAGCCTTCAGGCCATCCCAAGGGTGGCATGTGTGCAGCGCGGTATGTTTCGTCGAGTTCGGAACGGGTCGACTACGCTTCCGCCGGTTTTGCGATCGCGGCGGTAAAGGAAATTCTCCTGTCGCCGATCGGGGCACAACGTTAGTTCTAGAACCCAGCACACCTGATTTCTCGACAGACGCCGGCAATTCTGCTCTGATCGTCACGACGAAATCTCCACGCCCCGGCGATGCCAATTTTCGGCATGGCGGGCCAAGACGGAGAAACAAAAACAATAGCAAGATTTTGGCTTAGCTCGATTGGCTCACCAGGGAGGGAACGCCATGTCACTGAGGAAGCTTTCTCGACGACAATTCGTTGCTGCTACCGCGCTGTCATCCGCAGCGCTGATATCAGCACCGTATATTCGGACCGCGCACGCGGCCGGCAAACTCACGATGGGCTTCTGGGACCATTGGGTGCCCGGAGCCAACAAGGCCAGTACCGACCTCGTCAATGAATGGGCCGAAAAGGAGAAGGTCGAGGTTTCGATCGACTACATCACAAGCCAGGGCAACAAAACTCTGGTTACCATCGCCACCGAGGCCCAGGCAAAAACCGGTCACGACATCCTGGCGATGCCGACATGGTGGCCCCACGCACAGGCTGATCTGCTCGAGCCCGTGAACGACATCATGGAGCCGCTGATCAAGCAGAACGGCACGGTCAACGGCACGGTGCAGTATCTCGGCAAGGCCGGCGACAAATGGCTTGGCGTTCCCGCCACCATCGGCAGTCAGATCAAGGGCCCCTGCTCCCGCATCGACCTGATGAAAAAATACGCCGGCATCGACGTGCAGGAGATGTATCCGGCAGGCAGCCCGCCCAAAGCGGACAACTGGACGACGGACACGTTCCTCAAAGCGGCCGAAGCCTGCCACAAGGGCGGCTTTCCGTTCGGGATTGGACTCGGTACAACCAGCGATTCCGTCGACACGGCCGGCGCATTCTTCCTCGCGTTTGGCGCGCAACTCGTCGATGCCAAGGGCAACATCACGGTCAAGACCGACGCCGTCCGCCAGGCCCTTGAGTTTTACAAGAAACTGATGGCGTTCCTGCCGCCGGACGTCCCAGCATGGGACGACGCGTCGAACAACAGGTGGCTGGTTTCTGGCAAGGGCGCGATGATCATGAATCCGCCGAGTGCCTGGGCGGTTGCCAAGCGCGATGCGCCGGAGATAGCCGAACAATGCTGGACCCATGGCTTCCCAATCGGACCGAAGGGCCGCTTCGCACCGTTCCTGCCGTTCTTCTGGACCACGTGGAACTTCTCCAAGAACAAGGAAGCCGCGAAGAGCCTGCTCGTTCACCTGTCGCAACCGGCTTCGGTTGAGAAGCTTGTTGCCGCCAGCGGCGGCTATGACTTGCCGGCCTTCGAAAAACTGACCACCCTGAAGACATGGGCCGAAGAAGGCCCGCCGAAGGGGACGCTGTATCACTATCCAAATCCGTACAACCATCAAATCCTGTCGATCGCCGCGTCGCCGGCGCCGCCCAAGGTCGCCCAGCAGATCTATACGCAGGCCATTCTGACGAAGATGTGCGTGCGCTACTTCCAGGGCGAGGCCATGGAAAAGACGCTGGCATGGGCCGAGGGAGAGTGCGAAGGCTACATGCGGAGCTGACGCCGCGCCGTTGCCAACATTGGCTTAGTCACGCGGGAGCAGGATCGCGCGTGACTAAGTGGCAAGCCTCTTTGAGTTGACAAGGCTGGCATATCGGAGGCCGGGAATCGGGCGCATTTTTTTCGCCCTGGGACGAAATAGCAGAACCTGGATCGATGTGACCCGCTCGATCGAGCGGCAGGGAGATGCAATATGGTCGATGTCGCGATTGGACCGAAGAGCGCTGTGGATGGCCGCGTCACGCGCAAACGGGCGAGCTTGCGCACGGCGCTCAAGCGCAAGTCGATGGCCGCCTTCCTGATGACGTTGCCATTGATCTTGTTGATCGTGCTGCTGGTGATTTATCCCGCCTTCTACTCGCTGCATCTCGCAACCCTGAACAAGTCGATGCAACGTTTCGTTGGCCTCGGAAACTTTCAATTCCTATTCAAGCGCGATACATTTTGGCTGGTTGTTGAGCAATCCTGTATCTTTGCGATCACGGCGGTGGTGTTCAAAGCGCTGATCGGCTTCATCGTCGCACACCTCGTACACAACATTCCCGCGAAGGGGCAACGCAAGTGGCGTGGAATGCTGCTCGTCCCGTGGGTGATTCCGCCAGCGATGAGCACGCTGGCATGGCTATGGCTGTTCGACCCCTCCTACAGTGCCTTCAACTACACCCTGTCGTTTTTCGGCATCGGACCGATCGCTTGGACTGGCGAACCCAACTGGGCCCGTTTTACCGTCATTCTGGTCAATATCTGGTTTGGCGCGCCCTTCTTCATGATTCTGTATCTGGCGTCGCTGAAATCGGTACCCGAGCAGCTTTATGAGGCCGCGGCTATCGACGGCGCCAACTGGTGGCAGCGCATCTGGTACGTGACGCTTCCGATGATGCGCAACATCATCGCGATCACGACGCTGTTCTCGTTGATCGTGACCTTTGCGAATTTCGATATCGTCCGCATCCTCACCGCTGGCGGTCCATTGGACCACACGCATATCTTCGCGACCTGGGCGTTCCGCGTTGGTATTGAGGGCGGCGACATCCCGCTCGGCGCCAGCGTCTCGTTGTTCATGTTTCCGATACTCGCGATCGCGGCGATCTTTATTCTGCGCGATATCAACAAACGCGGGAATGAAGCCTGATGGCAAGCACCGTGGTGATCGACAAGGCCGCGCCGACCCGCACGGTCAAATATGGCAGCATGAGCCGCGACCGCACCTGGGCGCTGCGATGGTCGTACTTTTTTCTCACGCTGTTCGCGATCTTTTCGCTGGTACCGCCGCTCTACATGCTGATCACGTCACTCAAGACCAGCGCCGAGATTTCGGCGGCGACCAATCCCTGGTGGGTGTTTCATCCGACGCTGGAGAATTATATCGGATTGCTGACATCGAACCAGTTTCTGACCTTCTTCCGTAACTCCGCGTTCGTCTCGATCTTCGTGGTCACCGTCACCATGCTGATCAGCGTGCCCGCCGCATTCGCGCTGTCCCGTATGCGGTTCTGGGGCTCGGCCACGCTGGCGACCGGGGTTTTTCTGACCTACCTGATTCCCGACACGCTGCTGTTCTTGCCGCTGTTCAAGATGTTCGCGGTGTTCAGCGACTGGACCGGGATCCAGTTGATCAACAAATGGTATGTGCTGCTGATCGTCTATCCGACGCTGACCGTGCCGTTCTGCACCTGGATCATGATCGGTTACTTTGCGTCCATCCCGAAGGAACTCGACGAGGCCGCCATCATCGACGGCGCGTCATGGTTCCAGACCTTGACGCGCATCTTTATTCCGGTCGCGCTGCCCGGACTGATCGCCGCAACCATCTTCGCCTTCACGGTTTCATGGGCGCAGTTCCTGTATCCGCTGGTGTTCACGACATCGACCGATCAACTGGTGCTGCCGGTCGGCATCATCACCACCTTGATCAAGGGTGACATCTTCAACTGGGGACAGATCATGACCGGCGCCCTGCTCGGCGCAGCACCTCCACTGATCATCTACGCGTTCCTGATGGACTACTACATCGCCGGCCTGACCGCCGGTGCGACAAAGGGTTGAACCTGATGGCTGATGTGACGTTGCGTAAGGTTATCAAGCGCTACGACGAGGTCGAGGCGGTGCGCGGCATCGATCTCGATATCGCCGACCATGAGTTCGTCGTGCTGGTGGGGCCGTCGGGCTGCGGAAAGTCGACCACGCTGCGGATGATCGCAGGCCTGGAGGATATCACCGACGGGGACATCATGATCGGGGGCGATGTCGTCAACGACGTGCCGCCGAAGGACCGCGATATCGCGATGGTGTTCCAGAATTATGCGCTTTATCCGCACATGACGGTGGCGGAAAACATGTCATTCGGGCTGCGCCTGAAACACTATCCGAAAGCCGAGATCAAGACGCGGGTCGACGAAGCCGCGCGCATGCTCGACATCGTCGAACTGGTGGACCGCAAGCCAAAGCAACTGTCGGGTGGCCAGCGCCAGCGCGTCGCGATGGGCCGCGCCATTGTTCGCAATCCAAAGGTTTTTCTGTTCGACGAGCCGCTGTCCAATCTCGACGCAAAACTTCGGGTGCAGATGCGGATCGAAATCAAGAAAGTGCACCAGAAGGTCCGCACCACGACCGTCTACGTGACCCACGACCAGGTCGAGGCGATGACGCTCGCCGACAGGGTCGTGGTGATGAACCACGGCCGCATCGAACAGATCGGAACGCCGAACGATCTCTATCACAACCCGGCGACCCGCTTCGTCGCAGGCTTCATCGGCTCGCCGGCGATGAATTTCATGCCGTGCGGGCTCGAGGACGTCGCCGGGAAGCTGCACATCCGGCTGACCGACCGCATCGCCTTTCCATTGCCGGCCAATCGCGCGGCGAGATATCAGGGCGTCACTCGCAACGAGAAGTTGCTGCTGGGCTTGCGGCCGGAGCATATCACGGAGGCGAAGGTGCACCCGGAGCCCGGAATCGAGGCCTTTGACGCGGTGTTGGATGTCACCGAACCGATGGGCATGGAGACGTTGATTTATTTCACGCTCGAAGGCGCGCAGATCTGCGGGCGGGTCAATCCCAACGCCGGCGCCCGCGATGGCGCGCCGCTTCGATTGGCAGTGGACCTCAACAATATGCACCTGCTAAATGAGGTTACCGGCGCCGTCATTTGACGGACGCACAACAAGAAAGCCAAACGGCTGGGCAAGGGAATGGAATGGCGACCAACAAGAAGAAAATTTTCATCACTGAATCGATGTCGCAGCAGGGACGAGCCCTGTTAAAAGAACGGGACGACATCGAAATCGTCGAATTTCCCAATATGATTTCCGCTCATGATTTCGAGTCCATGCTCAGGGCGCAGGCGCCGGTTCACGGCGTGGCGCTCGGCGGCACCCGTTTCGGCGAGCCGGAGCTCGAGGCGTCCAAGGACATGAAGGTGGTGACCCGGATCGGCGTCGGCTACGACGCCGTCGATGTTCCCGCGCTGAGCCGCCGCAACATCCCGCTGATGGTGGCGGGTACCGCCAATTCACCGTCGGTCGCGGAACAGGCGCTGTTCATGATGCTGATGCTGGCCAAGCGCGCGGTGGAAATGCATGCCATTGTCAAGGACGGCAAATGGACGCACCGGCTGGGCATGCTGCCTTATGATTTGTTCGGCAAGACGGTCCTGATCATCGGCTTCGGCCGCATCGGCACGCGCACCGCCAAACGCTGCCTCGCCATGGAAATGAATGTTTTGGTCTTTGATCCCTACAAACCTGCCGCCGAAATCACGGCGGCTGGCTGCGAGCCGGTGACCGGTCTCGATGCGGCGCTGCCGCGCGCCGATTTTGTCAGCATCCACTGCCCGAAGACGCCGGAGACGGTCGGCATGTTCAATGCGGCCCGATTGAAGCGCATGAAGGAAACGGCCTATCTGATCAACACCGCGCGCGGCGGGATCGTCGACGAACCGGCGCTTTATGACGCGCTGGTATCAGGCAAGCTCGCAGGCGCCGGTCTCGATGTTTTCGAACAGGAGCCGCCGCCCTCAGGCCATTCGCTGTTCGAGCTTGCCAATGTCATCATGGCCCCGCACGTCGCCGGCGTGACGCGGGAAGCCGTCGACCGGATGAGCGTGCAGACCGCGCGCAATATCTTGAGCGCGCTCGACGGCGAACCGATCAGGCAGAACGTCATCAATCAGGACGTGCTCGCCTGATCTGAGCGGCACGCCGCCGACTTCGCTGGCTTCGTTGCATCATCACCGCGGGTGTCCAAATGGCTTTCAAGGAATACGGCAGCTATGACGGAATGGGTGACGGAATGGGTCTAGCCGATCTGGTCCGGAAGAAGCAGATCAGCGCCGGGGAATTGCTGGACGAGGCCATTGCCCGCACGGCTAAAGTCGATCCGCAGATCAACGCGGTGGTGGTGAAACACTGCGACTATGCGCAGCGCCAGATCGACAGGGGGCTTCCGGATGGCCCGTTCACCGGCGTGCCGTTTCTCTTGAAGGACCTGGACATTCTGGAGGGCACGCGGACGACCTCGGGCGCGAGCGTCTACAAGGACAATGTTGCCGATCATACCGGCACCCTCGCCCAGCGCTTCCTCAATACCGGGGTGACGATCTTCGGAAAAAGCTCCAGCCCGGAATTCGGATTGATGCCGACCACCGAATCCCGGCTGTTCGGTCCGACCCGCAACCCCTGGAATCCCGCCCACTCCTCGGGCGGTTCGTCCGGCGGCGCCGGTGCTGCCGTCGCCGCGCGGATTCTTCCCGTCGCGCATGCCAGCGACGGCGGCGGTTCGATCCGCATCCCGGCTTCCGCGTCCGGCGTGTTCGGATTGAAACCGAGCCGGGCGCGCAATCCGCTCGGACCCGACCGCGGCGAAGGCTGGGGCGGCTTTTCCTGTGGCCACGTGCTGAGCATCAGCGTGCGCGACAGCGCCGCGATGCTGGACGCGATCCACGGACCTGAGCCCTCGAGCCCCTATGTCGCGCCGCCGCCGGAGCGACCTTTCATGGAAGAGGTCGGACGTGACCCGGGCCGGCTGCGCATCGCCTTTACCGACAGATCGCCCTATGGCGACGCCATCGACCCCGAAATCGCGGCCGCGGTTCGGGACGTGACAAATCTGCTCGCCGGGCTCGGTCATCATGTCGAGGAACGGGCGCCTGTGCTGGCCGCCGATCCGGCGGTTGTGATGTCGACCATCGTGGCGGCCAATACCGCGCTGAGCGTGCGCCAGGCCGAAGCGCGCTTTGGCCGCACGATGACGGAGAGTGATTTCGAGATATTGACGCTGGCAAGCGCACACAACGCGCAAAATGCAACCGCGACCGACTATGTGGCCGCGCAACTCGCCGCATTCCAGATTTCACGCGGATTGGCGATGTTCTTCGAGACCTGCGATGTGTTCCTGTGCCCGACGCTCTGCTCGCCGCCCTTGCGGATCGGCGAGCTCAACACGATGTCGCAGGATCTGTCGCATATCCCGCCGATCCTGCGGCGCTATATGCCCGGGACCGCCATGTTCAACATGTCCGGCCAGCCCGCGATGTCGGTACCGCTGGCATGGAATGCGGCCGGACTGCCGCTCGGAATGATGTTCGCCGCGCGCCTGGGCGATGAGGCCACCTTATTCCGCCTGGCGGCCCAACTCGAACAGGAGCGGCCCTGGAGAGACAAATTGCCGCCCATTTGCGCCTGAATCGACAAAACTCAGCCGCATTCGAGGGCGAGGAATGGAACCCTATGCTAACAGCGAAGCCGTGTATTGCGTAATCTGGAGGCTGAGATTGTGAGTAAACGCGACCCGACCGATCATGCGCTCGCGGCTATCGCCAGCATCCTCGATCAACCGCTGTTCCATCGCGAGCCGGAAAAACCCGCAGTCGAGGAAAAGCCGATCGCCCCCGAACTGGTCGAGGCCGGTGGTTATCAGAAGGTCGGTCCTGGCCCGATTGCAGCGATCCGATTCAAATGGACGGTCCGCCGCGACGGTCATAACCAATATTATGTGGATGAGACGATCGGCGAGAATTCCGTGCCTGTTGTCAGCGGGCCATTGACCGGTGATGCCGCCATCAAGTTCGTTGACGATCGCGAAAGCGAGGCCCGGCAGCGATTTGAGGACCTCAAGAGCGAAATGGCCGGACGAACCGCCGCGGCGAATTTGGTCCGCAAAGACGCCGGCGAGATATAACTCAATCGGTCTCGACCCAATCAGTCTCGACCAATCAGTCTTGTGACGCTCGATCCGGCGTTCCCAGAAAGTCCTTCTTGGCGAGATCGACGCCGCAATGGCGCAAGATGTCATAGGCCGTCGTGACGTAAAAAAAAGAAACTGCGGTACGCTGAAAGTCAGCAGCAGGGATTGACCGGTAAATTTGCGCCTGGAACCATTGCGCAACCTGCCCGATTTTGGCGTTAAATCTATCCCCACGTTTTGCAACGGGCCATTGCCGCACAATGACCGGTTTTGGAGCGGTTTTGTTTCGGAAAATTGACCGCCCATGCGGACCTGAATTAGATTGGCCGCCGACACACATTGAACCAAAGCCGGCAATCCACCGACTTATACCAAGAAAGTGATGTAGGTCACGTTCTGGAAAACTACCGAAGTGCAGGGTGGGGCCTTGAGATTCTGCCTGCCCAGGAGGTCACTATGACAAAGCTGTTTGCTGTCGCCGCATTCCTGTTGGCGAGCACCGCCGCGCAGGCGCAGTACACGTTCGAATATGGCGGGCGTACCATTCGCATCGATCCGGACCGTGGAACGGTTTCGATCCCCGGTGTCTATGACAACACCGGGCGGCGAACAAAGCGCTCGCACAATGATCAGGACAGCGACCGTCCGCGCAAACAGGCGCCGCAGCAGGCGAAGACCGATCCGCAGGCTCCCGAAGCAGCGCCGGCCCAGACCGAACCGGCTCCTGCTGTAGCGAACACTTCACCCGAGCCTTCGACTGCTACGGCAACCGCTCCGGCGCGCGTTGCGCCCACGACGGATACCATTACGTCAACGCAGCCTGCGGCCAGCACGCCTGCGCCGCGGCAGGACGCTGCCCCGGCCATCCGGCCCGAACCGGCCCCTGTCGTGGCAACGACAGCCCCGGCATCGGCACCGATCCAGAACCAGGCCCCTGCCCCCGCAACCACGGCCGTCCAGTCGGCGAACTCGCCGCTCGGCATGTGGCTGACGGAAGAGAAGGAGGGCAAGGTCCGGATCGAGCAATGCGGCGCCAATCTCTGCGGATATTCCGTGGACGCGAAGTCGAACCAGAACGGCGAAAAAGTTCTGATCAATATGAAGCCCACCAAGGACTCGAAATGGGCCGGGCGAATTTTCGATCCGAACACCGGCAGCACCTACGATTCGACGATCGCTCTGAAAGGCTCGGACAACCTGCGGGTTCAGGGTTGCGCCTTTGGCGGCATGTTCTGCGGCGGCCAGACCTGGAGCCGGCTGAATTAGGGCGTGTACTCATAAATCTAACCCGTGAGCAACGCCGCTACTGCCCAGGCGGCGCGCGCGGTTGAGTGTCTCGTTGTGATGCTCTCGAAGCCGACGCCGCGCCGTTGAGCCCTTCGCCCGAGGATCGCGACATTGCGATGCGCGATGCGGCGAATCGAACGATTCTCGCCGATCTACGACGCAAGCAGGCTCGACGATGCCGCGAAGAAGGCCGAGAACGCCGCACGCGCCGATCTTCAAGCGCAGATGAGCGCGATCCTGGGCGAGCTCAATCGCAGGGGCTTCGGCCCGGCCGCGCTCAATCTCTCGACATTTACCGGGGCGACGAGGCAGGCGCAGGAACTGCTGGCGGCGGCGATGCGAAGGTAGCCGAACGGCTCGCGAACTCGCTTGCGGTCACGACGGACATTCTGCCGCCGGGGTCACTGCTGCGATCTCGGGCTTCCGGTCGCCGCCAAACGTCGTCTCGTGGATCTTGCCGTCGACAATATGGATGCGCCGGTCGGCCCGCGCGGCCAGTGCCGCGTCGTGGGTAACAACCACCACGGTCTGGCCGCTGTTGGCGATATCGCGCAGGATGCCGAACACCTGCTCGGTCGAAGCAGTGTCGAGATTTCCGGTCGGCTCGTCGGCGACAATGATTTCGGGACGGTTGGCAAGCGCCCGCGCCAGCGCCACGCGTTGCCGCTGACCGCCGGAAAGCTGATTGGGCCGCTTGCCGGTCTGCTCGCCGAGGCCGAGCGACGTCAGCAGGCTCATCGCTCTCTCGTTCATTTCCTTGGTCGACATCCGGCCATAAGCGCGCATTGGCAGCAGCACGTTTTCAAGCGCGGTGAATTCGGGAAGCAGAAAATGGAACTGAAACACGAAGCCGCACTTGGTCAGACGGACATCGGCGCGCTCGGTTTCCGACAATTTGGACGTTGCCTGGCCGCAAATGATGACCTCGCCTTCGGTAGGCGCATCGAGCAGGCCGAGCAAATAGAGCAGCGATGATTTCCCGGATCCCGATGGGCCGGTGATGGCGAGAAATTCGCCCTTCGCCACGGATAGATCGATACCATCGACGAGGGTGTGAGAAACAATGCCCTGAACGCGGCGGACCAGCTTCACGGTTTGCAGGGCGATCTCAGTCACGACGCACCCCTGATAATTTCGACGGGATGCACGCGCGTGGCCTTGCGTGCCGGAAAGAAGGCCGCGCCGGCGCAGCAGAAAATGGAAATGGCTCCGGTGGCAAGATAATGCGTCGGCGAATAGTAGATCTCGAGGAGAAGCCATCCGAACAGGATTCCGACCGATCCCATCATCGTCGACTCAATGATGAATATTCGCCGCACCGAGTATTCCCGCATGCCGAGCGATTTCATGATTGCGATGTCGTGGCGTTTTTCGTGAGTGATGGTGGAAATGATATTGTAGGTCGCGAATGATGAGCTCAGCAGCATGGCGCCCA
>WNEZ01002719.1_pt1 | contig 15185 bp, 15 predicted proteins | sample 5400521 | NCBI WGS metagenome assembly WNEZ01 (sample SAMN13153339, study PRJNA577476) | soil metagenome | isolation source: 120 cm saprolite under Douglas fir tree site 2 hole 1 replicate 1 | place: USA:California | collected 2015-04-18
TGCTCGTACGGCCCGAGGATATTCGCCCTGCTCGACGACGTGCGGAAGGCGAAGGGCGACCCCGGGCCGGACGACTACGTCTTCACCGATCCCGCGGGGCAGCCGCTCTCCCAGGAGTGGCTGCACAAGCGCGTCTGGCTCGTCACGCTCCGCCGGGCCGGCCTCCCGCAGCGCGGGCAGTACAACATCCGTGACAGCTTCATCTCGATCGCACTGTCGGCGGGCGAGGACCCCGGCTGGGTCGCCAAGGTCTGCGGCACGTCCGAGGAGATGATCTTCCGGCACTATCGGACGTGGATTCCGGGCCTCAACCCGGACGCGGGCGCGAAGGTTGGGCGCATCCTCGGCGGCGGCGGCGGGGGGAACACGCCCCCGTCGGCGTCCCCCGATTCGTCCCCAAGGACGAAGACCAGCGCCGAAACGCAGCGAAGCCGGCTACTTGAGAGGATGGAGGCGGTGGGAATCGAACCCCCGTCCGAAGGTGCATCCACGATCGCGTCTACGTGCGTAGCCTGCGTTTTGCTCTCGCCGCGCTCGCTCCCGCAGGAGGGATCTCGCGCGGCCAGCCGGCGTTAGGTCTCGGCTCCCGCGCCGCCGGCGCTCGCGGGGGCCCAGCCCGAAGTATGGCGCTCGAGCCCGCCCTACGGGCGCAGGCAGGTCGAGCGGGCGGCCTAATTAGGCAGCCAGTGCGTAGTTATTGTCTGCAATTAAGCAGTCCTGCTCGGGTTGCGGGGTGAACAGGACCCCCGGCACGCAGCTCTCGCTTTCTCACCCCCGTCGAAACCAGTTCGCCCCCTCGACCAACGCATCCATAGTAGGGTTGGTGCCGCGTGTCCGCAACACGTCCCTCAGTTGACGGGAGGTAGGGTCGGCGGCGGCACGTCCGGCCGCTCCGGGCTGGGCGGCGTCCCGGTTCCCGTCCCCTTCTCCGGACGTCCCGGGAGCGGGCCCGGCACCGTGGGGAGCCGCTCGGGGATCCTCGTCCCTGTCGGGTCCATGCCCGGAGGAAGCGTCGTCGAGGTCGTCTCCCCCAGGCCGGAATTCGTCGCCAGGCCGTCGTGAGGAAGGTCCACCGGCTCGCCGGCGAGCGCGGCACCGACGAACAAGCTGGCCACCGATGCGAGGGCGATCTTCACCATAGTGGCTCTCCTCTCTGATCACTGCGATCGCACGTTCCATGCCATGGACACGCGCGGGCGGTCTGCCTATCGGAGGCGTACGGCTCCTGTCGAAATTGCAAGGTCTCCCTGTAAAGTTAGCTGCGTCCCGGGCGCCGGGTGGCGGCTAGGACCCCCGCTGCCGACCGCGCGCCATCGCCCGGTCCATCTCGCGTCGCTCCATGCGCTCGCGGATCGCGACGCGCTTGTCGTGGAGCTTCTTCCCCTGCCCGAGGCCCAGCTCTGCCTTCGCCCTGCCCTTCGACCAGTAGAGGCGGAGCGGCACGAGGGTGAAGCCCCGCTCCTGGACCCTGCCGCGCAGGCGCTCCAGCTCCTTGCGATGCATGAGCAGCTTCCGCGTGCGCTCCGGGTCGTGGCCGAACTGGCTCGCGGGTCCGTACGGGCTGATGTGCGAGCCCACCAGGAAGAGCTCCTCGCCGAAGAAGCGCGCGTAGGCGTCCTTCAGGTGCGCGCGGTGGTCGCGCAGGGACTTCACCTCGCTGCCGGTCAGCACCATCCCGGCCTCGAAGCGCTCGAGGATGTGGTAGTCGTGGAGGGCCCGGCGGTTCTGCGTGATGTCCCGCTCGCGGGCCTCCTTCGTCACCCGGCGGCCCTCTCGGGGCCCGGCACCTCGGCGCGCTTCTCGCGCATGCGGTTCCGCTCGTCGACGAAGACGACCCTGGGCTGGTGCACGCGCGCCGCCGCCTCGTCGAGCCAGGTGTAGGCGGCGATGATGACCAGGTCGCCGGGCGAGACCAGGTGCGCAGCGGCGCCGTTCACGCAGATGACGCCCGAGTCCAGCGGCCCCTCGACCGCGTAGGTCTCGAAGCGGTTGCCGTTGGTGACGTTCCACACCCACACCGCCTCGTTGGGCAGCAGGTCGGTGGCGTCCATCAGGCGGCGGTCGATGGTGATCGAGCCCTCGTAGTCGACGTTGGCCTGGGTGACGGTGGCGCGGTGGATCTTGGCCCGCAGCATCTTGCGCGTCATTCGCGCGGCCCTCCAAGTGATCCCCTGGCTCCGTCCGGTGCTCGAGCGCTCTCGCGCTCACCCTCCGCCGGTACGAGAAGTCGATTGTCGATGAGTCGCACGTCGCCCACCCACACCGCCACGCCGAGCAGCGCCGGCGACTCCAGCTCCACCACCTCCTCCAGCGTCTCCGGGTCGCGCAGCTCCGCGTACTCGAGGCGCGCGCGCGGCTCGGACGCGATCTCCATCCGCGCCCGCCCGAGGATCATGCCCGCCCGGGTCTCGCCCGTCGCCACCATCTCGCGCGCGGTCTCGAGCGCACGTGGCACGCAGCGCGCGGCCTCGCGCTCGGTGGGCCCCAGCCGGCGGTTCCGGCTCGAGAGCGCCAGGCCGTCGGCCTCGCGCACCGTGGGCACGCCCACGATCTCGATCCCGAAGTCCAGGTCCGCCGCCATGCGGCGGATGACGGCGAGCTGCTGCCAGTCCTTCTCGCCGAAGACGGCGAGGTGCGGGCGCACGGCGTGGAGGAGCTTGGTCACCACGGTGGTCACGCCGCGGAAGTGGCCGGGCCGCGTCTTCCCGCACAGCGGCTCGGTGAGCCCCGCCACCTCGACGGCCGTCCGGAACCCCTCCGGGTACATCGCGCCCGGACCGGGCGCGAAGACCACGTCGACCCCGGCCGCCGCGCAGCGCGTGGAGTCCTCCTCCAGCGTGCGCGGGTAGCGCGCGAAGTCGTCGGGGCGGTCGAACTGGATCGGGTTCACGAAGATCGAGACCACGACCCGCTTCGCCCGCCGCCGCGCCTCGGTGATGAGCGCCACGTGCCCCTCGTGGAGCGCGCCCATGGTGGGCACGAGCGCGATGCGCTCGCCGCGGGCGCGCGTGGCGTCCGCCCAGGCCTGCATTGCGCGCGGCTCGAGAAAGGTCTGCATCACCCCGCCCTGGCCGCCCGCGGCGCGAAGGCCTGCGCCTCGGTGGGGAAGACGCCGCCCTTCACCTCCTGCACGTAGGCGCCGGCCGCGCGCACCACCTCGCGGCCCAGCTCGGCGTAGCGCTTGGCGAAGCGCGGCGTCCAGTCGGTCGAGAGGCCGAGGAGATCGTGCAGGACGAGCACCTGCCCGTCGCAGTGCGCCCCGGCGCCGATGCCGATGGTGGGAATCGCGAGGGCAGCCGTGATCTCCGCCGCGAGGTCGAGCGGGATGCACTCGAGCACGACGGCGCAGGCGCCCGCCGCCTGCACGGCGCGGGCGTCGTCGAGCACGCGCTCGCGCTCGCCGGGCGCGTGTCCCGAGCGCCGGCCCTGCACGCGGTGCCCGCCCATGCGGTGCACCGACTGCGGCGTGAGGCCGACGTGACCCACCACGGGCACGTCGATCGAAGCGATTGCCTCGATGGTGCGCGCCATCGCGGTCCCGCCCTCGAGCTTCACCGCCTCCGCCCCACCCTCCTTCACCAGCCGCACCGCGCTCTCGACCGCCTGCTGGGGGCTCGTCTGGTAGGAGCCGAACGGCAGGTCGCCGAGCACGAGGGCGCGCTTCCGCCCCCGCGCCACCATGCGCGTGTGGTAGATCATCTCGTCGAGCGTGACCGGGAGGGTCGTGTCCTGCCCCTGGACCACCATGCCGAGCGAGTCGCCGACCAGCAGGATGTCCACGCCGGCCTCGTCCAGCAGGCGGGCGAAGGGGCAGTCGTAGGCGGTCACCATCGTGATCCGCTCGCCTGCCGCCTTCATGCGCAGGACGTCGGGCACCGTCACCTTCTTCTGCTCCATGCGAAAACGGCCTCCTCGGACCGATGGTCCGGGAGGCCGTCAGGTGCGATACCCGATGAAGCGGGAGACTTCCCTGTCGCCGATCCCCGTCGCTCGCGCGTTCGGAGTCGGTCACCCGTTCACGTTCGTTCGCGCCGTCCGAAGCGTCCCGTCTCGGTCCGTTCCAATCCCCGCCCGTCGCCGGGTCGGGGTCGTTACCGTGATCCAAGCGGAATGTAGTGCTGTACCCCCTGTCGCATGGCCCGGATCTCCCTGATCAGGTCGGCGAGATCGCCGCCGTGCTCGACGAAGTCGATGTCCGAGCAGTTGACGACCAGGAGCGGGGCCTCCGTGTAGTGGTGAAAGTAGTCCCTGAACGCCTCCGTCAGCCTCTCGAGATACTCCGGGGTGATGCCGCGCTCGAAGTCACGGTCGCGCTTGCGGAGCCGGCGCAGCAGCACCTCCGGCCGGGCCTCGAGGTAGATGACGAGGTCCGGCCGCGGGAGCCGCTGGTCGAGCATCTGGAAGATCTGCTGGTAGAGCTGGAACTCGTCCGCGCCGAGCGTGACCGCGGCGAAGATGCCGTCCTTGGCGAAGAGATAATCGGCGACGATCCCCTGCGAGAAGAGCTCGAGCTGGCCCAGCTCGTGCTGCTGGCGGTAGCGCTCGAGCAGGAAGTAGAGCTGGGTCTGGAAGGCATATCGTCCCGGTTCCTCGTAGAATTTCCTGAGGAAGGGATTCTCCTCGACCTGCTCGAGGAGGAGCCGCGACCCGAAATCGGTGGCGAGCCGTCGCGCGAGGGCCGTCTTTCCGACGCCGATGGGGCCCTCGACCGCGATGTACCGCCCCGTGGTCCGGTCCGCCGCCATCCCCTCCCTGTCGACGGGGGAGATAGCAGGGCCGACGCGCCGTGTCTACGGGGGAGAGCCGCTTACGGGCAGCCGCCCACGCCGCTCGCGACCTGCCCGCAGTCGGCCAGGGAGATCACCTTGAGCGGTGACGGCAGCGCCTGGCCGCCGGCGACCTGGTTCGCGAGCGCCAGCGCCTGCGTGCTGTAGTCGATGATCGCGCTCCCGCCGAGGCGCAGGTTCACGTCCTGCGTCCACAGCGTGCCGTAGATCGTCGCGTTGCCGGTCACGTCGGTCATCGAGGGATCGTTCTGCACGTTGGTGAAGCCGCGCACCAGGACGAGCCCGTTGAAGTTGAGGGTGCCCTGGATGGTGAGGTCGCCCTCGACGATCATGATGCCCGCCCCGCTCGCGTTGCCGCTGCCCTTGATCGTCACGCCGTCGTTGTTCGTGAAGTGCGTGATCTGGGGCGCGGCAGTGGTGCCGAAGGTGCTGCTGCCGTTGATGTTGTTCGCGCTGTAGGTGACGACGCCGGCGCGCGAGAGCAGGTCGTTGATGATCTGGTCCATCTGCGACACGCTGGGCGCCGCGGGCGACGTAGAGACGCTGGCGTTGATCGGCGGTCCCCAGTTGAAGCCGAGGCCCTGGACGTTGTCCCGCTGCAGGGAGTTCAGGCTGTTCAAGGCCTCCAGGCGGTTGACGTCGTTGCGGGCCGAGATGCCCGGGACCGCCGGGGCCGGTCCGGCGCCGCCGGTGTAGTTGTGGTCGTTGCCGTCGATCAGGAAGGCGTTACCGTTGAACGTGCAGTCGCTCGCCGCGTCGGTCGCGAGGTAGACGGCGCCGGGCGAGGTCGACGGGATGTTCGAGCGCACCACGTTCGCGACCACCACGTTGCGCACGCCCTCCAGGCCGTTCGCCGTCGCGATCAGCCGCCCCGCGTTGGCAGGGTCGGTCGCGCTAGCCACCGGCGTCACCTGGTAGCTGAAGCCGGAGACGGGCCCGAAGCCGTGTGCCCCTCCGCCCCAGGTCGCCGCCCACTGCCCCACCACGTCGTTCTGGAAGTTCACCACCCCGGCCGCGTTGACGCGCTGGAGCCCCTCGGCGATCGCCGATTCGGCCACGAAGTGGGCCTGGCTGAGGCCGCGCGCGTCGCGCGTGGCGACCAGGTCCGCGCCGGCGATGTGCGTGCCGGCCGCGACGACGATGATAAAGACCAGCATCGTGAACATGGCGATCGCCATGGCGATCCCTGCCTGACCGGGACGACGACGGCATCGAGCTGTGCGCATGTGGGACCGGAGCAGCAACGCCGATGCCACTCCCGTCCTTCCGGTAGGGCGACTCATCCTACCCGGCTGCCGACATGGCGCCCGCGAAGCGAGCGGTACCAACTTGTGCCGCATCGTCCGCGCCGTGACGGCCGGAGGTGCGAGTGGCACGGCGAGCGTCCGCCGGCTGCGTCGAGGGATGCCATGGCCTCGTGCTATACGCTGCGCGCCATGCCGACGGCCGTGCTCCGGCGGAGCGTCGCCCAGCTCTTCATGGTCGGGCTTCCCGGCCCCGCCCTCGACCGCGCGACGCGCGCCTTCCTCGCCGAGCACCCGCCCGGCGGGGTCATCCTCTTCAGGCGCAACATCCGCTCCGCCGCACAGCTTCGCCGCCTGACGGAAGCGATCCACGCGACCGGCGCCGGGGTGCGCCCGCTGGTCGGCCTCGACCACGAGGGCGGGCGCGTGCACCGGCTGCCACGCCCGTTCACGCACTTCCCGTCCGCCGACACGCTGGGCGCGCACCGCGATCCGCACCTGGCCGAGGTGGTCGGCCTCGCCATGGGCCGGGAGCTGCGCGCCGCCGGCATCGACCTCGACTTCGCCCCCGTGCTCGACGTGTGGTCGAACCCGCGCAACCGCGTCATCGGCGACCGCGCCTTCGCGAGCGACCCGGGGCTGGTCGCCCGCCTCGGGATCGCGCTCGCGCGCGGGCTCGCGCGCGCCGGCGTGCTCGCCTGCGGGAAGCACTTCCCCGGACACGGCGCCAGCGCGGGCGACTCGCACTTCGTCCTCCCCCGCGTCCGCCGCCCGCGGCGCGCCCTGGCCGCCGTCGAGCTGCTGCCCTTCACGCGCGCGATCGCCGCCGGCATCCCGGCGTTGCTCACCGCGCACGTCGTCTATCCCGCGCTCGACCCGCGCCGGCCCGCCACGCTCTCGCGCACCGTCTGCCGCGACCTCCTGCGCCGCCGTCTCGGCTTCCGCGGCGTGCTCTTCAGCGACGACCTCGACATGAACGCGGTGGCCGCGCACTCGACGCCCGCGCGCTCCGCGGTCGCCGCGCTCGACGCCGGCTGCGACATGCTGCTCGTCTGCCAGTCGCTGGACGCCGCGCGCGCCGCGATGCGCGGCGTCGAGGACGCGGTGGCCGACGGCACGCTCGACCCCGCCGAGATCGCCGGCGCGCTGGGCCGCATCGCCGCGCTCCGCCGGCGGCTACCACCCGCGCGAAGCGGCCGCCCGCACTTCCGCTGGCCCGCGCACACGCGTCTCGCGCGCCGGCTAGCGGCAACGTAGGGCGGGACGACCCGCGCCCCCCGGGTTGTTCTGGACCCGGTCGGTGGTGCGGGAGGCGCCGTCGCGGCGACCTTCGAGCGCGCCGAGCGCGACGTCGGGGCAGGAGAACCCCGGTGAGCGCCGCGCGAGCGGGAGCCGCGACGGCGCCTCCCGCACCACCGACCGCAATACCGGGCCAGCCTAGTGCGCCGCGGCCGCAACCTCTTCCACCTGCAGCGGCACCGCGGCCGCCACCTGTCCGTCCAGCAAGACGTCGAAGCGATAGCGACCCGGGCGCTCGAACTGCACGTGGTTCAAGGTGAGGACGTGGTCCATGCGGATCGCGTCCCCGAAGCCGCGCTGCGGCACGGTGAGCGCCCCCGGCAGCCGGAAGAGGACGCGGCCGTCGTCCGCGACCAGCTGGATATCCACCTGGCGCGTGCTGCCTGCCTCGGCCGGCGCCGCCTCGAAGCGGATCACGAGCTGCATCTGCGGGTGCGTGGTCGGGAAGCTGCGCGCGAACAGGGTGTCGAAGATGCCGAGGAGGTTGAGCTTGCCCTCGCGCGAGACGTTCGCGCCGTCGGCCGCGAGGGCGAGCTTGACTTGCATCTAGCGACGGCGCTCGAGGCGACGCTCGACGCGCGGCGCGCGCATGCGCGGCCGGCCGGCGGCGAGCCGCGCCAGGGCGCGCGCGAGCGGCTGGCGGGCGACGCCGCGCTCGGTGACGATGGCCGTCACCAGCTCGGCGGGCGTGACGTCGAAGGCCGGGTTCGCCACGCGCACGCCGCTCGGCGCGATCTGGCGGTCGAGGACGTGGGTCACCTCGCGCGGCGCACGCTCTTCGATCGGGATGCGCGTGCCGTCCGGGCACGCGAAGTCGATCGAGGAGAGGGGCGCCGCCACGTAGAACGGGAGCGAGTGCCGGTGGGCGAGCACGGCCAGCGTGTAGGTGCCGATCTTGTTCGCCACGTCGCCGTTGGCGGCGGTGCGGTCGGTGCCGACGATCACGCAGCTCACGCGCCCGCGCTGCATCAGGTGTCCGGCCATGCTGTCGGTCACCAGCGTCACCGGGATGCGGTCCTTGCGCAGCTCCCACGCCGTCAGGCGCGCGCCCTGGAGAAACGGCCGCGTCTCGCATGCGATGACGGAGAGACGCTTGCCCGACTCGACCGCGGCGCGCACGATGCCGAGCGCGGTGCCGTAGCCGGCCGTCGCCAGCGCCCCCGCATTGCAGTGGGTGAGGACCGTGGCGCCGTCCTCGACCAGCGCCGCGCCGTGCTCGCCGAGGCGCCGGTTCACCTGCACGTCCTCGTCGTGGATGGCGCGCGCCTCGCGCTCGAGGAGCGTGCGCAGGGTCTCGGGCGGGCGGTGGTGATTGCGCGCGAACACGCGCCGCATGCGCTCGATCGCCCAGAAGAGGTTGACGGCCGTCGGCCGGGTGGCGGCGAAGGTGCGGCACAGGCGCTCGAAGTCGCGCGCCGGGTTGCCGCGCAGCGTGCGCGCGCCGAGCGCGATGCCCATGGCAGCGGCCACGCCGATCGCCGGCGCGCCGCGGATCACCATGTCCTTGATGGCGCGCGCCACGTCACGGTGGTCGGTGTAGACACGGTAGACCTCGCGCGTGGGCAGGAGGCGCTGGTCGAGCATGACCACGCGTCCGTTGCGCCACTCGATGGTGTTGATCGCCATGACGTCTTAGGTAGCCCGCTCGAGTCGCCTCCGCAAGGCGGACGCCGGTGAAGGAGCACACGCGAAGCGATGCATGCGATCGGAAACGCCCCGCCGCTCTTGACCCCCAACGGGCCCCCCGTTATCGTCCGCCCCCGCCGTGAGCGACTTCAGCCAATCGTACTCGGTCGAGATCGCCGGCTCGCTCGAGGACTGCTTCGCGGTGCTCACCGACTTCGAGGCCTACCCGTCGTGGTCGGGCCCGGTGACCGAGTGCCGGATCCTCGAGCGACACGCCGACGGTCTCGCGAAGCGGGTCGCCTTCAGCCTCGACATGACGCTCAAGACGATCCGCTACACGCTCGACTACGACTACCAGCGACCGAGCGGCGGGCGCTGGCACCTGGTCGAGAGCCCCGACGTCAAGGACGTGCACGGCTCGTACGTGTTCCAGACGGCCGGCAAGCGCACCAGGGCCACCTGCACGCAGACGATCGACATCGGGTTCTGGGTTCCCGGCTTCGTCCGCGGCCCGCTCGAGCAGAAGGCGCTGCGCGACTCGGTCGAGGAGTTCAAGAAGGCGGTCGAGGCCCGCCCCCGCTCCTGATCGGATGAACTACACGCAGCACAACCCGCTCCCGGTCCCCGACGTCGGTCCGCTCGAGCGCGTCCCGGTCACCATGGACACCATCTTCGACTGGGAGTACGCGCTCCGGCGCCAGAACCTCCTCACGCTCTACGAGAAGGGCAAGGCCGCCACCTGGAACGCCAGCGACCTCGCCTGGTCGACCGACGTCGACCTGGAGAAGATGACGCGCGAGCGGCTCGCCGGGGGCGCGGGGGAGATCTTCAACCAGCTGCTGAACCCGCCGCACCAGCTCGAGCCCGAGCAGTCGGTCGAGCTGAACCTCAACATGACCGCCTGGATGCTCTCGCAGTTCCTGCACGGCGAGCAGGGCGCCCTCCTCGCCACCGCGAAGATCGTGCAGGGCGTGCCCTGGGAGGAAGCCAAGTGGTACGCCGCCAACCAGGTGGCGGACGAGGCGCGGCACGTCGAGGTCTACCATCGCTACCTCACCGAGAAGCTCGGGCGGTCCTTCGGCGTGAACCACCACCTGCGCACGCTCCTCGACCAGATCATCTGCGACTCGCGCTGGGACATGACCTACCTGGGCATGCAGATCATCGTCGAGGGCCTGGCGCTCGCCGCCTTCGGGCTGATCAAGCTCCAGTGGCCCGACGAGCCCCTCATCCAGGACATCACCTCCCGCATCATGGGCGACGAGGCGCGCCACGTGGCCTTCGGCGTCCTCTCGCTGGAACACCTCTACGCGCACGAGCTGAGCGCCGCGGAGCTCCGCGAGCGCGAGGACTTCGTCATTGAGGCGACGCACCTGATGCGCGAGCGCCTGCTCATGGAAGACGTCTACGAGCGCACCGGCCTCGACGTGAATATCTGGCTCCCGTGGTCGATCGAGACGCCGTACATGCGCGGCTTCCGCCAGATGCTGTTCTCGAAGATCGTGCCCAACCTGAAGCGCCTGGGCCTCCTCACGCCGCGCGTGCGCGAGGTCTACCAGCGCCTCGACCTGCTCCGCTTCGAGCACCTGAAGGACTCGAGCGAGGACCCCGAGGTGCTGGCGCCGGCCGAGCTGCTGGAGGTGCTGACGCAGATCCGGCAGGGGACGGCGGCGAACTGAGCCGCTTCCCGGCGGCAGGTCTCACGATAGCCGTCTTCGTGTCGGCCTGACGGCTTGGACGAGCCACCGCAGCGCGCGGCCGCCGCCCCTACCCCGCCGCGCGCGCGTCGGCCGCCGCCGGGACCGGCTGGCGCTCGAGCCAGCGGGTGACCAGCGCGATGGCCCACAGGCGGGCCGTGTGGTCGCGCACGCCGCTCGCGTGCTCCTTCAGCAGGCGGACGACCGTGTCGCGGCGGAAGACACCGTGGATCGCGATGCGCGCCGGAGCGAGCGCTTCCTCGAGCCACGCCGTCCACTGGCGGGGCGGCGGCGCGGGGCTGGCGTGAGCTATGCGGAGCGTCTCGGCCGGCAGCAGATCGGCCAGGGCGCCGCGCAGCAGGAGCTGGCGCTCGGCGGCGCTGCCGCGCAGCGCCGGCGGCACGCTGGCGACGAACTGCGCGATGCGATGGTCGGCGAGCGGCAGCCGGAGGTCGAGCCCTCCCGCCGCGGCGGTGGCGGCCGCGGCGCGCGCCGGGAAGCGGAAGGTCAGCTCCGCGTAGTGGATCGTGTCGGCCGGGTCGACGGCCCCGACGGACGCCGCCTCCGCGAAGAGCCCCCCGAGCGTGTCCCACGGGCGGGTCTCCCCGAGCACGTCGAGCGTCTCGGGCGTGTAGATCTCCTCCCGTTCCCCGGGGAGCACCCGGCTCACGGCGCGCGCGTACATCTCCAGGGGGGCCATCCGCTCGGCCTCGACCACGCTGCGCAGGCGCCCGGCCGGCGCCAGCCGGGCCCAGAGCTGCGCGCCCTCGCGCGCCAGTGCAGGCAGCGCGCGGTAGCGGCGGACGCGCTCGACCACCCGGGCGGGGGGTGAGCCGCCGAAGATCTCCTCGCCACCCACGCCGGCGATCAGCACGTCGACCTCGCCCGCCGCGCGCGTCGCCGCGAGCTGCAGGACGGCCGCCTCGGGACCGCCCACGGGGCCGCCATGCGTGCCGAGCAACGCGTCGAGCGCCGCAGACCAGTCGGGCGGCGCGCCCACGGTCACGTGCTCGACGCCGGCGCGCGCGGCGTGCGCCGCCGCCGCGCGCAGCTCCTCGTCGCCCTCGGTGAAGGCCGCGGTGTACGCGCGCGCGGGGAGGCGGTGGTCGGCCGCGGCCAGCGCCAGGAGGGATGCGGCGCCGAGCCCGCCCGAGAGCAGGAGGCCGCTCACCACGCCCGCCTGCCGGATACGCAGCGACTCGAGCACCTGCTCGCGGATCAAGCGCGGGATGTCCGACCGGGTCATGCGGCGCTCGGGGAAGGTGAGCTGCCAGTAGCGCTGCGTGCGCAGCCGGCCGTCCTCCCAGAGGCCCATCTCACCGGGGCCGAGCTGGCGGATCCCGGCGTAGACCGTGGAGGGCGGCGGCACCGCTCCGAAGGTCATGAACGCGTCGAGCGCGGCCGGATCCCAGGTCCCCGGGACCCCGGGCAACGCGGCGAGGGCGAGCAGGCTGGAGGCGGCGGCGAGCCGCCGCCCGTCGGCCGCATAGTAGAGCGGCGCCAGGCCGAGCTGGTCGCGGGCGAGGAAGAGCCGCTGCAGGCGCTCGTCCCAGAGCGCGAGCGCGAACGCGCCGCGCAGCGCCTTCACGCACTGCACGCCACGCTCCTCGTAGAGATGGACGACGACCTCCGCGTCGCCGCGGCCGGTGAGCGCGTGGCGGCCGGTGAGCCCGGTGCGGAGCTGGCGGGCGTTGTAGACGACGCCCGCCAGCACGGCCCGCACGGTGCCCTTCTCGTTGGTGGCGACCGCGCGCGGCGGTTCCGCGTGCGCGAGGACGAGCGGGCGGCCTGCGACGTCCGCGCCCGTCCATGCCGCCTCGGGGACGGCACCCTCGCCCCAGCCCGCGAGCGCGATCAGCCCCGGCATCAGAGCGGCCGCGACGCGATCTCCACGTCGCCCTGGACGACGCTCATGCGGTACTCGACACCGGCCGTGCGGAGCGTCGCGCGCAGGCGGAAGGCGTCGTGCTCGAGATGGACCTCGGTCGGTCCGACGGGGCGCGGCACGAGCGCGTAGCCGAAGACGAACGGCAGCCGGACCGAGGCGGCGAGCGAGATCACCGGCGCCGGTCGCCGCTCGCCGTGGCGCGCGGCGTACCACCCCTGCGGCGCGGGCGTCTCGACGCCACCGGTGACGTCAAGACCGCGCACCCCCGCGGGCACGACCTCGACCGAGGCGGTGTCCGAGCGCGAGGCGACGAAGGCGGGACGGCCACGGCAGGTGGCCGTCAGCCGGGCTTCCGGGTGGAAGTGGATGAACGATTCGACATCCCACTGGCCGCTGCCCAGGATCTCGTCGCACACGAGCCAGAAGCGCCCCGGGATGCAGAACACCCGGCGGCGATGGTTCAGGCGGAGATCGAGCGCGAGCCGGGCGAAGCCGTCGTGCGTCCCCGAGAAGTACAGGAGGCCGTCGCGCACCACCCATTGCACGTCCGAGACCGCGGGCACGCGTCCGTTGGCGCGTTGCTCGGCCCCGCCGACGCTCACCACGTTGTGGGCACGCGTGCTGCGGAAGTACTGGGGCCAGGGCGCCGGCTCCTCGCCCCCGACCCCGGCGCCGACTACCAGGCGCATGCCGCCGACCGAGAGCTCGTAGCCGAAGGCGCCGTCGTCGCCGTCCGACGGCGGGCTCTCCCCGTCGAGAAGCAGCACGTCACCCGGCTCGCCGGGCAGCACGTAGAAACCCGTACGCCGCAGCGCGCGCGCCTCGATCGTCTCCCGGCGGCGCGGCAGGTGGGCGTGCGTGCGCCGACCGGCGTCGCCCACCACGAGGAGCGGCCACACGCCGGGCAGGTCGCCGGGTGGCGCGAGCTCGGGCTCGTGCAGCACGATGGCCGCGGTCGCGAGAAGCTCGCGCGCGGGCCGCGCCACGCCGAGCGCGGTGCCGTGGAAGAGCGGGACCTCGCCGTCGGGATGGAGGAGGCGGGCGAGGAAGTCGGCCATGGCCTTCATCCGCTTGCGCGCCCAGAGCGGCACGTCGTCGTTCGCGGCGAGCAGGAGGGCCATGACCTCTAGGTAGTCGGCGAACACGAGGCCGTGAATCATCGGGCAGCGGCTGCGGTGGCCGCCGTCCTCGTTCACCTGCTCGCGGAGCTGCGCCCACAGGATGTCCGACCCGGCCTCGAGCCAGGCACGCGCTTCCATGCCGTCGAACAGGCGACCCGCCATGAAGAGCGCGCGGCCGGCGGCAATCAGGTGATGGTCGGCCGGACGACCCGCCACCGCGGCGGCGAGCTCCGTCGCCTGCGCCTGGAGGTTCTCCAGCACGGCCCGCCGCTGCGCGGGGTCGGCGCGCAGCTCGGCCACGAAGAACGCGTGCAGGTAGAGGAGGTTCGGGACGCGCCGCGCGAGGACCGGCATCTCCCACGGCGCATCGCCCGCGGCGCCGGCGCTCGCGATCCACTCGCGTACCAGCGCCGCCGCCACGTCGAACCAGCGCCGGCGGACGTCGACGCTCGGCGCCAGCGCCGCAGCCACGCCGAGCGGCAGGAGGTCGTCGAGGCTGTTCAGCTCGGCCACCCAGGCCTGCGGCAGCCCCGCCGGGCTCCAGTCGATGCGGCCGGGAAAGCCGACGGTGCGTCCGAGGTAGGTGAAGCGCCGCCCGCGCACGGCCTCGGCCCGCTCGAGGAGCGGCTTCGCCTGGGCCAGGTGCTGGCGCCCGAGCACGGCCAGACCGGGCAGGAAGGTCTGCCCGTAGCGGACGCGCGGCTCGGGCTTCTTGCTCCACCCCGGCGCCGAGAACAGCGAGCGCAGCCGCCCGGGGATTCCAGACGGCCGAGCTGCGGGCTGCTCACCGCGCCGCGCGACGCGCAGCGGTCCCATGTCCACCACGCCCCCCCTCCCCGGCGCGCACTCTACCAGCCGGCTACCGAAGGTCAACGGTCGAGCGGGCCCGCGGCGGCCCGCCGGGGCTCACGCCGCGTCGGAATCCCGCTCCCCGGGCCGCTCGCGCGTGCCGCCGCGCCACGCGGGCAGGACTGCCCACGCATCACGGGCGACGTCGCGTAGCGAGCGCACGACGACCAGCACCGCACCGAGTGCCACGAACCCCACCACCACGGGAACCGTCATCGCCCCCGCCGCGATGCGAGGAACCACCCGCCACGGGCGCCAGCCCTCACCACCGTCCCTGACCATTGCGCCCTCCCGCTTTTACGACGTCGTTGCAGCCTTCTTCTAACCCGCGGGCTGCGTATCGAGCAAGGCGCGACTGAGTTGCATCCCCCCGGGCCCCTCATCTACAAGCCGAGGCCCTTCCATGCTCCCGCTGCACGACGTCCGCCGCCGTCCGGCGCGGAGCGCCCTCACCGCCGCCGGGATCGCGATCGGAGTGGCCGCGCTCGTGCTCCTCGGCGCGCTCGCCGAGAAGCTCGGCCGCCTGGTCGAGGGTGGGCGCGACTTCGCCACCGGCCAGATCACGGTGAGCGGCGTCGGCACCGGCGCCGTCACCGGCATGACACGCGGGGGGTTGCTCTCGCGCGAGCAGCTCGCAGCGCTGGGTGCCGTTCCCGGCGTGGCGCTGGCCGCGC
>WNEZ01004220.1_pt1 | contig 15181 bp, 18 predicted proteins | sample 5400521 | NCBI WGS metagenome assembly WNEZ01 (sample SAMN13153339, study PRJNA577476) | soil metagenome | isolation source: 120 cm saprolite under Douglas fir tree site 2 hole 1 replicate 1 | place: USA:California | collected 2015-04-18
TATCGAGGAAAGCGCAGTGCGTACTACCGGATGGTGACCACCTATTGGAGTATGGCCGCGTCGCTCGTGCTGCACGGTGCCATCGAGGAGCAGATGTTTGCCGACGTGAACGGCGAACACATCATGGTGTACGCGAGGCTCCGGCCGTTCCTCACCGAGCTGCGGGGACTCCTCAACAACCCCGGCTACCTCGAGAAGGTGGAGCAGGTCATCATGAAGATGCCCGACGCCCAGGCGCGGCTCGCCCGGTTCCCGGGACCCGCCAAGGGCAAGGCAGCTACGCCTAAGGGACCGCGGAGGGTCGCATGACGACCGCGACGATCCCGCGTCCCGCGCCGTCCGAATACGTACCGTACTACGAGACTTACATCTCCAAAGTCCCCCCCAAGGGGGACCTCCTGAAGGTCCTCGAGGACCAGCGGCGTGAAACCCAGGCCCTCCTGGCCGACCTGTCAGAGGCGAAGGCCCTGCATCGCTACGCGCCGGGGAAATGGAGCATCAAAGAAGTGGTCGGCCACCTGATGGACAGCGAACGCGTGTTCTGCTATCGCGCGCTGCGCTTCGCCCGCGCCGACGAGAAGCCGCTCCAAGGGTTCGACGAGAAGGCGTGGGTCCCGCCCGGACGGTTCGACGCGCGGGCCCTCAAGGACCTCGCGGCCGAGTTCGACGCGGTGCGGAGGGCGACCATCGCCCTGTTCTCAGGACTGGACGCGGACGCCCTGGCACGGCACGGGACGGCCAACAACAACCCGATTACCGTGCGCGCGCTCGCCTGGATCATCGCCGGCCACGAGCGTCACCACGTCGCGATCCTGCGGGAGCGCTATCTGGCATGAGCCCGGCGATCTTCCTGCTCCTCGCCGCTGTGGCGGCGCAGGGAGACACCGGCAGTTTCGTCGTCCACAACTTCCGATTCGCGAGCGGCGAGGTGCTGCCCGAGCTGCGGCTGCACTACCGCACGCTCGGCCACCCGCTGCGCGATGCCGCGGGGCGGAACCGGATGTGGCGCAAGATGATCATCGACGACATCAGGACCGACCCTGACTGGAAGGGCGGCGACTACACGACCCAACCCCGCGGCCTCCGAGCGGCCCTCCAACTCCTGTTCACCGCCGGTAGCGCGCCCCTGGTGCAGCAGCGCCTCGCGCCCACCCGAGACTCGGCGGATGCGTACATCACGCGCTGGCTCGACACGCGCTTCGCCGAGACCGACGCGAACGACCTGATGCATCAGGTGGACGCCTCGCGCGATTACGACCCGAGCACCGCACTCGATCGCATCACCGCCCCCGTGCTCGCGATCAACTCGGCAGACGACTTCATCAACCCGCCGGAGCTCGGGCTCATGGAGCGTCTGATCCCGAGAGTGAAGCGCGCCCGCTACGTCCTGATTCCCACGAGCGAGCGGACGCGAGGCCACGGCACGCACACCGCGGCCGCCGTGTGGAAGGAGTATTTCGGGCCGTTCGTCGCGGCGCTGGAGCGGGCGCAGTGAAAGTCACCGTTGGCCAGCGGGCGTCCCGCAGCCTCAGGCTCACTTCCGAACACGTGAAAACGTTCGCGCAGTTGACGGGCGACTACAACCCGCTCCAGTTCGATCCCGAGTTCGTCGCGCGGACCAAGTTCGGCAAGCTGGTCGTGCAAGGGGGGCTCACACCGGACTGCTGCACGCCCTGGTGGCGATGGACGTTCCCGGGCCGGGCACCGTGTTCCTGAGCCAGAACTGGAAATTCACGGCGCCGGTCTACATCGGAGACACGATCACCGCCGAGGCGGAGATCGTGAGCGTGCACGAATCGAAGCCGGTGTGTCAGTTGAAGGTCAAGGTAGCGCGGCAGACGGGAGAAACGGTGCTCGAGGGAGAGGCGTGGTGCTACACGCTCGGTCCCGACGACCGCTAGTGTATCAGCATCACCATGATAGCGGTCACCCCATCGGACCTCCCGTAGCGGCCCGCAGCCTCGGTCGAACTGAGCCAGCGGAGCTCCAGGACGGTCTCCACCGGAATCGTGCTCAGGAAATCGGCGCAACCCACGCTAACGTCGTTCACGTAAACGATAACGGAACGGCTCTCGAGCGCGGCTGAAGTTGCGGTGAGCGGCTCGCACCTCTCGATCCAGCGCGGCCGCAGCATCCGCACGACATCGTACGCCGTGCGTGCCGCGCTGTTCGCTCTCGCCCGGTCGATCTCCTCGAAAGTGAGGACGCGACTCGACCGGTGCTGCGCCTGCAGCGGCGCGCTTCCCGCTAGTGCCGCAATCCACCATGACTGCGCGCACATTCCCTCCCGTTGACGCGCCTATCGCTTCAGCACCACCTCGATTGCCGCGTCGTCGGTAGGCCCGAAGTGGCTCGCGGCCTCGTTCTGGCTGTACCAACGCATTTGCTGGACCCGGTCTGCCGGAATGGTCTTCAGGTAGTCGGCATAACCGGCGTTGTGGTCATTCAGCCAAACCCGAACCGACGCGCCCTGCAGCGGCGCGCTCGGACTCCCCGGACTCCCCGGAAGCTTGGCGAGCCCGCGCGTCGCGAACCAGCGCGGCCGCAGTTGCTCGACGACGTCGTACGCGTTGGACGCGGTCAAGTTCGCCCGTTCGATCTCTTCTGCCGTCAGAACGTTCGTCTTGCGTTGCCCGTGCAATGGCACGCCAACCGCGAGAGTGGCGAACACGAGCGCGAGTAACCCCTGACGCATTGTCGACATGTGCCCTCCTTTCAACGTGTGAAGCCACGTCCCTACCGGAGCATGACTACCTTGCCGCCAGCGAAGCCGCGCGCCACATCCCGGGCATGGACGCGAGTGCCACGGCGTTCCAGGCAAGAAACAAGAAGCGCATCTCCGCTGCCGAGTATGGGCGATCACCCCACAGGAGCACGACGTCCACCGTGAACCAGGCAGCGCTTGCCGCCAGGAAGGCGGTGAGCCACGGATCGCGGGTGCTCGTCCAAATCAGCACCGCTTCAGCAGCGAGAAACGCAACCAACAGCCACTTGGCCGGTCGTGCGCGGAGGACACCGGCGAGTGTCCGGCGGCCAGCGCGTCGATCGGGTTCCAAGTCCATAATTTCGCCGAACAGATGGGAGTGCATCGCAAACATGGCACCAAATAGGAACGTAAACCAGGGCACTTGTGACACGTGGTTCAGCCAACTCGCGAGCACGAAGACGAGCAGGTAGCCAGCTTGGTTCAGCACGTCCAAACCCGGACGTCCCTTGAACGCAAACGGCGGGCAATTGTACACGGCGGTCGCCACGATCAGCGCCACGAACCACGCCAACGCCTTGGGTCCGAGTAACAGCGTAAACAGGATTGCAAACGGCACTTGCACCAGCGCCATTCGCCAAGGCAGGCGCGCGAGTCGTTCCGGCGTGCCGCGTGCCCCGAACAGGTACGTTCCCTTACGCGGATTGAATCGGTCCACATCGAAGTCGACCACGTCGTTCCAGCCGTAGATGAGGAGACCGAGCGGGAAGCTCACATACAGGAGGCCGAGCCAGAACTCGGCCTGATCGAGGACCTGTCGCCCGCCCACGGGCACGAGATAAAACCAGATGGACGTGAGCCAAAAACCCGGCCGCGCCGCCTTGACTACGAATCCGATCTCCTCCGCGAGCCGACCAAGGCGGGTCACCTATACCCTGCCGCCTGCAGGCTGAACAGCTCGGCGTACAATCCGCCCCGCGCCACCAAGTCCTCGTGCGTCCCCTGGTCCACCAGCTCTCCCCCCTGGAGCACCAGGATGCGGTCCGCCATCCGCACCGTCGAAAAGCGATGCGAGATGAGCACCGCCATCCGCCCTTTGGTGAGCTCCGCGAACCGCAGAAACACCTCGTACTCGGCGCGCGCGTCGAGCGACGCGGTGGGCTCGTCGAGAATCAGGACCTGGGCGTCGCGCATGTAGGCCCGCCCCAGCGCGACCTTCTGCCACTCGCCTCCCGACAGCTCGACCCCCCCGTCGAACCGCCGACCGAGCATCTGGTCGTACCCCTTCGCGAGACGGGACGCGACCGAGTCGGCCAGGCTGCGGCGCGCCGCCTCGCGCACGCGCCCGTCGTCTTCCAGCGCTTCGACTTGGCTCACGCCGATGTTCTCCTTCAACACGAAATCGTAGCGCACGAAGTCCTGGAAGATCACGCCGATGTTCTTGCGCAGGCTGTTCAGGTCGTACTCCCGCAGGTCCACGCCGTCGAGCAGGATGCGGCCCTCGTCCGGATCGTACAGCCGGGCGAGCAGCTTTACGAGCGTCGTCTTCCCCGCCCCGTTCTCCCCGACCAGTGCGATCCGCTCCTCCGGCTCGAACGTGAACGTCAGGTGCCGCACCGCCCAACGGTCCGAGCCCGGGTAGCGGAACCCGACATCCTGGAACTCGAATCCCCGCCGGATCGGCACCGGCACAGGCCGCGCCCCCGGCTTGGACGTGACGCGCGGCTGCACGTCGAAGAAGGTGAACAAGTCCGAGAGATACAGGCTCTGCTCGAACACCTGCGACAGCGAGAGCAGGATGCGCTGGATCAGGTCGCGACTGGCGCGAAACGAGCCGGCAAGGAAGGTCAGCGCGCCGATCGAGAACCGGCCCAGGACCGTCAGGTAGATCGTCACCGCGTACGCGCCGTAATAGCCGAGCGTGCCGATGGTCACGAACACCGTGGACACCACGTTGCGCTTGATCGCGAGCTTCTTGTTGGCGTCGTAGAACTCGTTCGACAGCTTGGCATACCGACCCACGAGGAAGTCCGACAGGTTGAAGAGCTTCACCTCCTTCGCCATCTCGTCCGACGCACCCGCGTAGCGGAGGTAGTCGAGCAGCCGCCGCTCCGGGGTCCATTGGAACAGGAGCGAATAGCCCAGCGCCGCGTAGTGGGTCTCGCCCAGGAACGACGGCACGACGGCGACCACCAGGAGCACGAGGAGCCACGGGAGCTGCACGAGCAGCACGGCCGCGAGCGAGATCAGGGTGACGAGGTCCTGGGCCGTGGACAGGAGCAGCGCGACGAGCCCGATCCGGCCCACCGTTTGGCGACGCGCGCGCTCCAGGTGATCGTAGGTCTCCGCGTCCTCGTACTGTGCCAGGTCGAGCGTCGCCGCATGCTCCATGAGCCGCACGCTGATGCGGTTCGAAAACAGGTCGCCGAGCAGGCTTTCGAACAGCGACGAGAGGCGGGCCAAGCCCTCGCCGCCGACGGCGATGCCGAGCTCGAGCCCCACGAGACCCCCGAGCGACCACCAGTCCACGACGCCTCCGGCCGCGCGCACCTGCATGGCGGCGATCACGCCGTCGATGATCAGCTTGCCGATCCACAGGACGGCCAGCGGGATGAACGACCGGACCATCCGGAGCGCCAGGATCGCGACGGTGTACCCGCGGTGCGTCTGGTAGACGAGCTTGAGGAGGGGCGGCACGTACTTGAGGGCCTGCAGCCGTTCGGACCAGGTCGGCGGTTTGCCGTCGGGCCCGGAGATCGGGCTCCTGGCCCGCGGGACGATGCCGTGCGGGATGAAGCGGGGTGTCGAGGCCGTCACGACCTTAACTTCTCCAAGGTACGGTGCGTCAATATAACCGCATGAAAAACCGGATCGTTTCGCGCAGTCTCGTGGTCGTAGGCGCCTGCCTGCCCTTCGTAGGGGCGCAGCATGCTGCGCCCCTACAATCCGCGATGCCGGGACCCACCCTCACCCCGCAGGACTCGGCGCTCCACGCCTTGAACCGCCTGGCGTACGGGCCCCGACCCGGCGACGTGGCGCGCGTGGCTGCCGAAGGGGTCATGCGCTGGATCGACCGGCAGCTCTCACCCGATGGGATCGACGACGACCGGCTCATCGAGCGGGAGCGCCAGTTCCAGATCCTTAAATACGACCGCGGCGACCTCGCCGCGATGTACACCGCAGCCGAGCGCGAGCGGCGCGAGCGCAAGCTGGCGGCGGGGCAGACCGCGGATGGCTCCGACAGTGTAGGGGGGCAGCATGCTGTGCCCCTACCGAAGCAAGCCGATCCGATGATCCAGAAAAGCAACCGCCTCGCGAGCGAATTCGCCGACCTCGCGGTCGCCCGCGCTACGCTCTCCGAGCGGCAGCTGTACGAGATCATAGTGGACTTTTGGACCAATCACTTCAACGTCTACGCTGCCAACGGCGCCGATCGCTTCCTCACGCCCGACTACATCGAACACACGATTCGCCCCCGCGCGATGGGCAAGTTCCAGGATCTCCTGATCGCCACGGCCAGGAGCCCAGCGATGCTGTTCTACCTCGACAACTGGGAGAGCGTGGCGCCCGGCTCCGTCCCACCCACGGGTCTGCACGTCCGCGCCAGGCCCATCTTCGGTCGGCGACCTGGGCTGTTCGGCCCGGTGCGCGACCCCGCCCGGCAGGACTCGGTCCGCCGCCGCGCTCTCGAAAGGATGCCCAACGGGGTCAACGAGAACTACGCCCGTGAGCTGCTCGAGCTGCACACACTGGGGGTGGACGGCGGCTACACACAGCATGACGTGATCGACGTCGCGCGCATTTTCACCGGCTGGAGCATCGAGCGTCCCCAACAGGGCGGAGACGTCGAATTTCACGACTGGGCGCATGACCGCGGGGAAAAGCTGGTGTTGGGCGTGTGGTTTGAGGGCGGCCACGACATGGACGAAGGGATCCGACTCCTCAAGCTCTTGGCCAACCACCCAGCCACGATGCACCACGTGAGCCGGAAACTGTGCCAGCGATTCGTGAACGATGATCCGCCTGACGGCTGCGTGGACGACGCCGTGGCCGCGTGGAAACGCTCCAGCGGTGACATGCGTGAGGTGCTGCGGGCCATATTTCACGGCCCCGACTTCTGGGCGGCGGCGAACGTGCGCGCCAAGGTAAAGACCCCGCTCGAGTTCGTGGTCAGCGCGGCGCGGGCGGTCGCCGCCGAACCCGACACTTCGCCCCGCCTGGCGCAGGTGGTGGCGCGGCTCGGCGAGCCGCTTTTTCTCCATGTCGCTCCCGACGGGTATCCTGAACGCGAAGCGGCGTGGGTGAACAGCGGCGCGCTGCTCGATCGGATGAATGCCGCCATGGCGCTGGCGTCAGGGAAGCTGCCGGGCGTGACCGTCGTGCTCGACTCCCTCGTACCGGTCGGGGACGCCGACCAATTGATCGGCGCGGTCAATGAGAAGATCTTGGGTGGGACGATGTCCGAGAACACGAAGCAAGTGCTCAGACGTGAGCTGGCCGGCATTGGCGATCCCGTGCAAGCGCGGGCCCTGGCCGTCGGCCTCGCGATAGGGGGACCGGAGTTCCAGAGACAATAGGTCGGTAAGAGACGGTAGGATCGGGAGGTATTGTCGATGTCGATCTCGAGACGCGTATTCGTCAAGTCCGGAGGCCTGGCGCTCGTCAGCCTGGGGCTCGATCCTCTGTTCCTGGAGCGCGCCGCCTTCGCTTCCTACCGCCGATTACCGTTCATTACCGCCCAATCCCGGCCGATTCTCGTCTGTCTCTTCCAGCGCGGCGCCGTGGACGGGCTCAACATGATCGTGCCTCATGGTGACCCGATCTATTATCAAGAACGGCCTCGCATCGCCGTGCCCGAGAAGGACGTCCTGGACTTGGACGGGCACTTCGGCCTGCACCCCCGTCTCGCGGCGCTCAAGCCCTTGTGGGAAGCCAAAACCCTCGCCGCGATCCACGCGATCGGATCCCCGGACGCGACCCGGAGCCATTTCGACGCACAAGACTACATGGAGTCGGGCACTCCGGGCGTGAAGGCGACGCCGGACGGGTGGCTCAACCGCTACTGCCAGCACGACCGCGAGCACCAGGACACGCCGTTCCGCGCCGTCGCCTTCAGTCCCCAGCTGCCCCGGATCCTGGCGGGCACCGCCCCGAGCCTCGCGATCGACGACCTGCAAGCATTCGGCCTGCGCGCGCCGCAGCCCGCCGCGCGCGACCGGCTTACCCGCGCCTTCGAGGAGCTGTACGCCGGCTCCGCGACCGGGTTGCTCTCGACCTCCTCTCGGGAAGCGTTCGACGCGGTGCAGATGCTCAAGCGCCTGGACCCCGGCCAGTACCGGCCCGCGAACGGTGCCGATTACCCGCGCGGCCGGCTCGGAAAGGCGCTGCTCGAAATCGCCCAGCTCATCAAGGCCGATGTCGGGCTCCAGGTGGCGTTCGCGGACGTGACCGGGTGGGACACGCACGTGAATCAGGGAGCGACCGAGGGGCAGCTCGCGGGGCGGTTGAGCGAGCTGGGGGAAGCTCTCGCGGCCTTCACGCGCGACGTGGGCGAGCGGATGCGCGACGTCGTCGTGCTCACGATGTCAGAGTTCGGTCGCACCGTACGGGAGAACGGAAGCTCGGGCACCGATCATGGACACGCGACGGCCATGCTGGTGCTGGGCGGCCCGGTGAACGGAGGCAGGGTGTTGGGAAAGTGGCCCGGGCTCGACCCCGCGCAGCGCTTCGAGGGCCGGGACGTGGCCGTGACCACCGACTTCCGCGATCTGTTCGCCGAGCTCCTGGCGCGCCACCTCGGCGCCCGCGATCTGTCCGCGATCTTCCCGGGCTTCACGCCCGACCCGGCGCGCTTCCCCGGCGCGATCAGCGCGTAGCGACCGCGGCTTCCTCGAGCGCCGCAAGCAACGGCTCCAGCTCCCAGGAGTCGTCGTACCGCAGGCCGTTGATGAAGAACGTCGGCGTGCCGTTGACGCCGCTGGTGACACCGCTCCGGAAGTCTTCCCGCACGCGGGGCGCATACGCTCCGCTGGTGAGCTCTTTCCGAAATCGCGCGACATCGAGACCTAGGTCGCCCGCGTATTCGATTAGATACTCGCTGTCCAGCGCGAACTGCCGCTCGAACAAACGGTCGTGCATCTCCCAGAACTTGCCCTGCGCGGCTGCCCCTTCGGCGGCCTCCGCCGCCTGCTCGGCGTGGGGGTGGCTCTCACGCAGCGGGAAGTTGCGGTACACGAACCGCAGTTTCGGTCCCATCTGTCGCTGGATCGCTTTGACGATGGGGTACGCGCGCCCACAGTGCGGGCATTCGTAATCGCCGTACTCGACCAGCGTAACGGCCGCATCGGCCGGGCCCCGGATGTGGTCTCGCTTGCCGACCGGCAGAGTCAGTGCTGCGGCCGCATCGCGCTTGGTCACGCGGGCGTCCGCTCGCCGGCGACCGCGTCGAGGGCACGCAGGATGCCGTCCGCGCCGGGGTTGACGGCGATGGGCGAGACGTAGCTCCACCGAATGACTCCGTCACGGTCGATGACGAACAACGCTCGCTCGCTGAACCCGTCGCCCTCGCGGTACACGCCGTAGCGCCGCGCCACCGCCCCCTTGGGCTCGAAGTCCGCGAGGAGGGGGAAGTGAAGCTTGCGCTGGTCGGCGAACGCTCGGTGGCACCAGGCGCCATCCACCGAGATGCCGAGCAGCCTAGCGCCGTAACCCTCGAACTCGGACCGGACCTCGTTGTACAGCGCCATCTGATCGCCGCACACCGGGCTCCAGTCCGCGGGATAAAACGCCAGAATCACCGGCTGGCCGCGGTAGTCACGCAGCGAGACGGTCTGATCCGGCGCACTCTGCAGAGTGAAGTCGGGCGCCTGAGTCCCGGCTGGAAGCGGAGCCGCGGCAGCGGGATTTGTGTCGGGCATGTGGTGCTCCTTTCTCAGCGGTTGCGAGTCTCGGACTCTTCCGGGACAATCGGCAGCTCGAGACGGTCGGCGTTGCGCAAGACGGCGATCGACGTGCGCGCACCGATCCGCTCGGTGACGAGCGAGCGGTGCAGATCGTCGATCCCCGAGACGGTTTGCCCGTCGAAACCGATGATGATGTCCCCCGACGTGACCCCCGCGCGTGCTGCCGGGCTGTCCGGCTCGACCCCTGTCACGAGCACACCGCTCTTCGTGTCGGTGCCGAGCGCCCGCTGCGCCAGTCGCAGCAGAGGCACGTTCTGCCCCGCGACTCCGATCCGGCCGCGGCTGATCTTGCCGTGGCGGATAAGCTGGCCGGTCACGACCTTCGCCGTATTGATGCCCACGGCGAAGCAGATCCCCTGGGCGGGAAGGATCACCGCAGTGTTGACGCCCACCACGCGGCCCCGCGCGTCCACCAGCGGCCCCCCGGAGTTACCCGGATTCAGCGCCGCGTCGGTCTGGATCACGTCGTCGATCAGCCGCCCGCCGACGGAGCGGAACGAGCGGCCCAGCGCGCTCACGACGCCCGCGGTGACGGTACTCTGGAAGCCGAGCGGGTTGCCGATCGCGATGACCAGCTGCCCGACCCGCAGGGCAGCCGAGTCACCGAACTCGGCGACGGTGAGCGAGACCGGCGGGACCCGGATGACCGCCAGGTCGGTATCGGGGTCGTCCCCCACGAGCTCCGCCGCGACCGGCCGACCGTCCGCGAACGCCACCTCGATACGCGTGGCGTCATGCACCACGTGGCTGTTCGTCAGGACGAACCCGTCGGGTGTGAACACGAACCCTGACCCCTTGCCCGGCACTTCCCGCGCAGGGCGGCCTCGCCGCTCGACCTTGTGTCGCACTTCGACGCTCACAACGGCGGGACCGACCCGCTCGGCCGCTCCGGTCACCGCCCGGGAGTACGCGTCGAGCAGCTCGTCTTCGCGCGGTGTTGGAAAACGGGATGCGGTCTCGGGTGGGACGACCGTCTCGTCGGAAACGAGCACGGGTGCTGCGTTCATGATGTAGACCTCCTCACACTCGTAACTACCTGTACTTACAACGCCGCGGGGTTCCCGCCCCGACCAGGCAGGGGTACCGTATATTTGTGCCCCTATGAATCTTGCCGGCTCGCTCGCCGTCGTGACCGGCGCAACCGAGGGAATTGGACGCGCAACGGCCCTCGCGCTGGGCCAGGCGGGGTCGCGAGTCGCGATCTGCGCGCGCACTGAAGCCAATGTACACGCCACGGTGCGCGACCTGAAGGCGGACGGCATCGACTGCATCGGCATGCCGTGCGACGTGTCCGATCCCGCCCGCGTGGAGGCGTTCGCCGCGTTCGTGACCCGGGAACGGGGCGTGCCGCAGGTGCTCGTGAACAACGCCGGGATCGGACGGTTCCGGCCCCTCTTGGAGCTCTCGCTCGAGGACTGGGACGCGACGATGGGGGTGAACGTCCGCTCCCTCTATCTCGTCACGCGGGCGTTCCTCAAGTCCATGCTGGACGCGGGCACCGGCACCATCGTGAACATCGCCTCGCTCGCGGGGAAGAACGGCGTCGAGGGTGGCACGGCGTACTGTGCGTCGAAACACGCCGTGCTGGGCTTCTCCAAGAGCCTGATGCTCGAGGTGCGCAAGCGCGGCCTCCGCGTCGTGGCCATCTGCCCGGGCTCCGTGGCGACGCCGTTCATGGACAAGCGGGAGCGCGTGGGCCCGGCTCCCGACCGCGCCCTCAGTGCCGAGGATGTGGCGCATGCGGTGCTTGCCACGCTGACGGTGGCGGATCGGGCCATGATCAGTGAAGTCGATATTAGACCGACGAATCCATAAGCCAATGCGTCAAGTCAAGTCGTCTCTGCGCGACGTTCCTGCTCGACGTAGTTTGCATTGATGCTCGACCCCATTCGGAAGCTGCTGAACGCGGCCGGCAAAGCCAAACAAACCCGCGCCTTCTGGCAGACCGCTACCGAGATCCTCAGCGAGTACGCAGGGGGCGCGCGGGTTGAGCTCACCTACAAGGGACTGAGCGAATCCGGTACCCTGGACGCGGGTACAGCCGGCACGGACGGCGAGACGTTTCTGACGGACTACCACGATGCCGACGGCCGCCATGTGAGCGCGCGCTTCGAGGGACTGCCGGCCGGCTTTCCCGGCGAGGTGCTGCGCTCGACCATCGAGATCGCGACGCACCTGGCCGTGATGGTGGCGCGTCGCAGCGGGCTCGAGCGTGAGCGCCGGCTTGGCACGTTCCTGGTGGAGCTGTCGCGCTGGCTTTTGGCGGCGCCGGAGCGCGAGCTGCTGCTCCGCTACACGCTCCAGAGCGTCACCAGCCTGGTCGATGCCCAGGGCGCGTACGTGGCGCTGCGGGGCGTCAATCCCGACATGCTGCGCGTGGCGTCGACCGTGGGGCAGTGCGTGGAGCTCGACGGCGCGGAGATCGCGATCGATGCGAGCGCCACGGGGCGGGTGATCCGCACCGGAGAGCCCTTTCTCACCGACAACATCCTGAACGAAGCGGACGCCCAGCGGGGGTTGTCGCCCTCCGGTTTGGCGCGGGCCGCAATGATCGCGCCGCTGCGGACCTCGAGCGGCGTGGCGGGCGCGGTGGGTGTGGTGCGCTACCTGCGCACGGGAGCGGAGGAGTCGCTTCCCTTCACGCTCATGGAGCTGCAGTACCTCACCGCGGTGGCGGCCTATATCGCGGGCGGGCTCGAGCTGTCAGAGGCAGTGAGCGGCGCGCGCGCCGCGGCGGAGCGGGCGCACGCCATGGTGGACGGCAGCCCGCTCCCGATGGCCCTCGTGGACCGGAGCGGCCGCGTCCAGCAGCTCAACCAAGCAGCGTGCCGCCTGCTCGGCATCCCGTCCGAAGCGCAGTCGCTCGGGGTGCACCTCGAGGCGCTTGGCCTTTCGCCCAGCGAGATCTCGTTGCACCTCGTGCTGGCGCGGCCGCGAGAGGGCTCCCCGTGGCACGGCCGGGTCCTCGTGACGCAGCCCTCTGGAGACCGCCGCATCTGCGACTGCACCATCACCGGCGTCTCGGGCGTCGGACCGGACAGCCTGCTGGTCGCGCTGTACGACCGGACCGACGAGCTGCGCGCCCAGCGCGAGCTGATCGCCCGCGAGAAACTCGCCACCGTGGGCGAAATCGCCAGCGGCGTGGCGCACGAGGTGAACAACCCGCTCGCGGCGATCCGGATGGAGGCGGAGCTGCTCGGGCGCGCCAGCAAGGATCCCGACACGAGCACCACGGCGGCGACCATCACGCGCGAGGTCGACCGTGCCGCGCGCATCGTCCGCAGCCTGCTGCGCCTCGCCCGGCGCGCCGACACCACCCCGACCCGCGTCCAGATGAACGACCTGGTGCACGACGTGGCCGAGATCCGCCAGCGCGTGCTGCGCACGGAGAGCGTCGAGTTTCGCACCACGCTCGACCAGTCCGCACCCGCCGTGTTGGGCCTGGGTCAGGAACTGCAGCAGGTGGTGATCAATCTCGTGACCAACGCGGAATACGTGGTGCGGGGCCGGAAGCCCGCGATCGTGCAGCTCCGGACGCAGGCGCGCGAGGGTTGGATCCGGTTGACAGTGGACGACTCGGGGCCGGGCGTCCCGCGGGAAATCCGCGGCCGCATCTTCGACCCGTTTTTCACCACCAAGGGCCCCGACGAGGGCACTGGCCTGGGCCTCGCGATCTGCCAGCGCGTCGTGACCGAAGTCGGCGGGAAGATATGGATCGAAGACTCGGAGCTCGGAGGGGCGAGGTTCGTGGTGGAGTTGCCGGCCGCGCCCGAGAACGTGGAGACGCGGCACATCGGCTGAGTTGGCCCTCAGTGCTCCAGGATGCGCGTGCGATAGAGGCCGAGCACGATCAGGCCGGAGGCCCCGAGCGCCACCAGCAGCGCGGTGAGTCGCCAGTCGAACCCGAATCGCGCGGCCCCAACGGCGGCGGCGATGAGCCAGGCGGCGCTCGCGAGGAAGCCGAGGATCACGACTTCCTTCCGCGCCATCAGGATGCCGAACACGTAGCCCCAGCTGAACGCGCACACGGCGAGGAACATCAGGCCGTGCGGGATCTTGACGGGGTCGATCAGGTTGAGCGACCCCGCGAAGAAGCAGAACAGTCCGAGTACCGTGTAACTCGCGAGGTGCAGCGCGAGCGGGAGGGGAACGCTCCCCATGCGATTGAAGGTCATGGCAAGAAAATAGACGCCAAGACGCACAGACGCCAAGATGCCTAGGACGCACATGCAGGCGACACGGACATACCTCGAGCTCTCGCGGGAGAGCCAGTTCAAACCGGGCGTCGGCACGTTCCCCGATCTCGTGATCGAGCGGGTCGAGCGGCCGACGCCCGAGCTGTATCGCGAGTGTTACCGCACCGTCGGCGAGGCCTACCACTGGCGCGACCGCTGGGATTGGACCGACACGGAAATCCGCACGCACCTGGCGCAGCCCGAGATCACGCTGCACGTCGCGCGGAGCCGCGGCGCGCTCGCGGGGTGGTACGAGCTGCGCCGCGTGCCCGAAGATCGCTCCGTCGAGATCGCCTACTTCGGGCTGCTCCCACACGCCATCGGCCAGGGCCTCGGCAAGCATCTCCTTTCCTGTGCAGTGCGCGACGCCTGGGCCCTCGGACCGTCGCGCGTGTGGCTGCATACCTGCACGCTCGATCATCCGGCCGCGCTCCCCAACTACAAGAAGCGCGGGTTCGCGCCGTACAAGACGGAGACGTACGAGGTTAACTTCCCTTCGTGACCTTCACGCTCTCGCGGACGCACAAGCTGATCATCGCCGCCGTGCCGATCGTGCTCGTGCTGCTGTTCGCGCTGTATACCTGGTCGGCCCTGACGTGGACCTACTCGAGCGGAGAGCGCGCCGGCTACGTGCAGAAGTTTTCCAGGAAGGGATGGATCTGTAAGACCTGGGAGGGCGAGCTGGCGTTGGTCTCCATCCCGGGGACCATGTCGGAGAAGTTCTATTTCACCGTGCGGGACGATTCCGTCGCCGCGCTCATCAACCAGGGCATGGGCAAGCGCGTGGCGCTGAGCTACAAACAGCACAAAGGCATCCCGACGAGCTGCTTCGGAGAGACCGAGTACTTCGTCGGGGGCGTGAAGGTCGTGGAATGACGACGACGAACAGCTTCGGAGCCCGGGCGCCGCTCAAGGCCGCCGGCGGCACGAGATCTTCCGCCTGGACGCGCTCGAGCGGCGCGGCCTCCCCGTCGCTCTCCTCCCGTACTCGCTCCGCGTCCTGCTAGAAAACCTGTTGCGTCGGGAGGACGGGCGCACGGTAACACCGGCGGAAATCGAGCGCCTCGCGCGCTGGGAGCCGACCAAGACGCCCGACGACGAGATCGCGTTCATGCCGGCGCGGGTCCTCATGCAGGACTTTACCGGCGTTCCGGCGGTCGTGGACCTCGCCGCCATGCGCGACGCGATGCAGGGTATGGGCGGCGACCCCACAAAGGTCAACCCGTTGCTCCCCGCCGAGCTCGTGATCGATCACTCCGTGATCGTGGACGAGTTCGGCA
>WNEZ01002805.1_pt1 | contig 15177 bp, 11 predicted proteins | sample 5400521 | NCBI WGS metagenome assembly WNEZ01 (sample SAMN13153339, study PRJNA577476) | soil metagenome | isolation source: 120 cm saprolite under Douglas fir tree site 2 hole 1 replicate 1 | place: USA:California | collected 2015-04-18
CCCCCGAGATGATCTGTATCCACATAGTATTATATGAAAGTCCATCATCGCGCAGTTACGCCCATCTGTATGCCGTAGTATTTTGGTAAACTGCATTATACAGATGCCAAACAGCCGTTTATCTGGCAGGTGATTGCCCAATCCGACGAGTGGGCAGAGTTGACCGGTTGGATGCCCGGCCCTTCGGATGCATAACAGTTCACGAGTGATGGAGTAGAGTAGCAGGTGTAGTGGGTGTAGCTTGGTCAGGATATGGGAGATAAGGGCGTGATACTGTGGCAGAGTAGCAGGTGTAGTGGGTGTAGCAGCATTTCATGGTATTGAAAAATCTCACGAAGTAATGTATAGTGATCTCAAATACTGTATAGTGCTTCGAAATATTACAGAGGGGAGAAATCGATGGAACGCTTGTTGACCTCGGACGAAGTGGCTGAATACCTGCGCGTAGATGTTGTCACAATACGGCGCCTGGTCACCAGGGGAAAACTTACTGCGTACCGCATCGGCGGAGAATATCGCTTCAAACTATCCGATATCGAGAAATATCTCCAACGGCAGCGTGTTTCTGGTGAGGCTTTCGATGAGTCTTTCAGCCTCTTTAATCCGTCCGCCATTCCACAAATGCTGCGCAAGACACTGCGAGGCAAATTCGCTACTCCACTAGAGTCTACAGGCAGTGACCGCTTTGACAAGTTCACGGATCGAGCGCGTACAGTGTTGACGCTGGCCCAGGAGGAAGCCCAACGCCTCCAGCACAATTACATAGGCACAGAACACCTGCTCCTTGGGCTTGTACGCGAAGGCGAAGGAGTCGCTGTAAAGGTACTGAATAACCTGGGTGTCGAACTGCAACAGATACGCAAGGCCATCGAATTTATTACCGGGCGTGGAGACCGTGATGCGCCGGGAGAGGTGGGGCTCACCCCTCGGGCCAAGCATGCGATTGAGCTGGCAGTTGATGAAGCTCGTCGTCTGAATCATCACTATGTTGGCACAGAGCACTTGCTCTTAGGCCTCTTAGGGAGTGAAGGCATTGCAGCGGGCGTCCTGGAGGACCTGGGGGTCAAACTGGAGAAGGCGCGTGCAGAGATCTTGCAAGTGCTTTCTCACATGCGGGGAGACGCTGCCCCGGCACCTCCACCAGCGGAGCCAGGAGAGTCAGCAGAGCTGCCAGTAGAGAGCAAGGAAGAAATTACTTGCAGTCATTGCGGTACACCTTGCCCCGCCCACTACCAATACTGTTTCAACTGCGGCCAGACACTGACTGATAAATAGAAAACCGCGAAGCGCAGCCGCTGCGCTTCGCGGTCATGCAGCGTGACAGGCTATTCGCGGATGCCGCGCGCAGGCAGCGGACGCACCAATGGACTCATCACCGGCAGGTCCTTTTTTCCACGGGGCAGGCGCTGGCGCACCAGGTAGTTTGGCGCAACCGCCAGGTCCCCCTTCTCCAGCGTGACATCGGAGCCGAAGCGGTTGAAGAAGGACAGCTCGAAATTGGGTGTCTCTCCCAACGCGCCGTGCGGGCACACCTCCACACAGTCGCCACAGAAGATGCAGCGATCAAGCGCAAATGCATAGCGCGTCAGGTGGCGTTCCGCCATCATCAGGGATCCCGTGGGGCAGACCTGTACACACGCGCCACAGGAGACGCAGTCGGTATCATGCAGGCTGACATTGAACGGTGTGGAGACAATCGTGTCGAATCCTTTACCGAACATACCGTAGCAGTCGGGCCCGATTACGTCGTGACAGACGCGCACACACTGCGTGCAATTGATACACTTATTTGGATCGCGCAGGATGAAGCTATGCGACAGGTCAACCTCATAGTCATGGTAGTCGCCTGGTTCGCCATCATGGAAGCGATTGTCCGACAGGCCATGCTCGATGCTATACTTTTGCAGGTCACATTGGCCTGCAGCAGGGCAGGCGCACTGTAAGCAGCGCGCAGCCTCGCGTTGAGCCTGCTCCTGGAGGTAGCCCAGCTCGATCAGCTTGAAGTTACGCTTGCGCTCCTCGTAGGGAACCATTGGCATCTTTACTTTCGGCTCGACCGGCTTATAGGGCACAATATCGAAGAGGTCCGGTTTGCGCTCCTCCAATTCCAGGCGACGAGCCACCTCCTTCATATCTTCGCCGTTGAGGAAGGCATGGATCGAACGGGCTGCTAACTTACCCTGGCTAACACATTCGATGATGGTCTTCGAACCCATCTGCACATCGCCGCCGGCAAATACACCGTAGCGATCAGTCATGTAGGTATGCGGGTCGGTCTGGATGGTTGTCTGTTTCGTCCACTTTACGCCAGACTTCTCATCAAGCACGCTCGTATCCGGGGATTGGCCAAGGGCGGGAATGACCGTATCGCATTCTATGACGAACTCGGAGCCGGGGATTGGGATCGGGCGCTGGCGGCCCTTGGCATCGGGCTCGCCCAGCTTAGTTCTCTGGAACTCGACACCTGTGACCTTGCCATTCTCCGTTACGACTTTCGTCGGGCTGACATAGAACTGCAGGTCTGTGCCTTCAGCCTCGCCATCTTCAGACTCTTCCTGGGTGGCGCCATGCGCGTTCATTTCCTGGCGCGAGCGGCGATACATGGTATGTACCTTTGCACCCAGGCGCAGCGATGTGCGCGTGCAGTCGAAGGCGGTAAATCCTCCGCCGATCACGACAATCTCTTTGCCCTCCTTCACAGGCACCGGCTTGCCCTCTACCTTCTCACCCAGGTAGGCGATAGCATTGATGACGCCGTCCGCGTCTGCATTTTGCGCAGGCAACTCATTACTTGTCCAGTTGCCAATGCCCAGGTAGACAGCGTCGAAGCCTTCTGCGAAGAGATTGTCAATGGTGAAATCCACGCCGAGTTTGACATTGGTTTGCAGGTCTACCCCGAGCTGCCAGACATGGTCAATCTCCAGGTCCATCATGTCCTTCTGCAAACGGTATTCCGGGATACCGTAACGCAGCATGCCACCAGGTTGAGGCTGCATGTCGAATACCTTGCAGTAGTTACCTTTCAGTGCGAGATAGTAGGCACAGGTCAAACCTGCGGGCCCAGCACCAACGATTGCTACCCTCTTGCCCGTTAGTGGGTCCTGGACAAAAGGAACAGGCGGGTCGAGCAGGCATGCTTCAGCGGCATGGCCGTGCATGCGGCAGATAGCTATCTCTTCTTCAACCAGCGCCCGGCGGCACGCCTTCTGGCAGGGCGCCGGACAGGTCAGACCCAGGATATAGGGGAAAGGCAGCACTTCTTTGACCAGGCGTGCTGCTTCTTTCATCGAACCTTTGGCAATGAGTTCAAGATAGCCCGGGATATCGATATGGGTCGGACAATCCACCTGACATGGAGGTTGACAATAGGCATTATGGTCGGAGAGCATCATTTCCAGGTTGGTGCGGCGAATGTGGAACAACTCGTCGGATTTCGTCGTTACCTTCATACCTGGCAGCGCCGCTATGTTGCACGAAGGCAGGGGGCGCGGCTCGCCCTCGATATGCACCAGGCACATGCGACAGGCCGAGGTCGGCTCCAATTTCTCGTCGTTACACAGATTGGGAATATCAGTAATCCCGTTGTCTATCGCAACACTCAGGAGAGTTTGACCTTCATAGGCTTGTACGGTCTTACCATCCATGGTGAGGGTGAAGCTGGGATGCCCAACATCATTGCGCACCATTGGTCCTACCGGCTCCTGAACAATCGGTGAGAGATTATCTCGAATTGATATAGCCATGAATTTTCCTCTTCCGATACGAATCTATTACGGCAAGACATGCTTGGTGACAAAACGATGAGCACGCGCCGGAACACAGGTTCCGGTAGGGCAGTGTTGCTCCTCGATGTGCATGCGGAAATGATCCGGCCAGTATCTCCTGGCTGTCTTGAGGGGATTGGGCGCATGCACTCCAAACCCGCATAGTGAGCCGTTAGGGACATACTCTGCGAATTCATCCAACAAGTCTAAGTCTGCATTGACACCAAGATCACTGATAATACCTTCCAGTATACCCTCGATGCGCTTTACGCCAAGCCGGCATGGCACACACTTGCCGCAGGATTCTTTGGCCAGGTAGCGGCTGCGCTCCATGGCCCATGCCACCATACAGGTGTTGGCCGGAAATAGCTCGATCACGCCTGAGCCAACGATAGCACCGGCTTCCTCTATAGGATCAAAGTCAAAGGGAGTATCAAGCAGAGAAGTTGGGAGCGCACCACCTTCTGCCCCACCGACAACAACGGCACGCAGATCAGCATAAGCACGGTTGTAGCCAGCATGGCGCATAATTTCTCGCAGTGTTGCGCCGAAGGGCACTTCTATTACCTTTGGCTCGCTATCGAGCATGTAATCATAGACTGTCAGGACCTTGGTGCCACTGGTCGTCTCAGTGCCAACACTGTTAAAAGCCTCGGCTCCATCGCGCATAATCACCGGCACATTTGCCAGAGTCTCGATGCAGTTAATAGCAGTTGGCTTATCCCACAGGCCGTATTGCGCAGGATAGGGAGGACGCTGTTCCGGCATACCGCGCCTGCCCTTGATGAGGGCAATCTGGACGGTTTCCTCTCCGCCCATAAAGCCGATATCCACTCCCAGTACGTTGACATTACAACTAAAATCTGTTCCCAAAATATCGCGTCCAACCAGGTTGGCATCCACAGCCTCTCGTAGCGCTTGCTGCACCACGGCGACCCCTTCGCGATAGAGGCTGCGTGTGAAGAGATAGGCTTCTGATGCCCCTACGGCGTATGCTGCGAGCACGATTCCTTCAATAACCTGGTGTGGATTGCGTTCTAACAGGCTACGCGCTGCCCATGCACGTGGGTCAGCATCGTAGGCATTGCAAATAACATACTTCTGCCCTTCGTCAGCTCGTCGCACAATGCGCCACTTCTCACCGGTCAAACGGCCGGCGCCGCCACGTCCACGTAGTTTGGCATCAGCGATCTGCTGAATCACTTGCTCAGGGGTCTGCTGGCGAATGGCTTTCTCTAAAGCAGAGTAACCACCAGCACGGCGATATGAGTCCAGCGAGCGCTGGTCGGGCTCACTGCGACGTCGTAGCACACGATACAAGGAATCAAACTCAGGCATTTGGCTGCCTCACATGATGAATATTGCCCCACACACCACGTTTATCAGGAGCCAGCCCACGCTCGGGCTGGTCATCTCGCTTGATACCTTTAACAGCAGGTGCGGGTCGAAATTTTGGACTCATAGTAGCAATGCCGAAGAGATCGCTCAGGTCTACACCACGTACCTGGACAATACGTTTTGCCGCTGGCAAGGGAAGGTAGCCGTACATATCCATTACAGCATCCAATAGTGCGGGCAGCGCGCCTGCCTCTTCCGGCCAGGTCTCTAATAGCTCATCCAACTTATCCAGGTTTATTTCGGGCTCGAGATAGTCTTTGACCGGCATGGCGACACAGGGTGGAACCGGCTTGTTATGATACTCCACAGCATATTCGGAGATACGAGGAGCGTAAAAACCGGCCTTCGAGGCTCCCGATGCCGGTGGAATCTTGTGTGAGGTATACTTATCGGCCCCTTCACGAATGTAGGATTCGAACCAGGGGCGCTCTTTCCAACTGTGTAAGGGCTCATACTCAATGGTGATGGCGCGCGGCGGGCAGGCCTTTTCGCACAAGAGGCAGGATTCACATCTCAGGTTAAATTCGGTACCGAGGCCTGCCTCTGCAATAAGCTGGATGAGGCCCCGGCTGCGCGGGGGCAGCTTTGGCTTCTCGTACGGATAGAGGCGGGTCACCTTCGGCCTGAAGAGATGGCTGAAAGTCAGGCTCATGCCTTCAAGGATTCCACGCATACGTTACACCTCTATTTCCTTCTCGTCGCGTACTTTGAGTCCCTGTTTAGCTATCTTCTCCCGCAGCTTAAGAATACCTTCTATCAATGCCTCCGGTCGAGGCGGGCAGCCGGGGACATACACATCTACCGGCACAATGGTATCAACTCCCTGGACAGTATAGTAGCTATCGTAGAATTCACCACCGGAGTTTGCACATTGTCCCATACTGATCACCCACTTCGGCTCCCCCATCTGTTCCCAAAGGAGACGCAGGCGCGGCCCCATTTTCACAGACACGGTACCCGCTACGATCATCAAATCGGCCTGTCGAGGGCTGGAGCGGAAGACCTCCGAGCCAAAACGTGAAAGGTCATACTGCGGAGCAGAAGCGGCCGCGATCATCTCGATGGCACAGCAAGCCAGGCCATAACCCAGCGGCCAGACGGACTTAGAGCGTGCCCAGTTTTGTGCCCACTGTAACATGTCTGCAACGCTGGTGATTGCGACCGGCAGCTCCTGGTCTCCGGGAATATACTCATGGGGACCAGAAGCCATAACAATTGGCACTGGTTTACGTCGCGTCCCGGGAGCTGACGTTTTCCCATTTTCCGTATTCTCGCTGCTCATAGTGTAAAACTCCTGTGCAAAGGTTTAGCAGCACCTGTTGCCCGGTTGAGGTAATGGTAGAGTTCTTAAACCTAGAAAAGAGAAGGGTTTATCCATCTCGCTTCGACCCTATTATAGCACGTAGTGCTCAAGATGACCACTAGACGATAGGCGCATAGACGGCCTTGAACCTGTACCGGCTTCTTGTTGCTCTACCTACCTACTACATGATATACTCGTTCCTGTTAAAAACTAATGCGGGAGTACACTAGTGGATATCTCTAGTAGTGAGAGGGAGAAAATAGCATGAGCCCAAGGTTACCTCACATCACTGGAGTTGAGGTAATCCGAGCCCTCCAGCGTGCTGGATGGTATCCTTACCACCAACGTGGTTCACATGTTTACCTGAAGCATCCAAGTTACCCTGGTTTACGTGTTACTGTCGCTGTTCATTCAGGAGAAACGATTAAACCCAAGACACTCCAGGCAATCTTGAAACAAGCGGGATTGACTCTCGCCGAGTTCCTAGAGTTGTTATAGAGGAGAAACCTGTTATGAGAAAGTACACCATTATTCTAGAACCTGATCCTGAAGAAGGCGGGTATACTGTAACGGTTCCTGCATTGCCCGGGTGCATCACACAAGGAGAAACTATCGAGCAATGCATTGAGCGCGCTCGTGAGGCGATTGCTGGCTACATCGAGAGCCTGATAGCCGAAGGAGAACCAGTGCCCGAGGAAACCGAACCTCCACAGATGATTACTATTAACGTAGCTGCTTGAGGATTTGATGTATGGGAACTTACAACATCGCAGTATTGCCGGGAGACGGCATTGGCCCCGAGGTGACTGAACAGGCATTGCACGTACTGCAAAGCATTGCCAGTCGTTTCGGGCACACCTTCGACACCACACAGGCCCTGGTGGGTGTCTCGGCCATCGAAGCCGAAGGAGATGCTATCTCCGATGACACAATGAGGCTTTGCCACGAGAGCGATGCCGTTTTATTTGGAGCAATCGGCGGCTCAGCGAGCTATGATGAACTAAATGCGAAGATACGACCAGAGCGCGCCCTCTTCCGTTTACGCAGTGAGCTAGCGCTCTTCGCCAACCTACGCCCGGTACGGCCTTTCAACGCTCTGCTTAACGCCTCTACCATTAAACCTGAGGTCTTGCAGGAAACTGATCTGCTCGTTGTGCGCGAATTGACCGGCGGACTGTATTACGGCAAACCCAGTGAGATTCGCGAGACGCCGGAGGGGTACGTTGCCATCGACACGCTGATCTATACAGAAGCGGAGATCGAGCGCATCTTGCGTACAGCGTTCGAGCTGGCGCGCGGTAGGCGCAAGAAGCTGACTTCGGTCGATAAAGCCAATGTGCTCAGTTCGTCTCGACTGTGGAGGCGCGTCGCCGACCGCGTTGCAGCAGATTTTCCTGATGTAGCTTTCGACCATCTCCTGGTAGATGCCTGCGCCATGCACCTGATCCGCCGTCCCGCGACGTTCGATGTGATCGTCACCGAAAACTTGTTCGGAGACATTCTCACCGACGAGGCTTCAATGCTGGCGGGCTCGATGGGCATGCTTCCTTCTGCCAGCCTGGGAACACGGCGCACAGCCTATGGCTTGTTCGGCCTCTATGAGCCAATTCATGGGTCCGCGCCCGATATTGCAGGTCAGAACAAAGCCAATCCTATTGCAGCAATCCTGACGGCCGCGATGATGTTGCGACTTTCACTAGGTCTACAACAAGAGGCAGATGCCATTGAGTCCGCGGTAGAGCGTATCATTAATGCAGGATATCGCACTGAGGATTTACGTGAAGCAGGTAAAGAGGTGGTGGGAACAAAAGAGATGGGCGGATTAATAGCAGGTGCCGTTGCATCAACTACCTAGCCCATCATTGGCTTGGGGCAAGGACCTAGCGCCTGCAACCTTGCATGTAATGATGCCAGTTCCTTTTCCCTGCTGACACGTTCTGCGGAGTTGGAGGATGCTTCCTCGACACTATCCTGCTGTTGAAGTTTCGCTTCCAAAATGTCGATCTGGTCAGCAAGATTCTGGCGAAGTATATACCAGCGTGTTACCGCGCGTTCGACACCCATCTGGCAAACTCCTGCGGGCTAAGTTGCTGCTGCCCCATAGACAAGCGTATTGAGCGTACTGATCAGCTCTTCATCCTGATATGGTTTGACGACATATGCGCTTGCACCCAGTTGCATGGCACGCTGCTGGTGCTTAGCGGCGGCACGAGAGGTTAGTATTACCAGTGGAAGCGTTCGATATTGCTCCTGGGCGCGCACTGTCGCCATCAACTCATAACCATCCATGCGCGGCATTTCGATATCGAGCAGTACCGCTGCTGGTGTCTCGTTGGTAATCATATCCAGCGCCTCTACCCCATCGCGAGCCATTTGCACCTGCCAGCCGTGCTGCTTGAGCATATTACTCACAACACGACGAACACTGGGGCTATCATCTACCACCAGGATATGTTTACCGCGCTCTGCAGCAGCCGTCCTGGGTTCGGCAGGCGCGAAGATCGTTATCCCGCGTCGCTCCGGAGTTCCACCCGTCGCAGTTTGCCTGGCAGGCATTTGTGAACCAGTTGCCCCTTCCCGCCACGTTGGTGAAGCCATAGAGGCCATTGCATTGGAGCGGTTAGAAATGAGATCGATCAGTTCCAGGATCAACACAACGCGTCCATTACCGAGCACCGTGCCGCCTGCTACCCCACGGACCTGGCGCAGGTGTGGTCCCAGATTCTTCATCACCACGTCCATCTTACCCTTGATCTCATCGACGACCAGCGCTACCTTGTTACCACCTGCGTTCACGAGGAGTAACTGAGATTTCTCATTCAATGCACCGATCGGCAGTTCCAGAAGTTGGGCCAGGATAGAAACCGGATAATGTTCGTTCTGCACAATAATACTCGGACGACCACCGAGCGTCGAGCGTTTGAAGTTATCCAGCCGACCGATCGATTCAACGACCGCCATAGGAACGGCAAACTGCTGCCCTCCAACCAGTATGATCATGGCGCTCTGAATTGCGAGACTGGTGGGGAACTTCATAGTGAAGGCTGTACCCCGGCCAGGCATAGATTCGACTTCTAGTGCACCTCTGAGACGCGCCACGCTATCACGTACTACATCCAGGCCCACACCCCGGCCACTTTCCTCGCTCAATACTTCGGCAGTTGAGAAGCCAGGCTGGAAGATAAGGCTGATCACATCGTTATCGCTCAATACCTGATCCGGCCTGATAAGGCCACGAGCAATTGCCTCCTTACGTACACGCTCCGGATCTATGCCCGTGCCATCGTCACGCACTGTGATCACCACCTGGTTGCCTTCGTATGAGGCAGACAACATAATCTGCCCAAGGGGAGACTTCCCTTTCTGCTGGCGAACTTCTGGTTTCTCGATGGCATGATTCACTGCATTGCGCACGAGGTGCAAGAGCGGCCCCGCAATTTCTTCAGAAACAGTGCGGTCGACCTCTGTTGCTTCACCTTCCACCAGAAACTCGAATTCTTTATGTTGCTTTAGCGCTATTGAACGGGCAGCACGATAGAGGCGCGGCTTCATCATCGAGAGCGGCACCAGGCGGGCTTTTAGCAGCCGGTCCTGGAAAGTATTGCTCAGGCGACTTTCACGAGCAAAGATGCTTTCACACTCGCGAATGCCGGCTTCCATCTCATTACTGAGCGTTGACATATCCGAAATGCCTTCACTCAAACCGCGAGTAAGCTGGTGAAATTCAGTATAGCGATCCAGTTCCAGTTCGTCGAATTCTACAAGATGTGGCGCCCCAGCAAGGTCTTTTGCGTTTCCTCTGTGGCCGCTAATAAGGTTAAATATTGCGCTCTGGCTGCCATTGCCTGGGGGTATGACTTGCAGCGAACGACCACTTGGCAGCGCTGCGGCTTCAAAACGGCTCTCCAGCTTCTGACCGACATCACGCAGGCGTCCACTACTGATGCCCACATCGGCAACGAGGCGCACAAGGCGCTCAATCCGCTCCTCCAAAACATTGCGATTCACCAGCATCTCGCCGAAGAGATTGACCAACTCATCGAGCTTCTGGAGAGGTACGCGCACACTGAGATCACCGCGTCCGGTTCGCTGGCTATTAGCCTGGGCAGGCTGCGCACCATTAACGACTCCTCCAACCGTAGAAGAGTCCAGCAGAGATTCATCATCGATTTCGATATCAGTATCAAGCTCTTCTTCGGCAACACGACTCCGTTCGCCGAGCAGTTCTACGTAGCGAGCGCGTAGTGATTGCACCATTGCTTCTCCATGCGCCCGCTCGTTCTCCGCGCCGATAATTAATACATCCAGCGCCTCGGCAGTATCCAGGATGATACTGAGAACAGAGGGACTGATAGTCGTGGTACCTTCTATCACACTGTCCAGTAGATCTTCCAAAATGTGGCAGAGATCGGCAATAGCACGGAACCCCATCATGCCTGCTGCGCCTTTGAGCGTGTGCGTTGCACGGCGTATGCCCTGGATGAGATCACGATCTGTCGGCGAATTTTCCAGGGCAGCAACACGTATGCTAATCATTTGCAGGTGCTCTTCAGCCTCCAGGCGGAAAAGTTCGGCAACTTCTTCGCCAAAGTCCCCGCCAAAGGATGATACTGGCTTTGATGCCGCTTGGTTTACAGGTGCCAGGTGTGTAACCCGCTGAACAGCAGGAAGATCCGGCGTAAAAGCCACAGATGACGGCGTCTGCTGCGATGACAGGGACGCGAGAGCCTCAAGAGTCGACATTTCCCGTACCTGGCTTGCAGCGTCAGGCATGTGAGCCGCAGAACCCGCTATAGGCTGACTGGAGCGCGAGGGCGGTTGAGATGATGCATTTATTGCTTCTTCGCCTATCACCCTGGTTGTAAGTTGATTGAGAAAATCCCGGCGAACCTGAATCTCGATCTCATTGCGCAGCCTGGCCTCAATCTCCTGAATGTTTTCTCGTTTTTCGGAACCGGACAGGCGCTCCTGTAGCTGCCGCTTTGCCTCGAACTCCTGGAGCACTTCGTTTCGTATTTGCCGCTCTAGTTCAGCACGAGCAGCAAGTGTAGATGGACGGGCTTCATACTCATGACGTAATTCTTCGCGTACCTGGGCCTCTATTTCGCTTCGCAAGGCTAGAGGATCACCACGCCGCTCGAAGGTCACGCGCTCATGCACTCCTCCAGTTCCATGAGAGGCCTGCATCTCCCAGGGTGTCCAGCCCGGCTCTTGCTCAAGCACTCGCGAGCTGCTGTCGATCTGTATGCGTTGGAAAACACGATCACAGGCATCCAGGTCTATCTGCAACTGCAGTAGCGCAGTTCCCATTTGCTCATCTGTCGCCATTACACCATTGGAAATTTGATTGAGGAGGTCGAGTATTTTCTTCAGTTTGCTATTCGCCACCCACATGACGGATAGCGGCAGATAACGCCGTACTTGCTCTGGGCTATTGCGCAGATTCAAGCCCATTGCCAGTCCGGCCCACTCCTCCATGCGATCAAGAGCATCCCTGGAGCCATCTAAGAAGCTTCTAAATTCCGTACGTTGGGCTTCAACGATGGAGGCGGCCTGGCGCAACTGCGTCCACATACTCTTCAAGGATGCAGCCTGGGTCTCTAATGCGCGAGTTTCCTCTTGCATCCTATTATAGACAGTTGAAAACGAAGTATCGGCAGCTTGCTCTCCTGCGTTCGCAAGGACCAGTTCTCCTTGCCCGCCTTCACTCAATACTTGCGCTTCAACATTTGAAGCTGCCTCGCCGACCCCTGGTGGCAGATTCGGTGTCGTGGGTAGTGTACCAGGTGGAATACTATGAGTCTGGGGGCGAGGCACAGTGGTCGCTATTAAAGCATCCAGGGCACTTTGTTGCTCGCTTTGCTGGTATTCAGGCTCAGGCGGTTTGGCAGGTTCAGGGATTACACCTCGATTCGAGTGTATCTCGAGGCTGGCGGTTGGAACAGGATCTTCAGGCCAGGCAACTTCTTCGCCTGCTGCAACGATAGGCGTACGGAAAGAAGCCAGCATCTCATCCAGCGACGGAATTGGTGAATCGGGCAGTTGTTGCCCGTGGCTTACGAGTGTTCGTTCATCAAATGCACCTTGCCCCTGTTCGGCCTGCGCCTGGGATTCCATCACGAACCGGTACCTGGTATAATCAGCATCGTCTTCTGCAATGATTGCATTTTCGTCGATGCCCTGGTGAATACCTCGTAGAAGCTGGTGCATACGACCCTGGGAACGCTGTAAAAGACCTATAGTGGGAGCATCAAGGGTCGCCAATCCATCTAACACATCCCCCAGGATATCTTCCATCCCGTGTGCCACATGGGCCAATCCGGGGAAGTCCATCATAGATGCAGAGCCGCCAATAGTGTGAGTGCGGCGGTAGGTTTCCTCAAGAGCATCCATATCACCTGGAGACTGAGCCAGGCGCTCTAGATTTGACTCAATCTCCGGCAAATAACTATTTACCTCTTCGATAAACGAGTCGAGGACTGATAGTTTATCAAATGCGTTCGACATGCTACACGCACCCACTCATTCTAGTCTCACATAGTGTGCAAGACTCGTTGTGTTATTGACCGAATTGACCATTGTTTGGATTAGGGTCCTGCTCTTGACTAAATGACGGCTGGCCCTGCTGCGAACCGCTCTGCCAGCGCTGGCGTGATGTCGGGATCGACCCCGCTGATGGTCCCTGCTGCAGCGGCCCTGAATTCTGTTGCTGCGAGAATGGAGTCTGATTTGGGGTTGAAAAGAATGGCTGGTTCTGACCCCCAAACTCGGTCGGGCTATCAAAATGCTGCTGTCCATTAAAGCCCGGTTGGCTCTCAAAGTCACTAAACTCGCCGAAGCCCGGTTGGCTGGTGTATAGCTGCTGCCCACCAAAGCTTGGCGGATTCTCAAATTGCTGCCCGGGAAAGCCCGGTTGGCTGGTGAACGGCTGCTGCCCACCAAAGCTTGGCGGATTCTCAAATTGCTGCCCGGGAAAGCCCGGTTGGCTGGTGTATAGCTGCTGCCCACCATAGCTTGGCGGATTCCCAAATTGCTGCCCGGGAAAGCCCGGTTGGCTGGTGTATAGCTGCTGCCCACCAAAGCTTGGCGGATTCCCAAATTGCTGCCCGGGAAAGCCCGGCTGGCTGGTGTATAGCTGCTGCCCACCATAGCTCATCTGGTCTCCAAAGCCTTGTGGATTGTCGAAAGGCGACTGGCCAGCATGTGTTGTTAAAGCTGTCACAGAACCGGAGTTTCTTGGTTCCGCGAGCGGCGCGAAATTCATGGAGAAGCTCTGTGCCCATTCAATGTCCATTCCCGCTCCTACACCGGCCAGATCGGCATTCCCTTCAGGCAGTACGTTAATGGGCGACATACCAGGGAATAGATCCATTACTTCATTGCTGCGTTCAGGCAAGCGGAACGTCGAAACTGAGGCACGTAACTGATCAGCCAATTCGGCTAGATAGCTTACACTCGCAGCGGCTTCCTGCGTACCCGCGTCAGTTTGACGCGTTATTTCCGAAATCTGGCCCATCGCCACAGCTACCGCTTCAGAAACAGTTGCTTGTTCGTTTGCAGCGCGGGCAATGCCTTCAATCATTTGTGCCTGCCGCTCCACTGCTGTATAGATAGAGTTCAAGGAGCGGCCAGCTTCATCAGCCAGTTGCGATCCTCTGACGACTTCCTGGGTGCTATCTTCCATAGCAACAACAGCTTCATAGGTATCACCCTGGATACTCTTTACCAGGGTAGCAATGCGTTTGGTGGACTCAGTAGAGCGTTCGGCCAGGAGACGGATTTCGTCAGCGACCACGGCAAACCCTCGTCCATGCTCACCAGCCATAGCAGACTGGATAGCAGCATTAAGCGCGAGAAGGTTCGTCTGATCTGCAATGTCTTCAATGATACGCACGATCTCGCCAATTTCGTTGGAGCGTTCGCCCAGGCGCTTGATCTTCTTGGCAGTCTCTTGTACGTTCTCACGAATGAGCATCATGCCCTCGATTGTCTGGCGCACAGCTTGTTGACCACTGTTCGCATTATGCAAGGCATCTTGCGCTGCGTCGGCACTTGACTGAGCATTGCGAGCAACGTTTTGAATGAAGATAGCCAGGGCCTCGACAGCCTCTGTTGTGTGGGAGATCTGGGCCACCTGAGTCTCAGAGGCTTGAGACAGCTCCACGGAACGATCAAGAATCCGGCGAGTAGCGTTCGTTACCTGCACAGCCGTTGCCTGCACGCGTCCGACCACTTTGGCAAGCTCTTCTATCATATAGTTGAAAGAGTCAGCCAGCACGCCCAGAGTGTCCGGTGTCACTTCAGCCTGAACCCGCAGGTCGCCGTCACCCACGGCACTCACTTCCTGGAGCAGCTTTTCGATTTGTGCCTGTAGTGCGGCGGCATCACCGCTGGTGCTAAGCTGGATGCCACCCTGCATCACACCCTGGCTATCAAGCAAGGTGTTCAGTGACATCGACAACATAGCAAACTCGTCATCGCCATTGACGGAATCGGTCCCTCAATTTTTTCTGAACGTAATAATTTGCCACCAGTACCACCACAAACATAAAAGCTGCGCAGAAGACTACTACAATCACGAACTGTTGCGAATTACTGCCATTGATCTGCTTAGACGCGTACCATCCTAGCACAGCAATAACGATGAGAGGAATAATGGCTGAAGCAATAAGTGCTACCTGCATCAGCGCATTAATTGTCATTCCACCTCTG
>WNEZ01002723.1_pt1 | contig 15174 bp, 22 predicted proteins | sample 5400521 | NCBI WGS metagenome assembly WNEZ01 (sample SAMN13153339, study PRJNA577476) | soil metagenome | isolation source: 120 cm saprolite under Douglas fir tree site 2 hole 1 replicate 1 | place: USA:California | collected 2015-04-18
CCTTCCCTTCTCGGAGTGCCTTATCCCCAGTATTGCCGGGCGTCGAAAAGCGGTTCGTCGGGGACCTAAGGCTTGCCGAATCACAGATGGAATGGTAAGAAATGGCGCGTGAGAAAGTCCTGACCGGTTCATTAGGAAATTGTGAGCCTTTGTATAGCGTTCGCCTAACCCGTTCAAATTCAGGGCGAACCGCCCGTACCCACCACCTTGTGCCGTGTTCACTAAGGCGGAGATGCGAATCGGCGATACGTGGCATTAAATTTTGCATTTGCCTTGGCGTCCAGCGCGGCGTCACTATCTCGCTAGAAATACAGCTGTTGGATCTTCTCTGTTCCAAGGTTAGTTCCCGGATTTCTTACCAAGGAGAAGAGCAATATGAAAAATCGACGATCATGGATTCCAATGGCGGTCTTCCTGACATGTTTTCCACTCGGCGCTCAAACCGGACAAAATACGGGTGCGGCCCACGATAAGGCATCGGGGAAGGCAACCAGCATTCCAGGCATCGTCGGCAGTGACGGCAAGACCTTCACCGCTGACAAGGACAGCAGAATTTGGATGGTCACCAACCCAGAAGCGCTGAGCGGTATAGACGCGCGCACGTAAAAGTGAAGGCGCTAGCGGACGCGGCTCGGAGCCAGCTTCGCATCGTATCGGTTAGAGCCATTGCGGAGCAACGAGCCGGCATAAAGCACGACGACGCTGCCTTTAGAAAGTGACCCCCACTCTAGCGACAGGAATAGGGCCTCGTACTTTGTCGGCACGCCACGGACAAGGGCTCTCGCGCACTTTTTTGTCCTTCAAATTTTGGCCACGCCTTTCCTCCCGTGCGTTGCGGGCCTCAAGTTGAGGGTTTACACTGTCACTGGAAGACTTCCACAATGCGCGTATCCGAACTCCCGCGACCCAGTCCAGAGCGACTCCTCAAGCAGGTGCAAGCCGAGGAAAACAAGCGCTGGGGAGCGAAACTCAAGATTTTTCTGGGCTATGCTCCCGGCGTAGGCAAGTCTTATCGCATGCTGGATGAAGCCCGAAGGCGGCATGAGCGCGGTGAAGATGTGATTGTAGGTGCTGTGCAGGGCCAACAATCCGAAGAGGTTCAGGCGCTTTTGCAAAAGCTAGAGATGACTCCGCCGCTGGAGACTCCTGAAGGTCAAGCTATAGATATAGATGCTATTCTCCGCCGCGCACCGCAAGTTTGCATTATTGATCCTCTCGCCGCCCACAATCCTCCTGGAAGCCGGAATCCTTACCGTTGGCAGGACGTGCAGGAGCTGTTGCGAAACGGGATCTCGGTCTTGACGAGCGTCAACCTTCTTCATGTCGAGGAATACAAAGAGAAAGTTCAAGCGATTACCGGCAAGAACACTACCGAAACAATTCCCAAGTCGTTCTTGCTCGCCGCCGACGATATCGTGATCGTGGATGTCCCACCCGACCTCTGCTTGTCGCGTCAGGGAGAAAAACTCACTTCGACTGGAATCAGCAATTCCCAGGAGCGCAAGCTCTCAGAACTTCGCGAACTTGCGTTGCTACTGACTGCCGAAGTCGTCGATGCGCAACTGGAAACCTATGTTCATGCGCACGGCATCGAGCCTGTCTTCGGAACGCACGAGCGTTTTCTCGTCTGCATGACGCCGCATTCCAATGCGTTGGCCATGATCGAAAGCGGGAAACGCAATAAGGAGCGTTTTCAGGGGGACCTCCACGCGGTGTATGTTTGCGAGCCCGGCAGGTCCAAGAGGGAGAGAGCCACGATTCGAAGATATTTCGACGCGGCGAAAAAGGCTGGGGCCGCCACTGAAGTGCTGGAAAGCGACGACCCGATATCCGCAATCGTCGATTTTGCGCGTGAGAATCGCATCACGCAGATTTTCATCGGGCACAGCGCCCACAACAGTTGGCGGGACCGTCTCTTCGGTGATCCGGTCCTCCGCCTCATTCGCGCGGCCGAAGGTATCGACGTCCGAGTCTTCCCTTATTAGTTCCGGTATGCCTGCACCTGTGGACACGCCACGCGGTAGCCTAGCAGGCTGCTGAAAAAGTCGGAAATATTGTAACGAAGAGGCGCGCGGTGCGTCTCATTGGGCATGCGAGGAACCGATCAACAGCAAGGACATGTTTTTAGCTACATTTCTCCGGAGCAACGGGTGCGCAAAGATCATCCGCTGCGGCCGATCCGCGCGATGGTAGACAAGGTACTCAAGCAACTCTCGCCGGAGTTCACCAAGATGTATTCCAAAGTGGGTCGACCGTCGATTCCGCCGGAGCAGTTGCTGCGCGCGCTGCTGTTGCAGATGCTGTACTCGGTGCGCAGTGAGCGGCTGCTGATGGAGGAGATCGACTACAACATTTTGTTCCGCTGGTTCGTGGGGCTGAATTTGGACGATGCGGTGTGGGATGCCACGGTGTTCACCAAGAATCGCGACCGTTTGCTGGAGGCCGAAGTGGCCAAGGAGTTTCTGTCGCTGGTGGTGGAGCAAGCCCGCGGGCAGGGATGGGCCTCGGAGGAGCACTTCACGGTGGACGGAAGTTTGTTGGAAGCCTGGGCCAGCGTGAAGAGTTTTCAACCCAAGAACCAGAAGAGTTCGCCTCCGCCGGATGATCCCGGAAATCCTACGGTCGATTATCGCGGCGAGAAGCGCTCGAACGAAACGCACGAGTCGAAAAGCGATCCGGAAGCGCAACTGGCGCGCAAAGGCGCGGGCAAGGAGGCCAAGTTGAGCTACAGCGGGAATTTGCTGGTGGAGAATCGCAACGGCTTGATTGTGGACAGCCGAGTGTGGGAAGCCACGGGCACGGCCGAGCGCTATGCTGCGCTGGAAATGCTGCAGGAAATTCCAGGAAGCGGGCGCGTGACGGTGGCCGGCGACAAGGGCTTCGACACGGCGGAATTCGTGCGCGAGTGCCGGAACATTTGGGTGACGCCGCACGTGGCGCAAAACCTTGCACGCAGAGGTGGCAGCGCGATTGATACCCGCACGACGCGGCAGGCGGGTTATGCCCTCAGCCAGAAGAAGAGGAAGCGCATCGAGGAATGTTTTGGTTGGCTAAAGACCATTGCGTTGTTGCGCAAAGTGCGGCATCGCGGAACGCTGAAAGTAGATTGGATCTTCACGTTTGCCTGCGCAGCCTACAACCTGGTGCGCATGCGGAACCTGATGCGCAGCGCCGTTCCGAGGTAGTAAGTCCGGGCCGTAGTGTCTCTGAACGGCGCTGAAACGCTTCTTTCGGCGCTCGGTAGCACGAAAAATCACGCCTCAGACGCTCGAAAAGTATCGAATGACTCAAACTAACCTAGAAATTGCTGGCTCAACACGATTTTTCAGCAGCCTGCTAGACTACCGTCTGGCCGAATCACATCTTCTCTCCAACGAGCGATCCAGACTTTCCTGCGTTTACCTCGTTTGAATAAACAACCGGATTGATACCTGCGGCGAGCCACTGTCCACATCCTTTTCCTTGTGGCTCGTCTTGCCTTTTCATTGCGAAGGTTAGCGCCGGTGGCCATAAGAATTCAACGCGAAACGCACTGAATTTGGCGAATTGCTTCTTAGATAGGCCATGATGTCGGTGGAACGGAACCGGAGATATTTACCTAGCTTCATGTAGGGCAGGGGATTGGGGCATTGGGGACCCGCATGCTTATAAACCCATGAGACGTGCACTTGCAGGAGTTCAGCCACGTCCTGGACGGTCAGGAGATGACTATCGTCCCTTTTCTCTTCCCCTGCGGCCTCGTCCGGAGGTTCATTGCGAAACCTACCAGGTGCCACGACCACGAGGGATGCGGCTGAGGCCCCTTCCTCGTCTCTGTCCGACGCGGGTAATACTCTCTCTTTCTCTGATGAAGACGAACTCACTGCAAGGCGCGAGGCATGCTGTCGTTGAGACGCTGTATTCCCGCGCACACCGAATTGGGTTGAACGGAACTTCATGTTTTTTAGACGGCTTTTGCAAGAGCCTCTCCTTTGGGTTTTACGATGCAGCGGTTGTTTGTGTGTTGGTCTGCCCAGCGCTTGAAGTCATTATCTTTGCGGAAGAGAAGCTTCAGGGCTTCGGTGATGACGTAAGACGGCGAAGCATCGAGAAACTCGGCATAGAGTTCGAGCTGAGTCTTTACCGATTCTTCGACACGGGCTTGGACGGTGACGGTTTTTGGTTGTTTCGGTGGTGCTTTCAAAATGGACAACGGTCTTCCCTTTCTTGTTCGTACAAAATGTCAGACATGTTGTCTGACAACTTCTCGGGGCTGCCCAACGCGACGGCGCAATACGCGTTGGTCCGAAGTGCCTCCGAGGGCGGGAGCGACCCGAAGAAACTTTTGGGCGGATTGACAGCCAAAAAGTGGGGTCGCTCCCGCCCGATTTGCCCCATTTTTTGTGGTCACTTTCGCAGGGGTAGTGGTTGTAAATCTTTGACCGTCAATTCCGCGGGCCGTGATCCGGGTGAAGAAAGTGGAGAAGAAGAGGCTGAAGTGTGTAATTCTTACCGTCTTCACCTTGCTCACCTTCTTCCTTCAGGCGATACGCACAGAATCTGGCGCGGCACGCGGGCAAGACAACGAACGAAATTTCGTTGCGGGCTGGAGCGACCCCAGTATCTCTTGGCCACGAGCAAGTGGCCAAAAGTGGGGTCGCTCCAGCCCAACCCGGTGTTTTGCCCACGTCCAAATTGACCGTCGCGCCATACGTAACCTCTTCTCGTTAGGAGACTTGCTAGATCGTCTAGGTGAACGCAAGGGTGACTGATACGGTGATCTGTGTTTTTCATGCATCTGTCACCCTTGCGCTGGAGAAATCGATTGAATCTCCTTGAGATCTTCGAGACCCCTACTATTAAAGAGGCTTCGAAAACGGAAAAACTCAAGGAAAAATTTCGACCTGCAAGAATGCGTACTAGAGCCTTCATAGACTCCTTTTCCCTCCGGACCGATCTTGGGAGCTTCGGACCTCTATACTTACTTAAGGAACATCCAATCGGGAAAAAGTAAGAAAGAAAAATGAACTTTCTTGGCGCGGCCCAGGCCTAGAGGGCGAAGTTTCGGCAACGGCCCCCTACTTATGTAAGGAACATCCGAAAAGGAAAAACGGAGAAAAAAACTTTTTGCAACAGGCAAATTTTCTAAGATACACCCTATTCGGAGAACTGAAGCACGACGGCTAGCCAAGTAGAATAGGGAGAAGGACTCCCAGGCTGAGTGCAAAGAGCCAGAGTGCCGGCGCAGGTGTCCCGACAGGGCGGAGACGACGCAGCTCCCGCGCTGAGGTTCGGGGCGAAGGTCACGCAACTGCTCCGAAAGCACGAGCTTCGCGCCGCAAGGCATTTGTGGATACGCCGTCAACAGCAGCCTTGTTGCGGCTTCGTCCACCAGACGTCAATCCTGAAAGCCTTGTTTTCTGTACAGATCGTGGCGCGGCTCTCAATCCGAACAATGTTTGGAACCGAGTGCTTGGGCCAGCGTGCAAAAGAGCAAAGATTCGTCGGGTACCCAATATGCGCCGTCTTGGTGTCAATACGTGGCTGGCCATCGCCGGGCTGCCGTTTAGCACCGCGACCATACTAATCAATGTAAGCTTGACGTGGGACATAGCAGCCCCCTGGCGATAAAGTCTCTAAACGAAACGCAATAATCCTTTGATTTGATTAAGTATTCGAAATGGAGTTTCAGGGGCGAGATCGATCGCAAATCTTGCGCTCCTCATTGACAGACACCTGGAGAAAACCCATGAAGGATTGTCGGCAGTTCTATATCGACGGGGCGTGGGTCCACCCGGCCGGAGTCGATGAATTACCAGTCATCAACCCAGCGACCGAGGAGCGTATTGCAACGATCTCGCTTGGCACTGCGAAGGACGTCGACAAGGCCGTCGCCGCAGCCAAGCGAGCTTTTGAGTCGTACTCGGAGACGGGTCCAGACAGCCGTCTCGCGCTCCTACAACGGATAATTGAAGTTTATCAGCCAAGGGTTGGGGACTTGGCGGAGACTATATCGCGGGAGATGGGAGCTCCCATTTGGCTTTCACGCGCGGCGCAGGCCCCGGTGGGACTACGGCACCTGTCGGAGATGGTGAGAGTGCTGGGGAGCTTCAAGTTTGAAGAGCTTAAGGGTTCGACCCTCTTGCGAAAGGAGCCGATTGGGGTCTGCGGCCTTATCACTCCCTGGAACTGGCCTATGAACCAGATTGTGTGCAAGGTAGCGCCCGCGCTTGCGGCCGGTTGCACTATGGTCCTCAAGCCGAGTGAAATTGCGCCGCTCTCCGCTTACCTCTTCACAGAGATTCTTCATGAGGCAGGCGTCCCAGCAGGTGTTTTCAACATGGTGAACGGTGATGGACCTACCGTGGGCTCTGCGATTGCGTCGCACCCAGACGTGGCTATGGTTTCCTTCACTGGGTCCACTCGAGCGGGTGTCGCTGTGGCTTCGGCCGCAGCCCCCACGGTGAAGCGGGTCACGCAGGAGCTGGGCGGTAAATCCGCCAACATCATCCTGGATGACGCGGACCTGGAGAAAGCAGTTAAGGAGGGCGTGCATGGATGCTTTCTCAACACCGGCCAGTCGTGCGACGCGCCCACTCGCATACTCGTTCCGCGGTCCAAGATGACCCAGGCGGCTGCGGCCGCGAGGCAGGCTGCTGCGGCCACCAAAGCGGGGGACCCCTTCACGAAGGGCACCAACATCGGCCCGGTCGCGAGCGCAGCCCAGTTCGAAAAGGTGCAGCGGCTGATCAAGAAAGGTATTGAGGAGGGCGCAGAGTTGGTGGCTGGCGGCGCCGGCCGCCCGGACGGTATCAGCAAGGGATACTTCGTGAAGCCGACGGTCTTCGCCGGCGTCCGCAGCGAGATGACGATTGCACGCGAAGAGATTTTCGGGCCTGTCCTTTCGATCATTCCTTACGAGGACGAAGACGATGCGGTTTACATCGCGAATGACAGCTCCTATGGGCTATCGGGCTACGTGACCTCTGGAAACATCGAGCGCGCACGAAGCGTTGCGAAGCGAATCCGATCGGGCAACGTTCACGTCAACGGTGCCCAATCCGATTTCAGTGGTTGTTTTGGCGGCTACAAGCAGTCTGGCAACGGCCGTGAATGGGGTGAGGCAGGATTACACGAGTTCCTGGAGTTGAAGGCCATCTTTGGGTACGCGACGAGCTGAGGGAGAGCTAAGCGCTTGCTGGCTGGGTGAACGTGAAAGTCTCTTCTTCGGCTACCAAGAAAATTGGCGGCCCACCGGACGAAATCGATACGGCATTCGACAATGTCAGCTTTTCGGCTGCTGACGGTCGTCATTGTGTCGTGTCGATTCCCACAGTGTCAAGGAACCGCCGATCAAGGTCTGTCAGTTTCAATTTCTCCGGCTCAGTCGCGCTCCCCGGCCTGTCTATGCAGTGATGACAAAATTGTTTCCCTCGGACGCAGTCGAATATAAGAACGATGACACAGGCCGAGCAGTTTGGGCACGTTTTTAGCGTTTCTTTCATGATTCACGCGAGTTGTCGTCGCGAAGATCACTAATCCAGACCAGGGATCGAAGCGGCCCCTCCGGAGATCGGAACTCAATCTTGTAGATTGTCAGTGCAATCATTTCCGGTTTATCAAAATTCCAGATATCTTCCGGGACGCTCTCTGAAGAATTCAGAATGTGATACTCATAAAATGTTCGACCGGTTGCGACGCAACTTGCGGTTAGAACTACTCCTCGAACCTCGGTATTGAGATGGATTGCCATTAGGCCTCGATGATTCGTTGCCGTCGAGCCGGTTGCGACCAGGGCTTCTCAGGCACTGTGCCGATCTCACCCAACTGATTTTCGGCTCACCACTTGCGCTTGCGCAAGGTCACCGGTCGGCGCGTCGCCCGGCGTGATAGCAAAGAGTTCTCCAATCTCGAAGGAAACATCTCATAGATGCCTCAACAATTCGATTAGCTTGTCCTACAGAAGTTTCAGCGGATGTCTTCGATGAGTCGAGGAGGAGCTCGCACTCTATGTCCAGGATGCGATCAGCAAGGGACACTGGTCTTCCAACCTGGGAATTCGCTGTGCGTCTTTCCGGGAGACGGCCGCATTCCCGACGAGACCGTTTTCACTTATTTGTGGGACGGAACACTAGATCGAAGCTACAGATTCTACACGGGAGTAAGCAAGCAAGGGCGGTCACTTGATTTGGAACTTCTTTGCCCGCTGCGCATCTGACTACAAGTCGCAGCATTGACGTAGTGATTGAAAATTCGTGCTCTCGCTGCGCTTTGTGCGGTTTGCGCCGATATTGCGGTGTGCTTCGCGAATCGCTTGGTGATTGGCGCTCTGAGCGCCACGCCGAACTGCTGGGGACGGTTTCAGCGCTGCTGCAGCACTTCAACTCAAGGAGAATAAATGCGCAATCTGTTCGTTCTTGTCGCCCTGCTAGCCGTCACTGTGGCTATTCCCGCCTTTGCCCAGGAGCAGAAAGTCCCGCCGGTGGACGCGTCAGCGAAAGGAATTGCCATCAAGGGCTACGACACCGTTGCTTATTTTGAGCAATCCCAAGCCGTGAAAGGCTCTCCGAAATTTGAGTACCCTTGGAACGGGGCGAAGTGGCTTTTTGCCACGGCGGCTCATCGCGACGCTTTCGCGAAAGATCCGACGCGGTACGCACCACAGTACGGCGGCTATTGCGCGTTCGGAGTGAGCCAGGGTCACGCTGTACCGGTTGATCCTGAAGCTTGGAAGATCGTCGACGGCAAGCTCTATCTGAACTACAACAGGGATATCCAGAAGGAGTGGTTCAAGGATATCCCGGGCCACATCAACGAGGCCAACGAGAATTGGCCAAAGCTCCATCAATAGAAACGCTATCGCACAACACCACCGCTTGCATCCGAGCTTGATGGTCAAAGGCCTCGTCCATTTAGATAAAGCCATTCATTGCGAGGCCTAAACCATTAAATGCTGCAAGAGGGTCCCCGCCGAAGGTCTTAGCGCTCACCACAGAGGCACGGCGCGGACAAAATGACTCCTCGGCGGCGCTTGTTTCCTAACCCACCATCGAGCATCTCATCTATTTGTGAGGGATTTCAGCTGCGGCTCCGCAAGAGCACGCCGCACGGTGTTTCACCGAACGAAGCCGGCCACTTCGCTTTGAGATCTCTGCCAAGTGGACGAATGTGCCGGATTCCAGGAAGTCGGTGTGCTTGATATGTAGCAAGCGGTCACTGAAATTGATTTGCGACCTGTGCGCGAGAAAGACGAAGGGGTGCACCACTAACCGGCCCGCTCTCTTTGACGAGGTGGATCGGATTTCACTCGTGAGGTCCCGCGATTTTGACGCTTAGTTGGAGGCCGGCGAAGGCCAGACTTGGGCGATTTCCGAGGCCTATAAAGGCTAGCCGCCTGAGAAGCTTGTGCACAGCGAAATAACCCTGGAACAATTCAAGGCTGCTGCGAGCAGCCCGGAGGAGGCAGCGTGAAACCCATTGTAATTCACGAGCATTTCTGGATCTATGTTGGCGTTGTCGCAGGATTCTGCTACACGCTGATGTACTACGGCATACGCGGACTCATGGGGTCGTTATGAAACTCAATATTGAAGATCGGATGCCGCACCAACGTCCCGCTTTGGTCCACCGGCCGAAGCGCACTGGGCCTCTGACGGCGCTCGTCCTTGGTGGAGGAGGCAGCCGGGGTGCAGTAGGGGTAGGGCTTTATCGAGCTGTGTTTGAGCTGGGTATCCCGATTGAGCAGTTCGATCGGTGCAATAAATGGAGCTCTGATTGCCGCCGGATTGGATCCCGAGGAACTCGCGGGATAGAAGTCGGCGTACACTTTGAGGCCATCGGATGTTGTGAGCGTAACCTGCTCCCGGGCATGCAGCGGCAACGCCAGCGCGATGGTCATAATCAGGAAAAGGCAGACGGGGCAATTTTTATGCCACATATCTAATCCCCTTTTGCTCTTCTTGCTCTTCAGCTAACCGCCGCCACGCGGTCGGAAAATTCACATGGAGCGATTATTGTGTAGAATTCTTCCTGCTGTTGAAGTGCTGTGAGAAGCGCGAGTGTTTTGCCGTAAGCTGCTATTGCTCCCGTCAATCTGTGAAACGCCGGGGAGTCTTTAGATGTTTTGCGTCTTGTTATTTGGGCGTCCGCTGACAGTTCGAGTACTCGTTCTATGGCTTGACCTGCATGACCCGAGCTAGACTTCCTCATGGACCGGCCTCCTTCTAAAAGGCCATTCAACTTCATCGTCGCGCCGACAGTGCGATTTCGAGAGCGGCCTCAAACTCACAGAGAAAACCGATCCCTGCATTAAGTGAGATTCGCAAATCGAACAAAGGTTGCGAAGTACAGCTAGCCAAGTAGGATTGGGAGAAGCACACCCAGGCTGAGTGCAAAAAGCCAGAGTGCGGGCGCGGGGCTCTCCCGTGGACGGAGCCGGCGCAGTTCCCGCGCCGAAGTTCGGGGGTCAAGAAGCAGCGAACGTGTATAGCGGCGGTCAAACAGAAAAAACATCAGCGCAGTTGCAGCGCCATAGATCAAGTGCCCAAGAAGGGAAGGAAGCAAAGCGGAGGCGGCGTCGGTGCTCCAATCGCAAACACCGGTGAGCAACAAGGGCAGAAGCGTCATGGGCCCCAAATACCACCAGATCAAACCGAACAACCACCCCCACGAAATGGCATCTCCAGGAGTTGAGGTCTCATCCCGAAACAACAGGCCATAGGTCATGCCGATCGCCGCGCTGACTGATAAATGAATCAATACACCGCGAAACCCTACAAGGGTACTGTCGACGCCCGCGACTTTCGGCAGGACGCCAGTGGCAATCATGACCGGCATGGAAACCAAGCCGCCGATGAGTCCTGCGATCGCTCCCCATCCCAATGAGCGCAGGAAGTGCAGGCCGGGACCTTCGATTTCCCGGTTGAGCGGGTCGGACTGGATGAACAAACGAACCCAAATCTTGTCAATGGTGGCGTACGCAACGCCGAGGATGAGTCCATACAAGATGTGTCCGACCAAAGAGCCGAAGACAGCGCTTCCTTGCTCCGCCGACCAATCCAAGGGCATTCCCGAAGCAAGTCGCAAGAGTGTCAAGGGGCCGAAAAACCACCAGAAGATTCCGAACCCGAGCCCCCATCCCATGCAAGATCCGTAGCCGCGAACGTCTTGTTGGAAGAGCAGGCCAAAGGTTACTCCGATCAACAGAGCAATGGCAAAATGCATGAAAATGGTCATGCTCCGAGAGCTGAGTTCGCCAAAACCCGCCAGGAGAGGAAAGTAGTCACCTGAAGACACCCACCGCCCGAAGATAAAGCCTCCGAGGGTGCCTGCGAAACCGCCGGCTACTATGGCGCGGCCCCAGGCAAAACTTGTGTTCAGTCTAGACGTTCGGATTGCTCCTCGAATACCGAGTCCCACCCCGACGGGCATTCCAAGACAAAGCACATAGCCAACGAGCTCGGAGAAGTGTCCCTGGGCGTCCTGGAGCATCAGGGCGGAATTTCTTACAGAAACCGCAAGATTAAAAAAACCACCAGGCACAACGAGCCACAGTAAAAACGAGGAACCTAAACCCCAGACTAGCCCGGCCCCAGGAGTTGTGGCGCGCCGAGCAAAAAACAGACCAAAGGCAAGCCCAAACGTCATACCGAGCAATCCGCCAGAGAAGAGTGAGGTCTTTAGGACAACGCTCTCGAGCAGACCTCCTGAGGCACCGAGGGCCAAGCCGAGAAGAGGCTCTATGCGAACCGAACGGGAAAGGGCCGATTCGAACTGCGCATCCATCGCTGATTGCATTTCTGGCATAAACCCGAACCTTACCTCACATCAATCGTCTGAACGATGTCGCGCGGAAAAAAGAGCTCGATGGTCCAGTCCATGAGCACCCGAATCTTGCGCTCTAAACCGGGCAGTTTCGCAAGGTAGATTCCCCGCCACAGGAGCCAAGCGAACAAACCAGAAAAGCGCAGGGATCTGCTTCGAGCAAAAGGAACGCTCAATTCAGCGCAAGCTGTCTGGTGGCCCACCACGCAGAGTGCACCGAGCGAATCGAAATGGAATCTGCGCGCGGGCCGGCCATCCAGTTGAGCCAGGATGTTGCTCGCAAGAACCTCCGCCTCACGCAGGGCAAACTGAGCGGTCGGAGGGCACGGGTGTCCCGTCGCTGCGTCGGTTACTGCGGCGCAATCCCCGATTGCCCACAAGCCGGGACGGCCCGGCACGGCAAGGGTGCTATCAACCAGCAGCGCACCACGCTTATCCTTTTCGAGACGCAGTGATTTCAACAAGGGACTCGGCGCGGTGCCCGCGGTCCAAACAAGGGTCTCGGTGTGGATCTCGCCCTCGCTGAGGCGAACGACGCCAGGCTGCGCGTCTACGATGCGTGTGTTCAAGCGAAAGCTCACCCCACGCAATTGCATCTTCTCTTGTGCATACCGGGCTAAAGACTCGCTTAGCTCCGGCAAGACACGATCCCGGGAGTGAACAAGCATAATATTTAACTCGTGCGGATGAAGCCTGGAATAATCCGCCAAAATGCCGTGCGCGAAATCGTTCAGGGCGCCGGCGAGTTCCACGCCTGCAAAGCCACCCCCGGCAACGACAAAGGTAAGGAGGGAAGAGCGACGAGCGGGATCGGATTCCAAATCGGCACGTTCGAACATCTCGATGACGTGATTCCGGATGCGGATGGCATCGAGAAGACTCTTGAAATTGAATGCAAACTTCTCAAGGTTCGTCATGCCAAGGTAGTTTGAAATTGAGCCAAGAGCAAAAACCAAGTGGTCGTAGGGAACCTGTCGGCCGGCAGGCGCTCCATCCGCACCCGCATCGCCACGCAGAATTACCAAGCGCTTTTCCAGATCCACCTCCCCTACAACACCTCGAATGAATTCTGTGCGCCGCAGGGTGCTCCGCAAGGGCGTGCTGATGTGACTGGGCTCCAGGCTGCTTCCGGCTACTTCCGCAAGCATCGGAGTAAATAGGAGTGCATTTGTTTCATTGACCAGGGTGAGGCTGATGGAAGAGTCCCTGCGCAATTTTTCTTCAAGACACTCCGCGGCATGCATGCCGGCAAATCCGCCGCCCAAGATAACAATACGTTTGCTCAGTGAAACTGCAGGCGCTTTGGGGGCGCTGGCTCCGGACCGAAGAAGTATTCGGCACTGTCTTGTAAAGCCTGACTGATGATTCCGAGGAAAGCACCGTAGACCACCCAGCCCACCAAGGCGGGGAAATGCTGGCGCATCTGTTCCGCGCTCCACTCCGGCATTTGTCCGGAGAGCAAAGGCACAGCGATTACACTGATAAGACCCCAAAGGGGAACACCGAGGGAGCCACCGGCCATGAGGTTGTCCGCATACGCTCGGCGCGTGGGCCGCAGAGCTCCGGAATAGGCCACCCCAATGGCGATGCCCAGAAGCAAGCTCCATAGCCCATAGTGCAGTGTCGCTGTCAACGCTGTGCTGGCTATTGCTCCACCTAAGAGACCAATAGACTTTCGGCGGAAGCTTCGGCTCATCGATCGCCGGTTTCAAGAAGCGATTGGATGGTTTTGTCCATCTCGTTGTAACTGAGCAATCCATCCACGCGCTTGACCTGCCGGCCGTCTTGGGAGATCAGGATCGTCGTTGGAAGGCCTATCAAACCTCCAAACTTTTCGCTGGCGTCATCATTGCCGATCAGGATCGGATAATTCATAGGCCGGGACCCGTTCCCGAGTTTGAAACGCTCCTTTTGAACAAAGGGAACAACAGCGCTCTTGCCCTCTTCGTCCATCGCAACGCCCAGAACGGTAAATCCTTGTGGTCCGTATTTCTCCTGCAAGTCCATCAGCCACGGAATTTCAATCCTGCACGGTGCGCACCACGTGGCCCAGAAATTCACTAGAACGACTTTGCCCTTGAATTGGGCGAGTGACTCGTCGTGACCGTCGAGATTCTTTAGCGTAAAATCGGGAACGCTGAGCGCGGCACTGGCCTGATTTCGTTTTTGCGCACGCGCATCGGACATTCGTGGGCTGCGGCCCGCAAAGTAGGCCAGGAAAATAGTCGTGGCTAGCACCGCAACGGTTAATCCAATTCGTTTCATTTCAAAACTGCTCCTCAAATCTATGTCGCTCGCGCTAAAGAGAAAATCGATTCAAGAACCCCAGCTTTCCCGAGAGCCAGGTCAGTTTGTTGACGAAAACCAGCCCGCCGACAAGCACAAGTAATGCTCCGCTTAGGACTTCGACGGCATGGAGATAGCGGCGAAACCGCTGATAGAATCGCAGAAACTGGCTGATGCCGAGGGCCGTGAGCAGAAATGGCACTGCCAGTCCCACCGAATAAGCTGCGAGCAACAACATCCCACGTGCGATGGTGTCGCTTCCGGCGGCAAGAGCAAGAACGGTCGCCAAGATGGGTCCGATGCACGGCGTCCAGCCAAACGCAAAGGCGAACCCCAGCAGAAAGCCGCTCCAAATGCCCGGCTGCGTACTCTTATTGTGGAGGCGAACGTCGCGATTCAACCATCGCCCCATGATCGGCCCAACGAAACCGATCAGAGCGAACGAGAAAAAGTGAATGTCGCGGAAACCAGCGAAGAGCGGACCGCCCTGCAACGCCGAGACAAAACCAAGGCTAACGAGCAACACACCAAGGATGATGCCGACGCGCGGACTCAACTTCCCCAACCAGCCAAGGAGGTGCAGGCCAAACATTAGAATCAGTGCTCCAGCCACTGGCGCGAGGAGGGCACGATTCTCGCGAAGGAATTGTCCGACGGCGCTCGCCGACGCGCCGAACGAGATAAACACGAAGGAGAAGCCGGCGACGAAAGCCAAAGACGTGGCAAACAACCCAGCACGGGGCGGTTGCCCTTGGCGTAACTGTTCCATGCCGATGCCGGAAAGCATTGAGACGTAACCAGGGACGAGGGGCAAGACGCAGGGCGAGAGGAATGACACTAGCCCTGCCAGCACTGCCCCGACGATGGAAACGTCTGTCATAGCCCTTCCCAGGCGAGCGGGTTCGAATAATTTAGGCAGTCGCGTGACCTGACGCCCAGGAAATGCCCGCGCTTATGGGATTCGGAGTAAGCTAGGAAGTTACAATCATTCCTCTTGAAAGAAGGGCGAGCGTTTGCAGAACAGAGAGCGCAGATGATCGCCTCAGGTTTAATAACGGTCGAATAGGTCCAGGAAATGACCACCTA
>WNEZ01003876.1_pt1 | contig 15173 bp, 9 predicted proteins | sample 5400521 | NCBI WGS metagenome assembly WNEZ01 (sample SAMN13153339, study PRJNA577476) | soil metagenome | isolation source: 120 cm saprolite under Douglas fir tree site 2 hole 1 replicate 1 | place: USA:California | collected 2015-04-18
ATGACGTGCACGTCTTTCAGCAATGCCTCCGAGAGCTGCCGCGGCGGTGCGGGATCCAAGATGATCCGCGCACCGGCGGCTCGACCGAGGCGAATGGCAGCCTCGACCGCCTCCATTGGCACTTCGAGCTGCAGCAGAATCACTCGTCCACTCGCGATGCGCTCTCCCGCGTGGGCGATGTCCCGGACGGTAAGGCGGCGATTCGCACCGGGAGCGGTCAGGATTTGCTTCTCACCCGCAGCGTCGACCATCACGATGGCGACGCCGGTGGCCGCCTCGGTATCTCCGGATACCTCCCCAACATCGACCTCCTCACTGCGGAGTTTCGCGAGAATCGCGCCCCCTCGTTCATCGGTGCCCACCCGCGCAACCAACGCCGTTTTCGCGCCGAGGCGGGCCGCCGCGACGGCTTGATTCGCGCCCTTTCCTCCCGGCGCCGTTTGAAATTCGTCGCCCTCGACGGTGGAGCCCGGCTTCGGTAACGAAGGCCCCCTAACCAGAAAGTCGGTGTTCGCGCCACCGACCACCACCACGTCGATCGCCTCTAGGGCCATTGTCCGTCTCGAATTTGGATCGCGGTCCTCATCTTTCAATTGGACTCCTCAAGCGCGCCTGGCAAGTGCCTTCTCGGACCGCTAGTGCTGGCGTGCATTCGTGCCCACGGTCGACGGACCGGTAGTCGCCCAAAGGGCGCAAGCATCCAAATTCACGGCCTGGGATTAACGCTTTGCGACTTCGCAGCCCGTCTACGACCCGCCTGAACTCGGTGATGTCCTGCACCGTATCCAACCCCCTTCTTCGCGGGATCCTGCTCGTCGTTGGGATTCAGCCCGACTTCATTTCGCGGACGAACGGTCTCCGCCGAAGTCGCGACTTGACGTTCCACGGTTTTGACGACTCGGCGGAGGCGACCAATTGCCTCCTCTTGCTCGCGCACCCTTGCATTGCCGTACGCCTCGACCACGTGACGAGCCGCAATCAAAAGTGCTGCAACGTGGGCGTTGAATTCTTTCTCGCACATTTGTCTTCTCCGGGTGGCGATGAGCCCTCACGCATCCGCCGGTCAGCATTGCAAGACGCTCCAAAGCGGCGTCGGCGGACCAGTTCAGGGAACGCATCTGCATCGCGGAACCGCTGCTTTCATCGAGGTTGCTTCACACTTGGTCCCAGAGACAAATGGGACAAAAGTCATACCTCCTTGTCCCAGCCGCGTCTCGCAGCGCTGGATATTCGTGAATATCATAATTTTTAGGTTTTACGCGATTTACCAGTTCATGCTCAAAAAGGGCAGCGCAGCATGCAGGGAGCGATTTGGGTGGTGACGGGCGTCTCTATGTGGAGGCGCGCGATCGCCGCTCATCTCGCTATCGAGGCCTTGCTCGCGACTTCGCAATGCGCGCTCGATCCTCCTCGTTGTCCCGAACCCTCTCCTTCGCGAGATCTCTCTCCTGGTCCGGGTGCGGTCCGACTTCACCTGGCGGACGAACGGTCGCCGTTGAAGTCGCGACTCGCTGTTCCACGTTTTTGATGACTCGGCGCAGCCGATCGATCGACTCCTTCTGCTCGCGCACGCTTGCACTGCCGTAAGCCTCGACCACATGCCGAGCCGCAATCAAAAGCGCTGCAACGTGCGCCCTCAATTCATTCTCCTGCATTTCCCCTTCCCAGCTTTGTCGATCTTTCGAATACCTGGATTCCAAGTTTTACACGATTTACAGGTTTATTAGCTAGGCCGATAGAACGCTGGATGCAAGTAGCTTTTTGCGTGGTGACGACTGTTGAGCAGCAATGCTCCGAGCGATCGGGCTGCGGGAAGTGCAGCGTCGTCGCAGAAATTTACCTGCACGCAAACGCGCAGGTGCGAGAGCCGGCCAAACGCAATCACAACAATGGTGCTCAAGGCAGGCATCCGCATTCATGTCGACTGGCAACCGTCCGCAACTGAACGATTCTACACCCGCGGGGGCACTATCACAGCTCTCGCCTCGGCTCAGCGAAAAAAGGCACGCAGCTCGGCGTAGGTTTCGTCAGGGAGTTGCTCGGCGGGGTAGTGCCCGCACGGCAGCATCTTCCCGCGGACGTCACTTGCCCGTTCCAGCCACGCCTCGATCGGTTTGAAGCTGCGATTGACGTGGCTTCGCTCCCCCCACAACACCAAAACCGGAATCGTAAGTTTCCGGTGCAGATCCGCTTCGTCGTGAGCGAGATCGATCCCGATTGCTGCCCGGTAGTCCTCGCACACCGCGTGGAGGTTTTCCGGAGTGCAGCAGCGGATGTACTCGGCCAGTGCCTCGGGCGTGAAGCCGCTCTTCCGGAGTGCAGCAGCGGATGTACTCGGCCAGTGCCTCGGGCGTGAAGCCGCTCATCCCGACGCCCTTCTTGTCCAGCTTCCTTCGGATATAGCGCTCCAGTCCGTAGCCGATCAGCATCTGCTCGGGATAGTCGTACGGCTGGGCCATGAAGAACCAGTGATAAGAGTCAACCGCCCATTCCTTGCTGATGTGGGTGAGCACGTGATGGGTGGGGACGATGTCCAAAAACGCTACGCGCTTCACCCGGTCGGGATGGTCGAGCGCCATCCGATGCGCGACCCGCGCGCCGCGGTCATGGCCGCAGACGTAAAAGGAGTTGAATCCAAGCGCGGCCATCACTTCCACCTGATCAGTCGCCATCGCACGGAAGGAGTAGCCACTGTGATCGGGCCCGCCATCCGGCTTCGAGCTATCGCCGTAGCCGCGCAGGTCGGTGGCAACCACCGTAAAATCCTCGGCGAGCCGCGGCGCAATCTTGTGCCACATCACGTGGGTCAGAGGATTGCCGTGCAGAAGCAACAAGGGTGGACCGCTGCCTCCGCGGCGCAGCTGGATGGTCGCGCCCGAAACGTCGATTCGCGCTTTCAGGAAGCCGTCGAACATCGCGGGCACTTGCTGTCAGGGAACGTTTCTTCGCAGGAGCCGTGTGAGCTCGCCCACGTCCTGGAGCTCTTCGATCCTCCAGGCCAATTCGAGGACCTGGTTTGCTTGCTCGCGCGACAGGCCTCCCCAGGCGGCGCATTCCCGAAACTTCTCCTCGAGCTCTGGGTCGGTCATCGGGTTCGCCGGGCTGCCCTTGCCGAAGTCCGCCCTGCCTTTGAGGATGGTGCCGTCGACCAGCTCCACTTCGATCAGAGTCGTCATCTTGTCGAAGCCGGCGGCCTCGGCCTCGGGATGCACGCCAAAGCTCACCTTCTGCAACATCGCCTGGATATCCGGCCGGTTCACCACCTGGTCGGTGAACTGCTCCAGTCCCGCCTTGCGCTCGATCAGCAGAATCGCCATGCAAAATTCCATGCTGAATTTTGCCTGTAGCTCGGTTCGCGGGCGGTGATGGATGAGGGCGTTGGGCATGTTGTGGTTGGTACCGACCGCCACCCGCTTCACACGCTCCGGACGCAACTCGTTGCGCCGGATGAGGTCGATCATCACCGCCATTCCCGGGTGAGTAAGCGAGCCGCTCGGATGCGGTTTGATCGACACCCCCGGGGCATGGAAGGTCCAGGGTCGGCCCAACTTGCCCTCGATCAACTCCGGGCTGTAGCCGCCGCCGGCAGCGCGGAAAAAACCGCGGTCCGCTTCCAGGCCGTTCGGCGAGGCAGTAAATCCAAGCTTCGCCAGCTCAGCTGCGACCAGCCCGCCTTCCGCCGCGTGGCCGGCATGAAAGGGCTTGGTCATCGTGCCGAAGTTTTCGCGCAACCCTGCGGCCTGGGTGGCGCCGATGCTCAGCGCGCGCCGGGTGGCTTCGCGTTCGAGGCCGAGCAGCTTGGCCGCCCCGGCCGCCGCCCCGATCGTCCCGACGGTCCCGGTGCTGTGGAAGCCGTGCTGGTAATGGCGCGGCAGGATCGCCTCGGACACCTTGCATTCTACTTCCACCCCGACCTGATACGCGGTCATCAGATCGCGGCCGCTGCGCCGGTCGCGTTCGGCAAGCGCGAGCACCGTCGGCAGGACCGGCGCGGTGGGGTGGGTGAGCAGCCCGTAGACGCGGTCCGCCGCTACCGCGAGCTGGGTGTCGTCGTAGTCGTCGGCATGAATGGAGATTCCGTTGGCGAACGCGGCGAATCGCGCAGGCAGCCTCAGCTCGGCCCCGATCACGACGCTCCCTTTGTTCGATCCGATGCCCAGCGAAGAAAGATAGCTGCGGGCGATCCGGCCGGTCTGCGAAGCCGCGCCAGCGAGGGCGAGGCCAATCCCGTCGATCACCGACCGCTTGCCGAGGTGCGCAACCTCCTTGGGAACGTCGCGCGCGCTCGTTTCAACGATGAAGCCGGCGACGTAATCGGTGAGGGAGGAAACCTGCGACGGGGACGCTGTTTCGCTGGTGGCTGGCATGGGGGGTCCTATGATCTGGAATGGGTAAGCGCGAGGCGCGCGCACAGCTGCACGGCCTGCTCGAGCGCATTGGTGGAGGCGACGCCCCTGCCGACGATGTCGAAAGCAGTGCCGTGCGCAGGAGTCGCGAAGGGAATTTCCAGGCCGGCGGTGACGGTGACGCCGCGCTGGAAGCCCTTGAGCTTCGTCGCGATCTGCCCCTGGTCGTGGTACATGCTGAGCACTCCGTCATACTCCCCGGCGAACGCCTTGAGGAAGACGGTATCCGCAGGGAAGGGTCCTCGACACCCGATCCCACGGCGCGCGGCCTGGGCCACGGCAGGCGCAATGATCTCAATCTCCTCACGGCCGAACAGGCCGTTCTCACCGCCGTGGGGATTCAGCGCTGCCACTGCGATGCGAGGGAGGTCAATTCCCGCGCTTCGCATCGCGTGGTCCGCGAGCGTGAGCGCCCGGTCGATGCGTTCGGCGGTGATTTGTTCGAGCGCCTGGCGCAGCGAGACGTGAGACGTCACCCGGGAGAACCAAAGACCGTCGAGGACGTTGATCTCGCCGAACGCGCCTCGATGACCCGTCAGCTGCGCGAACATCTGATGCTCATCGTGGAAGTCCCATCCTCCCGCGTGCAGCGCGGCCTTGTTGAGCGGCGCGAAGGCGATGCCGTCCAGGCGTCCCTCGAGCGCAAGCCGGATGATATATCCCAGCGTCTCTCCGCAAACGCGCCCGGACTCGGCCGAGACTTCGGCGCGGCGGATCGCGCGGGGATCGAGATTGTGAAGGTCGATCACCGGGATTTCTGGGCGGGTCCAGTCGATCTCCTCTGGCGCGCTGTACGCGATAAAGGCGACGCTCACTGCCGCATCGCGGGCCCCCTGCTCGAGCACCCGCGCATCGCCGATCACCACGAGGCGAGCGGCGTCAACCATCCGCCGATCAGCGAGGACTCGCGCGCAAATTTCCGGTCCGATTCCAGCGCAATCGCCGAGCATCAGCCCGAGCACAGGCAAGCGGTCCTGCAGCGTTGGATTCAAGTCGGCCTCCGATCAGTAAAGCGGTAGATCACCGCAACCATCCCGAAGGTGATGAGCAGCATGGTGGTCGACAGCACCGCGATGGGTCCCCAGTCGTTGCTCTCGCGCAGGTCGAACATCGTCACCGAGATCGTCTTGGTCCGAGCGGTGAACAATAGAATCGTGGCCGACAGTTCCCGGATCGATCCGATGAAGATAAATATCCAGGTGGCGATCACGCCATTGCGGATCAGCGGGGCAGTAATGTCAAAGAGCGCGCGCAAACGGGTGGCGCCGAAAATGCGGCTCGCATCCTCGAGCTCGGGATGGACCGCCTTCAGCGAAGCCGAGATCTGCTGATAGCCCACCGGAAGCTCCTTGGTGAGGTAGGCGAAGAAGATGATCCACAACGTGCCGTAAAGCACAAGCGGCGGCCGGGTGTAGCTCAGGAAGAGTCCCACCGCGAGCACGATCCCGGGAATCGCCACCGGCGCGTTGGCGAGAAACGCAAGCGATCGGTGGCCCCAAACAATCTTGCGCAGGCTGAGGTAGCCCACCGCGGTGACCAGGATCGTCCCGGCGGTCGCCGCGGCGATGCCGAGCACGAAGGTATTTTGCAGCGCCAGCTTGGTCTGGCTGAATTCGAGAAAGACGAACCGCCAGTGCTCGAGCGTCAAGTTGTCCGCCAGCGGCCGGGACCAGTTCTTCACGAACGAGGTGCGCAAAAGCACGCCGTAGGGCAATGCAATCGAACAGCCGAGGACCAACGCGAACAGCGCGAGCGCCGGGACCTTCCAAGCGCCGAGGCGAATCAGCTGCCGCCCGCCGCTCTTTCCACTGATCACCGCGTACCCCCGCCGCCCCAGAATCAGCGTCTGCGCCCGCAACAGCGCGACGGTGATCGGCAATAGCGGCAGCGACGCCGCGGCAGCGAGGCCCAACCTGGGAGGGAACTGGAATAGGCTCCAGATTTTGGTGGTAATCACGTCGATGCCGGCGGGCATCGCCAGAATTGCCGGCGGTCCGAACAGGGTCATCGATTGCAAGAAGGCGACCAAGAACCCGGCCACCAGCGCTGGGAGCCCCAAAGGCAAGGTGATGTGAAGCGCGGTCCGAAAAGAGCTCGCGCCGAGAATCGCGGATGCTTCTTCCAGCTCACTGGGAATCAGATCCAGACTGTTCGCCACGAAGGTAAAAACATAAGGAAAGGTATAGAGGAAAATGACGAACACCATCCCCGAAGCGGAGAAGATGTTGAGCAGTGGGGCCGCCTCGAACGGCTTGAGTCCGAACAGCCCGTAGTACCACTGGTTGAGCAGCCCGGCGTTCGGGCCGCCGAGCAGGACCCAAGCGAACGCACCGAGAAAGGGGGGCGTGACAAAGGAGGCGAGGATCAGCACCCGCAGCAACCGCTTTCCCGGCAGATCGGTACGCGACACCAACCAGCTCATCGGAGCGGCCGCGATCACGCACAAGGCCCCGACGGCGCAGGAGGTCCACAACGTATTGGCTAAAGGCTTGAGGAAGGCGGGATCGACAACCAGCTGTCGGTAGTGCTCGAGGGTGAAGCGGCCGGAGTCGTCGCGAAGACTGGTGAGCGCAAGCCAAAACATCGGCAGCAGCACCAGCGAAGCCAGCAGCAACGCCATCATAATCGAGAACGGCGCAGTCCAGTCGATCGAACGCGCCCTGCTGCGCTCCGGCGTGCCCTCGATCGCTTCTGCTGCTGGCCTCACCGCGATCGCTCAGTTGCCGAAGATGGCCGTGTAGCGCTTCTTGATGTCGGCGATCAGCGGCAGCATTCCTTCCGGGTCGTCTGGGAGGAGCTTGATCTCCGCGAGCGGCGTTCGCCCTGGCGGGTAATTGACGTCGGGATGTACCGAGCGCAAGCCTCCTTCGTTCACCAACAGTTGCTGGACTTTGACGGTGAACAGGAAATTCTGGAGAACCCGCGCCGCGTTCGGATGCGGCGCAGCGGCGAAAATCGCGCCCGGCGACGTCACGAACGGCGTGCCTTCTTTCGCATAGACGATCTTCACCGGGCTCTTGGCGTCGATCTCCATGAACATGTTGTACTCATTCCCATCCACCATCACCGCGCGCTCGCCGCTCGCAATGCTCTTGGGCGGAGCGGTGGTGGACTGCAGCTGCTGCACCGCTTGCTTGGACAGCTTCTCGAAGTATTCCCATCCGAGCGCCTTGGTCAGGGCATAGGTGCCGGTCAGGCTGGTCCCACTGTAGCCGGGATGCGACTTGACCAATTTGCCTTTCCACTTCGGGTCGAGCAGGTCGAGATAACCGGTCGGCGCGTCTTTCGGCGAAACCAGATTGGTGTTGTAGGCGATCACATTCAGCGTCGCACGCCAGGTCGCGAAATAGCCCTCGGGGTCCTTGTACCGCGCGCCGAAGCGCTTGACGTCTGGCGGGGTGTGCGGCGCCAGCCATTTTTGCTGCTTCCAGAACAAGAAGTGCGAAGCGTCGGAGGAATTGACCACGTCGACGTTCTTGATCCCGGATTGGTATTCCTGGTTGATCCTTTGGAAGACTCGCTCCGATCCGGCACGCTCGACATCGATCTGGATCTTCGGGTAGGCGGCGCGGAAGGTTTTTGCGACTGCCTCGGCGACTTTGACGTCGACTGCCGAATACCAGACCACCCTGCCCTCCTTGACTGCGGCGGCGACCAGCTCCGGCGTCGTTTCCTGGGCAGCCACAGGGAGCGCGATCACAGCAACCCACCAACAGGTGCACAGCGCGTTGAGAGGGATCAATCTCATCATTGTTCTCCTTAGTTCATTGGATCAGACCCCGACAGCGGTCGGCCCGAAACCGGATCAACACTTTCGAGCCGCGGGGAAGATCGAGCGAGGCGGGCGCAGCTACCAACACCTCCTGTCCGATGTCCACGACGTAATCGCGGTGGCTGCCCAGATACGTTTGGCCGCGCACGATCGCGTTGAGCGTGTTGTTTCCACCAGCCTGGAGGTCCGGCACAAGCTCAAGATCATGTGTTTTGACGCAGAAGCTCATTGGCTTTCCTGGGCCGGCGAACTCGCCCTCGCCAATCTCCAAAGCTCGGCCGGCGACCTCCACCGCCTTTCCCGACAGATGGACGGCATCGATCACGTTGCTTCCGCCGAGAAAGCGGGCGACGAATTTCGAGCGAGGCCGGTCGTAGACCTCCTGAGGCGTGCCGATCTGCTCGATCCGGCCCAGGTTCATCACCACGATCCGGTCGGCCATCGCCATCGCCTCCACCTGATCATGGGTGACATAGATGGAGGTGGTGCGAAACTCCTCGTGCAATCGCCGAATCTCCAACCTCAGGTCGCCTCGCAGATTGGCGTCGAGGTTGGACAGCGGCTCGTCGAGTAACAGGATGTCCGGCTGGGAGGTCACAGCGCGCGCCAGCGCGACTCGCTGTTGTTGTCCGCCGGAGAGCTCCGCGGGATAGCGATCTGCCAATTGGGTGAGCCTGGTGGCCCGCAGAACGGCTTCGGTGCGCTTGTGCCGTTCTGCAGGCGGCACCTTTCTCATCTTCAGGCCGTAAGCGACGTTCTGCCCCACGGTCATATGCGGCCAGACCGCATAGCTCTGGAAGATCATCCCCATGTTGCGCCGCTCGGGTGGAATGACGCCTCGCGGGGAGGACAGCACCTTGCCGCCAACGCGGACCTCGCCAGCATCCGGCTCGATCAAGCCCGCGATCATCCGCAGCGTCGTGGTCTTGCCGCACCCCGAGGGGCCAAGCAGGCAGATGAACTCGGCGTGCTCGACCGAGAGGTTGATCGCATCGACCGAGGCCACGCCACTAAAGCGCTTGGTGAGATTTTCCAACTCGAGGTGGGCCATGTCCCGATCGCGGGTCTCCTGAGAGGCTGCTTCAGGGGCGGACTGTGCCCATAAGGAGCTGGCGCGCGGCTCGCGTCTCGGAGTGATCCGCACCGAGCGCACTCTGGAGATTTTCGATCGCGAAGCGAAACGCCGCGCGAGCTTCCTCGTCTTTGCCCTGCGGCGAAAGAGCACGCCCGAGCGCGAGGTACGCTCGGCCGAGCGCCGCCGAAAAGCTTTCCGTCTGGCTGGCGTCAAGCAAGATCTTCAAAGCCCGCCCGGCGTCCGCGGCTGCTTCGCCCAGGTGACCCAGCTGCAAGTGAATGTTGGAGCGGCTCACGAGATAAACTTGCAAGTAGCCCACCCCTTCGCGGCCCGCCTTGATTGCTTCTTCCGCAATCGTCACCACCTGATTCGCGAGATCGAGAGCCTTCTGTACGTCACCGCGGGCCTGGGCGTTGAGAGCCTGCTGCAAAGCAAGCGACGCGAATGCGACGTGGCCCGGCGGAAGGCTGCGTCGCAACATGGGCTCGAGCTCGGTGAGCATCTGCGCGGCGCGTTCGAGGTCGCCCTGGCTGCGATAGATGGCTGTACGTACCAGTAGCGACTGGTTGACGACCGTTTGGTCTCCGGCCGCCTTTGCCTTCGCGTACGCGAGTTCGGCAAACTTTGCCGCTTCGTTCAGCCTCTCGAGCTCCTTCAGTGAGCGACCATAGTTGAGCAACAGCATCGGTGAAACGACCGATTCGGCTCGGCTGTCTTCGCTCACTGCGACCGCGCGGCGAAGCACGCGCTCAGAATCCAGCGGCCGTCCCCAAAGCCAAAGCGCGACGCCCCAATTGTTGAACAGTGTGCTGGCTCGCTGGGTATCGTCGCGCCCAAGCGCCGCCAGGCGGGCGGCAGCCTCCTCGAACGCAGCGTTCGCCTCCCGGACTCGTCCAGCGTTCCGATAGGCGCCGGCAAGAGTAATTAAGTTGTCTGATTCAACTACCTCGGAGTGAAAGAGCGCCTTGCTTAATGCAGGGCGCGCGGCCTCGGCACGTACGACCGCATCCAGTGACTGGCCACGCTGGATCGCGACCTCACTGCCACGCTGCAGGCAAAAAACGCGATCGAGGGCGAAACGTGCATCGTTGGGAAGCTCGCCGAGGCCTTCCTGGATCAGCCTCTCTGCTGCCTCCAGGTCCGTCCCGTGCGCGAGCGCCTGGGCCAGTGCGCAGGATGTACGCGCAGCGGTGGATCGATCTGGCAGCGCGCGAGCGAGCGCGTAAGCTTGCGTCAACAATTCGCGAGCTTTGGCATATTCATCCTGAACGGTGTATTGCCGACCGATCGACAGGAGCAGCTCCACCCGATTCAGATCGCTCGCTCCCTTTCGCACGAGCTGTTCCGCCCGAGCAAGCAGATGGTTGACGGTAAAGGGCTTGCCCGATGGCGCCGCGTCGGAGAGGACGAATGAGTTGAGCTCATTGATCGCTTCGGCGCGCGACAACTGTCGCAGAGCGAAGTCGCGCTCAATCCGCGCCGTGCGCGCCTGGATTACCGTGGACACCGCGCCGGCGACCGTTGTGACGAAGGCTGCCGTGGCCAGCGCGACCGCAGCCTGATTCCGGCGCACGAACTTTTTGGCGCGGTAGGCAAGCGAATCCGGCCTCGCGCTGATGGTCTCGTGACGAAGGTAGCGGCGAAGATCCTCGGCAAACGTGATCACCGAGGCATAGCGTTCGGCCGGATTTTTCTTCAGTGCCTTGGCGACGATAGTGTCGAGGTCTCCTCGGAGCGCCGATCTCTGCTTGTCTGTGGGAGCGACGAGATCCGATGCCCGCGGCGGTTCCGTGTCGACGATCGCTTTGATCAGGTCCGCCGGAGACTGAAGCGCAGACTCGGCCGGGTGCTTCCCGGTGAGTAAAAGGTAAAGAAGGATGCCCAAAGCATAAACGTCGGTCGCGGTGGTGACTGCTCTTCCGATCACTTGCTCTGGCGCGGCGTAGGCGGGGGTGAGCGCTCGTTCGCCCTCGCGGGTGAGAACCGTCACCCCGGTTTCTTCCTCGAGCAGTTTGGCGATCCCGAAATCGAGCAGCTTGACCTGGCCCTCTCGGGTGACGAGCACGTTCGAAGGCTTGATGTCTCGGTGGACAATCAAGTTGGCGTGCGCGTGCGCAACGGCTGCGAGTACGTCGAGAAAAAGGCGGATTCGCGCCTCCAGGCCTATCGCGTTTTGTTCACAGTATCTGTCAATCTGCTGGCCTTCGACGTATTCGAGAATCAGGTACGGCTGACCCGAGGCAGACAAACCCGCGTCAATCAGATGAGCGATGTTGGGATGCGCAAGCCGCGCGAGGATGCTGCCTTCCCGTTTGAAGCGCTCCTCGCCGGCGCCTCCTACGAGCGCGACCTTCAAGAACTTAACCGCCGCTCGTCCCTCGAATCGGCCGTCGGTACGCCGCGCCAGCCAAACCGTCCCCATTCCTCCCTGGCCAATGACGGACTCGAGCGCGTAGGCACCTACGCTCTGACCACTTACGGGTGCGCCACAGGAAACTGCGGCGCTAGCCTGGAGGAAGCCCTCGTTACCCAGTGCCTCGTGTTCTTTGAGCAGCGTGTGCAAATCCGAAGCGAGCGACGGATTCTGCTCACGAATTGATTCGAGCCAAGCCGCGAGGCGCTCGGGTGACAACTCGAGCGCCTCGTCTAAGTAGGGGCTCAGCGCTTGCCACTGGCCTGGCTCCAGTGCGGGCATGCATTACCCTCCCCGAAGGAACCCGCGGCCAAAACCGGCTGGGGTCCCCGCCACCAAAAACTGGCGCGGAGGCTACCACCCCAGGATTCAGCTGCCCAGCACCTCTACATTCCCCAGTACACCCCATCGGGAGGCGGCCACGTCGGGCTATCGCCGCGTTCGCGCGACTGCGGTGCGGTTCGCGATCGCCCTGCGTTTGCTCGCGAGTTTCGGGGAGGGGCTTCACGGCTGCCAAGCGAGAGTAAAGACGTCAAGCCAGCGAACGTCGAGATCAGTTTGAGATAGGTCATGGTCCGTTCCTTTCGATGAGGGGCGGCGTTGCCCGCCTCTACCCAGGAGATCGGAAACAGAGCGGGAAACACGACATCCTTGACAACCGACATACAGTCCATGCTTTGCCCGATCAAAGACAATGCGCCTCAAGTCGCAACTGCTGCTGATGGTAGCAATCACCGCGCCGTCGATGGGTTGTCACCGAGCCGTGCGAGGCGAGCCCACTGCACGGGGAAGCTATATTGAGGAGGGAACGGCCTCTTACTACGGAACCGAGTTTCGGGGCCGCCGAACGGCAAACGGTGAACGCTTCAATCCGGAAGAATTCACAGCGGCTCATCGGACGCTTCGTTTTGGCACCTGCCTGGTGGTCCAGAATCTGCGCAACGGAGCTCGCGTCCAGGTGCGGATCAACGATCGAGGTCCGTATGCCGCGAATCGGATCCTGGACGTATCACAGGCGGCGGCGCGCAAGCTCGGGATGATCGTCGCGGGGTGGGCGCCCGTGCGCCTTTACCGCTGTGACTCCTCTTAAGACGAGGTAGAGACGTGATCGCCGCCTACATTTACCGATTGACGACCCTGCAGGGGCAAACCTAGCCTTTGCTTTCCTATGACGATTCGGAAGTCAAACGCGCGAATTGCGTCGCTTGGGTGCTTGGCAGTGTTTCTCTTGGGTGCGCCATCGGCAAACTCGGAGCCGGTAAATCAACATCCGGGATGGGGCCTTGGGCTGATGCTGGGCTACCCGCTTGGACTGAACGCCAAGTACTGGTTGGGAGGCGCCAATGCCTTCGATCTCGCCGTGGGTGGCGGACCCGGATTTCGGCTGCACGGGGATTACGAGTGGGGCCTCGCCCAGGTCTTGAAGGACAAGTCGGACCTTACCCTGGATCTGTATCTTGGGGTGGGAGGAGCGGTCGCCTTTGCATCGGGATTCTGCGGCTATTACGGAGGCAGGTTTTGCCAAGATCGATTCTTCGCGGGCGTGAGAGTCCCCTTTGGAGTCGATGCTCGGCTGCGTAAGGCGCCGGTAGACTTCGGGTTGGAGCTCGCTCCAGGAATTTGGGTTGGCAACTATGTTGAGGCGTTGTTCGACGGTTTTCTTTTTGTCCGTTACGTGTTCTAGCGCTGAGCGCAAGCTAGGCTTGTTCTAAGCCAGCGCGTAGCTCGCGAGCCAATAAGTCCACCGTCGCCTGCGCGCCACCGAGGAGCTTTTGCTTCCAGGCTCCCTCGGTTTCAAATCTCGCGTCACCGATGGTCGTCCCCCAGGGCGAGATCGCGGCGTAAATCGCGCGAGCATTGAGCGGATCCTCTCTCTTCTCCTTCAGCCTTTTAAACACGTCCGGAATCACGCGAATGAAGGCACGCAGAGCGATGCTGCTCTTGATGCTGTATTTGCGTCCATTCCAGGCGGTTTCAAAGACCCTGGCGATCTGCTTGAAGTAGACGACAAAAAAGCGCTTGGCATCCTGCTGAAAACGCGAGCCTCCGGCCGCCATCGCGACAAAGATGTTCTTGATTTCATCCGCCAGCGCCGCCTGCGATACCTTGCCGGGCCCGATTCCCATGATTTTGATTTGACCGAGCAGCGGAGACTCCGACGACTCGTTCAGTGCTCGGATCACATCATGAGCCGTGGCGAGCATCTCGTCGCGATAGAGACGCCTCCCCGCCAGGCTCACCAGGTGCGAAGGGTTCAATCGCGTATGTTTCGCGTTGATCGTGACGAAGAGCTCGACGGTGTGATCCCCCGGCAGCGGATCAAAGAGCGCGGCCGGGACATCGAAGTCCAAGAGCGGCCGTTCAAGCTTGGCCTGATGAAGGGCCAGCAGCCGGTGCTGTCCATCCAGGACATGCAGAGTTCCGTCGGCCTCCTGTATCTCCAGACTGCCGACCGTTGCATTCGGACGACTCGGTTTGAACTCGAGGCGACGATCGGACACCAGCAACACCGGCCCGGGTATCGCAGGAAGGGTGTTGAGCTCCGAGCACAGCTGATAGTACTCGATCAGCCCCTCGATCTTCTTGCTGATGATCGGCCTTTGATAGGCCTCAGCGCTCGCCCGAATTCTGGATTCGAGTAGCTCCCAATTCACCTTGGGCGAGGAGCGACGGCCAGCAACTTTGGTGAGGGGCGCGCCGTTTGAGTAGCTCAAAATTTCGAAGCTTACTAACCGGTCGATCACATCCGCGGTGAGCGAGGCTTCGTAAAAGTTGACCCCAAATTGTCGGACGCGAATGGCGGGAATACTGGTCATCAGAAATTCCGCGCATAAGAGGCCCTAAGAACTGATTCCGTCAACTGCCGGCTTCAGAATGTGTCCGACGCGGGAGGTCCTGGCGAAAGAAGGCGTTGAGCTCGTTGAAGGTCACTGAGCCGCTGAAGCCGGAGAAGCTGCCCTCGCCGGCGAGGGCGCGGGCGGCGCGGATGAAGCCGGCCCAGGCGGCGCGCGCGAGAGCCGACCCGACGCTGATCCGGCGCACGCCGAGCGCCGCGAGATCCGCGACGGTGAAGCCGTAGTCTGCGCTGATCAGCACATTGAGCGGTCGTGGCGCCACCGCGGCGATCAAGGTAGCGATCTCCTCCCGAGTGTGCGGGCCTGGCGCATAGAGTACGTCGGCGCCGGCGGCGGCGAAGGCCTGCAGGCGGCGAGTGGCTTCGGCAAGCGGATCGGGATGGCCCACCAGATAGCACTCGGAACGAGCGGTGAGTAGAACGCCGCTGCCCGAAGCTTCAATCGCGGAACGAGCCGCCTGGATGCGCTCCACCGCGAGCGACAGATCATAGAGTGGTCGAGCGCGATCGCCGGTCGCATCTTCGATGGAAAGCCCAGCGACTCCGGTCTCGACGCAAAGCCGGACGTTTTCGCCGACCGCGCGTGGCTCGTGCGCGTAGCCCGACTCGAAGTCTGCGTTCACCGGCAGCTCGGTCGCGGCGACTATTTCGGC
>WNEZ01003984.1_pt1 | contig 15152 bp, 11 predicted proteins | sample 5400521 | NCBI WGS metagenome assembly WNEZ01 (sample SAMN13153339, study PRJNA577476) | soil metagenome | isolation source: 120 cm saprolite under Douglas fir tree site 2 hole 1 replicate 1 | place: USA:California | collected 2015-04-18
TTCGCCACCGGAAAGGGTGCCGCTCTCGCGATTGAGCGTGAGATAACCGAGCCCGACCTCGAGGAGAAATTGCAAGCGTGATCGAATTTCCCGCACAACGTCAGTCACAATCGCTCGTTGCTGCGCAGTCAGGTCGAGGGCATCCATAAACCGTGCGGCCGCTTCAATCGTTTGTTCACTGAATTGATGGATGTTCAACTGGCGTTGATTTTGATCTTTGATCGTAACCGCGAGAATCTCCGGTTTAAGTCTTGCGCCGCTGCACACTTTGCACGGCTCGCGTGTCATAAACGCGCGGATGCGATTGCGCGTAAACTCGCTTTGGGTCTCCTCATAAAGTCGCTGCATTTGCGGCAAGAGGCCTTCAAACGGCTTTGCAACTTTCTTCTCGTCGTTACCGCCAAGGTTCATCTCCACTGGTTCGCCATTTGTGCCGAAGTAAAGCGCATTTTTAAACTCGTTAGGTAAATCGGCAAACGGCACGTCTTCATCGACCCGGAAATGTTTCACCAGCGCCCTTTGCAGATGGCGGTAATATGCCTGCATTCGTTTCGTCCCGCGCCGCCACGGCGTGATCGCCCCTTCGGCAAGCGTTTTGCTCGCATCCGAAATCATCAACTCAGGATCGACAATTAGTTGTGTCCCCAAGCCGTGGCAGGCCGGGCAGGCGCCCAGATGACTGTTGAACGAGAAATGTTTCGGAGTGAGCTCCCCGAGCGTGAATCCGGTCTCCGCGTTTCCGTAGTCAGTCGAGTAACGGACTTCTTCCCACTCGCTTGTTGGAGTGCTGGAGTGGTGGAATGCTGTGGCTCTGGATTTCTCACTACTCCATTTCTCCATTTCTCCATCACCGCGTCGTTGCCACAAGACGACGACGCGGTTCCCGCCCCACTTCAGTGCAGTCTCAATTGAATCAGTGAGGCGAACGCGGATTCCATCGCGCACAACCAGCCGATCGACCACCGCCTCAATGGTGTGGCGCTCATTTTTCTTTAGCCGGATCGGCTGCGAGCGATCCAGCTCGATGATTTGGCCATCAATCCGCACACGAACGAATCCTTCGCGCTTGATCTTTTCGATAACGTCCCGGAATTCGCCCGGCTGGTTTTCAATCAACGGCGCGACCACGATGATTTTTGTCTGCGGCTCGTTGGCGAGAATTTGATCGACAATCTGTTGGGGCGTTTGCCGGTTAAGTGGTCGCCCCGTCAGCGGATCATGCGGCTGACCGACTGCCGAATAAAGCACGCGCAAATAATCGTACGTTTCCGTCGTGGTCGCGATTGTCGATCTCGGATTCGCGCCGGCGCTGCGCTGCTCGATAGCGATGGCAGGGGAAAGACCCTCGATGAAATCGACATTCGGCTTTCCCATCTGATCGAGGAATTGCCGCGCGTAAGCAGAGAGACTTTCGACGTAACGCCGTTGCCCTTCGGCATAAAGCGTATCGAAGGCGAGGGACGATTTCCCCGAGCCGCTCAACCCCGTAATGACCACCAGTTTCTCACGTGGGATATCCAGGTGGAGGTTCTTCAGATTGTGCTGGCGCGCACCACTGATCTTGATGACTTCAGCAGGCATCTTGAGGAGAAACGTCGAACCTTCTACTTAAGCACAATGGTCTGGTTTCTCCAGCGAATCTGCTGTGGTCCCTCACGTTCACGGCGGCGGCGGCGGAAAGGTTCCACAACGCGGCGTGAGGTCCCTGATCAGCGCCTTACGAGACGCGGCAACGATCCCAAATCCGCTCGGCACGAGGCCCCAGCTTTAGCGGCGTCGGATCGTGCGTTACTCGCGTCAAGCGCTGAGACGGCGCCATATCCCTTTTCAAAAACACTGGAACTGAGTCGTTGCCGCAACGGTATTCGACAAAATGGTCCAGTTCCAATTCGCGCCGGAATTTTTGTGTACAACGCAGGCGAGCGTGCCGCAACTTTTGGATCAATGATGATCGCCGAGACGTGCAATCGATCGAGATAGGGCCGGCAATCTCCGCGTTGTATCTCTGCTATGAGCTCCTTCAAGCGAGCCGGGCCAAAATCGTCGCCCACGCTTTTAATATGCTCCCGGCGAAAATAAAAAGCGGGGGTTTCATTCCCGAAGACAAGAACACGGCTCCTCCGTTGACCATTGCTCGTCAGCGTCTCGATAACCGCCTGGCTCTCGCGGTAACCCCGCACGTGCTGCGCCAGATAAATCTTTTTGCTGCGCGAATGAAGAGCGGTGCCGATCGTGAATGCGCAAACTCCACCGATACCGCTCACAGAACAAGAGCGACCAAGGGAAATCACAAGTGCAATCGAAACTTACGCCCGCGCCGAATTTTCCGGCATTAGCGGTTCTTCAAATCGCGCTGGCGCGCACTACCGATCTCAATAATTTGCGCAGGCATCCTGCCGAAGAATGTCAAACCTTCTAGCTAAGCAAAGCCGCTCTTTTTCTGAAGCGAATTCACCGCAGCATGGGCCGGATGATTTCAACTTTACAGAAATTCGCCCGGACCTCGAACAGAAAAGTCGGCGCTGAAGATAGCGCCGCTGGCGAATCGAGGCATTTCGGGCGATAAAAGCGGCTGCGAATGGAAGCAGCACCCGGCATGGCGCTGCAGGGTTAGAGAAAGCGCGCAGCGAAAAGCCGGCTTTTGTTATCCTCGATCTCATGTTGCCGAGAATGCCTGGGCTGGAGATTTGTAAAATCCTGAAAGGCGATCCTGCAACGCGGCAAATTCCGATCATGATGTTGACCGCAAAGGCTGAAGAGATCGACCGAATAGTGGGCTTGGAATTTGGCGCTGACGACTATGTGACGAAGCCGTTTAGTCCACGGGAAGTGGTTTTGCGTATCGGGGCGATTATGCGCCGAGCCGATGCGAAAGAACTGGAAGAACATCTGGCGGTCGGCCCGATTAGGATTGATGCGGCGCGCCACGAAGTTTCTGTCAATGGCAAGCGAGTCAACCTCACCAGCCTCGAATTTAAACTTTTGCAGACGCTCATGCAGCGACGCGGCCGCGTCCAGGCACGCGACCGTTTGCTCAACGACGTCTGGGGCTACGAAAGCGTCATCGACACGCGCACGGTTGATACGCATGTACGGCGGTTGCGAAAAAAACTCGGCAAGGCCGCTGATGTAATCGAAAGCGTGCGCGGATTCGGTTATCGCTTGCGGGAGCATTAACGCGCGATGTCGTGGCTGCTCCTGGGTCTAATCTGCGTCCTATTCGCGGGGATGGCGGTAGTCGTTTGGCGAAAATGGGTCGCGCCATGGCAACAAATCGAGCAGCTTGTTGCGCGAATCAGGGACCGTCGACGGCCGAGCACTTTTCTAGTTAATGGCGGGACAGAATCGAAACGCGTTGGCCTGGCGCTGGAGAATATCTTTGCGCGCCAGCAGGAACTTGATCGTCAGATCGCAGGGCGCGAATCCGGCACGCAGACGATTCTTCGCGCGATGCAGGATGGTTTGCTCGTGATCGACAAGAGCCAACGCGTGACTTTGGTTAACCAGGCTTTTCGGAAACTGTTTGGTCTGCAAGAAATTTCATCGGGGACGCCGTTACTTGATGTTGTCCGCGATGCGACGCTCGATTGGCTGATCGCCGAAACGCTGCGAACTGGCAAAGCGACCCAGAGCGACTTGGTTCTTGCCGATTCGAAAACGAATTCCGAACGCGATGTGGAAATTAGCGCCGTTCCCGTAAAAGACGAAGCGGATCTAACAACCGGCGCGGTGATTTTATTCCACGACATAACGCAGCTCAAACAAGCCGATAAGGTGCGGCGCGATTTTGTGGCGAATGTTTCGCACGAGTTACGCACGCCCTTGTCGATCTTGCGCGGATACATTGAGACGTTGCTGGAGAATCCCCAAACGTCGCATGAAGAATTGTCGCGCATCCTCCAAGTAATGGAACGGCATTCCAAGCGGCTTGGGTTACTGGTCGATGACTTGCTTACCCTCGCCCAATTAGAATCACGTAATGCGGACTTACAGTTCAGCGATGTCCAATTGGCGGAATTGTTCGAGAGCGTTCTCCGCGATTGGGGAAAAAAGTTGGCGGAGAAACAGCTGAAAGTAGTTGTCGATCTTTCGCCGGACGCGCGGACTATCCGCGCGGACGAAACGCGGCTACAGGAAGTCCTCTATAATTTGTTGGATAATGCAGTGAAGTATTCGCATGAACATGGAGAAGTTCGTCTGCGAGCGGCGCAGCAGGGTCTCGAAATGGTTCTCAGCGTGGCCGATAATGGGATGGGCATCACCAAAGAGGATTTGCCGCGGATTTTCGAACGCTTCTATCGCGCTGACAAAGCGCGCGGCCGCGAGCTTGGTGGTACCGGTCTCGGGCTCGCGATTGTAAAACATATCGCCCAATTGCACGGCGGCCGCGTAGAAGCCGAAAGCGAGCTTGGCAAAGGAACCAAGATTCGCGTGGTGTTGCCGATGGGAAATGCCGAATGCCGAATGGCGAACCACGAATGACCGGCGTGATTGATTACATCATTAAATCGTTGGGCAAAGCGCAATGCTTCGTGATTCGTTGCAACATTAAAACGGGTCCGTTTACGGTGTAACGGTTTAACGATTAAACGTAGCGGAGCCGTTTGTCCTTTCCGCTTCGCCATTGTATTTCGCGATCGTCCCAAATGGAGTCCCCCGGCCGCGCGTTTCGATCTTCGTGCGTGGTCATTCCTTCAACATTCGTCATTCGTGCTTCGCGATTCCACTTCTGTCACACAAAAGTAACATTAAAGATTTTGACGCTTCGCGACGCGCTGCGGCAGGCTGCCAATACATATGAAATCCCTCAAATTTAGCCGCAAAATTTTGGCGAGCGTGCTCTTAATCGGAGTAAGCGCGACCGCCTCAGCACAAATGATGATTAACGGCGCGGGTGCAACGTTCCCCTATCCGATCTACTCGAAGTGGTTCGATGAGTACGCGAAGGTCGATCCCTCGGTCCGCTTCAATTATCAATCGATCGGTTCCGGTGGAGGCCAAAAACAAATCCTCGCGCAGACCGTCGATTTCGGTGCATCGGATGGGCCGATGAGTGACGACAATCTGGCCAAGGCGCCTGGCAAACTTCTGCATATCCCAACGGTCGCGGGCGCGGATGTGGTTGCCTACAATCTGTCCGGGAATCCGGCGTTAAAATTCGACGCGGACACGATTGCAGGAATTTTTCTAGGACAAATCAAAAAATGGAATGACCCAAAGATCACGGCGCTGAACCCAGGAGTAACGTTGCCAGATCAGGAGATTTTGGTTGTCCATCGCTCCGATGGCAGCGGGACGACCTACATTTGGACAGACTACCTGAGCAAAATCAGTCCAGAATGGAAGACGAAGGTGGGTACAAATACCTCGGTGAACTGGCCGACGGGTATCGGTGGCAAGGGCAATGAAGGTGTGGCCGGCCAAATCAAGCAAACCCCGGGGGCAATCGGCTATGTGGAGTTGATATACGCAGTTCAAAATAAAATGCCTTATGCGGAGGTGAAGAATTCATCCGGCAAGTTTGTAAAGCCATCTCTCGAATCTATCACCGCGGCGCTGGCGACGGCGGATATTCCAGACGACTTCCGTTTTTCTATGACCAACGCTGCAGGAGCGGATGCTTATCCGATCTGTGGAGCCACGTGGTTACTGGTGTACGAGCAGCAAAAAGATGCGGCCAAAGGAAAGAAGCTGGTGGAATTTCTAAAGTGGGCGGCGAAAGACGGCGAGAAGATGGCGAGAGATCTTCAGTATGCCCCGCTTCCAGACAATCTACAGCAACGCGTCCTAAAACGAATCAACGAGATTAAAATCTAATCTGAGCACGCATGGAGATCGCCATACGTCCAGCAGTCGCACCGGATGATTCGCAATCGGTAGCACGCGCGATGGCGCCACCTTCGCGCTTTGGGGACAAGGCGTTCGAGTGGCTCACGCTCGCGATGGCGCTGACGGTGGTTGTGCTCGTCATTTTGATTGGCTGGCAACTATGGCGCGGATCTTCGCTCGCCGTCCATAAATTTGGATTTCGCTTTCTCACGACATCGACATGGGACCCAGTCGCGGAGCAATTCGGCGCCCTTCCGTTTATCTACGGAACACTGGTTTCTTCACTGATCGCGTTATTGATCGCGGTGCCACTGAGTATCGCAACAGCAGCGTACCTGACGGAACTCGCACCGCTTTGGATTCGGCAGCCGCTCGTTTCTCTAATCGAAATGCTGGCGGCAATCCCGAGCGTCATCCTCGGATTATGGGGCATTTTCGTCATGATCCCCTGGTTGCGCGATTCTCCGTTCCCATGGCTGAAACGCCTGTTCGGCTGGACGCCGTTCTTCAGCGGGCCGATCTACGGAACCAGCATGCTCGCTGGCGGAATCATTATTGCCATCATGATTCTGCCGATAATTACCTCTGTCTCACGGGAGATCTTGCGTAGTGTTCCGAACCTGCAGCGCGAAGCTGCGTACGCCCTTGGCGCGACCCGCTGGGAAGCAACCCGGATCGCCGTGCTTAGCTACGCGAAAAAGGGATTATTCGGCGCAGTTATCCTGGGTCTCGGGCGCGCTCTGGGTGAAACGATGGCGGTAACGATGGTCATCGGCAACACGCCACAGATCGCGGCATCGCTCTTCAAGCCGGGCTATACGCTCGCCAGCGTGATTGCGAACGAGTTCACAGAGGCGACCACGGATATCTATCTCCAAGCATTGTTCGAAATTGGGCTAGTCCTTTTTGGAATAACCATTCTAGTGAACCTTCTCGCCCAACTGCTCCTACGCAGCATCACGACGACATCAGCCACACGCGCGGTTCAATAGGCATGCATTCCAGACGAATAGACAACCACATTTGGCGCAAAATCAAAAGCGCGCTGGCGTCCGGCATCGCGTTTGTTTCTGCTCTTCTTGTGATCGCGCCCCTGGGTCTGGTGTTCTTTCATCTTCTCGTCAACGGTGCTGGTTCAGTAAACTGGGATTTCTTCACCAAGTTACCGGCGCCGGTCGGAGCGGTCGGCGGTGGCATGGTGAACGCAATCGTCGGCTCCCTGGAGTTGCTCGGGCTGGCGGGCGCGATTGGGACTCCGGTTGGAGTTTTGGGTGGAGTTTACCTCGCGGAATATGGCTCCGCACGGATCAATTCAATCCTGCGATTTTTGGCTGACGTCCTGAATGGAATCCCATCGATCACGTGGGGGATCGTTGTTTATGGTTTGGTCGTCCTGCGTTTCAAAGGCTTCTCAGCCTATGCTGGCGGCCTGGCGCTCGGCTTGATCATGATTCCACTCATTCTTCGCACGACTGAGGAGGTGATTCTGCTGGTGCCAAATGGTTACCGCGAGGCCGCCCTCGCGCTCGGCGTCGCTCGTTGGAAAACGATCGTGCACATCGTAATGAAGACCGCATCCAAGGGAATCATCACGGGTATTCTGTTGGCGTTAGCACGGATTGGCGGGGAGACTGCGCCGCTTCTTTTCACCGCGTTCGGAAATCGGTTTTGGAACCACAGTCTAAGTCAACCGATCGCGGCGCTCCCGTTGCAGATTTTTACGTACGCGATTTCTCCCTACGACGATTGGCATCGCCAAGCCTGGGCGGGCGCGCTCGTACTCGTCACGGGCGTTTTTTGCGTTAATGTGCTGGTTAGAATCCTGACTCGCGGGCGGGCGGCGTCCATTGTCTAGAACACTCGCGAATGGATAATTTGGTTATGGCAACACCCGAGCGAAGCGTTATGGAGCGCGTCGAACTGCCCGCGCAGCCGCCCCCCAGCGCTGAACCTGCGCCACCCTTAACTTTCCAGGTGAAGAATCTTTCGATCTGGTACGGCGACAAGCGCGCCATTGATGATGCCACGCTCGACATCGCATCGAACGCCGTGACCGCGATCATTGGGCCGAGCGGCTGCGGAAAATCAACCTTTCTCCGCGGTCTGAACCGTATGCACGAGCTTGTCCCGAAGACACGTGTCGAAGGGACCGTTCTTCTTCAGGGCGAGGATCTCTATTCCAACACGGTTGATCCCGCAATCGTTCGCCGCCGAGTCGGCATGGTCTTCCAAAAGTCGAATCCGTTTCCGACGATGACGATCGGCGAAAATGTCGTGATCGGCTTGCGATTGAACGGAGTTCGCAACCAAAAACTCCTCAATGAACGTCTGGAAAAATCGCTGCGCATGGCAGCTCTTTGGGATGAGGTAAAAGACGATTTGCACAAGCCGGGGACAAGTCTTTCCGGCGGCCAGCAGCAGAGGCTTTGCATTGCACGCGCGCTCGCAGTGCAACCGGAGGTGCTTTTAATGGACGAGCCCTGTTCGGCGCTTGATCCGATCGCCACGGCCAAGATCGAGGAATTGATCTATGAGCTCAAAACCCAATACACGATCGTCACGGTGACGCACAATATGCAACAGGCCGGACGCATCTCCGATTACACCGCCTTCTTTTATCTTGGAAAGCTGATCGAGTTCGGGCCAACCACGAAAATTTTCACAAATCCGAGCGAACGACAGACGGAAGACTATATCACTGGCCGCTTTGGCTGATGAGAAACTGAACAGAAGCATGAGAAACCGCAGGATGAAAAGAGCCGACAATCGATGATCACCCCAAGACATATTCTCGGTACATTTGACGAGGCGCTGGCGTCGCTGCGCAACAACGTCCTGATGATGTCCAGCCTGACCGAGCGCAGTTTAGAGCGGGCGATGAAAGGCTTGTTCGATCGCGATGACGATCTTTGCGCAAATGCGATCGCCGACGATGAAGAGATCGATCAACTCGAGATGCAGATCGATAAGGATGGCGTGGCAATTCTGTTGCGGTTTCAGCCAGTGGCCTCCGATCTGCGCCGTGTCGTTGCCGCCATGAAACTTTCATCGAATCTGGAGCGCATGGCCGATCAGGCCACGACGATTGCGCGACGCGCGCGGAAGTTAAATCAGCATCCGCCGTTAGCCGAGGTCGAATTGATCAGGCCGCTATACGAGCAAGCCATGTCGATGTTTAAGGACAGCGTGGACGCCTTCGTGCGCGAGGATGTCGATCTTGGGCGCGCGGTCGTTCCGCGCGATGAAAAGCTGGACGAGTTGAACCGTTCGGCCAGTCGCAAATTAATCGAGCGCATGGCGCAGGATCCTGAGCAATTGCGAGGCTACCTGAATTTGATTTTTGTTGGCCGTTGCCTCGAACGCGTGGGCGATCACGCCACCAATATTGCTGAAGAGGCAGTTTACGCCGCCGCCGCTGAAGACATCCGACATCAAACTGTCACGGCCACGACATGACGCGCCCGGTGGCAGCGTGCCTGGCTCTTGCCTAATTTTCCAAGCAGTGGTTGCTTGAATTTCGTGCGTGGTCGTTTTCGGTCACGAATTCAAGAAAGAGGTAAATGCCTACAGCTGTTGCCAAGACCAGTGTTGCCGACGAGCCCTCCGCCGGGATCGAGCTCGTGCGGAAGGATGTTCCCGCAGCAAGTCGTTTTTCCGATCCGCAGAATTTCATCAATCGCGAGTTGAGCTGGCTCGAGTTCAACCGTCGCGTTCTCGAGGAAGCACAGGATGCGACGCAACCGCTCATCGAGCGGGTGAAGTTTCTCACCATCTTCAGCTCGAACCTGGATGAGTTTTTTGAGATCCGCGTCGCCGGCATCAAGCAGCAGATCGAAAGCGAGACAAGCGACGTAGGTCCCGACGGTTTGAGCCCAACTGAGACATTCAACAATATCCAGCGCGTGGTGCGCGAATTAGTTGCAACGCAGTACTCACTCTGGAACGGAGAACTGCTTCCGTTGCTCGCAAAAAATGGCATCCGCATTCCCAAGATGACCGAGCTGAGCGCGAAACGCGCGGCCTGGGCGCATAAATATTTTCAAGACGAAGTTTTCCCGATGCTGACGCCGCTGGCTGTGGATGCCAGTCACCCTTTCCCGCAGCTCTTGAATAGAAGTCACAACTTGCTCATCCGCGCCAAGACCCAGCGCGGCGGAGAACGGCTTCATGCGATTGTGCAGGTGCCGCGCGTGCTTCCACGCCTGATCGCGATGCCGCGCGGCAAGGGAGACGATGAGCCGTGGGTTTACATATATCTGGCTTCCCTCATTAAGCAGCACATTGGCGAGTTATTTCCCGGGCTGATCCTGGACGGCGTCCACGCCTTCCGCGTCACGCGAAATAGCGATCTCTATATCGACGAGGAAGAAGCGGAAAATCTCTTGCGCACGATTGAACAAGAGCTGCGGCGTTCCAGCCGCGGCAATGCCGTGCGTTTGGAAGTAGAGGCCGATTGCCCGAAAGATTTCCGCGAGTTGTTGCTCAAGTTCTTCAACCTGACCGAAGCCGACGTGTACAAACTCGATGGCCCGCTATCAATGACGCATCTCATGCCGCTGGTGACGAACGATGCCTTCGCAAATCTGCGGGACCGGCCATTCCAACCAGCGCGTGATCCGGCGCTCCCACCGCATGTGAACATTTTTGAAGTGATGCGCCGCCAGGATGTGTTGCTCCATCATCCCTACGAAAGTTTCGCCCCGGTTGTCGAGCTGATCGAAGAAGCTGCGCAGGATCCGCAGGTACTCGCGATCAAAATCACCCTTTATCGCACCAGCGGCGATTCTCCGGTTGTTCAGGCGCTGATTAACGCAGCAGGAGCAGGGAAGCAGGTCACTGCTTTGGTCGAGTTACGCGCCCGGTTTGACGAAGCTGCCAATATTCAATGGGCGCGCCAGCTCGAAGAAGCCGGCGCGCATGTAGTTTACGGTGTAGTCGGCTTAAAGACGCATTGCAAGGCGCTGCTCATTGTGAGACGCGATGCCGATCGACTTCGTCATTACGTTCATTTGGGCACCGGCAACTACCACCCGCGCACCGCTCGCATTTACACTGACTTTAGCCTCCTTACCTGTGAGCCGCAGTTAACCGAAGAGGTGGCCGTGGTTTTTAACACGCTCACTGGTCTGGCCGGTTATCCCGGTCTGAAAAAATTGCTCGTCGCTCCTTTCGATCTCCACAAACGACTGATCGGCAAGATCGAGCGCGAGCGCGATCACGCGCTGGCAGGCAAACCGGCTCGCATCATCGCTAAACTCAATCATCTCGTCGATCAGGAGACGATCGAGAAGCTTTACGAAGCTTCCTGCGCCGATGTGACCATTGATTTGATCGTTCGGGGCATTTGTTGCTTGCGACCGAAAATCCCCAGCTTGAGCGAAAACATCCGGGTCTTCAGCATTGTGGGCCGTTTTCTCGAGCACAGCCGGATTTATTATTTCGAAAATGCCGGTCAACGGGAGGTGTTTCTTTCCAGCGCCGATTGGATGCCACGCAATTTTTTCCGGCGAGTCGAAATTGCTTTTCCCATCGAGCAACCGGATTTGCGTGACGAAATTATCGACGGAGTTCTGCCGAAATTTGTCCATGATCGGGTGAAAGCACGTGAGCTGCAGCCGGACGGGAGCTACCGGCGCCTCAAGCCGGAAGGGAAAGAGCCGCGCGAGCAGGCCCAGTTGCAGTTCCGGGAGCGTTCACGTCGCCTGGCAGAAAAAACACCTAAACCGAAACGCACTGCGCCGGCCGAAAAATTGACTCCGATTACTTCAATCGCGGACACCAAAAAGTGATGAAGAAAAAAATCCTCGTCATCGACGTCGGCGGGACAAACGTCAAATTGATGATTTCGCGTCGTGAAAAGCGAAAATTCAGATCCGGGTTGAAGTTGACGCCGCGCGTGATCGCGGCGGAGATAAAACCATTGATCAGCGACTGGAAATTCGATGTGATCTCCATGGGATTTCCAGCGCCGGTGCGCGACGGGCGGATCCTTGGCGAGCCGAAACATCTGGGCAAAGGCTGGGTCGGTTTTAATTTCGAGAGAGCATTTGGCAAACAAGTCCGCATCATCAACGACGGGGCCATGCAGGCGCTTGGCAGCTATCGTGGCGGCCGAATGTTATTTCTCGGGCTTGGCACAGGACTTGGCTCAGCCCTTGTGTGGGACAATTACGTCCTCCCGCTGGAATTGGGAGACCTGCCTTATCGCAACGGCAGCATCATTGAAGATTATCTTGGCAAACCGGGCTTGGCGCGGCTTGGTGAGAAAACCTGGCGGCGCGACGTCGAGCACGCGCTCGTGCAGCTAAGGAAATCGCTCATCGCCGATTACATAGTGCTGGGCGGTGGTAATGCCAAGAAATTGGATGAGCTTCCGGAAGGCGTCGAGCGCGGGCATAATCGCAACGCGTTCCTGGGTGGAACGCGCCTCTGGCAGACGGACCAGCGCGCGCGCCGGCCAAAATGGCAGATCCTTTAGAAAGGCGGATAAAATTATTATGGAGCTTTATTTCCTTAGACATGGCGAAGCCGATTGGCCGGACTGGAGAAAATCGGACGACGAACGTCCTCTGACCAAGCGCGGTAAGAAGGAAATGCACGAAGTCGGTGCATTTCTTGTGAGACTTAAAGTGCGACCGGACTTAATTCTGACCAGTCCGTTGCCGCGCGCTGCGCAAACTGCGGAAATCGCGGCGGAACATCTTGATGTGAAGTGTCGCGAAGAACAGCAACTTGCGCCTGGATTCGGGGCGGCGGAGCTGGAGCAAATAATTAACAAACATTCCGTGGAAAGCTTAATGGTCGTTGGTCACGAACCTGATTTTACGAGGACCATTGCCTCCTTGACTGGCGCCTCGCTTAAACTTTCGAAGGCTGGTGTGGCGCTGGTCGACATCGACCTCTCTTCGCGTAAAGGCAGGCTGCTCTGGCTTTTCCCGCCAAAAATCGCGAAGAACTAAGAAGCACCGCCGCGCGATCTGCGTTCCCCGCGAACGCAGGCGAAAATTCACCGCTGGGCGAGCAGATAAATTGCGCTGAGCGCCAGTAGAAAATAGGGAACGAGAACTGCCGCTCCCGCATAATCTTTAGCCATCCGTTGACCGAAGAAGAGCGCGACCATCGCGATGGCGGAAATCACTGCCCCGTAGAACGCGAGCGTGGAATCATGCGAAAAAATTATCACGGCGCATCCAATCGCGCTCAGAGCTCCAGCGGAAATTTCGAGGATCGTAATCGCGCTAAGCAGCCCGGGCACAGTTCCCGCCAGTGGACTTTTGGCGAAATGTCCTTTCAGCCATTCGACGTTACCGCGCCGATCCACAACTTTATCAATGCCCGATTGAAGAAAGAGAATGGCGAGAAACGCCGAGACAAGAATCTGCAACAGATATGTTGCTCCGGTGAATGAGTGCAGGCTTGGCATGCAGCTACTCCTCGTCCCACCAGCTTGTCATGTCGAGCAGAGTCGAGACATCTCTAATTGTTAACAGCAAGAGATTCCTCGACTTCGCCCGGAATGACAGGAATGGAACAATTCACCATTGTCGATCTTGCATCTCGCCCGCGCAAAAAAACAGGGACGCGGTTTTTATCCGCGCCCCTGTTTCGTAGAACTATCTTACGATTTTTATCGTTCTTATGGGCCTACGACCGCGTAGTAGGCGAAGTGCAGATCGTTCGATCCAGCGCCATCGAGATTGATCCAACCTTGGACCACGTCGCCGTGACCTGAACTGACCGTCACTGTCATTGTGGTCGAACCGTTGGCCGGCACGGTCACACTGGCCGGGACGGTGATCCGGCTATCGCCAGCGCTCAGGGTCCCAGCATCGTAAATGCTGGGAACAGTGCCCCCGAACGTATCCGGGGTGAACTTCGTCGTCGAGACGGTGAATGTCTGGTCGCTGCCAGTCGGGTTGAACAGTGTCATGGTAAACGAGGTCGGATGGCCGACGGCAACCTTGCCGAAACTCGCCGAAACGGGATCGAGCCACGTTGTCGCGTCCGCCGCTACGGAAAGGTTCTCGCGCCCGGCGCCCTGCGCCGTCGGTCCGATGTCGTGCGTGCCGGTCAGGGTATCCTTGATCACCAAGTCGGCGCGGTTGACGAGGGCCGACTTGACTTGCGCGGGCGACCAGGTCGAATGGAGATCCAGCAGTACGGCGGCCGACCCGGCAATGTGCGGCGTCGACATCGACGTGCCGCTGAAGAAGGCCCATCCGGTACCGTCGCCTGGGCAGCCTCCGCCCTTGCCCACACAGGTGATCGAGCTGAGGACGTTGACGCCCACCGAGGTCAGGTCAGGCTTGACGGCGAGGTCAACGGCTGTCGGGCCTTGGCTGCTGAAGCCGGCCAGGATGTCCTTGTTTGCAGTAATGAACTCTTCTAATGTCGAGCTGGCGCTGGCCGTCGTCGCGCCAGACGAACGAAGAGCTGCCCCGTCATTCAGGCCAATCATGACTGCCGGCAGATCGTCGCCGCCGAGCCCGTCCTTAGCCATGGCGGTCGGGTCACCGGCGACATTGTTGATCACGAGCACGCCGACCGCACCGGCCGCGATCGCGTTGCGCACCTTGGTGCTGAAGGTGCACGTCCCGCGGTTGACGATCGCCAGCTTGCCGGAGGCGCCCGGGTCGACGCTCGTGCAAGCGGTGCTGTTCGTGTCGAAAAGGTCATACGATGCAGTGGGAAGGGCAGGGAACTCCCCGACGGCCGCGCCGATCGTCGTTCCACCGCCAGCCGGATACGTGAACGGCTGGCCGACGAAATGCTGGTTTGTGCTCGCGCCGACCGTAATGACCTTGCGCGCGCGACCGGGTGACTCAATGGTGCCTGCCCCGGGGCCGCTGTTACCGGCCGCCACGGCCACGACCAGGCCCGCGTCGACCGCGTCGTCGAGCCCGATCGCCAAGAGATCGTTGTTACCATGGAATCCGCCGCCAAGCGACAGATTGAGAACGTCCATACCGTCGGCGATCGCAGCATCGACAGCGTTGAGGATGTCCTCGCTGCGGGCGTTCAACACGCCGCCTGGGAAGACGTTGTAGTTCCCCAGAAAGGCGCCCGGCGCTATCCCGGACATGTCATCGATGCTCACGCCGTTTACCACCGCAGTCTTGCCGGTCACCCCTGCGGCATCCCCGGCGGTGTGCGTCCCGTGGTCTTGGATGGCTTGGGCGTCGAGGCCCTGCTGCTTGGCCTTGTTGAAGAAGACTTTGGCGACGATGACCTTGGGCGAGACGTACTTGCAGTTCTCGTCCTGGTGGTGCGTCGTGCTATCTGCTGCATCGCACTTAGGAAATCCGGCGGGATAGCTGAAGCCG
>WNEZ01015735.1_pt1 | contig 15148 bp, 16 predicted proteins | sample 5400521 | NCBI WGS metagenome assembly WNEZ01 (sample SAMN13153339, study PRJNA577476) | soil metagenome | isolation source: 120 cm saprolite under Douglas fir tree site 2 hole 1 replicate 1 | place: USA:California | collected 2015-04-18
CGGAGATCACATTGACCGCTGGAGAACAAATACTTTTACGCGTGACCGCGCGCAGAGGAAAATCGTGGAATCGCGATGGATCGATACATGGCTTCACCCTGCTGCGAGCCAGGGACCGGTCTAAAGTAGAGGGATGGAGCCTGCTGTTCAAGCCTGGCACGCAGCAGTTCCTTCTGACTGCTCCTGACGAGGCGGGCGACTATGAAGTGGTGTGCACCGTGATTTGCAGTGAAGATCACGAGGGCATGCACATGAAATTGGTCGTCCTTCCCAAAGGAAGTTGAGGAATAGCGCATGAATCGAATCGCAATCCTATGCGCAGCGGGGATCCTGGCATGGGCCAACGCGGCTTATGCTCAGGCTGGCGCGGTAAAGACATTTCGCGGCGAGGTTTCAGACAGTCAGTGTGCCCTCAACGTTCACTCGCTTACTCGCTCGCACGAAGAGATGCTGAAATCAAAGTCCATGGGCGGGACGTCGCGTTCGTGCTCTCAATACTGCATTGACCATCTGGGAGGCGAACTGGTCCTGTCGTCCGGCGCCACCGTATTTCGCCTTGACGATCAGAGTGCTGCGCGAGAGTATGCCGGTCAGAAGGCTAAGGTCGTCGGCACGCTCGATCCTAAGACCAAGACTATTCACATGGTGAGCATTGTCCCCGAAACGCAACCGCCATCTCGGTGAGAGCGCGTTTCCCGGCCACGCAGCAACTTCATCCCACGCCGTTCCCGGTCCGCTGACCGTTCTTCGGCTCTGCCTCCGTCAGCAAATACACGCCCAAGATCGTCATCTCTGGCTCAATCGGGTGGCGATAACGCTGGTTGGGAAAGACGATGTAATAGATTGCGGGATAAAGCAATACCAGCCAAAATAAGAGCCAGGCGCCAGGCTTACGCTGGCGCAGGGAGCGTATCAGTCCCCAGAACATCAACACGGAGGAGGCCAGGAATAAAGAGTTTTTAACTTGCGCCAGCCACCAGGTTTGGGCCAGACGCGGCGCCCCAGCCCAGTAGTAGACGAATCGCTTGATGCACAGTGTGGCGAAGCGTGCGTAGTCCTGCCTGATGTAATCCAACGCCTGACGCTTGCGCATGGCGATGTAGGCGATCTCGCCCATGGCCGTGTACTGACGCATGGCATACACATCCTGCGTTGGATGGAGAAATTGCATCCAGGTGCCGTCGGCTCCGTTTCCGTTGCCCAAACGAAGCTCGGCGCCAAAATTGTCGCGAATGAAAATCAACTTGTCGAACGTTCGATGGTTGCGGACCAGCCAGGGCGCGATGCAGGCGAAGAAAATAGCCCCGGCTACTACCACGCCCTTAAGCGATGGCTTGTACTTTTTCGCTCGCCGATACCACGCCCATAATCCCGAAGCGGGTAAAAACGCCACCAGCACCGTGCTAGCCAGCGCGGCCAGTCCCCAAAGCAGTCCAAATGCCAGCCATGGTTTCAGGCCGTCACGATCTTCCATGGTGAGTGTCAGCCAGAAAAGGCTCGTCAGCAGAAGCGCGGAGAAACTTGTCTCCCACACCCAGCGCGTGCACCAAAACATCACGTAAGGCAACAAGGCCCATGTCCATGCGGAGCCAACGGCAACTTTTTCGGAAAAGATTCGGCGCCCGATCAGAAAAGTCGGAATGCAGGTAAGAGCGGAAAAAATACTGTTGATTGTCAGCAACACGAACGCCGACGCATGGGAGTAAGTGCCGAAGACTCCAAACACCCCGCCGATCAGATAGGGGTAGAGGGGCGACACCCAAGCCGTGGGCCCAGTCTGCGCGCCAAAAGGATTGCTGAAGCCCTGACCCGCAGCGATGGCTGCGCCAATACGGCCCATTTCCCAGCCGAAACTGAAGTTGTTTCCCGTGCTCTTGAACTTGTAGGTGTGAGCAACAATGATCCATCCCACGCGCAGAATGAACGCGATGGCGACCATCCAGAATTGCGATGTGCGGATGCGAGCCCAAGTCCGAACCAGGGTGGCCGCGAAGTTCGAATTCGCAGGCAGGGCAAGTGTGTTTAGCGGCATGGATATTCTATTTGTAGCTGAGGAGAAGAAGAGGAGCAAATCGGATGCGCCAGTGGCCGGTCGCTCGATCGGTACCAATCGAGGCTAGGACCTGTTTGAGGCAGACAGGAAGGTCTTGTAATCGGCTTCTCCGAACAAGACGAACCTGACCAACTGGATTGAGCTCCGCGGAGTCTCACGCTCATATTCGCGCACTGCGCCGAGCATCGTCTCGGCGCACTCGTCCACGGGAAAGGCAGCTACGCCGGTGCCGAGAGCAGGGAAAGCTACGCTCTTTAATTGCAGTTCCTCGGCGCGGCGAAGGCTGTTCCGGGTGGCGTCGGCGATGATGGCGGCGCTCGAAAGCGATCCCGGGCGCTTGGGAACGCGTGCATCTTCTAGACGATGTCCCATCCCCGCGGCGTGGATCACGTATTTGTTGGGCAGGCGGCCCGCGCCCGTGACTGCAACCTCGCCAAGCTCGATCGGGCCTTTGGCTTGGCCTTCGCGGTCAATCTCGCTCCCTCCGCGACGGAGGATTGCTCCCGCCACGCCAGAACCTTGGATCAATTCGGTGTTCGCGGCATTAACGATAGCGTCTATGTCGGCCTGTTGCGTAATATCGCCTTGGACGATTTCGATTCTCAAATCACGAACCCCACTCTCCGCCGGTCGTCACCTCTCTCGACAATCTTGTTTGGTTGCTGCGGGGTAACCTGCGACAATCGCAACCCATAGGAGAAACGGTGAAATCAACTGTTCGCGAAGTCTTGGTCGACTCTCACGTCTCAGCCTTTGCCGTCGCCGTACTTCTCCTTTGGTCGCTTGACGCGGGATTCAAGGCTCTCTGGATCCCGCTTTCTGGTGCTGCCACTGTCCTATTTACTGCGGTTGCGGATCTTTGACAGTCCTTACTTTTCGCCTAAACTCACTCTCGCTGAGTGTACGGTTTGGGACCGCTCCGCACCTTGAGCGCATACCGCTCGAGACTAACGCTCGAGACTAACAAAGAGAGGCCATGTTTGAAAGGGCTGCAGCAGAGTGTTGAAGCAGAGTGTCGTGGAGAGCTAACGTTGGCGCCATCGCTCTCGGCTGGCTATTAGCCCAAAGTCTTGTGCATTTCGCGAACATTTTCACCGCCCCAGTTGCCGGCTGGATCCTGCGACGCGATTATCGCGGATTCACAGAACATACACTCTCCTGCCAGGTTTCTCGCTCCAAGATGCAGTGCCCGAGTTAATTAGGCCTGTTTCCCGACTGCTGGTTTGGTGCATTCTGCTGCGCTGGCTCTATTCAAGCCCGTCAAAAAGGAAACAGACGAACCAACACCGGATTCAGAGCAAGGCGCCTAACAAGTGGTGCCGACGATTGACACCTGTCACGGCCGCCCTATGCCGGCTGCTTTTGCGCTGCTGGATTCCGGACTTAAGAACTATAATTAGCGACTGAGGGTATCCAATGGGCTGGCTGCAAAACAAGTTTGAAAAGAATTTCCTGATTAGCACGGTCGATTACGTCTTCAACTGGGCGCGCAAATCGGCCGTCTGGCCGATGACCTTCGGCCTGGCGTGTTGCGCCATTGAGATGATCGCCTCTTCCACGGCGCGTTTTGATATCGCGCGCTTCGGGTCAGAGGTTTTTCGTCCCAGCCCACGGCAGAGCGACCTGATGATCGTTGCCGGCACCGTGACGCTCAAGATGGCGCCTGTGGTCAAGCGCATCTACGACCAGATGCCTGATCCTAAGTGGGTAATCTCAATGGGCGCATGCTCATCGGTAGGCGGGCCGTTCAATACTTACGCGGTGCTACAGGGTGTCGACAAAATTGTCCCCGTGGACGTTTACGTCACCGGTTGCCCGCCGCGTCCGGAAAATCTTTTCTACGCGCTGCTCAAGCTACAAGACAAGATCGACACCATGACCCTGGCCAAGAGACCCACCGAAGTTCGTCTTGATCCAAATATGGTGGAGAACTTTAAGCGTCAGGTAATGATCGCGCAGACCCTGCAGCCAAAATGACCGTGCTTAGCAAGCCTGAGCGAAGCGAAGGATCTGAGTCAGCAATCAGCCACCGGTGGTCAGCGGCGAGTCCTTTTTTACTGTGTTCGAACGAGGCCTTAAGGGGCTGAGCGCTGACTGCTGAGTGCTCATCCACAACCATGCCCAACTTCACCAAACTCACCACCCAATCCGAGCTCCCCGCCGAAGGTGAAGCGAAAGAATTTCCCTGCGGCGACAAGGTCATCTGTGTCGCCAACGTCAACGGCACAATCAACGCCATGGACAACGTATGCCTGCATCGCGGCGGGCCCCTGGGGCAGGGAATGATCGAAGGCAACAAGCTCGTCTGCCCATGGCACGGCTGGCAATGGGATCCGAAGACGGGCGAGGCTGCGCACAATCCCAGCGCGAAGATCGCCGTGTATCCGCTCAAGATTGAGAGTGGTGACGTGCTGGTTGAAATTTAACATCTTGACTGGCCATAGCTCATGAATCCGGTCCCTCACTTTTTCACTGGATGGGTTTTCGCGAACTGCTTCGACCTAGAGCACAGAGACCGCGCCCTGATCACGCTCGCCTGTGTGGCTCCGGATGTCGACGGTCTCGGTGTTACTCCCGAACTGCTTACTCGAAACTCGTCTCATCCCTTGTTGTGATTTTCTCTTTATCAGCACTCTCTTCACAACTTGATGTTCGCGCTGGTCATTGCGGCGCTTGTGTTCGCGCTTGCTGCGCAGAATGGAAAACGGGCTTGCCTGTCCTCCTGAGTTTCCATGTGCATCTGTTTGAGGACGTGCTGGGGTCCCGCGGTCGGGATGGCTGTCAGTGGCCTATTTTCTTCTCTGGCGCCGTTCTCTTCGTCGCTGGAACTTGCGTGGCGAGGACAGTGGGGCCTGAACGCCTTGCCGAATGTCATGATCGCGATAGTGCTCTTGCTGGTCACACTCTGACTGGCACGGCGAAGTGGATTCTCGCCGCTGGAGATGGTCCCGGCGAGAACAGCGGTCTGAAAGGATTCAGCTGCGAAGCTTATCCCAGAAGCTTCAGGAACAACTTTGAGGACTGATACTCGTATCGCGGAAACACCTCATTCAGATTCTTGTTCTCCATGTGGCGGGCGACGGCTTCACCCAGCACTTGGCGAAAGTCCGTGGTTAACGCCAAGTCTCGGCCTTCGTAGAGTTGGGATTGATCAAGCCCGGGCCAGCGTCCGTAAACTTTTCCCCCCTTGACCGGACCGCCCAGAACAAACATTACATTGGCATGGCCGTGGTCGGTGCCGCGGTTGCCGTTTTCGCGGGCGGTGCGGCCGAATTCGGACATTGTAATAATGACCGTGTCTTCGCCCAGGTCACCGAGGTCGGTCCAGAATGCCGCCAGTGATTCCGAGAACTCGCGCAGCACATTAGCAATTTGGCCTTCGGTCGAGCCTTCATTGACGTGGTGATCCCATCCGCCGATGTCAGCAAATGCCACTTGCACGCCGAGATTCGCCTTGATGAGTTGAGCGAGCTGGCGCAGGCTGTCGCCGAAGCGTCCTCGCGGATAGTCGGCTCCGGGCGCGGGCTTGTACTTGGCGGGATCGGCGGACTTCAGCATCTTCACGGCGTCGAAAGTTTGTTCGCCGCTGCCGTGCAACATTGCGTCCAGAGAATGGTCGTACATGGCCTCGAATGTATTGGCCACGGGCGATGCTTTCTGGCTCCCGCCTCCGACAGTGAAATCGTTGATGCTGTTCAACGCCACTGCCGGCTCGGTGCCGCTCAAGATCCGCGGCAATGATGGACCTAGAGCGATGGCGCGAAACGCCGACTTCTCTGATGGCTGCGGCAGCGCATGCAAACAACGATTAAGCCAACCATCCTCGGTTGCTTTGACACCCGGCGTGCCGGACTCCATGTAATCTTGGGCGTCGAAGTGCGAGCGGGTTGTGTCGGGAGATCCTGCCGCATGCACAATCGCCAAGTGACGTTGCCGCCATAAAGGATGGAACCGCCCCAACGAAGGATGCAGCCCGAAAAAGCCATCGAGGTCGAGCACGGCTTTATGAGGAATACTAATGTTCGGGCGCAATGCGTAGTATTGCTGCTCGCCGTGTGGAACAACAATATTCAAGCCATCTGCGGCCCCTCGTTGGAAAATTACCACCAGGCGTTTGTTATGGGTGTTCGAACCTACTGCGCCCAAGGCAGCGCGAGTCAGGAAGCTGGGCACAGCCGCCGTGCCCACGACGGCAAGAGCACCATTGCGAAGCAATATCCGGCGTGTAATTCCCATAAAGTTTTCCGCTAGAGACGTAGCTTGCTACGCCGCCTCGGCGCCAAGAAAGACGTAGCAGGCTACGTCTCTACGCTCAACCGCTATCTCCTCTGAAACTCCGGCGAGCCTAGTAGCAAGCCCGCAATCGTACCGATGTCAGCGGGCCGCATGGCATCGTCCACCTTACGCTGACTGACCTTGGGATCTTCCAGCCGAGCCGCAATTGAATCGTGCGTTTGCTTCGACACGTCGCCGGCCAGCAGCGCGTTCTCCAGTGCAGCCAGTGCTTGAGTCGAATCCGTGCCCCGAGGTCCGTTCCGCATCAGTTGGGTCGAATCCAATTTAACCCCTCGAACTTTGCCGCTGGTCAGCGCGACGGCAAAATTCATGCGGCCAAGCAGTGCGCTCGAATTAACCCAAGTCTCCGCCTTCATGGAATAACCCGTTGGAGGCTGCATGCCGTAAAGGGCCATGCCCATGTTGTTTAATTGTCGGGTCAGTTGCCTTGCGTCCGTCACCTCCACGACGGTGGCGCGTACGGCGGAAGCCACAAATTCAAGCGGAGTTTTTACCTTGGCACGGTAGGCGCCGTCAGCCCAAAATTCAGGGGAATGAGAAAGAGTGCTCAGCACTTCGCGGATGTCGCCCTTTTTCTTCAAAAAGGTTTTCGCCATCCGGTCCACTAGAGCGTCAGGCGGATCATCGGCCACAAAACGCTGCGCCAGTTGCAGTGAGAGGAAGTGTGCAGTCTGGGGACTGGTCGCCAACAAGTGCAGCACGTCGCGCCCTTCGCCTTCGCCCTTATCCTTGATTTTGTGGCCGAGGACAAACTTCGATCCCGGCTCGTGCATCCGCAGATCGAACTTGAAGCCGCCGCCCTCCTCTGGCTTGTCAATCGTCCAGCCGGTGAAGACCTTGGCAACTTCGGTGACGTCCCGCTGGCTGTATCCGCCATTCACGCTTAGCGTGTGCAATTCCATTAACTCGCGGCCGTAGTTCTCATTCAGTCCGCGGTTGCGCTTGCCGCGTGCATTTGGATTGCGACCTGGCGGTGGAAAACGACCAGGATACCGGCGGCGGTAGGGTCTCATTGGCCGTGCCGGAACGCCGTTGGCGAGCGAGTTCGGCCCCACGCTCATCCAATTGTCCAGATAGAACAGCATTGCCGGACTCTTTGCTGTCGCAACCAACAGGTCCTCGAACTTGCCCAGCACGTGCGGACGTATGACGTCGCGCTCATAGCCCGTCACCAGGAACCGGTCAGCACCTTTGCCGATGAACACATTGAAGTGATTGAACCAGAAGTCAGTCATCACCTCTTCAAGTTGGCGATCACTGTAGATTGCTCGCATCAACTTGGCTTCCGCGAGTTCTTCCCCAACAATAATCTGAGGAGCGCTCATTGCCAGCAAGGTTTCTTTCTGTTTCGGATCCATGCCCTCGAGAAATTCCTGCCCTTTTCCGCCTCGCAGGGACTCGGCCAAGGCACGCTGCTTTTGCTGCGACATCTCGAGCACTTGCTTAAAACGCTGATTCGGAGGAAGGTCGATCAATTGTTGAACCTTCAGGTCTGCGTAGAGACGGTCTTCGCGGTTCCGAGCCTCAGCATCTCGCCCAGGTGTTGGCTTCATTTCCTCGGACACACCCGCTGCATTGTTAGATTCCGGCGCCGCGACAGCATTGCAGTTATCGGCGTTGTTTGCGTTTGCCGTGTTGGCATTGCCTTCGGCCATGGCGGCGCTTCCTGAGCTATCAGCACGACCCATGGTTTTTCCCGTCTTATCAGCCGCAGGGTTCGTATCGGTGGTCGCATCAGTGTGTTCGCCCGCAGCGGGCGGGGAACTGAGGCCACGGTTGGCGGCGTGGGGGGCATTGCCATCTGACGCCGCTCCCGTGCCGCCGCCGTCGGTTCTGCGTTCTTGCTTCTCCTCGAGACGCGCAATCAGGACCTGATAAACTGCGCGCTGCGCGGGATCGGACGGCATCGAACGCTTTCCTTCCATTACGTCCCTGGCTCTCCGCTGGTCAGGGAAATTGTCCAGAATTTCGTGAACATCCATGCGCAATGTGCGGAAGGGTGCGAGGCGCGTCTCCGTCGATCCACTTGTCTACGCCCATGTTCAACACTGCTTGGACGTCTCCCGGACGGGGACCGAAGGTGAGACGGTTGAGGGCATGCAGCGCACGCTTTCGCTCGTTCTGAGTGGCTTCCGGTGGCTTGTCCTTTTTCCCTGCCAGCAGTTGCGGGGCAGCATAGGCCAGGATCAGGCAAAGCACGGAAACAACAAGCGGCGTGCGGTGCAACCGCATCGGGACCCCCGGACAAAGGGCTAGCCAAGACGTCTCCATTATCAACCCCGCAGGCAGAAAAAGTTTCGGTCTGAAAGGGGTTAGTTCAGAAGTTCAAGGCTCGGAGAGGAGCCGTACAAGGCCGAAGCCGGACCCCTGCGACGCCAACTCTATGAGTTACGAGCTAGGAGCTAGAAGCTACAAACAAGCTATGTCAGATAAAGCTTCCCATGTGAAACTTTGTGCTGCAATGTGGCTGCAAGATGATCAATATCGCTGGCCGCGATGTTCACCGTCATGCGGTCTGCCAACAAGGGTGTACGATTGCTGCCTATGGCGTCACGGCGCATCTGAATCAGCAACGCATGCACAACATTGGGATCGTATTTCTGCGGTGCCATGCGCACCAACTCACTGAGCGCAGCGCCGACGGAATAGGGTTGGCGGTAAGGTCTAGTGCTGGTCATGGCGTCGAACGTATCGGCGAGCCCCACGATGCGCACCGTCATGGGTAGTTCATCGGCGGCCAAAGCATCTGGATAGCCCGAGCCGTCGCTGCGCTCGTGATGCCAGCGCACGATCTCGGGAATCTTCGGCCACGGAAACTGCACGCTGCTGACGATCTGGTGGCCGACCACCGTATGGTCGGCCATCTCGCGAAACTCCTCGGGATCAAGAGCTGAGGGCTTGCCGAAGAGTCGGCGGTCAACGGCAACTTTTCCAATATCGTGCAAATACCCCGCACTGCGCAAGGTGGCGACTTCGCCTGATTCCATCCCCATGGCTTCGCCGATGGCTGCGGCATAGCGCCCCACGCGCAGCGAGTGCCCGTGAATGTTGACGTGTTTTACGTCGATGGCCGTGGCGAAAGCCTCCAGGGCGTTATCGTAGAAACCGTGCAGTGACGCCATCAGGCGCAGATTTTCGGAGACGCGCTGAGCAACCGTCTGCGTGAGCGTGTGATTGTGAACGGCCAGTGCGACATAGCTGCACAGCAACTCCATGGCGTCGAGATCCGCATCTTCGTAAATCGCGTCTCCGGTCCGTCGGCCCAGCGCTACGACACCGGCGAGCTTGCCCGTGGCCTTCAGCGGAGCCAGGCACCTGAAAAGCTCGGGCGCCACATTGCCGTTGGAACTTAGGAATACTGAATACGTGGAAGGATTCAGGACGATTGGCCCGCGCGCGGCGCTCAGCGCGTGCACGTGCTTGGGCAGGAGAGGTATGAAGGAGGGCTCGGGCAGCAGGGCGAATCCCTGGGCTGCGGCCGAGGTCAGAGCGGCCGGCTTCTCGCTGAAGAGAAACAGCGCACCTTCGCGCGCGCCTGCCGCTTCGATGATGGCCGAGAGCATCCGCTGCGAAGTTTCACTGAACTCTTGCTCGCCCGCTAACTCGGGCCCGAGTTCAGAGAGCGCTTCTACCGTGCGCAGAAGCCGCCGGAAATTGTTAATCTGTACTGCCACCTTTAGTGGTCAGCGAAAAAACCCAAAGCAGAATGAGCGTATCACGCAGGAAATGCACGCCGCGAGTGCGGATTGTTGGTTAGTTTGGTGCTGTGACCTTAGCCTGAAAGAGTCTACGAGTTGGATTCTGGTCGCCGATTGAGTGCAAGGTAGATCGGACATGGCGCAAGTGCAGAGGGGTGCTTCGGTGCTGGTCGCAGGCGGGCGCGGTTTCATTGGTCGATCCGTATGCGCGCTTCTCGAGCAGGAAGGTTATCGGGTACTTTCTGTTGATCAGGCGAATGATCACGCACCGCATTTTAATTCTGCCCGCTCACAGCGGAATTTGCAGTGCGACATTACCGACTCTGCACAAGTACGGAAGTTATTTGCCACGGAGTCAGTCCACGGAATCATTCACTTGGCTGCCGTGTTGCCAACCGCAGCGCAACGCGACCCGCTCCTGGCAACGCGAGTAAATATTAGCGGCAGCGTCAATCTGCTGGAGATGGCACGGCAGTTTGCCGTGCGCCGTTTCGTATTCGCCAGCTCCCTGAGCATCTATGGAACACACTCGCTGGAAGAGTGTGTTTCGGAGGGGCACCGCGCCTATCCGGAAGATCTCTACGGTGCAGCAAAGCTATACATCGAGCGACTGGGACAGGCCTATCGGCAACAACACGCGCTGGATTTCGTGAGCCTTCGTATCGGGCGAGTGGTCGGTCCCGGCGCGCAATCCAAGTCGTCCGCCTGGAGAAGCGAGATTTTCGAGTATCTCGGAACCCAAGAGCCCAGGGAGGTTATTGTCCCCTTCAGACCTGCAGGGCGACTCTTACTTGTCCATGTGGATGATGTTGCGAAGATGCTGCTTGCTCTACTGCATGCTGGACCAACGAAGCATGCGGTTTACAACGCGTGCTGTGAATCTGTGTGCGTGGCAGATTTGAAGCTCGAGCTAGAGCGGCTGAACCCGAACATCACTCTGAAAGTGGGAACCGGAAGTGCCGTGGGGAATCCACAACTATTGAATGTCATGCGCTTCGAGTACGAATTCGGTTTTCGTCCTGCGCCCATATCCGAGCAATTGCGGCGCGCAGCAGGGAAGTCAAACGCCTCCTAAAAATGTTCCTTTAACTCCGCAAATCCTCCAACGATAAGCAATCGCTGCGGCGGCGGCGCTGTATTCACTTCCTCGTGTTCAAGAATCCAAGTGCTCCCGTGCGGCACAAAGACGGCGTGGAGGCCCGCGGCAAGCGCAGGATTGATATCGGACTTCGGACTATTTCCCACCATCCAAGTAGAGTCGTGCGCAAGTTCGTATTTCTCCATCAAGCACGAGTATGCACCCACATCTTTCTCAGCCACTATTTCGACCGCCGAGAAATACTGCTTCAATCCCGACCGTTCCACCTTCCCGGTTTGCTCAGCGATCGCGCCCTTGGTCATCAGGATGAGATGGTGTCGCGCAGAAAGATACTGCAAAGTCTCAGGCACCTCCGGCAAAATTTCCACGGGATGATCGGCAACGGTGTGCGCAAAGCTGTGGATCTGCGCGTGCAGCTCGGGAGTAACGGGATGGACGCTGAGCCGCTCGAATGTGTCTACCAATGCGTGCGCAAAGCTGTGCAGGCCGTAGCCGTGCTTTACGATGCACTCTCGTTCCACATCATTCAGCACCTCTCGTACCTGCTCAGCAGAAAACTCGTGATGATTCAGAAACGAAATAAAACGAGCGATCGCCCGCTCGAAATAAATATTGTTTTCCCAAAGCGTGTCATCGGCGTCGATCAGTAGCGTTTGGGCAGCATCGGAATTGTTAGGAGTGCCGGACAAGTCGTGCTCCTCTAGGGTATCGCTTGTAGCTCCTAGCTTAGCTAGCTACTGGCAAATCGCAGACTTGGCTACGGCAATTCGCGCTTTAGGAATACAGCAGAAGAGCGGCTATAACCCTGATCTGAAGACCCTAAGGTCTTAGCCAGAAGCTAGAAGCCAGTAGCTAGCTATAGCTAGAAGCGCTCACTCAACCCAATCCACCCGCGCTTCCGGTCCAATGATCCCCGCCTTATGACCCATATCGAGCAGCCGCCGAACCGCCTCACGGCCTTCCGGACCATAGTCGAGGGTGCGCTCGTTTACATACATCCCGACAAATTTGTCGGCGAGCTGAGCATCAAGATCGCGGGCGAACTGCATGGCATAGCTGAGCGCTTCCTCGCGATGATCGAGAGCGTATTGGATACTGTCGCGTAGCGCGGTAGAAACGGACGACATGAGTTCTGTCCCCAAAGCGCGCCGGATTGCGTTGCCCCCCAGCGGCAAAGGCAGGCCCGTGACCTTCTGCCACCACTTCCCAAGGTCCACGATGCGGTGCAGTCCCGACTTGTCATAAGTGAGCTGGCCCTCGTGGATGATGAGCCCAGCCTCATGCTTACCCTCGAGCACCTGCGGAATAATCTGATCGAAGGGAACAACTTCGGTCTCAACCCCTGGGGCAAAAAGATGGAGCGTCAGATATGCTGTAGTCAGCGTCCCTGGCACGGCAATCCGCTTTTTCTTGATCTCGCTCTCCGTGAAAGCACGGCTGGCCACGACCATCGGGCCGTAGCCTTCGCCCACACTTCCCCCGCTGGACAATAGCGCGTAGTTCTCCTGAATGTACGGATAAGCATGAAAAGAAATCGCCGTCACATCGTAGACGCCATCGTGAGCTCTGCGGTTAAGCGTCTCGATGTCGCAAAGCGTGTGGGTAAAACGCAAGCCGGACACGCGGACTTTATTGGTAGCCAGACCGTAGAACATAAATGCGTCGTCCGAGTCTGGACTATGCGCCACCGTGATCTCGCGCGCTTCACTCGACTTATTACCGCGAGAGACTCCCTGCTCTTGTTCGGAAGCAACTGTCATATTGTCGGAATCCAATCTGCTCATGCCTGAATTTTCGGACTACGCCGAAGTCGCGTAGCCAGCGCGGCCGCCATCATCACTTTGATCACTTCCGCAAAAACAAACCAGTAAAGCCCCCACCGCAGCGCTTGCGACAAGGAGTGAGTTAGCACCGCCAGCCAGGTTAAGCCTCCGGTGAAAAGAACAACCTCGCCCAGCAACCCCGCAGCCGCAGCCCGGGCAAAGCTCTTTTGCCCGCGTTCCATGATGAACCCGGTCAAGCCTGCCACCAGCGGGTAGGCCAGCAGAAATCCGCCGGTCGCACCCATCAACTGCGCGAGTCCACCGGGACCGATAGGATTGAACACCGGGAGACCGATCGCACCTTCCGCGAGATAAAGAAGCAGCGCCGCGAAACCGCGCTTGCTGCCCAACAACATTCCCACCAGCAGCACGCCAAGGTTTTGCACGGTCAGGGGCACCGGCGTGAAAGGTAGAGGGATAGTAATTCGCGCGCACAGCGTCACGAATAAACTGGCACCCACAACCAAGGCTACTTGTCGCGCCACTTCGACGCTGCGTCCCTGCGAGGCACCTAACGCCTGAATTGGCGGTTTTGTCATGAAATTTCCTTGAATGGGCGACGCCCTATCATTATTCAGTTGTGCCGGATTGAGGCCCACGTTCCCCTTCGCTCAACGATCCTTCTTGGGACGCGTGTAAGCCCTTTAAGCGGCGATGCAGCCTCATGTATAGGGCAATCGCAACACACACCACGACCAGGGTACTCACACCCAGGATCAGGAACCACCAGATCATCCGCACAGCCGATTAGGATATCAGATGATGGTTAGCCTTAGAATAAGGACTGGGACACATGTCTGGGAGCACCGCCAGCATTGGCCTCACCTGGCTTGTCGCTCGGCTCTCTTTTGCCGCATCATCTCGACACGCTTGGCCAAAAGTTGCAGGCGCTCTCGTCCATACTTGGTGCGCGTGGCCACCTCTTCCAGATTGTGGAAAGCTTGTGGGTCTCCAAGCTTCTCTCGCAATTCCTTCAGGATGGGTTGCAGTTTAGCGAAGATTAGAAACATTTCGCCGCTAAACGCCGGTTCGAGAAAAAGTTCTTCGTTCAGAACGCCCTTTAGGACGAACGAAGTGGTCATACCCCAGTAGCCAAGAGCCTGCCGCAGCCAATTGTTCTCTTGCGTACCGGCGGCTTGGGAGACTCGCAGGAATTCGTCAGCGCTCTGCGGAAAAAATTCGGCGCCCCACCAATGCCGGGCCTTCCGCATTTCTGTTTCACGGCGCAGATCGTAAAGCTGTAGAATCAGGTGTGCATCAGCTACCGTAGGTTTCTTGGCCATGATTTCCTCAGCGGAATTATAACCGGTCTCAGAACGTTGTTCGGGGTTGCGTTAGAGACGAATGCCATCACCGCGCATCAGTAAATTTCGAGATCGTGACCTGCGACCACTTTTCCCTTGTAAGCCTGTCGCACTTCTTTCAGCAATTGCTCTTCGCTTCCTGCTTTCGACAGCTATGTCTTGTTTTCAAAGGGAGCGTCCAGCACAATGACGCTTGCAGCGAGGAACACTATGCTCAACGCGCTACCCGCACCCATTCTGCTGGACATCGCGATGATCTTCACTGCGCTATCGTGGGGACTTGGGCTTTACCTGGTTGACAAACGGGTGTACATCTTTGCTTCGCTCGCAGTTGGTTGCTTTGTGTGCCTGTTCGGTACAGTGTCGAGAGCCTGGGTGCGCCCCCCTGGGCAGTGGTCGCCGCCCCGGTTCCGTTGGATCTGCTGCTACTCTGGTACGTCTTAAGAAAGCCACGAAAAATGGCAGTGGCTTACGTGTCGATCTGGGCAATCTACATCGTTATCCACATACTTCTCAGTGCATTGCTTCGTTACGACTCCCAGATTCCCGCTTGGAGACTGCATTCATGAGTTGAGTAGTTCCTATCCTTGCAACGCTTCTTCCTTCCCCCGTCGGGTCGGTTCCAAGTGAGCTCATGAACCCCGCGACTCCGATTGCGAGAGACTTCCTTTCGATCCTTTCGACGTCCGGCAGTCCCAGCGTGTGATCAGAGTGCAGATGCGTGATCAAACCGATTCTCAGGGCCACAGTGTCCAAGCCCGGCAACACCCTTCTGGCGGGCGGCAGCGGCTTGTCGCACCACCCCGGTTCCCAGATCGACAAAGATACGGCGTGCCGTTCACGATGAGGGCCGTACAAGGTACGGAGCGCTCCGG
>WNEZ01002729.1_pt1 | contig 15146 bp, 13 predicted proteins | sample 5400521 | NCBI WGS metagenome assembly WNEZ01 (sample SAMN13153339, study PRJNA577476) | soil metagenome | isolation source: 120 cm saprolite under Douglas fir tree site 2 hole 1 replicate 1 | place: USA:California | collected 2015-04-18
CTTCTTGTATAGCCGGAAGCGGAGCACCTTGGGGCTGACGGTGCCGCGATAGGGGAATTGCCTGATGCAGCGGAGCATCTCGAAGCGGTCGCAAAAGCGCGCAGCTGCGCTGCTGGCTGCTGCAGCTTCGTTCGTCCTGTTTCCTCAGCATGTCCGGGCGTGGGGTAGGAACGGGCAACGGCTGGTCCTCAACAAAGCCGTCGACACTCTTCCCCAGGACGTGCGGTGGTTTTTCGAGAATAACCGCGGATTGCTCTTGCAGCATGTCACCGATCCTCTGGACGCTCTCCCAAAAAATCCCGCCGAGCGGCACAATCACTTCATTCGCCTCGACAGGTACGGCCGCTTCCCGTTCGAAAGCCTGCCCCGCAGCTACAAAGCCGCCGCGACGAAGTATGGCAAATCCAAGCTGGATGCAAACGGTCTCCTGCCCTGGCAGGTTGGCGTCTACAGCGCAAAGCTTACCGACGCGCTGAGGGCCGGGAAGTGGGACGAAGCAAGGCTTGACGCTGCAATTCTCGCCTTCTATGTTGCCGAAGCGCACGACCCCTTCAACACTACGGAAGATTTCGACGGCCGCCTGAGCGGTCAGATGGGAGTCAACGAACGATTTGGTACCACCCTCGTCGACCGTTATTCTTCCTTCTTTCCGATGCGGCCGAACGACGCTGCTTTCATCAGCGACCCGACGGATCATGCGTTCGAAGCCTGCCTGAGCTCTCATAGCTGGCTGGAGACGATTCTTCTGGCCGACCGCAATGCGCGCCATGCCGAGAATTCCTACACCGACGAATATTACGACCGCTTCTACAATCAAGCGGCCGCGATCCTGATCCGGCAACTTTCCGCCGCGGCCACCGACGTCGGCTCCTTCTGGCTAACGGCCTGGGTAAACGCCGGGCGGCCGCAGCTGCCACATTGATTCTCCTCGGATGACACCGCCTTCCCTTTCCAGTCGCATTGCTTCACTTCCCAAGGCGGAGCTTCATCTGCATCTGGAAGGTTCCCTCCGGCCGGCCACGGTTTGCGCGCTGACCGCTCGTTACGGTGTTGTTCTGACCGAAAAGGAAGTGCGCCGCCGCTACACCTACCGTGACTTTACGGAATTCATCGAAGCCTTCAAGTGGATAACATCTTTTCTCCGCGAACCGGCGGACTATGCGCTCGTCGCACATGACCTTGCCCAGCAGTTGCTGGCCCAGAGCGTAGTCTATGCAGAAGTCACTCTCTCTGTCGGTGTCATGCTTCTCAGAAAGCAGCGACCGGAAGCTAATTATGAAGCCATCCTTCGCGCTACCGAACCGTTTGAAAGCCGCGGCCTGCGGATCAATTGGGTGTTCGATGCCGCGCGTCAATTCGGCCCCGCCGCGGCGATGGAAGTGCTGGAATCTGCCCGGTGCTGCGGCTCAAAAGCGATTGTGGCGTATGGCATGGGCGGTGATGAGCTGAGCGTTGCAACCGATGACTTTCGTCCGGTGTACGAGAGAGCGGCGGAAGCGGGGCTGCACCTCCTCATGCACGCCGGTGAAGTCGGCGGGCCGGAAAAAATCCGCGAGGCGATTGAATTACTCGGTGCCGAGCGCATTGGTCATGGCATCGCCGCGATCCACGATCCGGAGCTCATGGATCTGCTCGCGGAACGGCAGATCCCCCTCGAAGTTTGTCCGGCCAGCAACCTGAGGACGGGCGCCCTCGCTCGGCAACTCCGCTGCGAAGAAGCGCGAATGGAAGACCACCCGCTGCCGAAGCTCTTGCGCCATGGAATCCCCGTTGTGCTCTCCACCGATGATCCGGCCATGTTCGATACGACCTTGCGGTCTGAGTATGAGAACGCAGCCCGGATGGGACTCGATGAGGAAGAGCTGGTCCGCCTGGTGGAAATGGGTTTCGAGCACGCCTTCATGCCGGTTCAAGGGAAGCCCGGACCATAACGCGCTTGGAGACAATGTTATACTGCACGCATGAAAGCTCACGTCTGGGTACTGCCAAAACGCACGGTCCTCGATCCACAGGGACAGACCATCCAGCATGCCCTGTCCGGGCTCGGCTACGCCGCCGTGAAGGATGTCCGTCAGGGAAAGTTCTTCGTTTTGAATCTCGATGGCTGGAACCGCGACGAAGCGCAAAAGCAGCTCGAGCGCATTTCCAAGGAAGTGCTGACGAACCCCGTCATCGAAGAATACCGCTTCGAAATCATCGAGTGAGTGGCGCACCTAACGTTTCGCATGCGCGGATGCCATCTGTCGCTTCTTCGCTTACCGTGCCGTCATTCGCAACATCATCTGCCGGATTTCATCTTGGCCTTGCGGCGGGCATGTTACGCTTTTGAAAACGCCTACAGGAGTCTTCTCGCATGTGCGGCATAGTCGGCTACATCGGGCCCAAAAAAGTAGTGCCGGTGATCATCGAAGGTCTGCGCAAGCTGGAATACCGCGGCTACGATTCCGCGGGCATCGCCGTCGTCACTAAGAATGGCAAGCTGGAAATCCGCCGCGCTCCGGGAAAGCTTCGCAATCTCGAAGAGATTATCGCCAAGTCGCCCATGGAAGGCACGTACGGAATCGGCCACACTCGCTGGGCCACCCACGGCCGGCCAACCGAGGAAAATGCGCATCCGCACCGCGATTGCACCGGACAGATCGTCGTTGTCCACAACGGAATCATCGAGAATTACCTCGAACTTAAGGAAAAGCTGCAGAAGGAAGGGCACAAGTTTGCCACGGAGACGGATACCGAGATCGTGGCGCACCTCGTCGAAAAGAATTCTGAGGGAGGCGTCCCGCTCGAAGAAGCTGTGCGCCGCTCATTGAAGGAATTGCGGGGCATTTACGCGCTTGTGTTTCTCTCCGCGAAAGATCCTCGGAAAATCGTCGCGGCGCGCCTAGGTCCGCCGTCGGTGATTGGCCTTGGCGACGGAGAGTATTTCGTCGCCAGTGACATTCCTGCTTTGCTCCAGCATACGCGTGAGATTTTTTTCCTTGCTGACGGGGACATCGTCGTTATGACCGCGCAAGGCGTTCGCGTCATGGATCACGACGGCCGCTCTGTTGAGCGCCCTGCGCACCACGTGGCGTGGGATCCCATCATGGCGGAAAAGGGCGGCTACAAGCATTTCATGCAGAAGGAGATCTTTGAGCAGCCGCGCGCCGTGCGCGACACCATGCTCGGCCGCATCTCGCAGGACACCGGAAAAGTCTTCCTCGATGAAATGCAGATCACCGAAAAGCAGTTCCGCGAATTTCAGCAAGTGCGCATCGTGGCCTGCGGCACCAGTTGGCACGCCGGGCTTGCCGCTAAATTCATGATTGAGCGCCTCGCCCGCCTTCCTGTGGAAGTGGATTACGGAAGTGAATTCCGCTACCGTGACCCGATCCTCGATGCAAATGCTTTGACGGTCTGCATCAGCCAGTCCGGAGAAACCGCCGACACCCTGGCGGCGCAACGCGAAGCCAAGCTCAAGGGCTCGCCTACGCTTGCGATCTGCAATGTGATGGGCTCCATGATCACACGCGAGGCCAAGGGAACGATTCCCACGCACGCCGGCCCGGAAATCGGCGTGGCCTCGACCAAAGCCTTCACGGCGCAGTTGACCGCGTTGCTTCTCTTGGCCTCCTATCTGGGCCAGGTGCGCGGTAAGCTGAGCGGGGAAGCAGCACGGACTTTGATGCAGGAGTTCACGCGCATACCACACAAGATGGAAATGGTCCTGCAAGCAGATGAGACCGGCCTTTACGAAAACCTCGCGCGCCAGTTCTTCCGCCATACCGATTTTCTTTATCTGGGCCGGGGCATTCATTACCCCATTGCCCTTGAAGGCGCCCTGAAGCTCAAGGAAATCTCCTACATTCACGCGGAGGGCTATCCGGCCGGCGAGATGAAACACGGGCCGAACGCCCTGATCGACGAAAATCTGCCCGTCGTCGTGCTGGCCACACGCGATGAATCTGATCCTGAAGCAATGACCAGGTATGAAAAAAGCGTTTCGAACATCAAGGAAGTAAAAGCCCGTGATGGGATCGTGATCTCCCTCGTCTCCACGAACGATCATCTGGCTCGGGAGGCCTCCGACCACGTTATTGAGCTTCCCCCCGCGCCAGAGCTGCTCGTACCCTTGTTGGAAATCATTCCCCTCCAGTTGCTCGCCTATCACATTGCGGTAAGGCGCGGTTGTGACGTGGACCAGCCGCGCAACCTGGCAAAATCCGTCACCGTCGAGTAGCCAGGACCGTTTTCCGCTAAAATATAAATATGGCCCCTCGTTTTCGATCGTGCCTTGGCGCCCTTGCGCCGTTGTTGCTGCTGGTTGTCTTCCCTGCTTTCGCGCAAACACAGGGAACGACGACGGCGGCGCTGCGCGAAGTCCGCGCCGACGGCGGGAAACTTCTCACTGAGGCACAGGTCATTGCGTTGACCGGTCTGGTGACCGGCACTCCGGTTGGGCGGAGCGAATTGCAGGCCGGCGCCGATAATCTCGTGAAAACCGGCCTCTTTGCCAATGTCAATTTCAATTTCCAGACGCGTGCCGACGGCGTGGCTGTTACATTTCACGTGGAAGAATCGCCGCGGATTCCGGCCTATTTCGACAACATACCCTGGTTTTCCGATTCCGAATTGGGCGAAGCCATCCGCAAGAAGCTTCTTTTCTTCGATGGGACTCTGCCGGAGGGCGGCGCCGCCGTAGATCAGGCCACCGAGGCGGTTAGTGATTTGCTCTCATCCCGTAACTTTCAGGTCTCCGTTCAACATCAGCTGATCGCTAATCCTCTCGGGGAAGGCAATGTCCAGGAGATTCGTCTGGAAGGCGCTGCACTGAAGATCGCAGAGTTAGAATTTGGCGACCCCTCTCTGTCGGCCTCCAAAGCCGTCCAGCAACATCTTTCCGAGATTCTGGGCAAGCCCTATTCGCGAATGACCATCGATCTGTTCCTCTCGGAGGCAATAAAGCCCATCTATTTGCAGCATGGATATTTGCGCGCGAAGCTTGGACCGCCGGAAGTGCGCTTGACGGGCAATCCCAATCAGAAACTGCCCGAGCAAATTCCCGTGTATGTGCCGATCGCAACTGGCGAGGTATTCCACTGGAAAACATTCCATTGGACGGGCCACACCTTGCTGTCGGAGTTTACCCTGAACAGTTTGCTGGGCGCGAAACCCGGAGAGATTGCCGATGGAATGCAGATTGAGGCGGGATGGGATCGCATCCGTGAGGAGTACAGCCATCGAGGTTATCTTGACGCAAAGCTCGACCCCGTCGCGGCGTATGACGATAACTCGCACACCGTCTCTTATTCCGTGAACATTCTGGAAGGCACGCAATACCATTTCGCCAAGATGATCCTCACGGGACTCTCCCTCGCCGCCGAGCGCAAGCTGCGTGAGGCCTGGCCGATCGCCGCCGGCGATATCTTTGACAAGGCCAAATTCGAGGAAATCCTTACGCAATTGCAGAACCATCAGGAACAAATCTTCGGCGAGTTGCCGCTTCATTACGATAGCGTGGGCCACTGGTTGCAGACCGACGCTGGTTCAGCTACGGTGGATGTGCTTCTGGATTTCAAATGACACCATAGCAGCCGGCGGGTAGGAGCAGGATCCCTCCTTGCGGAACTGCCACGGGTCGCGAACCGCCATTCCTGAGTCGCGCCTGCTCCAACCGGCTCCACTTTAAATTTCAGGCTGAGATATACTCAACGCTGTGCTGAAAAAGCTCATCCATATTCGCAAGGCTGGTGAACTCTCTCTGCCTGCGGAAGAAAAAGAAGGTGTTCTTCTCTCGCGGCTAGCGGAAATACCCTCGCTCATCGTTGCGCTTTCCGGTGGTGCGGATTCCGCCTATCTGGCTTGGGCGGCGCACCGCGCGTTGAGCCAGCGCGCCTTATCCGTCACGGCGCTGTCCCCGAGCTTTCCCGCTTATGATCGCACCGGAGTGGAAGGATTTGTCCGGAAGCTGGGCCTGCCGCATGAATTCATCGAGACGCACGAAATGGAGAATCCCGCTTATCGCGCCAACGCACCGGACCGCTGTTATTTCTGCAAGGACGAGCTGTTCTCCGTTCTGGACGAAATGGCGCGGACGCGGGGATTTGCCGCTGTCGCCTATGGCGTGAATGCTGATGACACCCTCGATTTCCGCCCGGGGCATCGTGCGGCCACCGAACATAAGGTTCTCACACCGTTGCTCGATGCCTCTTTGCACAAAGCGGATATCCGGTTGCTCTCCCTTCGTGCCGGCCTACCGACCTGGGATCGCCCCGCTTCCGCTTGCCTCGCCTCACGGCTGCCCTACGGGACCGAAGTCACCGCGGAGCGGCTCGCTCTCGTTGAGCGCGGTGAAGCAGCGCTGCGCTCGCTGGGATTTCGTCAATTCCGCGTACGCCTCCATGACAATCTTGCTCGCGTCGAAATATCACACGAAGAAATGTCTCGCGCGCTCTCCCCGGAGATGGCCGCTGCCATCTCCGTACGGTTGAAGGACGCGGGTTTTTCCTATGTTGCCCTGGATCTGCAGGGCTATCGGCAGGGCTCTTTGAACGAGACTCTTTCGCCTCCCGGACGGCGAGCCACTAAGGCGTCTTCGGGAACATAATTCCCGGTTCTTGCGTAAACAGGAATAGACCAGTCGAGAGCGAGTCTCTGGACGGTTAGGGAGGATGGATGGGGCGTCACGTCAGTTTTCGCACGCATCTCCTGGTGCTCGCGGCTATGGCTGCACTGTATGGCTGCAGTGCTGGGCACTCTGTCAATGGCAACTTCGCTCGCAGCTTTAGTGTGTCCGGCCCAATTCGTCTCGAACTGGCCAACGCCGCCGGAGACGTGAACATCACCGGCAGCGCGGACGGCAAGGTACACGTACAGGCTGACGTGCGCGCGTCTGGGTTTGGATTTGACAATCCGCAGAAGCGCCTGGACGATATCGTGTCGAATCCTCCCATCGAGCAGCGCGGCGACATCATTCGGATCGGCAAAGAACTGTCCCGCATGCGCAACATCAGCATCACCTATACGATTCAAGTGCCACACGACACGGAAGTGAGTGTGACTGTTGCCTCCGGCGCGCAGACCATTCGCAATGTGCGCGGGCCCGTGAAGGTGCAAGCCGCCTCCGGAGCGATTCGCGTTGAGAAAATCGATCGCGACGCTCAGCTTTCGACCGCGAGTGGCGCTGTCTCAGCCAGTGACATCGGAAGCGACGTCCGGGCTTCCACGGCCTCGGGAAGCGTCAGCGTGACGAACGCAGCGGGCGATGTGCGGGTGAATGCCCTCTCGGGCGTCATCCAAGTCATCAAGCCCGGAGGACGCGTCGAGACCGCCAACGCCAGCGGCGAAGTCGAAATCCGGGGCGCAGCAAACGACGTGAAGGCCCACGCCGTCTCCGGGCGCGTCACCGTTGAGGGAAATCCCGGCGCGAACAGTTACTGGGATCTCAAAACCGTTTCGGGAACCATGCAACTGCGCGTTCCGGCCTCCGCGAATTTCCGCCTCTCGGCGGAAGCAGTTTCCGGCGAAATCCGCGCTGACATTCCCATCGTCATCGAAGAACAAAGCAAACATTCACTTCGGGCCCACCTGGGGAGCGGGGGTGGCCGCGTCGAAGTACATACAGTCTCCGGCGAGATCCGCGTTAGCGGCTCCAACTAGCGTCGCCCCAGGGACTTCCCCTCGCTGACGCTTCTCAGGCAAAGCAATGGCGACAATTCTTCTCATTGCCTTGAGAATCCCCTCGATCCCATCCGCTATCCGTGCATCGAGGAGATTTCCGGATACTTCTCCGCCACATCGCGTGCAGCGAGAATCGTGTTCACGTGGATGCGCACGGTGTCTTCGACGCGGCGGGCGTAGCCGCCCGCAAGCGTGGTTGCCACGGGAATGCGCCGTCGCCGCGCCTCTTCGAATACCTGGCGGTCTCGCTGCTTTAGTCCTTCTTTCGTCAGCGACAGTCCGCCGAGCTGATCTTCACAATAAGGATCGGCTCCACCCACGTACAAAAGAATATCCGGCTGAAATTTGTCGAACGCCCGCTGCACTGCGGGAATCAATGCACCCAAATACTCGTCGTCCTCGGCGCCGTCATCCATGTTGAGATCGAGGCTGGATGGCGGCTTGTATGCGGGATAGTTGTTTTCTTGATGGATGGAAATCGTGAAGACCTTTGGGTCGTCGCAGAAAATGGCCGCCGTCCCATTGCCGTGATGCACATCGGTGTCGACGACCAAGGCTTTTTTCACGGAGCGATCCGACTGCAAGCGGCGAATGGCTACCGCCACATCATGGATCGCGCAGAATCCCTCCCCATGACCCGGGTACGCGTGGTGAAATCCGCCGCTGAGATTGGCCCCGAACCCGTCACGAACCGCCGATTGCGCGGCAAGAATCGTCCCGCCGGCGGCAAGCCAAAAGGCTTCCACGAGCTCGGGAGAATACGGCACTTCGAGTTTCATGACATCGCTGGCAGTGAGCGTGCCAGTCTTCAACTTGCGGACCCAATCCGGAGTATGAACACGCAAGATGTCTTCATCGCTCGCGGGATCGGGGCGCAGAAAATCCTGCTCGGCCGCGATGCCTTCGCGGAGAAGCATCTCGTAGATGAGCCGGAATTTGTGCGATGGGAATACGTGCGGGCCAAGATTCAGGTCGTAACGCTCGTTATAAACCAGTTTGAACGGCAGCATGACGCGCAGCGGGCTCAATTTTCGCGGTCGAGGATGAAGTCCGGGAGCGTGCCCAGCGCGCGCGCGTATTCCGAATCGAGGTGGCCATTGAGGCAGGCTTTGGCTCGGCTCGCGTACTCCTGCGCGAGATTGCGGGTGCGTTCCAGCGCTCCGGAATCCTGCACGAGCGAAACGATCGTTTCCGGACGCACGGAGTTGAATTCTTTTTCTTCCAGAACCCGCACAATCAGTTCGCGCGCATCGCGGTGCCATTTTCCATCGCGTAAATCAGCGGCAGCGTGACCTTCCCTTCTTTCAGATCGCTGAGCACGGGCTTGCCGAGCTGCTGCGCCGACGCCGTAAAATCCAGGAGATCGTCGACCAGCTGAAACGCCAAGCCCGCGTATCGGCCGTAATCCGCAAGCGCCTGCTCCTCCTCGCCTTCCAGGCCGCCCAGCACGGCGCCGAGAAGCGCACACCCGCTGAAGAGGCACGCCGTCTTGTAAGTGGCGAGCCGCAGCGCGTCCTCTTCCGTCACGTCGATGCGGCCGATTTTTGCCAGCTGGATCAGCTCCCCTTCGACCATTTTCTGCGTCAGGTCGATCAGAATGTCCAGAATGCGGAAATTTCGCTCTTCCAGAGCCATCTGAAAGGATTGCATGTACAGCCAGTCCCCGGTAAGCACGCTGCGATGATTGCCCCATTTTGAATTGGCGGAGGGGCGGCCGCGGCGCGTGTCGGCGCTGTCGATGACGTCGTCGTGGATCAGCGTTGCGCTGTGCAGAAGTTCCACGACCGCGGCCAGGCGGATCGCGCTGAGATTCCTTCCGCCAGCATAACGCGCAGAAAGAAGCAGAAGTGCCGGGCGCAGGCGCTTCCCGCCCCCGCCCAGCAAATACGCGGTGATATCCGAGACGGGCGGAAAGGCCGCGGCACTTTGCCGCGAGAGCTCCTCTTCGACCAAAAGCAGGTCGTCGCGGACGAGATCAAAAACCTCCTTCACCGTGAGCAGCGCGATGGCCTTCCTCCTGGCCTGCGTTTACCTTCGAGATTCAGCGGCCGTGATAATTTGCGGCCGGGCAAGACGAAAGAAACGCCGGAAATTGTCGGAAGTAGCGGCGGCAACTTCGTCCGGCGACAAGTCTCTCACAGTCGCGAGCGTGCGCGCTACTTCCGCCACGTAGGCGGGCTCGTTGCGCTTGCCGCGATATGCCTGCGGCGCGAGATACGGAGAGTCCGTCTCAATCAAAATCTTCTCCAGCGGCAAATCCTTCGCAACGTCGCGAAGGTTCTGGGTTTTCGGATAGGTTGAATTCCCCGCGTAAGAAATCAGGAATCCCATTTCTATTCCGCGCCGGGCATCTTCGAGCGTGCTGCTGAAACAATGCAGCACACCGCCAAGACCCGTGGGGCGCCAGACTTCCTCCAATAAATCCAAACAATCTCCCCAGGCATCGCGGCAATGGATGATGATGGGAAGTTTGGCTTGCCTTGCAAGTGTCATTTGATCTCGAAATACGCGCTGCTGCACTTCGCGCGGAGAGTGATCGTAGAAATAATCGAGACCGATCTCACCCCAGGCAATGACTTTCGGATGCTTTGCCAGCTTGGACAATTCCTCCAGATGCTTCTCCGTGACTTCCTTCGCTTCATGCGGATGAATACCGACCGTGGCATAAATCCAATCATGCTGCTCGGCAAATGGTAGTGCGGAATCGAGCTTCTCTGGGCCTGGCCCGGTGCCGATGGCAAGAAGCGTCGTCACACCCGCGGCGCGGGCGCGTTCGAGCATGGCTTCGCGGTCCTCCGCGAATTGCGGAAAGTCAATATGCGCGTGTGAGTCGATCAATTCCATGGAACAGTCTTTACGGGTGGGACGCAGCATGCTGCGCACCTACCCACTAAACCTTTACTTCAGGCGCGCGCCGATTTCGACGTCTTCGTGGAAGCCGGCGAGGACAGGGCGGCCTTCCGGACCGACGGACGCGGCGATAATCATGCCGTTGGATTCCACACCGCGAAGCTTACGAGGCGCCAGGTTTGTCACCACGGCGACCTTGCGGCCGATCAATTTATCCGGCTCGTAGTACGGCGCGATGCCCGCGCAAATCTGGCGAATCTCCGTGCCGATGTCCACAGTCAGCTTCAGCAGCTTGTCCGCGCCGACGATCCGCTCGGCGGTTTTGATCTCGCCGACGCGCATTTCGACTTTGGCGAAGTCCTCAATGCCGATTTTCTCTGGAGCGGATTGCGGCGCTGCGGCCGCTACGCCGGGCGTTGTGCCCGGTGCAGGCGCTGTCGCCGGTTTTTGCGGTTCGTTTTCCATCGCTTCCATCCTCTCTATGGCTTCTGCTTTTTCGATCCGCGGAAACAGTGTCTGCGATTTACCCAGGGGCGTGCCCGGCTTGAGCTGGCCCCAGCGCAATCCGTCAAGATCCTGCGAGCCAACGTGTCCCGGTTGGCCGAGAAGCGTCCAGACTCTCGCCGTACTATCCGGAAGAACCGGGTGGGCCAGCACGGTCACAACTCGCAGCGCCTCGGCGGCGGTCCATAAAATTGTGGCCCGCCGCTGAGCATCCGTGTCGGAAGTGCCAAGTGCCCACGGCTGCTCGGAGGCCAGATACTTATCCGCGGCGGCGATCAGGGACCAAATCAGTTCGAGCGCGAGGGAAAATCCACATTTGTCGAAGCGCTCAAGAACCTCGCCAATCGCAGACTGTATTTCTTTCGTGAGGGCTTCGTCCTGGGGCTGGAGTGAGCCAGGTTTCGGAATCTTTCCGCTGAAATTCTTCTCAATCATCGCCGCGGTGCGGCTGGCAAAATTTCCAAGACCATTGGCGAGGTCGCTGTTGTAGCGGGTGACGAGCGCGTCGTAGCTGAAATTGCCGTCCTGGCCAAAGACGGTATCACGCAAGACGTAGTAGCGCAGCGCGTCCATGCCGAGCACGTACACGATAGGACGCGGCAGCACGACGTTGCCCTTGGACTTGCTCATCTTCGCGGCGTCCATCAGGAACCAACCATGCGCCCACACCTGTTTCGGCAACGGCAACATCGCGGCCATCAGGAACGCCGGCCAATAAACGGTGTGGAAGCGAATGATGTCCTTGCCGACAAGGTGCACATCGGCGGGCCAGTATCCGCGCCCTTCGTACTGGGGGCCGCCAACGGCACTGAGATAGGCGGTCAGCGCATCGAACCAAACGTAAAAAACGTGCGGCTCCTCGCCAGGAACGGGTATGCCCCAGCGAATCGTGGTTCGGGTTATGCTCAGGTCTTTCAGGCCGCCCTCGACAAAGCTGATGATTTCATTGCGCCGAGTATCGGGCTGGATGAAGCCCGGGTTCTTCTGATAAAAGTCGAGCAACGGCTTTTGAAACGCGGAAAGTTTGAAAAAATAATTCTCTTCCGTGATAGTTTCGGTGGGCCGCCCGCAATCGGGGCAGTTGTCCCCCGGCTTGGCGTCGTTGACGAAAGCATTATCATAGATGCAGTACTGGCCGGTGTAGTGGCCTTTGTAGACGTAGCCATTCTCGCGGCACAGGCGGAAGAGCCACTGCACGGTGTGCGCGTGCTTTAAATCAGTAGTGCGTATGAATTCGTCACCCTGAATCCCGAGTTCATCCCAGAGGGCGCGCCAATCGGCGGCCATCTTGGCGACAAATTCCGTTTCGGAAACACCGGCCTGTTTCGCGGCGCGTTCCACGTTGACGCCGTGCTCATCCGTGCCGGTAGTCATGACCACGTCGTAGCCGCGCATGCGCTTGTAACGCCGGATGGTGTCGCAAACGATGGTCGAATACGTGTGGCCGATGTGCGGCAAGCCGTTCGTGTAGTAGATCGGCGTGGTGATGTAGAACTTGGGCTTATCTGCAGCCATGTTTAGTTAGTTTTTCCACCCGCTTCGTAGGCGCGCAACGCTTCACTGATGACGCGTTGCAGCGGCACGTTTTTTTCGACCGCCAACTTGCGGCAGTCGTCGTACTCCGGCACGACGTGCAAGATGCGCCCGTTGACGCGGGAAATCTTGATGCGCACTCCGCCGAAAATGGTCGCGACGCTCACAAACTCGCGCGGCAGGATACGGCGCTGCGCGCGGTAAGTGCGCGCTCCGAAAGTGGTGGTCTCGGCAAAAACAAGCGACATCAGCGTATTCGTGTCGTGCGGCTTGCACAATACCGTGAGCAACGTGCCGGGGCGGTTTTTCTTCATCTGCACCGGCGTGGTGTAAACGTCGAGCGCGCCGGCAGCCAAAGCTTTTTCCAGAAAGTAGCCATATATTTGCGGATTCATGTCGTCCAGATTCGCTTCGATGACGGCAATCTCTTCGTCGAAACCGGCTACGGTCTGTTCCGCCGCTTCCCCGATCATGAGGCGCAGAACGTTCGGCTGGCCTTCCAGATCGGCCGTGCCCGCGCCATAGCCGATGGCGGCGACACTCATGGGCGGCTGCGGTCCGAACGATTCGCAGAGCGTGGCAACGATGGCTGCTCCCGTGGGTGTTACAAGTTCTCTTTGCACGCCATTGGAATAGGTGGGCTTGCCTCGCAGCAGATTCGCCGTTGCGGGCGCTGGGACGGGCAGAATGCCGTGTGCCATTCTGGCAGTGCCGCCGCCGACGTTCAGCGCTGAGCAAGCAAATTTCCCGATGCCAAGAACCTGGAAGCCGATGCACGCGCCGACAATATCCACGATGGCGTCCACTGCCCCAACTTCGTGAAAATGAATTTTTTCGACAGGCACATCGTGGACGCTGGCTTCCGCTTCGCCAAGCTTTTGGAAAATCGCTGAGGCGCGGTTACGTACCTCGGCAGCGAGTTGCGAATTCCGCAGAATCTCAAGAATCGCGCGGAGCGAGCGATGCTGTGATTGATCCTCAGACTTGACCCGGACGCAAGTTGCCGCCATACCGTTTTTCCAGACTTTTTCGGCAGAGATTTCCCAGCCCGGCACCTGAAGCCCGCGGAGTTGGGAGCGAAGATGCTCCACACCGCATCCGGCGTCCACCAAAGCGCCGAGGGTCATGTCTCCGCTGATTCCGGAAAAGCAATCAAAATAGGCCAGTTTCATGGGAGTTCGCCACCGCGGGAACTGCCAGTCCCTACCAAGTTCCGTTGGAGAAGAATTGATACTATCGGCGGAGCCGGAGTGTGTCAAACGGGAGAGGTATCACCTGACTCGCAACTTGTGACGCTTGCCGGTTGTCGAAGGAGTCCAGGAAGACGGGGTCGTTCGCATTTTTTTGACCCCCGTTGGGGGCATCTCCTATACTGACGTGATTCAATTCACATGATTTGTGCTCCCTGAGGACGCGTGTACCAGCAACTGACAAACCGATTGAGAGAGGCGCTGGCGGCGCACATACAGGAAAGGTATGGCGTGGAGCTGGCGATTGTGCTGGAGCGCCCGCCGGAGATTGACATGGGGGAGGCGGCGTCGCCGGTCTGTTTTGAGCTGGCGAAGCGGCTGAAGCACGCGCCGCGGCAGATTGCGCAGGAGATTGCGGCGGAAATCGGGACCGTTCCTGGAATCACGCGGATCGAAGTCGCGGGCGCGGGCTATCTGAACGCGCACCTAGATCGGGGAGCGTTCTGGGAGGAAACCCGGAAAGAGGTAGGAACGGCCGGCAAGGCGGCACCTTCAGAACGGGCAAGCGCGCCGTCCCTCCCCACCCGCAAGGTGATCGTCGAGCACACCAGCATCAATCCGAACAAGGCGGCGCACATCGGGCACGTGCGGAATGCGGTGCTGGGAGACACCATGGCGCGGATCTTGCGCCACGCGAACAACAGCGTGCAGATTCAAAACTATATCGACAATACCGGCGTGCAAGTGGCGGACGTGGTCATCGGCTTCCTGCAAATGGAGAAACGCCCGGCCGTAAGCATCAGGATGCTCTCGACTGAGCCAAGATTCGATTATTACTGTTGGGATTTGTATGCGAAGGCCACGCAATTTTTCGCGGAAGACAAGGAACGCGCGGCCAGGCTGCGTGCAGCGACGCTGACGGCCATCGAGGAAGGCAGCGGCCAAGACGCAGAAGTCGCGCAAGTCGTAGCCGACGCGATTGTCGGCTGCCATCTCCGCACCATGGCGCGGCTCGGTATTCGCTACGACCTGCTGGCGCGGGAAAGCGAAATTCTCCATCTGAAATTCTGGGATGCGGCGTTCGAAATGCTGAAGCGATCCGGCGCGATTCATCTGACCACGAGCGGGAAGATGGCGGGCTGCTGGATCATGCCCTGGAAACAGGACGTAAAGGGTGTAGAGGAGAGGAGCGAAGAGGAAGAGGATGAGAATCCGCAGGATAAGATTATCGTGCGCTCGAACGGGACGGTGACCTACGTCGGGAAAGACATCGCGTACCAACTATGGAAATTCGGGCTGCTGGGCAAAGACTTTCACTACCGGAAGTGGGCAAATGCTCCCGAAGGGCAAACGGTTTGGGCTACGACGAGCGGCAAAGGCGAAGCGGCGGCGCCACCTTTCGGCGAGGCC
>WNEZ01003184.1_pt1 | contig 15146 bp, 16 predicted proteins | sample 5400521 | NCBI WGS metagenome assembly WNEZ01 (sample SAMN13153339, study PRJNA577476) | soil metagenome | isolation source: 120 cm saprolite under Douglas fir tree site 2 hole 1 replicate 1 | place: USA:California | collected 2015-04-18
GGCTTCACCTGCGTCCAGGTGTTCTTCTTCCGAACCGGCCAGAACTGGGGCAACCGCGCCTATTTCCCCAAGGCCGATCGCTCGCTTGGACCAGCCGAGGTCTTGGGCGCCTTTCTGGCCCAGTTCTACGACGACAAGCCGGTGCCGCGTTGCGTCTTTATCTCGCACGACGTTCCCGACCGCGCGCTGCTTGCCGAGGCGCTGACCGTCAAGACCGGCCGCAAGGCCGACGTCGTGGTGCCGCAGCGCGGCGAGAAGAAGGAGCTGGTCGATCACGCCATGGCCAACGCGCGCGAGGCGCTCGGCCGCAAGCTCGCCGATACCGCCTCGCAGCAGCGCCTGCTCGCCGCGCTCGCCACGTCGTTCGGTCTGCTGCGCCCGCCGCGACGCATCGAGATCTACGACAACAGCCACATCCAGGGCACCAACGCGGTCGGCGCCATGGTGGTGGCCGGACCGGAGGGGTTCCGCAAGAACCAGTATCGCAAGTTCAACATCCGTTCGACCGAGTTCGCGCCCGGCGACGATTACGGCATGATGCGCGAGGTGCTTACCCGCCGCTTCAAGCGCCTGGTGGCGGAAGCGCCGCGCGCCACCGGCGTCGCGCCGCTCGGTCCGTTGGGCATGGGCTTCGAAGACGGTGTCCGTCCCGACGACGACCACGCCGACAACCCCTGGCCCGATCTCGTGCTCATCGATGGCGGCGAAGGCCAGCTCGCGGCGGCGCGCGACACCCTCGGCGCGCTCGGGGTCACCGACGTGCCGCTCGTCGCGATCGCCAAGGGGCCGGATCGCGACGCCGGGCAGGAGACGTTCCACGCGCCCGACAAGGCGTCGTTCAAGCTGCCGCCGCGCGACCCGGTGCTCTATTTCGTCCAGCGGCTGCGCGACGAAGCGCATCGCTTCGCGGTCGGCTCGCATCGAGCCCGCCGCAAGCGTGACATCCGCGAAGCCGGGCTGCAGGAGATTCCCGGCATCGGACCGACCCGCAAGCGCGCGCTGCTGCGCCACTTCGGCACGTTGAAGGCGATCGAACGCGCCTCGCTCGCCGATCTCTCGCAGGTGCCCGGCATCAGCGCCGAGACGGCGCGGCGCGTCTACGATTTCTTCCACGACACCGCGCGATAACGGGCGGAGCCTCGCGCAGCGCCGTTACCGTACCCGCATCGAGCGACGGAACACTGACGTGAAAATCGGACAGTGCCTCGCCCGCGACCGTGACCGGCGGGCGCTGGTCGAGGCGCAGCCGCACCTGCTTTTCGCCGCGGGTGAGCTTGCGCGGGGTGTAAAAAATCAAGAGCCCGATGCGGCCCGACAGGTCGCGGCTGAGGCCCAGCATCTCGTACGGCGAGGCGCTGAGCGCCTGGACGGTACGGTTGTAGAGAATGCAGCGGTCGAGGCGGTTCTCCGCATCGCGTGTCGCAAAACCTTCCCAACCGTCCTGCGAGATGGCGTTCTGCGCGCCCGCCAGCCCGGCCGAGAAGAGCGCCAAAGCGACCGCCAGGGGGAGCGCCGCACGCTCGATTGCACGTTTCATCAACAGGGCCTGATCGCGCCGATATGTCGGGACTGTGAAGAACATCGGAGATAACGACAAGACGTGATGGAAACCGATAGCGTTTGGGGTTGTTGCCGTGGGCGGGCAGGAGTATCTCTGCCGCATGGACCTCGTCACCTCCCAGCATATTCCGGCGCGAGCGATGGCGCTGCCGAATCTCCTGACCTATGCGCGCATCGCCGCGGTTCCGGCGGTGGTCGCCTGCATGTATTGGCAGGCGATCCTGCAGGGCGGCCTGTGGCTGCGCTGGGTGGCGCTCGCGATCTTCATCGCGGCAGCGATCACCGACATTCTCGACGGCTATTTCGCGCGCATCTGGGGTCAGCAGTCGACCTTCGGCCGTATGCTGGACCCGATCGCCGACAAGCTGCTGGTGGCGTCCTGCCTGTTGATGCTGGCGGCGGACGGGACCATCAAAGGCTGGCCGCTGTGGGCCGCGATCGTGATCCTGTGCCGCGAGATCCTGGTATCGGGCCTGCGCGAATATCTGGCGGAGCTGCGGGTGAGCGTCCCGGTGACCTGGCTCGCCAAGTGGAAGACCACGTTGCAGCTCGTCGCCATCGGCTTCCTGCTCGCCGGCGACGCGGGCGACGAGCTCGCGAGCGCGCTGCTGCGGCAAGGCACCTCAATCGTCACCCATTTGGGAATTGGCCTACTGTGGATTTCGGCCTTGTTTACGCTCTATACCGGCTGGGACTATTTCCGCGCCGGCGCGCGGCATCTGATCAAGGAGTGAGCGTGAAGCTTCTGTATTTCGCGTGGGTGCGCGAGCGCATCGGCAAGACCGAAGAGGTCGTCGACGTGCCGGCCGGCCTCGCCACGGTTGGCGACCTGATCACATGGCTCGCCGGCCGGGGCGAGGAATACGCAAATGCCTTCGCCAATCCGAAGGTGGTGCGCGCCGCCATCGATCGCGCCCATGTCCGCGCCGACGCGCCGATCGCCGGCGCGCGCGAGATCGCCTTCTTCCCGCCGATGACGGGCGGCTAGGCCAGCGGCGGAGGCGTGCCGAGATGGGTTCGCCCACGATCCGTCTGCAGCGCGAGGATTTCGACGCCGCCGCCGAGGCGGCGAAGCTTTCGCGCGGGCGCACCGACATCGGCGCCGTCGTCACTTTCAGCGGCATCTGTCGGGACCACGAAGCGGGTCATGGCGTCCAGGCGCTCACGCTCGAGCATTATCCCGGCATGGCCGAAGAGGAGATCGCCCGGCATGTCGAGGAAGCGAAGAAGCGGTGGCCGCTGCTCGGCGTCACCGTCATTCACCGCTACGGCCGGCTCCTGCCGGGCGACAATATCGTGCTGGTGGTGACGGCCTCGACCCATCGCCAGGCCGCTTTCGCGGCGGCCGAATTTCTGATGGACTATCTCAAGACGCGGGCGCCGTTCTGGAAGCAGGAGCAGCACATCGACGGCGAGGCCTGGATCGACGCCAAGGAGGCGGACGACGCCGCGGCCGAGCGCTGGGACAAGCCGAGCGAGCGCGACGCCGCCGAGTGACGGGCGGCCCGCAGGGAGGCTGGCGTGAAACGGATCGTCGTTGCGCTCGTCTTCGCGGGTTGTTTCGCCGGCGCGTCGCGCGCCGCCGAGGTAAGCTTCTATCCCTTGCCGGGAATTGGATTCGTCCACGACGTCGCGGCTGCCGCCGACGGGGCGGTCTGGTACACCGACCAGGGCAAGGGCATGCTCGGGCGGCTCGACCCCAAGACCGGCAAGACGGAAGAGATTGCACTCGGGCCCCATGCGGCGCCGCACGGCGTCATCGTCGGGCCGGAGGGCGCCGCGTGGATCACCGAGGGCGGGCAGAACGCGATCGCAAAAGTCGATCCGGGGACCCGCAAGGTGACGCTCTTTGCGCTGCCGAAGGAATTCGCCAACGCCAATCTCAACACGGCGGCGTTCGACAAGCAGGGCAAGCTCTGGTTCACCGGCCAGCGCGGCGTGCATGGCCGCGTCGACCCGGCGACGGGAAAAGTCGATACCTGGGCATCGCCGCGGCCGGGCAGCTACGGCATCACCGCAACGCCGGCGGGTGAGGTGTGGTTCGCCGGCTTGGCGGGCGATTACATCGGCCACATCGATCGCGCCACCGGTACCGTCGACGTGATCGACTCGCCGCGCAAGGGCATGGGTCCGCGCCGCATCTGGTCGGACAGCAAAGGCACGCTGTGGGTCAGTTTCTGGAATTCAGGCGGCATCGGCCGCTATGATCCGGCGACCAAGGCGTGGAAGATCTATTCCATGCCGAAGAGCACGTCCGGCACCTACTCGGTCTATGTCGACGACAAGGACCGGGTGTGGGCGACCGACTGGCCTGCCAATACGATCCAACGTTTCGATCCCGCGACCGAGACCTTCGCGTCATTTCAAAGCGACAAGCGCGGCGCCAATGTGCGCCAGATGCTCGGCCGTCCGGGCGAGGCGTGGGGCGCCGAATCCGGCACCGGCCGGCTGGTGGTGATTCGAGATTGAACGGCTGCAACCGGAGCGTCGCAAGCCGGTCGCGAAAACAAATTGCTCCCAGGAGGAAATGTCATGATTGCGCGATTGAACTTGCCTGCAGTCACGTTCGCCCTGGCCGTTTGCGCTGCGGGTTGCGGTCCGGCCTTGGCGGAAATTCCCGGCACCGGCGCGGTCAGCGGCACGGTCACCGCGGCGAAGCCGTTCACCATGGCGCATGTCTATATCCGCAATGCGGAGAAGGGCGTGACCTTCATGGTCTACGCGGTCGGCGGCAGGTACCAGGCCGTCAACGTGTGGCCGGGCACCTATGAGGTGGCGGTGATGCGGCGCGGATTTGCATCGGAGCCGCAGAAGGTGACGGTCGCGGCAGGCGCCACGGCGACGGCGGATTTTTCTCTCAAGGAGGCGGACCTCACTCCCCAGCCGGGCATCAATGGGCCCTCGACCGTGGTCGCCTATCCGGGCCGCGCGACGATCACCGACAAGGAAGTCGTCTTCCACAAGGAGTACGACAAGGTCTATCCGCCGGCGCCGGGCCGCGAGGTGCTCGAGCGCGTGTGCATGTCCTGCCATGGCGTGAATTTCTTTTCCCTCAGGCAATGGGACAGGCCGGCGTGGGACGCGGCCATCAACATGATGAGCAAGCGCACCAACGGGATGGATACCTCGGTTCCGCCCGGCAAGATGACCCTGCGCCAGCGGCAACTGCTGCTCGATTATTTCACGGAGCATCTTGGACCGAAGTCGCAGAAGCGCGCGCTGATGATCGAGAGCGACATGCCGATCGACGAGGCCGCGCTCGCGAAGGCGATGTATGTCGAATACGAGATGCCCAAAGCCAACGTGCCGAACGCGCGCCCGATCGGACAGAATCCGTACTTCGATCATGAGGGCAACGTGTGGACGACCGATCGCGGCCAGCCCAATGGGATCGTCCGGCTCGATCCGCGCACCGCGCAGTGGCAGCGCTATGCGTTGCCGGAGCGCGGCATCCCGCACGGCATCACGGTCGATTCGAAAGGCATCGTCTGGTGGGGCGAGACGGTCGGCTTCAAGTTCGGCCGGCTCGACCCCAAGACGGCGCAGATGGATCGTTATCCGATTGATCCGCGCGGCTATCTCAAGGGCCGCGGCCACGATCCGATCGTCGACGCCGCCGACAACGTCTGGCTGACGGTCATCAACGGCAACCGGCTCGCCAAATGGGATGCGAAGACGCAGAAGATTTCGCTCTACGAGCCGCCGACGCCGAATTCGTATCCGTACGGCGCCGACAAGGACCGGCAGGGCAACATCTGGATCTCGCAGTTCACGCAATGCCGGATGGCGAAGTTCGATCCAAAGGAGGAGGAATTCACCGAATTCCCGGCGCTCACCGCCTACGAGGATCCCTACTGCCTGATCCGGCGCGGCAGCGTCGATAAGAACGGCATGGTGTGGTACGGCGTGTTCAGCCACGGCCGGATCGGCAAGATCGACCCCGCAACGGGCAAGACCGTCGAGTACAAGATGCCGGTCGCCTTTGCCGAGCCCTATGACATCTGGCCCGACAACGACAACAACATGTGGATCGCGGACGGCGCCATGGGCGGCGCCATCATCAAGTTCGATCAGAAGACGGAGAAGTTCACTTTCTATCCGGGGGTACAGCGCGGCGATCTTCCCAAGATCGAGATCACCCGCGAGGGCGCGATCTGGTACAACCCGCGCTCCGCGCTCAAGGGCGCGGTCGGGGTGCTCTATCCCGACGTGTCGAAGATGACGACGTTCGAGGCGAAGTACTGAGATCGATGATCATGCGGCGCGGGCTCCGGCGATTTCGCCGGAGCCCGCATCCGTTTCGATGATCGGAATTGAACGGGAGGTTACGCCGCCGCAGCCTTGCCCTTCGGCTGCACCTCGGCGGTGTAGTCGTCCATCAGCGTCTTGGTGATGCCGCCCGGGTTGAAGTGCCACTGCGCGATCTCGGAGACCGGCGTCACCTCGGCGGCAGTGCCGGTGATGAAGCACTCGGAGAACTGGCTCAGCTCCTCCGGCATGATGCGCCGCTCGATCACCTCGTAGCCGCGCTTCTTGGCGAGCGAGATCACGGTCCGCCGCGTGATACCGTCGAGGAAGCAGTCGGCGATCGGGGTGTGGATCTTGCCGTCCTTGACGAAGAAGACGTTGGCGCCGGTGCACTCGGCGACGCGGCCCTGCCAGTCAAGCATCAGCGCGTCGGCGTAGCCTTTGCGCTCTGCCTGGTGCTTGGAGATCGTGCAGATCATGTAGAGGCCGGCTGCCTTGGCAAGGCAGGGCGAGGTCTTCGGGTCGGGCCGCCGATACTCGGCGAGATCGAGGCGGATGCCCTTGAGCCGCTGGGCGGGATCGAAATAGCTCGGCCACTCCCAGGTCGCCACCGCGAGGTGGATCTTGTTGGCCTGTGCCGAGACGCCGAGCTGCTCGGAGCCGCGCCAGGCGATCGCCCGCACATAGGCGTCCTTGATGCCGTTCTTCTCGACCACCAGGCGCTTCGCGGCGTCGATCTCGGCCACGCTGTAGGGGATCTCGAAGTCGAGGATTTTTGCCGAATTCTTCAGCCGCTCGGAGTGCTCGGTGCAGCGGAAAATTTGGCCGCCGTAGGCGCGCTCGCCTTCGAACACGCAGCTCGCGTAATGCAGTCCATGGGTGAGGACGTGGATATTGGCTTGCGGTCCCGGCACGAGCTTGCCGTCGAACCATATCATGCCGTCGAGTTGGTCGAAGGGCACCGCCATGGCATCCTCTCCTCAAGCCGCAAGGACTCCCGGTCCGAGCAGCCTTTCTGTTTATCATGCCGACGCTTTTGCGTCGGGTCGCAAGTCTCGTTATGTTGCCCCGGTCCATGGACCATGCCCATTCACCGGGCACTTAGCCGCCGCCGGCCGCTCGCGAGGCACGATCATTTCGCGAAAGCGAGGCAATGGGTAACAAACAAACCAAAATATGTCAACATGGCTGACATAAATGTGACCGCCGCCCGCCGGCCCGCGCCCGCCGGCAAGCCGGAACCGATCTGGGACCTGATCGAGCTTCTGTTTTTCGCCTATCGCGACTTCGTCGGCGATCCGGACGACGTCCTCATGACTTTCGGGTTCGGCCGCGCGCATCACCGGGTCCTGCATTTCGTCAATCGCAACCCGGGCATGAAGGTTGCGGAGCTGTTGGACATTCTGAAGATCACCAAGCAGTCGTTGGGGCGCGTGCTCAAGCAGCTCGTCGACATGGGCTACGTCGAGCAGAAGGAGGGCGAGCTCGACCGCCGCCAGCGCCTGCTCTACGTCACGCCGAAGGGCGCCGAGCTCGCCTTGCGGCTGGCGAACCTGCAGACGGCCCGCATCGCCCGCGCGCTCGCCGAGATCGGTCCCGGCGCGCACGAGGCGGCGCGCAAGTTCCTCACCGCCATGATCGATGCGGAGGGACGCGACCGCGTGTTGCGGTTGATCGACCGCGCCGAGCGGGCGCGGCGCCCGCGCCGCTGACGGCAGAGGGGCCCGATGAACGTCCGCTCCGCAGCGCTCTCCGACGATGCCCCGCATCTGCTGATCGTCGACGACGACCGGCGCATTCGCGATCTGCTGTCCCGCTTCCTGCGCGGGGAAGGCTACCGCGTCACGACGGCCGACAACGCGTCGGATGCCCGCGCCAAGCTCGACGGCCTGAAGTTCGACCTCCTCGTGCTCGACGTGATGATGCCCGGCGAGACCGGCTTCGATTTCGCCAAGGCGATCCGCCGCAATTCCGCCGTGCCGATTCTCATGCTCACCGCGCGCGACGAGAAGGAGAGCCGCATCGCCGGCCTCGAGATCGGCGCCGACGACTACGTGGCAAAACCGTTCGAGCCGCGCGAGCTGTCGCTGCGCATCGCCAATATCCTCAAGCGCGCGAGCCCGCCGCCGACGCCGCCGGCCGAAACGGCGCGCTTCGGTCCGTTCGTGTTCCACATCGGGCGCGGCGAGCTGCGCCGCGGCGAGGAGGTCATTCACCTGACCGACCGCGAGCGCGACATGCTGCGCATGCTCGCGGCCGCGCCTGGCGAGACGGTCACGCGGCTCGCGCTTGCCGGCAACGGCGCCTCGCCGGGCGAGCGCGCCGTCGACGTGCAGATCAACCGCCTGCGCCGCAAGATCGAGATCGACCCCGCCAATCCGCTGATCGTGCAGACGGTGCGCGGCATCGGCTACCGCCTGGTGGTCGCGACATGACGACCATCGACCTCGGGCTCGCCCGGCTGCGCAGCGCGGCGCATCACGCCTATGACGGCTGGGATCGCTTCGGGCGCTGGTTCAAGAGCCTGATGCCGACCGGGCTCTATGCCCGCTCGCTCCTCATCATCATCGTGCCGATGGTGATCCTGCAGTCGGTCGTCGCCTTCGTGTTCATGGAGCGCCACTGGAACACGGTTACGCGGCGCCTCTCCGCCGCCGTGACGCAGGACATCGCGGCGCTGATCGAGGTCTACAAGGCCTATCCGCAGGATGCCGAAAGGGCGCAGATCCGCCGCATCGCAGCGGAGCGGCTCGGCCTGCAGGTCGATTTCATGCCGGTGAACGAGATGCCGCCGATCGGCCCGAAGCCGTTCTTCTCGCTGCTCGACCAGGCGCTGTCGCAGGAGATCCGCAAGCAGATCGGTCGGCCGTTCTGGATCGATACGGTCGGCAAGTCCGCGCTGGTCGAGGTGCGCATCCAGCTCGACGACACCATCATGCGCGTGTTCGCGCGCCGCAGCGCCGCCTATGCGTCTAACTCGGAAATCTTCCTCCTGTGGATGGTCGGCACCTCGCTGGTGCTGCTCACCGTCGCGATCCTTTTCCTGCGCAACCAGATCCGGCCGATCCTGCGGCTCTCCGAGGCGGTCGAGAGCTTCGGCAAGGGCCGCGAGGTGCCCAATTTCCGCCCGCGCGGCGCGCGCGAGGTGCGGCGCGCGGCCTCCGCCTTCATCGAGATGAAGGCGCGCGTCGAGCGCACCATCGAGCAGCGCACCACGATGCTCGCGGGCGTGTCGCACGACCTGCGCACCGTGCTGACGCGCTTCAAGCTCGAGCTTGCGCTCATCGATTCGGCGGAAGCCGAGGCGATGAAGCGCGACGTCGACGAGATGGAGCGCATGCTGGAGGCCTATCTCGCCTTCGCGCGCGGCGACACCGGCGAGCAGGCGGCGCCGACCGACATGGAAACCTTCCTCAACGAGCTCAAGGCCGACGCCGAACGGCACGGCCACGCCACCACCGTCGAGTTCCGCGGCCTTCCGATCGTGACCGTGCGGCCCGCCGCGTTCAAGCGCTGCCTCGCCAATCTCGTCTCCAACGCCGCCCGCCACGGCTCGGCGATCGCGATCACGGGCGACCGCGATCACCGCTGGCTCACCGTCACGGTCGATGACGACGGGCCCGGCATTCCGGGGCACCTGCGCGAGGACGTGTTCAAGCCGTTCCTGCGGCTCGACGACGCGCGCAACCAGGACGAGGGCGGCACCGGCCTCGGTCTCGCCATCGCGCGCGACATCGCGCGCTCGCATGGCGGCGACATCACGCTCGGCGACAGCCCGCTCGGCGGCCTGCGGGCCAGCGTGCGGGTGCCGGTGTAGCGGAAAGTTTTCAGCCTCAAGTCTGCGTGAGCGGCGCTGCGGCGCGCCGCGATGCCTGCTAGATTCGCGGCATGACCGAATCTGGATATGCACTTTTCGACACCGCGATCGGCCGCTGCGGCATCGCATGGAACGAGCGCGGCATCGTCGCAACCACGCTGCCGGAGGCGGACGAACGACGCGCGCGGACTCGTTTGCTGCGGCGTTGTCCTGGCGCGCGCGAAGGCGCGCCGCCCCCCGACGTACAACGCGCCATCGACGGCATCGTGGCGCTACTCGCCGGGGAGGCGGTCGATCTCTCCGGGGTCGTGCTCGACATGGCGGGCGTGCCGGCGTTCAACGCACGGATCTACGCCGTCCTGCGCACCGTTCCTCCCGGCGAGACGCTGACCTATGGCGAGGTCGCGGCGCGGCTCGGCACGGGCGAGGACGCCCGCGACGTTGGGCAGGCGATGGGGCAGAATCCGTTTCCGCCCATCGTGCCGTGTCATCGCGTTGTTGCGGCTGGAGCAAAATCCGGCGGCTTTTCGGCCGACGGCGGGGTTGCGACCAAGCTGCGCATGCTCGCGATCGAAGGCGCGCAGGTCGAGGGTACGCTGCCGCTGTTCGACCGGCCCGCGGCCTCTGCTCAGACGGCGGCCGGTGCCTCGTCGCCGCGATCCTCGTCGCGATAGCGCCGGCGTGACCGGAAGGGCGGCACGAACCGGAACAGGTCGTCCAGGAATCCGGCCCAGCGGGCGCCGCGCGCCAACTCGCGGTCGAGCGCCGCCATGGTGCGGGCATGTCCCTCGTCGTCGTCATCGACGAACGTGCGCAGCACGCGCGCGAACAGAAGCGCCAGACCCTGCGCGCGCACCATGCCCTTGGGACCGGCGGCGTCGATGTCGGCGGCGGTCAGCATCCATTGCTGCGAGCGCACCGCAAGCTCGTTGATCGCGAGCGCCAGCGCCGGATTGCGGCAAGCCGACCGCATGATCGAGCGCACCGCCGCCTTGTGCGGCGTGAGCGCCTCGATGCGTCGCATCAGCACGTCGAACAGGCGTTCGCGCGGCGGCTCCTCGGCCATGTCGCCATCGCCGCCGTCGAGCACCGCGCGGTCGATGCGCTTCACATGCGCCGCATAGATCGCGAACGTCGAGGAAAAGAGATCGCGCAGGGTGCTGAGCGAGACGGCCGCCCGCGACGCGATCTCGGCCATGCCGATGTCCTCGATCCGCTTGTCCGAGAGCAGCGCCATGAAGGCGTCGATGATGCGATCGCGCTCGCTGCCGGCCGGGCCGGCCTCTCGACTCGTGGGTGTCTCGGCCATCGGACCCTCCTTCGGACGTCGGCTTGCGCCCTGAATTTAGGCCGCGGACCTCGGCCATTCCAGGGCGGCCATAGCCCTTACCCGGCGAGCTCGCGCGAACGCCTGGTCGCGGCGGCGATCGCCTTCTCCATCACCGGATCGAGGCCGTTCTTCGCCATGAGCACATCGAGCGCCGCCGCAGTGGTGCCCCCCGGCGAGGTGACGTTCTTGCGCAAAGTCGCCGGATCGAGCGGCGAGCGCGCCATCAACTCGCCGGAGCCCGCGACGGTCGCGCGCGCGAGCCGCGCGGCAAGATCGGCCGGCAGCCCGGCTGCCGTGCCGGCGCGCGCCAGGCTTTCGGCGAGCAGAAACACATAGGCGGGGCCGGAACCGGAGACGGCGGTCACGGCATCCATCAGCGTCTCGTCCGCGATCCATTCGACCGCGCCGGTCGCGCGCAACAGCTTGTCGGCAAGCGTGCGCTGCTCCGCGCCGATGCGCGCGTTCGGCACCGCGACCGTGATGCCGCGGCCGATCGCGGCCGGCGTGTTCGGCATGGCGCGCACCACCGCGGCGCCGGCCGGAAGCTGCTTTTCGAGAAAGGCGAGCGTGCGTCCGGCCATGATCGAGACGATCACCGTGTCCTGCGCGATCATCGGAGCCAGCGGGCGCAGCGCGTCGGGCGCGACCTGCGGCTTTACCGCAAGCACGATCGCGGTGGCCGAGATCGTGTCGAGCGACGGATTGATGCGCAGCCCGCGCGCGCCCAATGTGATGATCTCCGGGCTCGGCTCCGGCTCGAGCGCCACAACGTTGTCGAAGCTCAGTCCGAGCCGGTGCCAGCCCTCCAGCATGGCGCCGCCCATCTTGCCGGCGCCCACCAGCACCAGCGTGCCGTCGAAATCGCTGAGCGATGCGTCATCCATCGCGATGGCCTTTGTTGATGGCGCGTGAACGCCGATGCCCCGCGGCGGCAGGGCAGGAGACGGCCAATATATCGGGAATCGGCGGTTTACGCCTCGCCCGAGGTCTGGAAGAGGGTGGCCTCGAGCGCCTCGGTCGCGCTCTTGCCGGCCCAGATCACGAATTGGAACGCCTGAAAATACTGCTCGCAGGCATCGAGCGCGGCGCCGAGCACGGATTCGCATTGCGGTCCCGATGCGGCGATCCCGCCGGTCAGCACCAGCGCGTGCCGGAACATGATGAGGCCGTCCTTGAACCAGAGATCGAAGTGGCCGATCCAGAGCTGCTCGTTCACCTTCGCGACCAGCTCCATCAGCTCATTGCGGCGCGCCGGCGGAACCTTGAGATCGAACGCGCAGGCGAGGTGCAGCGCCTCGATGTCGCCCATCCACGTGAATGAGACCTGGTAGTCGGTCCATCGTCCGCCGATGACGAGGGTGACTTCATCCTCGCTGGCGCGCGCGAACGACCAGTTGTTGGTCGACGCGAGGCCTTCGACGACGTCGACCGGATTGACGTGCTGACGTTCGGAAAGGTCGGTCAGTGACATGCCGTTTCCACCCTGCTGCCGCTTGATCGTGGATGCCCAACGCACCCAATCCTCACGCGACGCAACGGCACGGCCGGCTTGAATTGCGCTGCCTCGGCCGGGCTGCTTTTTTGCCGCGGGCTCCCCCGTCTGCCCGCCTTGACCCGCGAACGGCGAATCACTTAGCGAATCGACTATAACCGCTCCGGACTCCCGCCAAAGCGCTTGATGCGGGAGTGATTGAAGATTCTGTGGAATCCGGCGCCGGCGCGGCCTCGTCCATCCACAAGCACTGCCGGCAAAACCTGCGACAAGTTGACTCGGGGGAGAGCCTGCGCGGGAGGCGGCATGCGCCTTTCGTCAGTCGAACAGGCTCGACACCGACTCTTCGGCGGCGGTCCGTCCGATCGCTTCGGCGATCAGGGTGGCGATCGAGAGCACGCGGATATTGCTGGCAACGCGGATCGCCTCGGTCGGCTGAATCGAATCCGTGATCACCAATTCCTTGAGCCGCGAGGCGGTGATGCGCGCGACCGCACCGCCCGACAACACGCCATGGGTGATGTAGGCCGAGACCTCGGTCGCGCCGTTCTCGAGCAGCGCGTCGGCGGCGTTGACGAGCGTGCCGCCGGAATCGACGATGTCGTCGACCAGGATGCAGGTGCGGCCGTCCACCTCGCCGATCACGTTCATCACTTCGGAGTCGCCGGCGCGCTCGCGCCGCTTGTCGATGATGGCGAGCGGGGCGTTGATGCGCTTGGCGAGGCCGCGCGCGCGCACCACGCCACCGACGTCGGGCGACACCACCATCACCGGCGAGGCGAACAGGTTATCGGTCGGAATATCGAAGAAGCCCTGGATCTGCCCGGCATGCAGGTCGAGCGTGAGCACGCGATCGGCGCCCGCATTGGTGATCAGGTTGGCCACGAGCTTGGCCGAGATCGGCGTGCGCGGCCCGGGCTTACGGTCCTGGCGCGCATAGCCGAAATACGGCACCACCGCCGTGATGCGCCGCGCCGACGCGCGCCGCAACGCGTCGATGATGATCAACAGCTCCATCAGGTGGTCGTTCGCGGGATACGACGTCGACTGGATCACGAACACGTCGGCGCCGCGCACGTTCTCGAGAATCTCGACGAAGATCTCCATGTCGGCGAACCGACGGACCACCGCCTTGGCGAGCGGAATCTTGAGATAGGCGGCGATCGCTTCGGCGAGGCGCGGATTGGAATTGCCGGCGACGAGCTTGATCGCTCCGTTCTTGGCCGACATTTCCGCCTCCCTGCGCGGCGCGGCGGCGGGCGCAGCCGCCGGGCGGGGTCGTGATATCAAGGAGCCCATAGGAGTCGCAATACGCGCGTTTTCGTTGTCCCGAAGCTTTTTCGGCTGAGGGCGGCCGACTTATCGATCATGGGCCATATAGGCGAGCGTGCCGGCGAATGCGGCGCCGGCCGGCTGCTGGCGGAGGTCGTCGTTCGACGCGACCGTCGGCCCGCGCTCCCCGGGTTCGGCCGGCGCGATGGGTTCGAAATTCGGCGCCGCGAGGAAAGCGGCGAGCCGGTCCATGCCGGCCCTGGCGATCCGGCGCAGCACTTGGTCGTCCGCCGCCGCCCAGGTGCCACGCCCGGCGGCGCTTGCCGGTTCCTCACCGGTGATGCGCAGCGCCCGGCGCTGGTTCGCGTCGTAGACGTCCCAGACCCAGGCGATCACGGTCGAGCGCTTCTTTTCGACCATGGCGGCGAAATAGCCACGAATGCGGTACTGCGCCGGCCCGTCGCGGGAAACCACGGCGATCTGGCGGCTCGCCGCCTCGTCGGAGAGGTTCTGCACCAGCTTGCGGAAGATGCTTTCTGGCGGGCCGTCGATCGACTCGAAGGCAACGGTTGGACCGCGCAGGCCCAAGGCGGCCGGTTGCGGGCCGCTCGAGCAGCCCGCCGCAGTCAGACCGAACAGAATGGCAGCGACAATGCCGAACCGGCCCCGACGCCACGCACTATGCCGCGCGCCCACCGCGCGCGTGCCCCGTCCCACGCCCATCCACACCCCCGCGGCCGGCGAGTTGTGCTGAGAGGTCTTTTTTCGGGTCCGATGGTAACCCGCTGCACAGCCGACCTCGCCTGGGGTAGCCGCATTTCACGCCCAGGTCCAGCGCGTTAACCTTTGGTTAACCATTTGGCACAGCCGGATCAGCTGTGCGACGAGAGCGCGATCGCGTTGACGTGGCGGCCATAGTCGGGCTCGCCCCGATGGGTGGCGCGCCGGAAGCTGAAGAAACGCTGCGGTTCGGCGTAATTGCAGACGCCGAGATCTTCGATCGACCCAATGCCGGCGCGGGCGAGCCGCGCCGCGATATAGCCGGGAAGGTCGAACAGGGCATGGCCTGGCCGCGTCGACGACTGGAAAAATCGGTCATTGGCCGGATCGTCCGCCAGAAAAGCGTCGATGAGGTCGGGCCCGACCTCGTAGTTCGGCTGACGGATCGTCGGTCCGATCGCGGCGGCGATGTGCACGCGGTCGGCGCCGAGCCGCTCCATCGCCGCAATCGTCGCGTCGGTGACGCCGGCGAGCGCGCCGCGCCAGCCGGCGTGCGCGGCGCCGACGATGCGGGCCTGCGCATCCGCGAGCAGCACCGGCCCGCAATCCGCGGTCGAGACCCCGATGGCAAGGCCGGGCGTGCGGGTGACGATCGCGTCGGCGCGCGGCCGCGCATCGGGCGACCACGGGGTGTCCGCGACCACCAC
>WNEZ01002731.1_pt1 | contig 15144 bp, 15 predicted proteins | sample 5400521 | NCBI WGS metagenome assembly WNEZ01 (sample SAMN13153339, study PRJNA577476) | soil metagenome | isolation source: 120 cm saprolite under Douglas fir tree site 2 hole 1 replicate 1 | place: USA:California | collected 2015-04-18
GCGCCATCCGGCTCAGCAACTTCAAGGGCAATATGGATTTGCAATCCAGCGACGGCAGCCAGGAGATCGAGGCGGTGGATGGATCTCTGAAAGCACACGCGAGCGACGGCCACATCAAGGCGACAGGACGATTCGACTCACTCCAACTCAGCAGCGGCGACGGCCGCATCGAAGCCCGGGCACTTGCCAGTTCGACCATCAGTTCAAGCTGGGACCTTCACGCCGGAGACGGAAGCGTGACTTTACAGCTGCCTGAAGCCTTTGCCGCCGATGTGGACCTGCATACCGGCGACGGCCACATTAATCTGGACATGCCGGTCAGCGTGGAAGGACAAGTAAGAGTGGGTGGCCACAACATTCGCGGCAAACTCAATGGCGGCGGGAACCTGCTGACCATTCACACGGGAGACGGGTCAATACGTCTGGAGAAGTCCTAGTCACGCTATGGATTGGAAAATAACAATATCCGCCGCTACCCCGCCGGGATGGAGAAAAATGCTCCGAATCGCGTTCGTGGTGTTGGTTCTAGCCTCGATTCTGCTCGCCCCTACCGCTCAATCACAGGACGCCCCAACCGCGCATCCGCCGATCATTAACCTCAACAACATAGACAGCAGCGTGGATCCCTGCACCGACTTTTTCACCTACACCTGCGGAAACTGGCTCAAGAAGAACCCCATTCCGCCCGACAAGACGAGCTGGGGTCTTGGGTCCAAGTTGGACGATGACAACAGGGCGCTGCTGCGCCAGATTCTGGAAGAAGCTGCAACCGCCGGCCCTGGGGACCCGGTTCAGAGAAAAATTGGCGACTACTACGCCGCCTGCATGGATGAGAAGGCGATCGAGGCCGCGGGAACCAGGCCGCTCCAGGCGGGACTGGACCGAATCAACGGCATGCGCTCCAAACAGGACATTGCCCGGGTAGCCGCCAGCATGCCCGGCCAGTCCGCCCTGTTCGACTTCCAATCCGACCAGGACTTCAAGGACTCCACCCAGGTGATTGCCGAAGTTGATCAGGACGGACTCGGCCTTCCGGATCGCGACTACTACGTCAAGACGGACCCGAAATCAGTCGAACTTCGCCAGGCTTATCTGGCCCATGTCCAGAAGATGTTCGAATTGCTGGGTGACTCGCCGAGCCTGGCCGCAACCGATGCGCAAACCGTGATGCGCATTGAGACGGCCCTGGCCAACGGATCGCTCACCCAGGTGGAGCGGCGCGATCCCAAACTTCTCTATCACAAGATGACGCGCGAACAACTCGAGGCGCTCAGCCCCGCGTTTGAGTGGAAGGAATATTTCTCCGCAACCGGTCAACCTGGGCTGCAAACGTTGAATGTGGCGGCCCCAGAGTTCTTCAAAGCCATGAACGCGGTTCTTCAGAAAGAAGACCTGCAAGGCTGGAAGGTCTACCTGCGCTGGCATCTGGTGCACGCCAATGCGCCTTATCTTTCCGCTGCATTTGTGAACACCGACTTCGATTTCTTCGGCAAGACTCTGGGAGGAGCGCAGGAACTCGAGCCGCGCTGGAAACGTTGCGTAAGCTACACCGACAACCACCTGGGAGAGGCCTTGGGCCAGGCTTACGTGCGGCGAGCCTTCGGTCCGGAGGCCAAGCAGCGCGCTCAGGAAATGGTGAAAGAAATCGAACAGGCCATGGAACGCGACATCCAGAGTCTGTCCTGGATGTCTCCGGAGACCAAACAGAGAGCGCTGGAAAAATTACATGCGGTGGCCAACAAGATCGGCTATCCCGACAAGTGGCGTGATTACGGCGCGCTGACGATTGCGCGCGACGACGAGATGGACAACGTGCTGCGCGCCCGCGCGTTTGAGTTTCATCGCCAGCTGGCGAAGATCGGCAAACCCGTGGACCGGGGCGAGTGGGGCATGACACCGCCTACCGTCAATGCCTACTACAATCCGCAAATCAACGACATTAATTTTCCGGCGGGCATTTTGCAGCCGCCATTTTTCGATCCCGCGGCCGACGATGCCACGAACTATGGCGACATGGGCGCCACTATTGGGCACGAACTCACTCACGGCTTCGATGACGAAGGCCGTCAGTTTGATGCGCAAGGCAATCTGCGGGACTGGTGGACGCCCGAAGACGGAAAAAAGTTCGAGCAGCGCGCCAGCTGCATCTCAGACCAGTACTCGCAATATGTCGCGGTGGATGACATCAAGATCAACGGTCAGTTGACGATGGGGGAGAACGTCGCCGACCTGGGCGGCCTGATGCTGGCCTACATGGCCTGGCAAAATGAAACTCACGGCAAGAAGCTGGATCCGATCGACGGCTTCACTCCGGAACAACGGTTCTTCATCGGTTACGGAACCGGCTGGTGCTCGCAGACGCGCGACGAGACCAAACGCATGTACGCCACCATCGATCCCCACTCCCCAGACAAATATCGAGCCAACGGAGTGGTTGCCAACACTCCGGAATTTCAGCAGGCTTTTCACTGCAAAGCGGGTTCGCCGATGGTGCGGGAGAATCGGTGCCGAGTGTGGTGAAGCAGTCGTCAGTCGTCGGTCGTCAGTCTTCAGCTAAAGCCCGGAAACTGAGAACTTGCTGAAGACTGACGACTGAGGACTGGAGACGGCCCTACTGCAGATCCGACTTGTCTGGGTTGTAATAGAAGTGGAAGCGTAGCGCGAGATACTGGCCGCCGAACTCGGCTGGCAGGGGTGGAAAAGGTTTGGACGCGGTGATCCCGCCGTAGGCAGCGCGATCCAGCGCGACATCGCCCGAGGTGCCGACGATCTGCAATCCCGCCACCTGTCCATCCTTCAGGATGGCAAACTCGATCGAAACCTTGCCCTTTTTCATGAGCGGGGCGCGGGCCGATTCGGGGATGATGCGATACCAGTTTTCGCGCACGTCGTGGAGCACCCGGGCCAGGTAGGGACCGAAGTCCACGCCCATGGTGTCACTCAGGACGTCGAGCGGGCCAATAGCCTCTCCCGCCTGCTTGCCCTGGCCCAAGCCATAATCGCCGTTATCCCCGCCGTATCCGCCACGATTGCTGATGGCGGCACGAGCCGCCTGCTCGATCGCCGATCCTGGCGACATGGCGCCGGTGCTGAAAGTCGGCCTGGGGGCTCCGGTGGGCGGAGTCTGCAGGCGGGCCGTCTGGTTCTGCGGCGGGGGCGCCGGCGAGGGTTGTTCCGGCTGCTGTGCCGCCTCCGGAGCGGGCGCGGGCGGTTGCTGCGATTGCGCTGGAGGGCTGCTCGCACCCGGCGCTCCGGCACGCGAGCTGTCCAGAATCTTCTTCAATTCCTTGCGATCCAGTTGCGGCGCTTTCGATTGCGCCACCCGGTCTTTGTCTGAGATCACATTCGACTTCGGCCGCTGGGTGAGCTTTTGCTCATCCGGAGGAAGCTCCAGGTAAGTGAGATCCTTCTGGCGCATCAGGTCTTCCGGACTCACCATGATCACGGCGCGCTTGTGCAGCATGTGTTCAAACTTGGTGGAGTTGACGGCCAGAATGATAATGGCCAGGTGCACGACCACGGAAATCCAGAAAGCCTCCCGCTGACGCGACCGGGAAAGATCGTCCTGAAGCTGAATCAGCAGGGCGGGAACGTCGTGCATCTCCGTATAGGCCGATTCCCAACTGCCGGCATCGTAAAGGTCGCTCCCCGGGGGCGTGGCCGATGGCGTTGCAGGGACGGGACTGCGGGGCGGGATTTCAGTGGTTGGCATCGACCTGCTGGTTTATCGTCCTTGTCTTTGGTCGTTGGTCCTTGGCAAGGCCGGACTCCGGCGCTGACGCGCCCGGCGATTTCGGCGAACGACTAACGACCAACAACCAATGACTAACGACTGGTGACAAACGACCAATTCTTATTCTCGCATCTTTCCCGAATATCTGCGAAAAACCGGTGAGCACCGGCACTTACGTTTGTACCCGACTGGTCAATAAAAGATTAACCCGAACCGCAATCGCGAATTGTCAAGAAGTGTAAAAGGGAAAACCCTGCGGAAACGTTACACAGCAAACACTTACGGGCATTTACCCGGTGCCCGGCGCGAACATCAAGGACGCATGCGGTCCAGTTGAACTTTGTTGCCGTGATCCCTGATTGCGGCCACGATATCGAGGGCGACGGCCAGGGCTCGGCGTCCGTCTTCAAAGGAAACCAGGGGCACGGAGCGGGTTCGCACCGATTCCAGGAACGACCTGAGTTCGGCCTGCAGGGGTTCTTCGGCTGCGATTGGCGGCTTGGCAACTTTGATCTGCGGGTTGACTGAAGGAGTGCCTGCAGCTTCGCCGTCCTCGCCCACGCTGAAGACGAGAACGTCCTGACGGCTGTAATCCAGAGACACATATTGCCGCGGCTGAAAGAGGCGAAGCTTACGAACCCGTTCGGTGGAGACCCGGCTGGCGGTAAAATTGGCCACACACCCGGATTCGAATTCCATGCGCACGTTGGCGATGTCGGTCTTGCCGGAAAGAATGGGCAGACCGACGGCGCGAACTTCCTTGACGGGCGACTTCACCAGCGAAAGCACAATATCGAGGTCGTGAATCATCAGATCGAGGATGACGTCCACATCGAGCGAGCGCGGAGTAAATACGCTGAGGCGGTGCACCTCGAAGAACATAGGCTGCGTGATGAGTGGCGCCGCGGCGCGAACCGCCGGATTGAACCTTTCCAGGTGGCCGACCTGGCCGACGCGACCCAGACTCTTTGCCAGGCGAATCAGTTCGTCGGCTTCCCCTAGAGACGGGGCAAGCGGTTTTTCGACCAGGACATCGACACCCGCCTCCATCAGGGCACGCGCGATGGCAAGATGGTGAACGGTGGGCACGGCCACGGAAGCTGCCTGGACTTCACTGTGGGTCGTGGTCAGGTGCTCGACCGAAGCGAAGGCACGGCAACCGAATTCGCGTGCAGCCGCATCGGCCTGTGCCAGGTCCGGATCCACAACCCCAACCAGGCGAACTGCCTCGCCCTGCTGCGCCAGCTGGTGATAGATGCGGGCGTGCCTGCGTCCAAAGGCGCCCACGCCAATCACGGCGACGTTAATGAATGTGTCTGCTGCCGGCTTCATTGAAACTTCTTCAACAACGCCATCTGGCCGGCGTGGTACAGCTCGTGCTGCACGACGCCGCTGATCATGTAAAAGAAGTTGTAGTAATTCTGGGTTTCTCCCGGCACTGGTTCGTGCAGACGCGAGTCGGGAAAGGAAGCCACCGCCTTGATCAGTTCGTTGTGAGTGCGCTTGGCGGATTCGACTGCCTGGCGCCATGCCGCGTCGCTGGTATCGTCGACCGGCGGGAAGTTCTGGCTGTCGCTGAGGGACACGACCGCGCCGCCGATGCGGCGGGTCACGGCGTCATCCCAGGCGGCGATATGGAGCAGAAGCTCCCAGATGCTGTGAGCGTTTTTAATGGGGTGGGCGGCCGCGGTTTTGGCGTTCACGTCAGCCAATATCTCGAGCACGGAATCGCCGTGCCAGGCACTTCCCTCAAAGGCGCGGCGGAGTTGGTCAGCGAGGCGGAACGTTTCAGTCATGGAAAGCTCCGGTAAGGTTTCTAGTCGGCAACCATGGTGATGTTAGCTGAATCGGCGGCGGTGACGATTGCCGTTCCCTCCAGCAACAGGCACTTGCCCGCGTCGAGCGCCAGGCAAGTGGCTCCGGCCCGGCGCATCACTTCAATTGTTTTCACTCCCACTACGGGCACGTCGAATCGCATGTCCTGATTCGGTTTGGCGATCTTCACCACCGTGAGCTCACGGCTCAGGGTCGACGCGTCCCCTTCCAGAGTCCGCATGATCTGCCCGGCCCGCTCGATGGTGGCGTCCGTGCCTTCCATGGCTTCGACCGCCACGCAGGCGGATTCGGCCACGACTACCGTCTGCCCGACATCGTACTGCGCCAGGTGACGTGCGACCGCGCGTCCGTAATCCACGCTCGTTTTTTCTTGCGGCGTGGGCGCTCGCCTGGTGAGCACGCCCGCCTGGGCCAGCAAGGGCTCAAGAAACGACGTCGAATTCTCTAGAATTATGCCTTCATCGGCCAGAGTCTTGGCCACCGCGCCGAGCAGGGAGTCCGTATTCCTGGTGCCGAGCGAAAGCAGCAACTTGGCCAGCCTCCAGTCAGGACGGATGCTGGAGAAAATTTGCTTGTGCTTCACCTGCCCCGCCATGATGGCCCGCCGCACGCCTGCACGCTGGAAGGTTTCGATCAGCCTGGACAACTCTCCCAGGGACAGCCAATGCACGGCCGTCGCCCCGTGGGACTCGATTTCCGGAAACGCTTCTTCTTTGATGGCGGCGACGATAACATCGAACCCCTGGGCGCGGGCGGCGTCCAGCACCAGCAAGGGGAAACTTCCGTTCCCGGCGATCAGACCGATCCGCTCCGCCATAGTCAATATGCTCTGTGGTAGTGTGCCGAATTCATGAACCGGTTTCGAAATTGACTTTTACCGAAGCTGCAACCCGCTTGATTATATTTTGCTTCACGTAGCACAATCCTTCTGGAACCCTGAATCTCACTCCTTCTACCACAGGATGGCCGGGAGAGATCTTATGTCCGAGGCACCGTCCATCATCAAACACCCCGCCGGGCACATGTGGGGCGCGGCCGTCCGGGCGGCGGCCAGGCAGCGCTTCAAGTTCTCGCTGCAGTGCGAAAGTAGTTTGAAAGAACGGCTCAAGGCGGGCCTCGAGACTTACAAAGTCGGATTACACGAGTTCACCGAACGCAAGACCGAAGCCCAGCGCAATGTCGAGAAACTAGTCCGGGCCATGATCAATGCGCAACTGACGACCGACCCCGCAGCTGACGTCCTCGAGGATTGGACCATCCTCCATGTGCTCCATGACGAGAAATTGGGGCCCGGCCTTTGGCCCATCAGTTAGGCCCGATGCTTACTTGATGACTCCGCGTTCCGATGCCTCGATGAACCGTATCAGTTCGTCCACGTCTTCGCCCCGGTCCGGTTCTGCTTTCAGCCGTTCCAACGCCTGCGAAGTGTTGAGCTTGGAAGCCAGCAAAAGTTTATACGCGTGGTGAATCCTGCGGATGCGCTCTTTGCTGAAGCCGCGCCGCTCCAGGCCCACAGCGTTGAGACCGTAGGCGTGGGTGTCGCGCGCGGCCGCTGTTTTCGAGAAGGGCAGCACATCCCGGGTAATGGTGGTGCCGCCGCCGACGAAAGAGTGCGCTCCGATGCGAACAAAGTGATGGACAGGGCATAGCGCCCCCACCACCGCCCAGTCACCCACGGTGATGTGACCTCCGAGAGTAGCAGCATTGGCCAGGATTACGTGGTCTCCGATAAAGCAATCGTGCGCGATGTGGGTGTAGGCCATGATCAGCGTGTGGCTGCCCACGCGGGTGAGCCCGCCGCCTTTGACCGTGCCGCGATTAATTGTGACGAACTCGCGAATCTCATTGTGATCGCCGATTTCGAGACGGGTGGGCTCGCCCGCGTAGGTCAGGTCCTGCGGCGCCATCCCGACAGAACAGAATGGGAAGAAACCGTTGTCCGCGCCGATCCTGCTTGGGCCTTCGATGGCCACGTGCGAAACCAGGCGGCAGTTTTCGCCCAGTTCCACTTCCGGGCCGATCACGCAATACGGGCCGATCTTGCAGGAGGGATGAATCTTGGCGCGAGGATCAATGATGGCCGTGGGATGAACACGATCTGAAGATTGCATCGAGGAAGATTGACTGGAGGAAGATAGCGTCATGGAATCATCGAGCGATTGACTGGTCGGCCGCGCGTGTTTCACCATACAAGAGCTTTACGATTCCGGCTCGTCCGCTTCCGCAGCGCCATCCGATCCGCCCCGTCCACGTGCGGTGTCCACCAGCTGGCAGCTCACTATGGCTTCGGCCACGCGTTTCGCGCCCACGAAGACCATGCCCTCCATGCGGACCGCGATCATTCGAGGCCGGGCTTTCCAGCTTTTGAGCTCAACCTCGATGCGCAACTGATCTCCCGGCACCACCGGACGGCGGAACTTCGCCCGCTCAATTCCGGTGAACATGATCAGCTTGTCGCTGCGGTCTTCAACTTCCGTGAGCAATAATGCCCCGCCGGCCTGGGCGATGGCCTCCACAATCAGCACCCCTGGCATGATCGGGAGGTTGGGAAAGTGTCCGGCAAAGAAGGGCTCGTTGATGGTGACGTTCTTGATGGCCACGATGCGCTGCTTGCGCTGGATTTCGATCACGCGGTCGATCAGCAGGAAAGGAAATCGATGCGGCAGGATATGGAAAATATCGATGATGTCCAGCGTGGTCTTGTCCGGCGTAGCCTTGTCCAGCGACGGAGCCGCGGTCTCAGGGTGAGCGGTGTCGGTCATTTTCTCTCGCCCGGCTTTTCTCGCCAGGAGCGACGATTATACTGTACCGCGAGATAACTTCGATGGAGAGAGAGTAGCTTGTCAACAGGGAAAAAAGGTAATCGATGAAGAAGGCCCGGAAGAAAACCCCGCCCAAGCCACAAGCGCCCCAGGCTGAGCCCACCGAGATCTCCAACCACTTGCGTTTTTTCACTGAGCGGAAAGACGCAATCACCGAAACGATTCGCCAGCTGGTGGAGGTCGAATCGCCCAGCGATAACAAGCAGGCCGTGGACCGGCTGGGCGAGCTCCTGGCCGGGCGCTTCGAGGCGCTCGGAGGCCACTCGAAGTTTCATCGCATTCAGAATTTCGGCGACCATCTGCAAGTGGATTTTGCGACCGAACGCGGAGGCAAGCCCATCCTGCTGCTGGGCCACATTGACACCGTATATCCGCTGGGGACATTAGCCACGATGCCTTGCCGCATCGCTGATGGACGGCTCCGGGGGCCGGGGGCGCTCGATATGAAATCGGGCGTCGCGCTGATGCTGCACGCCCTCGACGGGCTGCGCACGTGGCACAGCGAAAGCTTGCCGCGTCCGGTGACGGTGCTGCTGGTTTCCGACGAAGAGGTGGGCAGCGAGTCCTCCCGTCGCATCACCGAGAGCCTGGCCAGGAAATCAGCGGCCGTGCTGGTGCTGGAACCTTCCTACGGAGTGAAGGGCGCGGTGAAGACGGCACGCAAGGGCGTCGGAGAATACACGCTCAAGGTTACCGGCAAGGCCGCGCACTCCGGCCTGGATTTCGAAAAAGGCGAGAGCGCGATTGTTGAACTGGCCAAGCAAATCACGGCTATCTCAAAACTCGTCGACCTGAAGCGCGGACTCACCTTGAACGTTGGCCTGGTTTCCGGCGGTACCCGGACCAATGTCATCCCCGCGCAGGCCACGGCTTCTCTCGATGTGCGTGTCGTGCGCATGAAAGATGCCGCTGGAATCGATCGCCAGCTGCGCGGGCTAAAACCGTTCAATCGCAAATGCAAACTGGAGATCACGGGCGGCGTAAATCGTCCGCCGATGGAACGGACCAGCGGCATCGCTGCCCTTTACGGGCAAGCCGCGGAGATCGCGAAGCAGATGGGTTGGAAGCTGGAGGAAGCAGCAGTGGGCGGAGGCTCGGACGGAAATTTCACCGCCAGCCTGGGAATTCCCACGCTGGACGGCCTGGGCGGCGTGGGAGAAGGTGCCCATGCCACCCACGAGTCCATCACGATTTCCGAACTGCCCCGGCGGGCGGCTCTGCTGGCAGAACTGATTGCATCGGTGCCGAGCTGAACCGTGTCCGGCTGAACCAGCGTGGACATCACGCACGCGCATCCGTGTGCATACTTTGACTCCAGCCCCCCGGAAGCCTAGAATTTTGATAGGGTGCCTGTCGGCTTGAATGCGCTGGGCCTGGATGCGCTCAGCTTGAATGCGCTCAAATGCGCGCGTGGCGAACCCATACGGAGGTTTAATTCATGCCTGGAAAATTAGGGTTGCCGGAGATTCTTGTCATTCTGGCCATTGCGCTCCTCATCTTTGGGCCGAGCAAGCTCGCCGATCTAGGCAAAGGCCTGGGCGAAGGTATCAAGAACTTCAAGTCAGCCGTAAAGGACGGAGACCAGGATCCCGATAAGAAGACCTAACCAATTGTGCCGGTTCTTCTCAGGAGGGTTGCGGCCTATTATCGTGCCGGCCACCCGTGCTCCCGCAGCATTAGGTAGACCAGCCTCACCGGCAATCCCACCACGTTGAAATAATCGCCTTCAATACGCGGGATCCAGCGCGAGGCGATGCCTTGAATGGCATACGCGCCGGCTTTGTCCGCGGGCTCGCCGCTGGCAATGTAAGAATCGATATCTTCGTCGGTGAGCGCGTCCATCGTCACCAGCGTGGTTTCGGAACGCGTGTCTTCGAACCGCGTGTTTTCGAACGCAAGATCTTCGACCCTGCTATTTTCAAAACCAGTTCCTAGTTTCGAGTTCCCAGTTTTCAGCGGACGCCCGATCAGGCAAACACCGGTGGTGACTTGATGTGTTCGTGCGCATAGCAGGCGAAGCATTCGCACCGCGTCCGTTTTGTCACGAGGCTTGCCGAGGATCTCGTCGTCGACGACTACGACCGTATCCGCACCCAAAACGAAATCGTCCGGCCGGTTGTGGAGCGCAACCAGCGCCTTCTGTCGCGCCAGGCGTTCGGCGCAATCGCGCCCGCTTTCTCCCGGTTGCGGCTCTTCAGGAATATTGGTTGGATGCACCACGAATGGAATACCGGCGTTGCGCAATAGCTCCTGGCGGCGCGGAGAGGCGGAGGCGAGCACGAGCCTGGGAGTCTGACTCAAGTGTGACCTACCGGCTCCCCGCAGTCCCGCGCACGGATTCGATCAGCTTGGCTGGGTCGTATCCGATGCCGTCCTTGAATACGATTTCCGTATTTTCGATGTCTTCGATCTTTTGTGACGGATCACCTTTGATCACAACCAGGTCGGCCGCTTTGCCTGCCGCGATGGTGCCAATGCGGTCGGCCTCGCCCAGAAACTGCGCGCCGTTGGCGGTGGCGATGTGAATAGCCTCAAGCGGAGTGAAGCCGGCCTCGACCAGCAACTCCACTTCACGCTGGTCGCCGAATCCGGCGAGGATGCCCCCAATGCCGGTTGGATCTTCTCCGGCAAGCAGCGTGCCGCCGGCTTTGACGAAGGCGTATTCGAATTCCATTTCCTTTTTAAAAGCGGCCGCCATGGGAGAAACTTCGCTGCCATAAATTCGCTTGAGGCGGCTCTGATCGCCCATCCGTACTTTGTCATCCAGAAACGCACTGCGAGCGTCGGGGGACAGAGTGTCCAGTACTCGCCGCTGGATACTGGGGCGGCCGGGCACCTCCACTTCAAACACCGGCAGAGTAGAAGTGATGGCGACATGGTGCTGGATGAGCTCGAGAATCATTCCATGCACGGGCCCGGACTGCACATCCAGCTTGGAAACGAAATCCATGTCTTTCGGGGTATACGGGCATTCGCCCGGCTTCTTCCAGGGGAAAAATTCGGTGTCCACCAGCAGGCCATGCTCGAGATTGTCGATGCCCAGAGCAGCGGCTTCGCGGAAGCCAATCGAACACAGGTGGCCGGTTACCTTTGCACCGCGTTTATGGGCGGCAGTGATGGCCGCAGAAAGTTCGTCCGCGGTAATGAAGTTGTATGCCTTGAAGTTGTCTACTCCTTCATCCAGCCAGTAGTTCACGGTCCGAGTTGCGTCTTCCGGTCCGCTGAGCTGGTGCAGCTGCACCGCGAAGGTGCCTTTGCCTTCGAGATAAGGTCCGGTCACGTGCATCTTGGGGCCGGGGGCTTCTCCGCGGTTAATCTGATCTCTGATTTCCAGGTCGGTATAGGGTTCAATTGAGCCACCAGTGCGAATCGTGGTCACTCCGGCCGCGAGGTAGAGACGTGGAAAACTGAGACCCATCTCGCCGAAGATGACGTCACCCATGGGATAGAACAGGTGATCGTGCATGCCCACCAGGCCAGGGATGACGGAATCGCCATGCAAGTCCAGAACCTGCGCATCTTTGGGGACGGTCGCGTCAGCCGCATCGCTCATCGAGGCGATCTTTCCGTTGGATAAGACGATCGTCTGGTTCTCGCGCGGGGCGGCGCCTGTTCCGTCAATGACGCGAACGTGAGTTAATGCCACCAGCGGCGCGTCCACTTTGACGAACCGACGCACCTCCGGTGAAAGCTTTTGCCCCGAAGCCAACCTGAAAGAGGCAAGAAAACAGATCAGTGCAGCAACGAACTGTCGCATGGCTGCAACTCCCAAAAACTTGTGCTCGATCGCTGAGATTGTAACGGAGAGAGAAGAAGACAGCTATCCGCCGACCAGCTCGATGCGGTTTCCAAATGGGTCGTGGATGTGGCAGCGGCGGACACCGGGAATATCGTCTACCTCATTGACATCGATACCTGCGCTGCAAAGATGCGCAACGAAGGCTGCATAGTTAGAGCAACGCAAAGCGGGATGTGCCTTCTTGGCCGGGCGAAAATCATTTTCCACGCCCAGGTGAATCTGAACGTTTCCACTTTCGAACCAGCATCCCCCACGTTTGGCAAGTTCGGGAGGCTTCGGCAACTCGGTCATGCCCAGCACATCAACGTAGAAACGCCGTGCCGTGTCTTCTCCCCCCACCGGCATGGCGAGCTGAACGTGATCGATGGCGGTGAAGCAAACGTCAGGCATAGCGAGCGCAGCTTTCACATTTTATGGCATTGCGAAAGATCCTCGCTGGAGAGGTCCCAGGTCTGACGCCCGACGCCCGCCCTTCGCCCCCTGTTAGAATCAAATATTGACCCCCGCAGCCATGGACGCCGCATTCCTTCGCAATTTTGCGATCATTGCCCACATTGACCACGGTAAATCGACGCTGGCCGACCGCCTGCTGGAACTGACCGGGTCGCTGACTGCGCGCGAAATGCAGGCCCAGGTGCTCGACTCCATGGACCTGGAGCGGGAGCGCGGCATCACCATCAAGGCACACGCGGTGCGCATGATGTACACCGCGAAGGATGGCCAACTTTACCAGCTCAACCTGATTGACACTCCCGGCCACGTTGATTTCTCATACGAAGTTTCGCGGTCGCTGGCTTCCTGCGAAGGCGCGCTACTCGTGGTTGACGCCTCGCAGGGCGTGGAAGCGCAGACGCTGGCCAACGCTTATCTCGCCATCAATAACCGCCTGGAAATTATTCCGGTCATCAACAAGATCGATCTGCCCAGCGCGGACGTGGAGCGCACCAAGGAGATGATCGAAGGCGCGGTCGGTCTCGATGCATCCGACGCCGTGCTGATCAGCGCCAAGACTGGCCAGGGTGTGCCCGACGTTCTCGAGGCTATCGTCAAGCGCGTCCCGCCGCCGAAGGGCAATCCGGAGAACCGGCTGCAGGCGCTGATTTTCGACTCCTGGTTCGATCCTTACCGCGGGGTGATCGTGTTGACCCGCGTCTTCGAAGGTACCATCCGCAAAGGACAAAAAATCCGCTTGATGTGGAATGGACGCGTATTGGAGGTGGAAACGCTCGGCGTTCTGACCCCCAAACCGGTGGAGGTGGAGGAACTGCGGGCCGGCGAGGTCGGGTTCCTGATGGCCAACAGCAAGACTGTGGCTGACACGAAAATCGGCGACACCATTACCGATGAGGCCAATCCCGCAATTGAGCCGTTGCCGGGCTTTGAAGAAATCAAGCCCATGGTTTTCGCCGGGCTCTATACCGTGGACGCGCACGAACACACCCAGTTGCGCGAAGCGCTCGAAAAGTTGCGGCTCAACGACGCATCATTTTTCTTCGAGCCCGAAAGCTCGGTCGCCCTGGGTTTCGGTTTCCGCTGCGGTTTTCTGGGGTTGTTGCATATGGAGATCATCCAGGAGCGGCTGGAACGCGAATTCAACCTGGAGCTGATCACCACCGCCCCGAGCGTGCGCTACAAGATCACCAAGACGGACGGCACCTTGATCGAAGTGGACAATCCTTCGCGCTGGCCGGACCCGAGCGAGATTGCCACAGTCCGGGAACCGGTGATCCTGGCCACCATTCTCACCAACGAAGAATATGTGGGCGGAATCCTGAAGCTGGTGGAAGACAAGCGCGGCAAGCAGAAAACTTTTGAGTATGTCAGTTCATCGCGCGTGATGCTGCACTACGAGCTGCCGCTGAACGAGATCGTGCTCGACTTCTATGACCGCTTGAAGTCAGTCTCGCGCGGCTACGCGTCCCTGGACTATCACCTGGCCGACTATTGGGAATCGCCCATGGTGAAGCTCGACATCCTGGTGGCGGGCGAGCCAGTGGACGCGCTTTCCATCATCGTGCATCGCGACTTTGCCTACGAGCGCGGGAAGTTGCTGGTTTCCAAAATGCGGGAGCTGATTCCCCGGCAAATGTTCGAGGTCGCCATCCAGGCATCGATCGGGGCGAAGATCATCGCCCGCGAAACCGTGTCCGCGATACGTAAGAACGTCATTGCCAAGTGCTATGGCGGCGACATCTCGCGAAAACGCAAGCTGCTCGAAAAGCAAAAAGAGGGCAAGCGGCGCATGAAGCGCATCGGGCGCGTGGATATTCCTCAGGAAGCGTTCTTGGCGGTGCTGAAGGTCGGGGAGGGGGAGTGAAAGCGGCTTGCAAGCGGCACCTTGACATCCTCGTGGGTGGCTCTACACTGGGCTAACCGAGAGGATCGATATGCGAAGTACTTACGGACCAAAAACGCACGTTCTCTGTCGCGGCTGCGGAAGGAAGATTTTCTTCAGTGAAGCAGAGGTGATTGAGACGGAGTCACGACGGCTGCTTACGATCGAATGTCCGCACAAGACGTGCTCACTCCACGGCCGGCCAGTTCGGTATGACGAAGCGGAACTTGAGATTTATGGCTTTTTTGAAGGCAGGGGTTCCATCACCGGTGACGTAGTTTCGCCCGCGATTTCCCTCGAAGACTGGGGCGAACTTAAGTAGTTCCAGCTGTCATCTACTCCGTCCAGTCGAACGACCGCGTCACCGCCTTCTTCCACGTACGGTACATTTCCGCGCGCTTCGGTTCCTCCAGGCTTGGGTTCCAGGTCTGGCCTGCGGTCCACCGCGCGCGCAGATCGTCCGTGTTGTCGTAGAAGCCGACCGCCACGCCGGCGGCGTAGGCCGCGCCCAGCGATGTGGTTTCCTTGTTCAGAGGCTTGACCACAAGTCGGTTCAGAATGTCAGCCTGGAACTGCATCAGCAGCGTGTTGTCCACCATGCCTCCATCCACGCGCAGCA
>WNEZ01004982.1_pt1 | contig 15140 bp, 9 predicted proteins | sample 5400521 | NCBI WGS metagenome assembly WNEZ01 (sample SAMN13153339, study PRJNA577476) | soil metagenome | isolation source: 120 cm saprolite under Douglas fir tree site 2 hole 1 replicate 1 | place: USA:California | collected 2015-04-18
CCAAGGTTTGGAAGTGGTCTGTCGTCACCACCAAGCAGATCCATGCCCTCATCGACAAGGTTCGGCTCATTGAGGGCGTCCTCCCTTCGGGTACTGCTGGGCCTGAAATGGCAGCTCATTTATGAGGGACGGTACTAGTAGTATTCCCAGCCGTAATCCCTATGGGCACTTGACTGCAATCCGTGATCCCCAATTGTTCGTTGGTCGCACGCATGAACTGAGACGTCTGTATGCTGCTATTACCGATCAACAGTGTATCTCTATTGTCGGGACAAGAAGAATAGGGAAATCCTCCATCTTATACTGCATGCGACTTCCAGAGATGCAGGAACACTACGCTTCTGAGTATGATCTGAGTAAGCACATCCTCGTCTTTATGGATCTTGGTGAGTTTGTTCAAAAGACGAGAGACGACTTCTTTAACCACGTCGCTACTCAGTTAGTTGTACAATGTAAAGATCATCTTCCTCTAGAAATGCCTTCTGGGAGCAGTGTAGACCGATTTAGTGACCTGCTAGATGAGATCAAAGAGACTGGATTTCATCCCGTATTGCTGCTTGATGCATTCGATACTATCACCCGCAATCCACATTTTGATCCCAACTTCTTTACGTTTCTGCGGGCACAAGCCAATCGTGGCAGAGTCTCATATGTGACGGCGTCTATCGCTTCTCTGGATAAGTTCTGCCATCCTGATATCGTTGGTTCACCCTTCTTCAACATCTTTAGCATCTGCCACCTGGGGCCTCTGACAGAAAGAGAAGCACTGCAGCTTATCACAACTCCTACACGTGATAGTGGGTGCCAGTTTACTGAAATTGAGGCCGAGAGGGTGGTGCACTTTGCTGGCCGCCATCCATTTTTCATCAACCGTGTGTGCTATTGGCTTTTCGAGGAGAAGTGGCATAAGGACCATTCTTCTGAGCGGGTAATACTCAAGCATGTGAAAGATCTGGCCTATGAAGATCTTTTACCTCACTTCGAGCATATATGGCAAGCTTCGTTGGATGCAGAGCAACGGGAAGAATTGAAAGAGGAGGCACGCCGCAAAGAGGTCAAGCAGAGGCAAATACCTGAATTGAGCGAAAGCGCTCTCTTTCGCCGATTTGTGCGCAATACTTATAACATCAAATCTGCCCAGATTACTGCGAAGGACCTTGAGAAAGTGCTGGAAAACCTTAATGATGCGAAGTTCCTGGGAGAAAGTAGCTTGAGTTGTCTTGACGTGGTACATATGCGTACGCAAAGCGAGTCTTCACCGCGTCTGGCCTCGCAAAAAGGTCTAATTGTACGCAAAGTATTATGCGAAGCATTTGAGAGATTGCGCCCCAATGACGTACAAACCGATATGTCAGTAGTGTGGCGCTTATATAACATCCTCGATTATAGCTACTTCAAGTCGCATGTCAGCATGAATAATGAGCAGATTGCTGCTCGGCTGGGCATCAGTCTGCGTCAGTTCTATCGAGAAAGGAGCAGAGCTATCGAGCTGTTGCTGAATACATTGATCGAGATAGAGGCCTCGACTAGAGATAATCTAGATGACACATGGTAAGGCATGTGTCAAAAAGGGGCAATTCTGCTTGACAGTGTTGACCTTGTACGAGTACAAAACTGTCAAGTGGATTTGACGCATGCCTAAGAGACCAAGCAGGAGGGTTGTCCTAACAAGGACGCAATGAATTGCCATCCCTACCCTTGGCAATAAATTGCGTCTGTATTGAATGTATCAATCAAAAAGGCCCTGATGTAATAGAATGAACAATAGACATATCTCACACGATTTATCGTCATCGGTTACGTCGCGATCTAGCGAATGGGACGGCAATTCATTGCGTCCGCTCGTGAGTATTCCACCTCGCTGGCTCTGCTGATGGCTCGACGCAAAAAAAGACGCACACCCGAGTTTATGGAGTTGTCCTAGACAAAGAACTCTTCTCTAGGTTATTCTTAAGAGAGCATGGCAAGAAGCCATTTTGATAGGATTGGCTGGTATGAAGAACTGCCAAGTTCATTTGAACCATGCCTTAAAGGATTTGATGTTATGGTGAACAATATGCCTCTATACGATAGTAACACAGTAATCAGCACAACCAGATTAACTAAGACATTTGGGAAGCTAGTAGCTATCAATGACCTGAATCTCGAGGTCATGCGAGGGGACGTTTTTGGTTTCCTTGGGCCTAATGGATCAGGCAAGACAACGACTATCCGTATGCTACTCGGATTGATTCGCCCAACCGCCGGGAGGGCTATTCTCTTTGGTCTGGATACTGCTTACCAATTACCGGCTATTCTACTACGTATTGGAGCAATCGTAGAAACCCCTACCTTCTACCCTTATCTGTCCGGTCTAGACAATCTCCGCGTTGTTGCAGCGAACTCTGGTATGGTTTTGGGCAAAGCCAATAATCACCGATTCGAAGAGGTACTTAACATCGTGGAGCTACATGGATACGGCAAACTTGCTTACCGGAAGTATTCGCTCGGTATGAAACAACGCTTGGGGATTGCTACTGCATTGCTCACAGACCCGGAATTAGTTATGCTCGACGAACCAACAAATGGGCTAGACCCATCTGGGATGATTGAGATCAGGCAACTTATCAGACGTCTATCCTCCCTGGGAAAAACGATTTTCCTCTCCAGTCATCTGCTTGCAGAGGTTCAGCAGGTCTGTAACCGAGTTGCCATTTTACGCAAAGGAAATCTCGTCAAGCAAGGCAGCGTGAAAGAACTGCTCCGCGAGCGTGAAAGGATTGAGGTACACATAGGTCAGGCAGAGCAGACTCGTAGCGCATTTGATGTGCTACGCCAGTCACAAGAGCAAGGGGCAATATGGATCAATAATATTAGTATTGAACAGAACAAAGAGGGCGATCCCATACTGCTCATCGATGCACCTGTAGCACGCTCAGCAGAAATCAATATGCTGCTTGCACACAACAATCTCTTCGCAGATGAAATTCATCCACGAGAGGGCAACTTGGAGGAGATCTTTTTGGAAGCCACTACTCCCACTTCAGCGCCATATATGCCAAATGGCATGCAGAGATTCGCCCCTGCTCCTGCGCAGGCACAACCAGAAGAAGAGAAGGGGGCAACACTATGAGCAGCACACCACAAACGGCTACAGAACAAGCTATCCCTGTACCCAAACGCAGCGATACAGTCATAATGGGACGCCAGGATTTTCTGAGTGTTCTATTACGTTCAATTGCTGGAGAGCTGTATAAGACACGACGACGGGCCATGCCTAAGATACTACTCCTGATTGCCATTGCCATAATGATCATTGCGTTTTCATTTTCTGCCTTGGCAGTCCTAACAACTACCACTTCCTTACCCCACACCTCATGTACCATAGATAGTCATGGTCAACAGCATTGCACATCACAGAGTCAAGCAGAGATTGAGAAACAGAAAGAAGCCGTTTCTGCATCACTCCGCTTACCTAGTTCTCTTTCCACATCTGTAAGTGTTATCAATTATATTGGCACAATTTCACTGCTCATCTTAACTGGCAGTATTGTTGGTGGTGAATACGCCACTGGAACAATACGCCTGATGCTAACAAGAGGACCGACGAGAACACAATTTCTTTTAGCCAAGATTAGTACTGTCATCATCTGCGTCCTTATAACAGTCTTTCTATTGATCTTGGTTGGTATAATAGTGGGAGCACTATTCAATTTGACGACAGGAATAGCCGTCGATTTTAGCTTCTTTACAGGGGAATGGCTATTTCATGCTATTCTTTACGTGCTCATAGCAGCTCTTGGGCTTTTTATGTATGCGATGATAGCGCTCTGCTTGGCCACTTTGGGCAAAACGACGGCAGCAGGAATAGCAGGCGGACTGATCTGGTGGTTCCTCGAAAACCCGCTTGAGCGTATACTCATTATCGTCGGAACTCTAAATAAAGGGCCAATTGGCAACTTGCTACAGTCCATACCAGATTACTTCATAGGAAGTAACATCTCAGCATTGCGTGATCATCAAAACCAATATCTGATCAATGGAGCCACGCAAGCGACTTCAATCACAAATACGCATGATATACATGCTATCATTGTTCTCGTCGTTTACCTAGTTGCGTTTATTGGTATAGCATGGTGGGTTAACCATCAACGAGACGTTACAAACTAATGCTCAATAGTTCCAAAACGCAGAGCGTTCTCTTGAGCGCTAGCATTTCGGGTTCGTACGGGAACAACAATCCGTACAGGATGGACTACAAGAGATGCAAGCACCTCTTTCCCATCCTCTACCCCATTGCGGCATGCCGCGTTTGGGGATACTTGAGTACGATAGGGTCAACCTATCTTACGCTAGTGCTTTTACCCACGGGAACGATTTACCGTGGAACCCACCCAAAACACTATTCAATTGAAAAGGTACTCAGGCACTTATTCTACCACAGATGGCAGAGCTTGACAAGAGCAGAACCATGCAAGAATTCTCAAGGATCATCAGAGATTTGCTATGCTTTTAACCAGCGTTCATGATACACAGGCAATCAAAGAATATGCATACTCGCTCGGCTTCGACTCAGTACAGATCACCACGGCAGAGGCATTTCCCGACACCGAGCGGGTTATAAAAGAGCGCATCGCACAAGGATTGATGGACGGACTCCCTTGGTTTACGGCTGAGCGGACCGAGGTGTCCTGCCATCCAGATGCGCTGTTGCCAAATGCGCAATCTATCATTGCACTCGCCCTATGCTACCTTACCGAGCAACCTGAAGAGGAACAGCAAGAGGGTTCACCTCGTGGTCGCATTTCACGCTATGCGTGGGGAGATGACTACCACGACATCATCAAACCCAAATTGCAACAATTCGCAGACTGGTTACGCGAGTATGCCCACGATGAGATAGGAGAGACGCTGGAGACACGTCTCTTTATCGATACAGGACGTATGGTGGATAGAGCTGTTGCCCAGCGTGCAGGATTAGGATGGTATGGCAAGAATACCAACATTCTCACAAAAGGCTGGGGATCATGGGTATTCCTAGCAGAGATCGTCACTAACCTCCCATTGACACCGGACGAACCGTTGAAAGCAAACTGTGGTAGTTGCGAAATTTGCTTGCATGCCTGTCCAACAAAGGCACTTCCTAACCCGTATGAATTGGATAACACACGTTGTATTTCGTTCCTTACAATCGAGTTACGTGGCAGCATCCCTCTGGAATTGCGTCCATTAATAGGAAACCTCATTTTTGGTTGCGACATTTGCCAGGAGGTCTGTCCGGTTAACAAGCTTGCTGAGCGGCGGTTAGGGATGCAGGACAGAACGGAGACACAGAAGATTCCTATTACGAATATCCAGAGAAGAAGCACGACATACGGTACAAATGCCACACCAGCAAAGCTTAATCTTCGCCCTCACGACGAATTTCGCCCTCACTCCACTGTAGGCAGCAGTCCTGAACTGATTCCTCTGCTCTCGCTCACAGAAGAACAATTTCGCGAGCGTTTCAGGCGTAGTCCAATTAAGCGGACTAAGAGGCGTGGCCTCCTGCGCAATGTCTGTGTTGCTCTGGGAAATATTGGCGATCCACAGGCTGTCCCTGCACTCATTGGAGCATTACACGATGAAGATGCACTCGTGCGTGGGCACGCTGCGTGGGCACTGGGGCGTATTGGGGGTGAACAAGCTATGGATGCGCTTCATGAGGCGTTAGAGATTGAACAAGACAGGGAAGTACAGAAGGAGATTCAGTGTGCACTGGCAAGTAGTCAGCACCAATAAGCTAGCTATATTTGGGGACCTAAAATAGTTTTATTGCGAAAATTTGTAACTCCTCAGGTCTTAGCAGGAAGTAGGTCACATGCAATGTGATATACTATAGATAATCGTAGTGTACTCAGCACTTACTTTCAACTAGAGGGACGCAGATGAAAACACTCCATTGGACCTTGCGAGACCTAGAACTGCTACCGGATGACGGCAACCGCTATGAAATCATTGATGGAGAATTGTACGTGGCAAAACAACCAGATTGGCAACATCAGTTAGTTTGCTTTCAATTGGGCTTTCTGCTGGAAACTTGGAACGAACAATCACAAGCTGGCTTTGTCAATCTGACACCGGGGATTATCTTTGCTGATGACACTAACGTTGTGCCCGACGTGATTTGGATTAGCCAGGAGCGATTAAAGGCTGTATTACGCAAAGATGGGAAACTCCATAACTCGCCCGAACTGGTTATTGAAGTACTATCGCCAGGTACAGAAAATGAGCGGCGAGATCGAGAAGTAAAGGTAAAACTCTACTCCAGGCATGGGGTAAAAGAGTATTGGGTCGTGAATTGGCAAGCACAAAATCTTGAGGTCTACCGCCGAGAAAATACACTACTCACACTCGAAAAAACTCTCGAGGGCAACGATACATTAGACAGTCCACTCCTCCCAGGCTTTCATTGCGAAGTCAGCCGACTTTTTAAGAACCTCTAAGGCATAGTTGAAAAATGGCCCAATTAGTAGAAGCCCATGAAGACGCTATCAATGTCTTTATGGGCTTCTACAATTGGGCTATCTGATAAACAGAAAAGTATCATTTCCTCATTTTTGCCGAGCGAGAGGCTTGCATGATCAAAACAGATGACCACTCACCTCATGGCAAACAAACCGTTCGATCATCAGCACGACTCCGCTTCACTCGTTACCAAGCTTCCACGCGTCGTCTGTCTACCAGGTCTTCTTCCTGGGATCTTCACTCTTTTCCAAGAGTGGGAAAACTCATCTCGGGAGCGGCTTCGCGCTTAGATGCTTTCAGCGCTTCTCCTTTCTGGACGTAGCTACCCAGCTCTGGAGGCGGCCCCCCAACTGGCTCACTAGCGGTCCAGCCATCTCGGTCCTCTCGTACTGAAGATGACTTCCCTCTGTTTTCCTGCGCCCACGACGGATAGAGACCGAACTGTCTCGCGACGTTCTGAACCCAGCTCGCGTGCCGCTTTCATGGGCGAACAGCCCAACCCTTGGGACCTACTCCAGCCCCAGGATGCGACGAGCCGACATCGAGGTGCCAAACCTTGCCGTCGATTTGAACTCTTGGGCAAGATAAGCCTGTTATCCCCGGGGTAGCTTTTATCCGTTGAGCCACACGCCTTCCACTCAGCCGTGTGGGATCACTAAGCCCGACTTTCGTCCCTGCTCGGCATGTCCGCCTCGCAGTCAAGCTCCCTTCTGCCTTTCCACTCTGTTCGGGTGGTTTCCATTCACCCTGAGGGAACCTTTGGGCGCCTCCGTTACTCTTTGGGAGGCGACCGCCCCAGTCAAACTACCCGTCTGGCCCTGTCCACAGTAACGTGTGAGAAACAAAACACATCGAGAGTGGTATTTCACCGTTGCCTCCTCCACCCCCACAAGGATGGATTCACCGGCTCCCACCTATCCTACGCACGCTGCCCCTCATTTCCAGGCCAAAGTGTAGTAAAGCTCCACGGGGTCTTTTTGTCCTGTCGTGGGTAACCCGTATCTTCACGGGTCTTTCAATTTCGCCGAGTCCTCTGTCGAGACAGTGCTCAACTCGTTACTCCTTTCGTGCGGGTCGGAACTTACCCGACAAGGAATTTCGCTACCTTAGGACCGTTATAGTTACGGCCGCCGTTCACCGGGGCTTCGATTCGCAGCTTGCACCGCTCCTCTTAACCTTCCGGCACTGGGCAGGAGTCAGCCCCTATACTTCCGCTTTCGCGTTCGCAGAGACCTATGTTTTTGGTAAACAGTCGGTTGAGCCTCTTTTTTGCAGCCTGCTCACCCCCCGGACTTCCCGGAAAGCTACTCAGGCACCCCTTCTTCCGAAGGTTCGGGGTCATTTTGCCGAGTTCCTTAACAGAGGGTCGCTCGATCACCTTGGGATGTTTCTCCCTGCCTACCTGTGTCGGTTTGCGGTACGGGCGGAAATGAATCTGGTTAGCGGCTTTTCTTGGCGGCTTGGGGCCTAGTGACTTCCGCGCCGTTGCCGGCGCTCGGTGCTCCTCTGACGGTTCTGTCATCGGGATTTTCCTCGACGACCCGCTTGAGGCAGCACGCCCAGCCTGTCCAATTGCTGGGTTCACCTTCCCTACCGCGTCCCCGCTTCACTCGTCATGATCCTTTCCGGTGCAGGACTCTCATACCTGCTTGCCATCGCCTACGACTCTTACGTCCTCGGCTTAGGACCCGACTCACCCTGAGACGATTGACGTTGCTCAGGAACCCTCAGGCATTCGGTGGGTCTGGTTCTCACAGACCTTACGCTACTCATTCCGGCATTCTCACTTCTGCTCGCTCCACCAGTCCTTACGGTCTGGCTTCTCTGCTCACAGAACGCTCCCCTACCATCCCTCTCTCTCTCAAGAGATGGGATCCATGGCTTCGGTACGATGCTTGAGCCTCGATACGTTGTCGGTGCCAAGACACTCGACCAGTGAGCTATTACGCACTCTTTCAATGATGGCTGCTTCTGAGCCAACATCCTGGCTGTTTTAGCGTCCTGACTCCCTTTTCCACTGAGCATCGCTTTTGAGACCTTAGCCGATGGTCTGGGCTGTTTCCCTTTCGACGACGAAGCTTCGCCCCCGCCGTCTCACTCACCCGCACTCTCTTGTGGCATTCGCAGTTTGATTGGGGTTGGTAACCAGCACTTGGCCCCGAGCCCATTCAGTGCTCTACCTCCACAAGATCTTTTCGGGTGGCTGTACCTCTATACATTTCGGGGAGAACCAGCTATCTCCACGTTCGATTAGCATTTCACCCCTATCCACAGGTCATCCCCCAGTTTTGCAACACTGGTGAGTTCGAGCCTCGACGGACTGTCACATCCGCTTCACTCTGCCCATGGATAGCTCACGTGGTTTCGGGTCGCATCGCCGCTACTTCGCGCCCACTTCAGACTCGGTTGCCCTCTGGCTCCCCAGCTCTAGCGCTGGTTAACCTGCAACGTGCGATGCACTCGCCGGATCATTCTACAAAAGGCACGCCATCAGTCCTTGGTCTCTCAAAGAGACAGTGACCTCTGACTGCTTGGGAGTACGTGGTTTCAGGGTCTCTTTCATCCCCCTTTCGGGGTGCTTTTCACCTTTCCCTCACGGTACTTGTTCACTATCGGTCGCTCAAGGTGTTGAGCCTTGGAGGGTGGTCCCCCCAGCTTCCCACAAGATTTCACGTGTCTCGTGGTACTCAGGATCCCAGCCCACCGCCCTTGATCGTCCTCGACGGGACTCTCACCCTCTCCGGTCACGCGTTCCAACGTGTTGGAGTGATCTCGCTTGGTGTTTGGCTGGTCCTACAACCCCAGTGCTCCGATTGCTCGTTTCACTGGTTTGGGCTCGTCCCGGTTCGCTCGCCACTACTACGGGAATCTCGGTTGATTTCTTCTCGTCGGGCTACTGAGATGTTTCAGTTCACCCGCTGCCCCCCGTCACTCCCTTGCTTCCAAGGGAGGCGGTCTCCAGACATCACTCTGGAGGGGTTGCCCCATTAGGAGACTCAGGGTTCTTCGCTTGCATGCAGCTCCCCCTGAACGTTTCGCCGGTCTCCGCGTCCTTCTTCGGCCTCGAGCGCCTAGGCATCCACCGCGTACTCATTCTTGCTTGGTTTGCCTGGTGATCTTATTCTACTTGCTGTAGGTTGTCCTCTGCTTCAACTCATGCTGACCTTCCTCGCTCAGCAAAAATGAAGAAAGATTTCTTTTTCTATTTTTAATGTGCTAGCTTTCGCTTTTCCATCTTTGACACCGCTCGGAGCGGCGCCCACATACTATGCCACAGATCTAGCAAATTGTCAACACTTTTTGAACCGAGTTTGAGCCATGCTCTCTAGCCTCTGGCCCTGTGGACCAGTTAAGGAAATATTGCCTTCCATATCGCAATAGTGTACAATATCTATTGATAGGTTTTTAGTCCGATTCTCCACAACTTCTCCTTCGGTAGAGATATACCTAACTAGGAGGACTCTGCTCGATCGAGCAGAGGTTGAAGGAGGAGATTCTCTTCCAGTGAAGTGGTGTCGTCCAATGAATTTGAACAAGTAGTAGGCAAAAAAAAGAAGAACAAAGAATATGGGTGATCAAAATATGCAATTGCGGCGTGAGCGTCAGCTACGTGGATGGTCACAAGTCTATATGGCTGAGCAGTTAGGAACTCCTGATTATTACATTAGCCGCTGGGAACGTGGTGAGGTCTTGCCAAGTCCTTTTTACCAGCAAAAATTGTGTGAGCTGTTTGGGAAAACAGCCGAGGAGCTAGGATTTCTCTTGCCAGTCAAACAAATACTTCTTCCTGGGATACCCAGGACCAATGAAGAGATCCTACTTCCCTCTGTTGATGCAAAAGCCAACAGTGCCATGATAGTGAATCCCTTTACCTATGGCAACCCAATTTCGGACCCGAAGCGCTTTTTTGGCCGTAGGCAGGAAGTTGATCAGGTATTTAGCCGCCTGCGCAATGCCGAGTTCGAATCAAGTTCGATAGTAGGTGAACGGCGTATAGGCAAGACATCGTTGCTCAAGTATCTGGCACATCCGATTGTCTACCAGCAGTATGGATTCGATCCACACAAACATCTCTTCGTTTATATAGACTTGCAGATGGTAGACAAGAGTGTGACTCCACCGCAACTGTGGCAATGGCTTCTACGACACATGGCAAGTTGTTGTAACGATACTCAAGTCAAGCAGATGCTTGAGGCAGTACGTCAGACCCAGTCGATCGATAACTTCGCACTCGAAGATTTATTTGACAACATTGACGCAAAAGATAAGTACGTTGTGCTTCTATTGGACGAATTCGAGAATGTGACTGAGAATCCGAACTTTAACGCTGCTTTCTTCTACAGTCTGAGGAGTTTAGCAATCCATCACCATCTGTCTCTTATCACCTCCAGCCGTCGCGAACTGATTGAACTCTGCCACTCCCAGGCAATTCGCTCTTCGCCGTTCTTCAATATCTTTGCCAATATCAACATAGGACTCTTCACGAAAAATGACGCCCTGGATCTTATCTCTCAATCGCTGGCTGAGACTGACATCAATTTCACGGACACAGAGATTGATACTATCTTGCATATCGCTGGCTACCATCCCTACTTTTTGCAAGTTGCGTGCTCTTTCTTATTCGATGCCTACCCTAAGAATCTGCATACATATGAACGAACCGCCTACCTGCGCAAAGCATTTCGCGAGGAAGCTGGGCGGCATCTGGCTGTCTACTGGCATAATTCTGATAACTATGAGAAGATCACGCTCACAGCATTGACTCTGCTGGAGAGACTGCACATGACCACTAGTCCTAGCTTCAGTATTTACCAACTGCAGGGTCTGTATGCACATTGCAGCCAGACATTGGCACGTCTTGAAAAGCGAGGCTTAGTGGCATCCAAGGGAGATGCATTCTCCTTATTCAATGAGTCGTTGGGTGAATGGATATGGAATGAGATTACCGATACGAGACATAACCAACAGAATTATAAAGAATGGCTCACTTCCAATAAGAGAGCGGCTGACCACCTCAAGAACCTCCCAGATACGACTAAGAAAGATGTAGATGAGATTCTATTTAAGATGAATGAGGAGTACCGCGAGTTGATTTTTCTTTGGCTTTCTGAGCCAAGAATTGTAACTCATGCTAGCAGGAGGTAGTATGTCTGATATTGTCAACCCGTTCATTGCAGGCAATCCGGTCACAGGCTCCGAGATGTTCTTTGGCCGCAAAGATGTCTTTCAGTTCATCCGTCAGACGCTCATTGGACAGCATCGTGACAATGTGATCGTCCTCTACGGCCAGCGGCGTACTGGCAAAACCTCTGTCCTATACCAGACGCGTTCCCATTTGGATGCACGCTATCTGTGCATCTTCATGGATATGCATGGCTTCGCGCTCGAAGGTCTGGGAGGATTTCTATGGGAAATGGCCAACCACATCCTGCGTGTCCTTCACCGTGATCATCAGGTGAGGCTACCACCTCTACAGCGCGGCGAGTTCATGGCCGACCCGCGCAGTTTTTTTGAAAACGAGTTTCTCAATCAAGTCCGTTCTGCCATCGGGGATCGGCACATCTTGCTCATGCTAGATGAGGTAATATATCTCCAAGAGCAAGTGTGGGCAGGCAAATTGGAGCCCGAAATCTTTGAGTACATACGCCATCTCATGCAGCATTGTGAGTGGCTGAACTTCTTGTTCTCGCTTGGCAGTGGCCTGGAAGAGATGGAGAAGGAATATGCCTTTCTATTCAATGTAGGGCTCTACAAAAAGATTTCCTTTCTTGACCGAGATGCCACAAGTGATCTTATCACACAGCCTGTCAAAGACTATTATCAGGTCGAACCTGCTGCAGTGGAACGGATTTATCACATTACTTCTGGCCATCCCTATTACACTCAATTGTTGTGCCATTGCCTCTTCAATCACTGGCAGCGACAACGCATATCACAGGTTGAGATTCGAGACGTGAACAAAGTCCTCGACGAAGCGACGGAACGCGGATCAGCAGTGCTCAAATACGGCTGGGAAGAGTTAACTCCGGGAGAGAAAACCGTCGTAGCTGCTATGGCCGCTGCCATGGGCGAGTACAATCATGCCGTCGACGTTAAGGATATTAACCGAGCGTGGAAACGTTGTAACGTCATCATACCGGAAGGCGAAATGGCCAAAGCTATCAGAAGTCTCATTGCACGCGATGTCATCACGGGTAAAGATAAGTATGCATTCACGGTAGATCTACAACGATTGTGGGTGCAGAAATACAGGCGTATTGAATGGGTAAAACAAGAGATCGCCGATTTGCCCCTCGAACCGCTCAAGTCCATGCGAATCCCTTGGCCTCCTAGTGTAATAAAATCCATGCCCATTTACCCTCTGACTACCCCTACTACCCATCCTCTTTCCCCAACTGCTTCACATCCCCACTTTTCCAGGAAATATCGACATCTTGTTCTAATCATCTCAGTGCTGTTGATACTGATCCTTGCCAGTGTCTTTCTCCTCCCTTTGCTTTTCTCATCACTATCAACTTCCAAAACAACGACAGCCTCCTCTCCAGCATTTGTTGGTCGAGTATCCTTTAGCAACAGTGGACAAGTAAACCCGACCAGCTCACAAGGCATTAACGATGTCGTGACCATTGATCTGCATGCGCTTGCAGCTCCTACTTCAAAGAAGGCCTATGATGCCTGGCTTCTTCCTGACCAGATAAATAGCGAGGTCACGCCATTATTGATAGGGATAGCACTGCCTGCCGGAAACGTTCAGATGACCTATATTGATCCAACTCATACGAATCTATTGGCAACATATAATACCTTCCTCATCACCGAAGATGATGCTTCCGAGACTCCTCTCATACCCTCTATAGATCCAGCCAGTTGGAGCTACAATGGCAGTATTCCTAATATTCCCACACCTAGCGATCCCAAGCAGTATAGCCTGTTGTCTCACTTACGCCACCTCGTAGCCAAGGATCCGACCGTTGAAGCAATCGGGCTTTCTGGAGGCCTCGACATCTGGCTCTACCGGAACAGCGAGAAGATTCTGCAGTACGCCACAGCAGCTCGTGATGAGACAAGCTCTGCCGAGGCCATCAAAGACAATGTCATTCGCATCCTGCAATATCTGGATGGTATCAACTACAGCTGGCGCGATACCCCCGCCAACTCTCCCTGGCTAATCGATGACAAAGCAGGACACATCGGTCTGCTGGATAGCGAGCTAAACCAGAATCCTCCTGGATACCTGACTCACGTTATGGTCCATCTCAACGGGCTGGCAACCTCTCCCGGCGTCACCGAGAGCCAGAAACAGCTGGTCATCAGGATTGACAACTCCATCAGGAGCATTGTTCCCCTGTACCAAGCGGTCAGAACCGATGCCGTTCAACTGGTGAAGATGACGAATGACAAACTCTTCCAATCAGGGGCACGTTCCTTACTGGAGGATATGGCAACTAAAGCAAGCTATGCGTATGCGGGTCAGCCTAATGCAACCAACAAAGATATCCAGCCGGGCATTAACGGGTTGCAAGCACAGTTTCAAAGCCTGACCACCATCGAAGTGAGCCCCGTTAAACATGCGAATTCCACTACCAATTAAAAATCGCCTGTGCCTTCCAGATGACTGCTCGATGGCTTCCTCCTAGGCAGTAAATGATATGTCAACGAACTAAAAAGAGGGGCATACTTACAGCAGAGAAAAGAAAGCAATCAGACGGAAAGAAGAACAGTAGCATGTCATATCAGTTCCAACGCTGGATCATTACCCTGGGGGCACATGTTCAGGCACTTTATGAAGACCTCTCCTCCAAAGATAGAGAGAGACTGTGCCGAGAAGCCGCATACTGCGAGGCAGAACTGCAGCAGCTCTATACCTATGCCGAGCAGCACCAGCTCGATCTGTTGGAGTATTATCATCCCTTCGCTGAAATCGAAAAGTGTTTGCTCCTGATTCACAAACACCTTCCACCAAAGCAAACAGATATCAAGTAGTAGATCAAAGCCCTTTCTGTGTTTATCTCGTCAAATCTACCCTCTATGCTTCTTTGCATTTTTTGCTGTTATCTTAAAGATAACTGTGCTTCCTGTGTGACTTCCACATGGCTTCCCATCCCATCTACTGGTATCTTAAAAAGTTAGCAGCTGGCTTCCTCCTGATCTTCTCGTGATATGTCATTTGGAGCGATCTTGACGTATGCTTTGAGTGTCACAGCGAATGCGAGACATCTCAGAAGATTTGAGGTTGTGAGATTATAATGAGATCCGCAAGCTCAAAATCTCATTTCAAACAGCATCAACAAAGAAAGATCGAAGAAGGTCTAGGACTCAAAAAAGGAGGTAACACTATGAACCAGCAGCCATTGTATAACGAATATCCACCGCGTCAGTATCCTCAGGGGATGTATGCGCCACCTAATGTCCCTCTTGGCTATGCCCAGCCTCCAGAACAAGGCAAAGGAATGGCTATCACAGGGTTAGTTATTGGTATCGTAAGTCTCGTTATAGCATTTGTTCCTCTATTTGGAATAATTCCACCTGTACTAGGGATCATCTTCTCTGCAGTGGGGATGCGCTCCGTTTCACACCGGGGACAGGCCCTGGCAGGACTGATCTGCTCATTGATTGCAGTATTCTTATCACTTCTCATGATCGCTGTCTACGCT
>WNEZ01002734.1_pt1 | contig 15134 bp, 18 predicted proteins | sample 5400521 | NCBI WGS metagenome assembly WNEZ01 (sample SAMN13153339, study PRJNA577476) | soil metagenome | isolation source: 120 cm saprolite under Douglas fir tree site 2 hole 1 replicate 1 | place: USA:California | collected 2015-04-18
TTCCCACGTCGCAGCTCGCGGGCGAAGTTGGGCTGCTGCAGAATACAGCCATCCGCGCCTGCAAGTCCCGTGATGGTAAATATCGAATGGACGCCGCCATCGGGGGTCTTACCGTCCGCGTTCAGCTTGAACCTCGCTTCGCGCACTGGGCCACCCTCGGTAATGAAGCGCGGCAGATGGTTCGACTTTTGCAGATTCTTTTGGAAGAAATCGAACTGTGGATTGAGGTTAGGAGGGCTTGTACCACCGACGGCCGGCTGAGCGTGACAGCCGGCGCAGCTATCGAGGTTCATTCTCGGCCCCAGGCCGTCAGGGACCTTGTCAATATTCTTGAACTCATCGAAACCGGCGTTGAACAAGCTGGTTTGAGGCCCCGTCAAGCCGTTCAAAGGCTTACCGGCCGAATCGGCTCCCACGCGAGGCCCGGGATCGCGCGCGCTTTGCGCCTGCAAACTGACCGGGACGATCAAAATCAAAACAGAGATGATCAGCATTGCGATCGTGTTTGACTTTATCACGGCCAGTCCCTCCCCCGTCCCGAGTTGATTGAAGCGAGAGCTGACAGGGCAGGACGGCGTTTGCGTGGCTAGCAACCCCAGACTTTTGAATTTTGCGTGGCAAATATGCGTCGACGACAAGACCGGTCAGGTGCCCGTTGCGTGAATTCATCAACACGCCTGCGCGGACGGCCTGTGAGAGCCCGCTTTGCCTCCAATAGTCGACGAACCATTGCTTTGCAGCGAAACGACGCGATGTGCCAGAGAAATGACCAAGCGCGGCGCGCCAACATAGATAGGCACTCCAGCCATTGGGAAATTTCGATAGACCGGGACTGAGGGTATCGCAAGGTCAGAGCGGCTTTTGCACCGGGGCGCTGGGAGCCCCGGCTATTAAAAAACGGGGCGCATCGGGCAGGGCTGAATTTTCCTATTTCGGCCCCCCAGGAGGCTCTGGCGGGCCCTAGGAGGGCATTTTCGGACTGCTTTAGAGCGAACTTAATCGGAAAGCGCAATTCAACCCGCGTTGTGCCTACTGTTGCGCCTGATCGTAGGTAGAGTCTGGAATGAGTGTACCGAGCGCACAGACCGCTTAGCTCCGCGGTCGAACAGCGGCTTGAACTGCTCGAAGTCCTCACAGACGGTGCGGTTGGCGACTTCTTCGGCGGTGCGCTTGTCAGCGGCCATGCGGACATGGCGAAGCTCGGTAACCCCAAACCCTTTACCTGGACCAGCGACCCAAACAAAATCATCGCCGCTGTCAGACGCGGGCACCAAGTGTTAGATTCGGTCCACTAGGACGCGCCCTTCGTTCAGAAATGCTTATTGTCGTCTGACATGTACGACAACCAAAACTTGTCATACACTCGTATACAGCTTGACGGAGACCGCCTCGCCCGCTTCTATCCTTCGCCTCAAATGAATCGAAAGGATATACGGACATGGACTATCCCGTTGCGTCAATGAGCAGATTCAGAGATACGTTCGATGCAACGCGGGGAGATAATGAGGCTGCCCGCAAACACTTCGACGAAGTGGTGAAGCGCGCCAATGCCGCGGCAGAACGGGGTCGTAAGCTTTCGCGCAAAGACACTGAAGACGTGCCCGTCGAAAAGAGAACAGACAAGCGCCCCAAGCCTGTGAGCGAACCTGAATAGGTTCGGCGGGACGGTCAGGCCTACGCAGCAAAGAGGCCGCTCGAAGAGGGGGCGACTTGCCATTCCGGTCGCTCCCCGCGTGGGGAACGAGTCGTAGCGAGTGTACCGCATGGCCGTTGGAAGACATTGACTTTGATTGCGGCGTCGCGCGTCGACGGCCTGACAGCCCCTATGTTATCGATGGCGCGATGGATGGGGACACATCATGGCCTATGTCGAGCAGGCGCTCGTACCGACGTTCAACGAAGGGAAGTCGGTGCTTTTCGTTGACGAAAACGGGATCGGCCCCGAGGTACGGAAGCTCGATGCCGTGTGGTGCTGAGTACGAACTACTGCATGGACCACCAAGTGTCGTGGTCGCGGCTAAGCGCAGCCGATCGCGCGCTGTCGCGCCGTCATCGCAAGTTGGTGTAGGATCAATCCAAGGAGACGATCATGGCGAAGAAGCAGGTGGGAGACGCCCGAATAGGAAGGCGAGATGAAAGCACGGCCTGCCCGGCGTGCTGATTGTGGTTGTGGGAGTCGCAGGATTGCAGTCGCGTGACAAGCATGCTTCGTCGGGCTGCACTTCTTTGCGACACTCGGGATGTTCGCGCACACGGCGCATCACAAGCCTCTCCGTCGGCATGCACGTCCCCCTTCTCATTCGGAAAATCATTCGTGAAATCTCACTACATTGACGTATATTGCAGCGCCTATCGTTCGGCGGTCTTCGTGTATGGATAAAGGAATATTCGATGCGTTATCTGGTACTGTTCGCATCGTTCATAGCTTTACTCATTACACATTCCTTTGCTGCTGCTGAACCAATGAGATTCGAACTCGAAGGCAATGGTGGTAATTGCGACGGTTGCGAATGGCTTGCTGCGAAGGGTGACATTATGCCCGATTCGGCGGATCAACTCTCGGCATATCTCAGGGAGAAAAAGCTCACCGAATGGAAAGGATCGGTCAGGTTCGACTCTCCTGGGGGCAATCTCATCGGTGGCATAAAGCTCGGTGAACTTATTCGCAAACAGGGAATGTCAACGGAAGTGGGCGGATCGATACCGCTAGACGTCGCGCGAAACAGGCCGCATGAGCGAACCAAAGGTGATTGCGTTTCAGCATGCGCCTTCGCCTACCTTGGAGGTGTCGAACGCTTCTTTAACGAGAAGGGAGGAAATAGGGTCGGCATTCATCAGTTCTACGACCTGTCCGCTCTCGCCGATCCCTCAGCCAAGCTGTTCAACGCGATAGACTTCTCCACGCAGCAATTGTTGAGTGCCCTTATTGTTGAGTACGTGATGCGGATGGGTGTCGATCCACACTTCGTGATCATTGCGGCGGACACACTGCCAACCGACATGCACTATCTTTCGCAGCAGGAGGCTGAAGAGCTGAAGGTTGCGTGGAGCCCTGAAACGTTTGATCCGTGGACGATCGAGCTTCGTAATGATGGCGTGGTCGCTTTCAGCAAAACGGGCGACCGCCAGAAAACGGTAACTCTCTTCTGCCGCAGCGATGGGGTCCCAAGAGCGCTGGTGACGATGCCAGTCATATACGATGCTCAGAACACGATCAATCTACTCAGCGGCAATCCAAACGTTGTTGCTTTAGGCGTCAAAGCGACCAGCGATCGCGTAAAAGTCACGATCAAAAATAACGCCGCATACTGGGAGATCAACCTGAAGGGAATTGATCCCAATAATGTCAGCGGTCGTATCGGAATGGAAAACGGAGATCGTGTCGAACTCTCCGTTTTCGAAACTCGTTTTTCGTTTATGTCATCAGCGAATCTCAAGCGGTCCGCTCGCATCGCATTTCGGAATTGTATCTAGCTGAACGATGGTGCAATGAGTGCCGAAAGAATCTTGCGGTAACCGACAATGGGATGGGAATAACTATGATCCAACAGTGGGGGCCATTCATATCAAGTGCTCTTGAACTTTTCGGGGCCATCCTGTTGTTGGTCGAGTGGGTAATTGCTTTCAAACCCCCGTCTGACGTCTATCCGGTTGGAATCGATGGAAGCCAAGAGGAAAATGAGCTTCACAAGACAATCGCACGCCGCAAAAATGTTTTTCAGCAGAAGCGTTCTTGGTTGGTCGGCTTTGGATATCTGTTCCTCGGAATCGGGTTGCTCCTCGCCTGCTATACGTCCTATCCTAAAGTGGGGGCAGGAGTCGTGTCCAGTTAGTCCTCTCACGCGTATACCACGGCACAGCGTTGGCCCGATCAGTTTTGAGATGTGATCCAATGGAGAAAGCCCCAAATACTTGCCGAACTTTCGCGAGATTGTTATGTGCTTGTGCAACTTCTCATTGCGAAATGTGGCATGACGATGCCGAACACAAAGAATGAGCTTTGGGACTATCTCTCGCAGTCAGAGGGAGCTTTCGTCACACAGATTTGCCATGAAATGGCCAACCAACAATGGGTGCAGCCGCTAATCCAAAGCATCGACAACAATGGTGGCTTCATTCGCGAGAACAAGGCGCTGCTTTTCGAACTACGTTTTGCCTACGCGCTCCATCGGATGGGCGCCAAACCGAACTATGAAATTGATGGTGAAGGTACCTCTAAGCTTGATTTCGGGTTCACATCGGCCAATCAGCGTTGGGCGGTCGAACTCATGCGCCTCGAAGAAACGAAAGCGGTGAGAAGCGCGACGCACGCATCATTGGATGAGAACGGTGTTTTATGGAGTAGCCGCTTGCTCGTGACCGGCGCCGAAGACCCGAAACAAACCCCCGAACGTGAGACTCTCAAGGCCGTGCAACGGATTTGCCGCAAATGCGAGCGCAACGGCAGCCCCCACAAGTTTCCCGTTCCGAATGGGACTTATCATGCGATATTGGTCGATTTTCGGACCTTTCAGAATGGCGGAGATGTTTGCGATCGGATGCACATTGCTATGGGCGGTGAATCTGTAAAGGAACAATTCCGATACTATTGGGATGACAAGTTGATCTCCGGTGCATTCAATCCGAAGACCGAAATGAAAGGCGCCGTCTTTTTGAGGCAGCGGGTTCATTTCATCGGCTTTGTCGATGAGCAAAAATACACGCCAGATGAATTCGCGGGGGCGATTCAGTTTGTCGCGGACCCAAATCTCTTCGCGAATGTGAGCGACATCCGCGAGGCCATCAATACGTGGCCACTGCAACCGGCAAGGGTCTTGAACGATCGATGACACGAGCGCCTACTTGATTTTTGCGACGACCTCGCAGAAGTCTCTTTTCGTGCCGTGTCCAACATCTGCTTTTGCTAGGCGTCCTTCGATATAATTTCGCGAATTGCCCGTCGGGCGCTGAAGGAATTCTGGGCGCGTCAATCTATTCGAGTGGAACGGCGTATAGCGGCCGAACAGCCGATGCAGCGCGCGGGCCGGAGACTTGCTGCTGCTTGTTTCGAGTGGGCCGGACCCGCGCCATCCCGTCAAGGCTCGCGCTTCGCGCGACCGGCTCCGCCGGCTCGGGCGCGGACCGGGCGTGGAGCCGTGCAACGTCGCCGCCTCGAGCCATCCTCCCGGCACGCCACTGTATGTCCGCCTGACCTGCTGCACTCGCGCCTTTGAGACGAGATCCCACATCGGCAAGATCAGAAGAAGGATCATTCAATATTTCTCATTTCACCGATGCGGGCTCCGACTTCAGAAACGACAGGCGCCTTCGCCAGACCGCGTCGGCGAATTCGCCGATCCATATCAGGTGGCTATCCGAATGAATCTCAAAGAGTTCGCATGCCCTGGATTTTGCCGCAATCCGCTTTGCGTTTTCTGGCGGCACCGCCCTGTCAAACAGGGAGTGCATGACAAGTATCGGAGCGTCGATGCCCGACAGATCGTCGACCCGATGATCGAGATCATTGAGAAATCCAGTCCCCGATCGGGACGCCTCGATCATCCTGCGCACGAACTCCATGTCGTCTTGGCTCATCCGCTTGATAACCTCGTTCACCACCAGCGTGGTCAATTCGCGCATCACTGCGCGAATGACGGTCACAGGCATCAATCTCAAGGCCAATCTCGTCAGCCCCCATGTGACCTTTTCCATTCGTCCAAACAAAAGGCGCGCGCCCCTCTTGGTCCTTTCGTCCCAGACCATGGCAACAACAGCCGATTCCAAAACCAATTTGCGAATCCTGCCAGGGTGCCGCTTGGCAAATTCGAGGGCGGTAGGACCTGCGGCCGAAATACCGATCATATCGGCAGCCGGTATCTCAAGCGCGTCCAGCAGGGCCGCGAGAGCGTCAGCGGCCTCTTGTGCGGTCTTACCAACGCTTGACGGCGTATCGTCGTAGCCGGGCCGGGATGGGGTCAGAACCGTAAAGCCGTGCTCGGCGAGCCGCTCGTGCGAAAGTCGGGTGTTGCGGCTGCAATGCCCGCCGTTCAAGACCATGATGGTCGGCCCTTGGCCCTCAAGACGGTATTCGATCGGCCCCTTTGCGGTCTTGGCAATCCGTTGGGGCGTTGCTTCCTGCATTCGGGACGCTTCGAACCTTGCCGCCGCCGGCGATCATGTTACTTACAATCCCGACAGCCGATCAATACACCGGGGAGCAGTTGCTGGTCGCTATTGCTTAACCGTGGCGGCATGATGACGTGCTTAATTCCACGCTGTGCTCTCCGCGACCTGGGTCATGCTTGCGCTGACGCTTCGACTCTCGCTTGGTCACTGGAGCAGAGGCCCTTTTTCATTTTTGAGGGTCCCTGCGATCGCAGGGATGACCTGCGGATAGTTGTTTTCCAAAAAAACCGGCGAGAGGATGTCGCGTTCCTGCACGAGGTCGTGCCCGCGCGTGCGAGACTATGCCTTGTCAGCCGCCGATCGTTCGTCCGCGACCAGCTGGGCCACCGCGTCCAGTCCCATCAGGTAGGAGCGGATCCCGAATCCGGCGACGATGCCGCGCGCGGCCTCGGCGGTCACCGAATGCAGGCCGCGCTTGTCGATGTTGCTCATATGCACTTCGACAAGCGGTGGTTTGAACGAACGCAGACAATCGCGCAACGCAAAGCCGGCGTGGAGAAAACCGGCGGCATTGATCACAAGTCCATCGATGCCGTCATCGATGGCCCGATAGATGCGTTCGATCGCTTCGCCTTCGATATGGGTATAGAAATCTCCAGCGTGTAGCCGCGGCTGCCCGCATGCTTGTGCAGGATATCGTCGAGCTCGGCCGCGGTCGTGGTGCCGTAGATTTCCGGCTGACGTTTGCCGTGATAAGCCATATTGGCGCCCTGGACGACCAAAATCGTCACAACGCTCTCCATTGCCGCGGCACCGCGACCGCATCCGTTATTCCGTTATCCCGGTACGACGATCAGTCGTCGAAATCGATGCGTTTTTCGACAACGATATTGCCGTTGTCGTTCTTGACGATGTTGTAGCCGTGCAAACCGTCGCCATTCTTGTCGAAACGATAGGTGCCCTCGACGCCACGATAGCCTTTCACGGCGAGCAGCGCGTCGCGGATTTTCCGCGGGTCGGTGCTGCCTGCTGTCGTGATCGCCTGGGCGAGGACATGAACCGCGTCATAGGGCCAGGAAGCGAAAAAGTCGGGCGTGGTCTTGTAGCTGGCGAGATATTTTTCGGAAAATGCCAAACCATATTATGGGATGAAGGGAAGTGCTCTCTTATTCCCCTTGTGCGCCGCTCCTTCCGGCGCTTCGCCATGTGAATCCCGGGTTTGCGCCGGCGTAGGATTGAGGGATGGTTCGTCACCCCGGCGTAACGGCCTCGCCGTTATCGCCGCGTAACGGCCTCGCCGTTATCGCCGCGTAACGGCCTCGCCATTATCGCGAGGCGGAAGGCTCGGACGGCAACCAGAACATTTTGGGATGGCCGGCGCTGTTACGGCTCCGAACGGTTGAACAGCAGCGCGCCGAGCGAGCGGGCCGTCTCCTCGGTGCAGCTCGCGCCGTTCCGGCCGGCAAGCCGACTCCAGCGCGCTGCGATTTCGCCGAGCGCGATGTTCTCCTTGACGCGGGGATGGTTGACGCAGACCGCGCCGTCTTGCGTCCAGCCGGCCTCGAAGGCCATGCGGTGATCGGCGTCGGGCGCCTGGATGCCGTGGTCGTCATAGAGGTCGATGAGCATCCCGTTTCGGGTGGTGCCTGTGCCGTCGCCGCCGTAGTCGGCCCGGACCATGCGGATGCACGCATTGTAGAGATCGAGATACGCCGGCACTGGCTCGCCGTCGTGGTGCGAGACCGGCTTTTGCAAATCGCGGGCTTGCCAGGGGTGATAGCCAAAGCGGATGCACTTGCCCATCGCACCGGCGGTGCAGGCGAGCTCGAAGCTGCCGGGTCCGCCGGCACCGAACCGTCCATCGGCGGATGAAAAGCGGCCGGCAACCGGAATCGCTTGTCGTCTGCCGTCGGGGCCGTCATCGCATAGCGGTCCCCACGAACCGTCCGGCCCCTCGACCGTGTAACTGTGCAGCCAGATCACATCGGCCGGGGCGACATCGCGGCGCTTGTCGTCGGGGTCGCGCTCGATGCCGTCGAGCCGCACCCGCCGCAGCCGGTCGCCTTGATCGACCAGCAGACTAGCCCCGATCAGATCGCGGGAGGCGAGCACGCGGCCATCGGTCAACGTGATCTTCAGGACGGTGCCTTCCACGGTGATCGACGCAACCGGAGACGCGGCCCTGTCAGCGTCGTCGCCGGCGCGCGCCGGAGTGGCAACCCGAGCCGCCGCGACGACAGCCAGGACCACCAGTCCGGCGCTACCCAGCCCGAGCACCGTCCGCAGCACGCGTTTCATCCGATGATGACGGCCGGCGGCGGCCGTGATCAGGGCAGCGCCGGCCAGACCGGGATCCCGGCCCTCGATCAGCGCGGCAACTCGACCGCGATCACCCGGCCAATCTCGCCGGCCGAATTGGCTGCGTGCTCGCTGCCGGCAAAACCGTTGGGAGAAAGGCCGTTGGGCATAACGCCATTTGGATTAAGGCCGTTGGGAGAAACACGGTTAGGAGAAATGCCGTTGGGGGAAATGTGGTTGGGGGAAAGGCGGTTGACGGCCTCGACGGATCGGGCCGGCGCCGCAGCCAGCATGGCAAGAGCGGTACCGGTCAACAGGATGGTCTTCAACAGGCGCGTCATTGGGAAGCCTCCGTTTGTGGGAAACCTGAATAGCGATTGAATTGTGGGGATGTCGTTCGAGCCACGAACGTTGCTGGCCGTATGACGGCGGCGGGCGGGACCATACAGGGGCGCTCGACCTGCCGCGCCCACTGTTCGGTGGATAGGCGTGAGATTATGTGTCAGCGATGTCTCCGAACACCTAGGTGATCTTTCCGGCCGGCACACGCTACGAGGGGAGGTTCGCCACTTGGCCCGTTGCTCAAGAAAATGGCCCCTCGACGGTTTCGGCGCTGGCGATCGACGGCGCTGCGATAGCAATCGCGCCAGCGCGACCCAGCTCGTGCTGAAGTGACTGCTCGATCAGGATGGTCTCGCGCAGCGAGAGCCAAAGGCCTGTCTCGACGCCCTGCACGTGGGGCTCGACGATAAGGACCGACCGGCCATAGCCGCGTTGCCGAAAAACCTGCGCTTGGTGAATCCCGGTTTTGCGCCCGCGTGGGATGAGGGCGGGCTCGTCATCCAGAGGCGCGGCTTGGCGGCTCCGGAAGCCATTAAGGCTTTGCGGTTGGCCACCCGACAATCCAGGTCACAACTGGAAAAGGCGTGAAGAACTGCAAAAGAAAAACGCCAATCAGCAGCATCGTTCCGTAGAGGAACACGCCTCGCAGCATACGATGTGCCAGCGGAGGGTACGGTGGCTTATTGTCGGCGGGCCACGCAAAGCACTCCTCCCATTCTCGCTGAGAGACATTTGCTGGTCTAATTCTCTCCAGCGGCACCCACGCGCGATAAGCCTTAATGCCACGTTCTCGCGCAATGGCACTTCTCAGGTACAGCACGTTATTTCGTCCCGCCAAATCAACCGCGAAGTTGACGAGGAGCCGCGCCAGCAACAGAAGCAATGAGCCGGCGAGGTACACATACGCAATCATGAAGCCTGATATGAGCCATGATTTGGTGAAGGATTTCACGGTAAAAACTGTCGCGAACAATTGCACCGCAGCGTCGACGAGTTTGTCCAGGACACCGAAGATTTGACCGAAGATCGATCTATCGTCGGCGGCTTGCAGCCACAGAATAACGCCAATCACGATAGCGAACTGCAATAAGGGAAATCTCACCATGCTTCGTATTGGAGCCAAAATTAGTTTGATCATCCGGTGGGCTCTCCCAGAGTGGCATTCCTCACGGGGAATGGCCAAAGCTTCTGACGATGACTCTCAATCGCAGGACTGACTAACTCTACTACCTTTCACTGACGGCAGTCTGCGCAAAAGAAAAATGGCCCCTCGCGGGGCCATTCCTGTGTCGAGCCTCAATCGTCGTCTCAATATTCGTGGTGACGATGCTTGACGATCACTACTCTGTCGGCGTGGCGCTGACGCCAGCCTTCGTGCCAGCCGTGATCGCGATGTTCGCGGAACTCGGCGCGCGCGTCGTAGCCGCGATGATGGTCGCGGTCGCCGCCGTGCCTGATCACAACGGTTTCAGCGCTGGCGATCGACGGCGCTGCGATAGCAATCGCGCCAAGAGCTGCGATGACGTATCCAAACTTCTTCATACTGTCCTCCTCGGTTGTGCGAGGATTAAACCTCACACAAGCGGCAACGTTCCGCGTGCATTCGAAGAGAATTCTGAACAGATGTTCAGCAACGATGATGCACGCAATGCGCATTCGCGGTTCCGGATCGCGCACTATTCGATGATGGCCTGATACACCAGTGCGTTGATCTTCTGGCGGTAGTGCCAGCGGATCGGGCCGGGCGTCGCCGAGAGATACACCACCACGAGTTCTTCCCTGGGATCGACCCACCAGTCGGTGCCGCTGGCGCCGGGCCAGGAGAATTGCCCGACCGATCCCATCATGCGGACCACACCCGGCGTGGCGCGCACCGCGAGCCCGAGCCCAAAACCGTAATCGGCGCGGGTCGGGTCGGCCTTGCCGACGAGATTCTTGATGTTGGGACCGAGCTGATCGGACAGCATGTAGTCGACGGTCTTGCGGCCGAGCAGGCGGGCCTCGCCGGAGCGTCCGCCGTTCATCAGCATCATCGCAAAGCGCAGGTAATCCGAAGCGGTGGAAGCAGCGCAGCCGCCGCCGCACTCGAATTTGAGCGGCTGCGTCAGCTCCGGAGTGCGCTCCTGGGCTTTGCCGGTGTCGGGATCGACCGGCAGCGGTCTGGCGTAGCGCGCCGCCTTGTCCGGCGGAATCGAGAAGCCGGTGTCGGTCATCCCGAGCGGCGTGAACAGATTGGCCTGCAGATACTGCCCGAGTGATTGCTTGCTGACCTGTTCGATGGTGAGGCCGAGCATGTCGAGACCGAAGCCGTAGTCCCACACCGTCGCGGGCTGATACAACAGCGGCAATGACGCCAGTTTGTCCATGAAGGCCGCGCCGTCATAATTGCGCGACGCATCGCCGCTGCCGGCCGGATACATCTTGTGCACCAGCGTATTGCCGCGCCCGCCATAAATGATGCCCGAGGTGTGACGCATCAGGTCCTGGATCGTGATCGGGCGATTGGCCGGCACGGTGTCGGCGGTTGGTTCGCCATCTGCGTCGCGCGCGGCCACGCGCATTTGTGCGAATTTCGGAAAATATTTGCTCAAGGGATCGTCGATCAGGATCTTGCCCTGCTCATACAGCATCAGGGCGCCTACCGTCGTCATCGGCTTGGTCATCGACGCGATGTTAAAGATGGTGTCGGTGGTCATGGCGACGCCGGCGGCCTTGTCGCGCCAGCCATAGGCATCGAGCGCCACCAGTTTGCCGTGCCGCGCGATGGCGATAACCGCGCCGGGAATGCGTCCGGCCTCGATGTCGGCTTTCAGCGTTGCGCTGATCCGCGCCAGCCGCTCACTGGAAAGCCCGACGTCTTCGGGCTTGGCGCGCGGCAAGGGGTCATCGGCGAAGGCGGTGCCGGAAGCGAGCAGGCAAAGCGCGGTCGCGAGAATCTTGATGGCAGCCATGGACGTCTGCCGTTCGGGCTCTTCGGCCCTTGATGTCTACGAGGGAAGACTAGGACAACGCTCCCGGAGAGGCCAGCAGGGCATCCATTCGTTTTCGTGAGGGCAGCCCTTCATGGCTCACCCCGGCGTTTCCTACATGCATTTATGCAGTGCCATAGTTGGGTTGCCGTTGGCGGTGAATTTGCCGTTCCTGATGGTGTATTGGCCTTGCTGGCTGCGATTATACACCGCGCGCAAGGCGCCGTCGGGCTCCATCACAAATCCATACTCGCGGGTCTGTTTGAGCTTGGGGAAGAAGACGCGCAAATTCAGCATGCCATTTCCGGAAACCTCGGCGGTGATCACTTCGCTTTCATCGGAGGTATCGCCGAAGTCGCGCCGGTGGATGACCCGGTCACCGGGAGCAATCTCGTAGGCAAGCACCGCGCCTTTGCCCCTGTCGGGAGCAACCGAACAGTCCAGCGACCAGGATCCAATCAATCCCCATGCGCCTGCCGTCTCGGCTACCGTGTCCGCGGACGCGTCGGCTGCGAACATCAGGGAGAAAAGGATAGCCAGCGCCGGTCGACTAAAAGACCCGCTCAAGTTTGGCGCCCCCGCTTTTCGTGGGTGATCCGCTATCGCAGCCTAGCATTTCGATTTCGGCGCGCAAATGCGCCGGCTCTGGTCCCCGCCGGCTTGCGGAAAATCAGCGTCCGGCGCATCATCCAGCCATAAAAATACATTCAGGGGGGAACGCCAGCATGTCCGCATTGTCACGCCGCAATTTTCTCAGCCTTACCGGATCGGCTGCGGCCGCCACACTGTCGGGACGCTTCACGACACAGGTTGAGGCCGCGATGGGCCCCGCCGACAAGTTCGACCTTGTGATCAAGGGCGGCGACGTGCTCGATCCCAGCCAGTCGCTGCGGGGAAAACGCGACATCGGCATTCGCTGGGGCGTGGTGGAAGCGATCGAGGCGGAAATCCCGGCCGCGCGCGCATCAAAAACCATCGACGCGTCGGGCAAGCTGGTGACGCCCGGGCTGATCGACCTGCATTGCCACGTCTACCCTTACGGCTCGGCGATTGGTATTCCCGCCGACGAGCTGGTGCAATTTCAGGGCACCACCACGGTGGTGTCGGCGGGCGATGCCGGTGTCAACAATCTCGCAGCCTTGCGCCGCTACATCGTGGCGCAGTCGCGGGCGCGGATGCATGCGTTCGTCCACATCGCCAACAACGGATTGTCGGCATTCCCGGTCGCCGAGCTCTACAACATCGACAACGCGCAAGTCGAAGCCTGCGCCATGGCGCTGGCGGAAAATCAGGATTTCCTGATCGGCGCGAAAGTGCGGATGTCGGAGAACGTGATCTTCAAGCACGGCCTGGAACCGCTGAAGCGCGCGATCCAGGCCTGCGAGATGTGTGGCTGGCCGGCCAAGATGATGGTGCATATCGGCGGCGTCGAGACCGCCGGGTTGATGTCGAATATTCTGGACCTGCTGCGGCCCGGCGACGTGCTGACCCACGCCTATTCCGGCGCGCCGAACCTGTCCGGCGCCTTCACCAACATCGTGCAGGACGGCAAGCTGTTGCCGGCCGCGCTCGCCGCCAAGCAGCGCGGTGTGATCTTCGATGTCGGCCATGGCGGCGGCAGTTTTGACTTTACCGTGGCGGAAGTGGCGATCCCCGCCGGCTGCGCGCCGGACACGATCTCGTCCGACATTCATGTGTTCTCCGGCAATTCGCCCGGCGTGCCGTTCTTGCCGAACGTGATGAGCAAGTTCATGGCGATCGGCTTTTCGCTGGAACAGGTGGTGACGATGACCACAACGGCGCCCGCGAAGATCATCAACCGCGCGCCGAAGATCGGCACATTGCAGATCGGCGCGCCCGGCGATGTCGCGATCATGGACCTCGTGGAGGGGCCGGTGTCGTTTGTCGATACCCGCAACAACAAGCGCGACGGCAAGGCCTATTTGAAGCCGGTGCAGACCGTGATCAACGGCGTGCCGTTCGGCCGGCCGTATCAATCGCCGTTCGCAGTGAGATAGGCGGCGTTTCCATCAAGTCACCAACCCATGTTCAATCGACATATCGTCAGGGAGGCGCCATGCGAACGCGCGTAAGTCTGAAGCTGTTGTTCTGCGTGACGGCTTTGTTGGGAGCAGGATTTTTCGTGTCATCTGCGAGCGCGGCCACATTCGTGTATGTCGGAAATGCCGAAAGTCAGGATGTCACCGTTCTGGAACTCAAATCGAGCGGCGATCTGACGCCGGTCGAAACCGCTGGTGTGCCCGGGCCCGCCAAGCCCGGCGGTTCGCTGCCGCTCGCGGTTAGCCCTGACAAAAAGCGTCTTTATGTCGGCTTGCGCAACGAGCCGTACTCCGCGGTGACCTTCGCGATCGACGCCAGGACCGGCAAGCTTAAGCTGGTGGGCTCCGGTCCGTTGGCCGATTCAATGGCCTATATCGTCACCGACCGGAGCGCGAAGTTTCTGCTTGGCGCGTCGTATGGCGGCAACAAGGTCACGGTCAATCCGATCGGACCGGACGGCGTCGTGCAGCCGGCGCGAGAGATCATCGCGACGCAGCCGAATGCGCATTGCATCATGCCCGATCCATCGAACCGCTACGTGCTGCACACCAGCCTCGGCGGCGACCTTGTCTATCAGGAAAAATTCGACGTCAAAACCGGCAAGCTGACGCCCAACGATCCGCCGAGCGTCAGCATCAAGGCCAAAGCGGGTGCGCGTCATCTGGTGTTTTCCCCGAACAGGAAGTTCGTCTATCTGGTCAATGAACTCGACGCATCGATCTACGTTTTCCCGTGGGATGCGAGGACCGGTACCCTGAAGAAGGAAGTTCAGGTCGCCACCGCCTTGCCGAAGGGGTTCGATGGCAAGCCGTGGGCGGCCGACATCCACCTCACGCCGGATGGCAAATTTCTCTACGCCTCCGAACGCACGACCAGCACGCTTGCGGCATTCAGCGTCGATCTCAAGACCGGATTGCTGACGTCGATCGATTCCTATCCGACCGAAAAGCAGCCGCGCGGCTTCAACATTGATCCGACCGGCCGCTATTTGCTATCTGTCGGCCAATTGTCCAACAGCATGACGAGTTATGCGATCGACAAGGCGACCGGCAAGCTAACCAGGCTCAAGGAATATCCCGTGGGCAAGAATCCGAACTGGGTCGAGATCGTCAGCTTCTCGCGCTAAAGCGTTTTCCAGCGAAGTGGATACCGGTTCGCGTCAAGAAAACGCGTCAAAACAAGAAATAGAGCCCCGTTCCGATTCAATCGGAACGGAAAAGGCTCTAGTACTACTGCGTCACAAGTTCATCCGCACGCGTCGCGCGGTTGAAGCGCGACAGCATGGGCATCGTGGCAAGCGCCTGACGAGAGCGTCGATGATGCGTCGGCGCACGGTGGCGATCGAGTTTGGGACGTGAC
>WNEZ01004916.1_pt1 | contig 15124 bp, 9 predicted proteins | sample 5400521 | NCBI WGS metagenome assembly WNEZ01 (sample SAMN13153339, study PRJNA577476) | soil metagenome | isolation source: 120 cm saprolite under Douglas fir tree site 2 hole 1 replicate 1 | place: USA:California | collected 2015-04-18
GAAGAACAGAATTTCATTGTCATGGAGTTTCTCGAAGGTCAGACCCTAAAACATCGCATCTCCGGCAAGCCCTTGGACATCGAGCGCGTTCCCGAGTATGGCCATCAAATGGCCGACGCCCTCGACGCCGCACACTCCAAGGCCATCATTCACCGCGACATCAAGCCTGCCAACATCTTCTTAACCGATCGCGGGCAGATCAAGCTCCTCGATTTCGGTCTCGCGAAGCTCCTGCCTGAACGCAAAGGCGTGGCCTCTCTGACCCACGCCGGTGCCGTCTTCAGCACGACCACGCAGGATGCGCACCTTACCAGCACCGGCGTGGCCCTGGGCACCGTCGCTTACATGTCCCCCGAACAGGTGCGCGGCCAGGAGCTCGACGAACGCACCGACCTCTTCTCCCTCGGCCTCGTTCTCTACGAGATGGCCACGGGCAAGCAAGCCTTCACCGGCAATACCTCCGGGGTCGTCTTTGAGGCTATTCTCAATCGCAACCCTATTCCCGCTGCCCGCTTGAACCCGGCAATCTCTCCTCAACTCGAGCAAATCATCGATAAGGCGCTGGAAAAAGATCGCTCGTTGCGCTATCGCACTGCCGCGGACCTAGCTGCGGATCTCCAGCGCCTCAAGCGCGACACCGACTCCGCCCGCGCCCTTCACGTCACCTCCGGACCGTCTTCGCAACCCACGCCAAGGCGCGCCTGGCTTCAGTTCGCCTGGGTCGGGGCGCTCGTCGTCGCATTACTGCTATTTGCGCTGAACGTGGGTGGCTTCCGTGATCGCGTCTTCGGCGGTTCCGGTCAAGGGCGCATCGATTCCATTGCCGTCTTGCCCTTCGCCAATGTCAGCAACGACCCGAAGACGGAATATCTCAGCGACGGCATCACCGAAAGCTTGATCAACAGTTTGTCGCAGCTTCCGAATCTCTCCGTGACGTCGCGCAACACCGTTTTCCGCTACAAAAGTCAGCCGACCGATCCGCAACGGCTCGGGCACGACTTGGGCGTGCGAGCCATCCTTACCGGAAGACTCATCCAGACCGGCGACGAGCTCATGATCAGCGTCAGTCTCGAAGATGTGCGCCAGAGCCGTCAGATTTGGGGCGAGCAATACAACCGCAAGCTCTCCAACCTCGTGTCCGTGCAGCAAGAGATTGCTTCCGATATTTACAGCCGCCTGCGCCCGAAGCTTGCCGGGGAAGAACGAAGGCTGCTTGCTAGGCGGCCCACCGAAAATGTCGAGGCCTATCAGCTCTACTTGCAGGGCCTTTTCTACTGGAATAAATGGACCGAAGCCGATTTCAAAAAGGCCGCGGACTATTTCACGCAAGCCGTCCAGAAAGATCCGCGCTATGCCTTGTCCTACGCAGGCTTGGCTGACACCTACAGCCAGCTCGGCGATGCCGGTTATCTTCCTCCGTCGGAAGCATGGCCAAAGGCAAAAGCCGCGGCCATGCAGGCCTTGGAAATCGACGACACGCTTGCCGAGGCACACACTTCACTCGCTTTGGTGAAAGAACATTTCGAATGGGATTGGACCGGCGCGGACACCGAATTCCGCCGCGCCATCGAGCTCAATCCGAACTCCGCCACTGCTCATCATTGGTATGGCGATTACCTCGCCAATATGGGCCGGCCCGAGGACGGTCTTCGCGAAACCAGAAAAGCCCAGGAGCTCGATCCTCTTTCCCTCATCATCAACACGACGTTGGGCTGGCAGCTCTACCTCGCCCGACGCAATGACCAAGCCGTCGAGCAACTGCGCAAAGTCCTCGATATCGACGCAAAATTTACTCCCGCCCGCCGCATGCTCGAGGAGGTCTATGCACAGAGCGGCAAGCAAAAAGAAGCCGTCGCGGAGCGAGCGAGAATCCTGTCCCTCTCCGGAAGTCCCGAATTCGCCGCCTCTATTGAAGAAGATTTCTCGAAGTCCGGGTACAAAGGCGTCTTACAAAGCTGGCTGGATGGTTTGACGGAGATCTCCAAGCACGGCTACGTCTCCGCCTACAGTATCGCGGAAGGCTACATGCGCCTCGGCCAGAAAGATAAAGTCTTCGAGTGGCTCGACAAAGCTTACGAGGACCACGACAGCGGCTTGGTTTCCATCGCTGTCGAGCCCATGTTCGATCCCGTTCGATCGGATCCGCGCTTCAAGGACATCGTCCGGCGCATGAAGCTCTCTAACTAGCTCAGCGCAACCAACCCGCCATCGGCAGCGGCCCTACCTCAACGGATACTCCTTATCTCCCGGCAAGTGCCCGTCCACGCGCAACACTTTCAATCCCGGCCGCACGTTGCGCGCGTCGATGAAACCAATGGCCCCCGGTATGCCCGAAATCAGCTCATATTGCATATCGTTCGAATAAACGATTTTGGGAGGCGACGCCGCCTCCGCCCGGAAAATCTTCGCTACCCAGTACTGTTTGAACTGCGCTTCGCTCATTTGATAAATGACCCTCAATACCACGTCGCGCTCACGAGCGACGGGCGCGCGAATGAGCAACACCACCGGCAGTTTCGAACTCCAGTATTGCCGCTCCCCCAAGAGAACCTGGCGCACCTCCGACAGCGTGAGACCGCTGACCGGGGTATCCGGATGTACAACCACGGCGATGTCTGTTCCGCGCGTGGACTGCGCCGATGTCCCGGGTTGAAGTACAGTCAAGAAAAAGACCAGTGTTATGAGGCCTGCCGCTGTGCGTTTTGTAAGGTCATTCATGCGCGGCGTCCTCAAAAAGTGAAGTCGGTCTGGAAGAATGCGCCATTTACGCGGGGCAGCGCGATCTCGCGCTTCGTATTCCGGTATTCCGCCTTGAACGCCGCGAAGCTCGAAATATCATACCGTACACCGACGATCGAGCCTATCAGGTCCTGATTGGTGAACACCCGCTCGCTTAGCGGCGTGTGCGTATATTCGAAACGATAATACGGCTTTACTGTTCGCTCGAACCACGGCAGGCGGTATCCCGTTTGCACGTAGAACGCCTGGCTGTTCGTAGTCACGTCGGTCAACACCGCGCGATGGTTCACATTCACGAATTCCGTCAAGAATTCCGGCGACTCCTTCGTCCATACGATGTGCGCTCCGCTAATCCACTCCCGGAAATCCTGCCCCGCCAGGGTGATTTTGTCTCGGTACACCGAAGCGCCCACCTGCAGACCGAATAGTGCTCGCGGCCGTGAATAAATGTTGGCCACCCACGCCCGATTGTTGTTGTTGTCTCCCGCCCGCGTCCATTTCCGACGCCCACGCTGTAGCTCAGGCCCGCGCCACCCGAGGGAATGTTACCTTCTGCCAGGAATCCCACGAAATGCACCGGAATGAATGTTCCGCCGAATCGAACCATGTCCGGGCGGCTGATGGTAGTCTGCAGCCACGCGCCGTGGTGAAATGCGGTATTCCAATACCCAATCGGCGTGTGATATCGCCCGAACGACAGCTTGAAGTAGTCGTTGTAGTCGTAACGAATGATCGACCTCTCGACCTCCACGGTGTAGCCGGTCGTCTGCGCATTGAACGTTATCTCGCCGAAGTGTAGCCGGTCGTCTGCGCATTGAACGTTATCTCGCCGAAGTAACTCACCTTGTGCGACAACGCCGACGCCAGGTGCAAATCGAGCTGGCCAAGATTGAAGCCGCTCGTTGCCCCCTTCTGGTCCGTAGCTGAAAAATCCACGTCGCCAAATCCCCGAATCTGTAGCGACGGAAAATGCGTTTCCATCTGCTGAACGGTAGTCGCCTGCTGCTCCTGAGCATCGTGTTGGTGCTGCCCGGGCCCGGGTCCCGCCGCCGCGGGCGCTGGTGCCGCCTGCTGCCCCGGTAATGGCTGCGCTGACAGTTCATTCGCTGCCGAAATTGTTACCGCTTGCGGCAGCGCTTGTCGCGCCTCCAGCTCCGTGACCCGCCTCTCGAGTTGTTGTATGCGCTCGAGCAGCATCCTTACCTGCTCGGCCTGATCCGCCGGCGGCGAGCTCTGCGCGCGGACCGCGCCCCCCGCGAGAAGCACTACTCCCAAAACGATCCATGCTCGCCGCATACGTTCCTCCGCGTCTCTGAATTTCCGCTGCCCGGGTGTATACGAATTCCCGCTGCTCTCTGCCTTGAAAAAGCGCGCTTCCATCTTTACTCCGGCAACCAAATCTCTTTTTTGTCGAGATACCGTGGATGGGGTGACGCACCTGCCGGAGAGTGCGGGTATTGTAAGCGCGGCAAGCGCATTGTCAAAAGAAGTTTACGTTGTGAAAGCTTGATTTCAGCGCAGCGCGAACGCAGCAAGAATTTTCAGAACCCGCCGCCACCGCCGCCGCCAAACCCGCCGCCAGAAGAGCCGCCCCCGCCGAAGCCCGATCCCCCCGAGCTGCGCGGCGCCGACGTCATCACGCTGCTCACTCGCGTCGACATCGAACTGAGGTCATTCGTAAACATCATCGGATAAAACCCCGGCCCGTACGACGACCCGCGGTACCACTCCGGCGGCTGCGTCATGATTCCCTGGAACGCTTTGCTCCAGTTCTTCTCCACGCCCAGCGCCATCGCAAACGGCAAAAACTTCTCGAACATTTCCGGCGTCTTGATCATCCGGTTGAACCGCTCTGATTCCACGTGCACCAGAAAGTCCTCAAATCCCAGCACTCCTTCCAGCGCCCGCGCTCCCTGCTCCGTGTGCGCCGGCATGAACCAGCCAAACCCGCAGACGATCGCGCCCGTCACAATCCCCGCAATCATAAACGTCAGCGGCGCCATCCCCAGGTTCGACGCGATCTTTGTCCCGCCGAAGACCAGCAGAAATCCCACCACCAGCCCGGTGGCAATGTACGACGTGCGCACCGAGTCCGGCCGCCGCTTGTAATACCCGTGCGTGACCAACGACGAAAAAATATTGCTCTTGATCCCCGGCAAATTTTTGTAAAAGTGATTTTCCAGGCTGGACATCGAAACCGATTCCCCCACCGTCCCGGTCACGAACAGACCCTCCAGCAACGCCTGCTCGTGTGCCTTCAGCTTCGACCACTCCGCGCGATCCTTCTTCACGATGAAGTTGTAGTCCTTGTCGTGCATCAGTCCCAGCATGCGGTCCCGCTGGTGCTCTTCGATCACTATGTAACCCCGCACCGCCAGGTCCACAATCGAAGCCGTGATGTCCCGCATGTCCGCCGAATTGTCCACCAGCGTGCCCGCTTCTCCCGGCGTAAGCTGGTCCGGCGGCTCGTATTGCGCCGTGATCGGCCGCAGCCGCGGATCGCGCCCCTTTGTCCACCACAAATAGAACATGGCCGCAAACGCCGCGAGCGGCACGCCGAGCGGCCAGTTGCTCCGGAAAAACAGCGCAACTTGGCTAGCCGAGCTCGGTTCGTGCACAAATCCCTTGTCGAACGCCACCGCCACCGTCAAGCCTTCGTGCCAGCGCAAAGGCTCGCGCGTGCGCACCTCCACTCCATTCCCCGCGATATCCACATCCGCGTTCTGCGCCCGCGAACGGTAAGCGCCGGTAAATACATTCGCCCGGATATTCGTCGTTCCCTCCGGAAGAATAATCCGCGCGCTCGCCGCCTGAATCGGGATGTCCCATTCGTCGCCGGTCACGTTCCAGTAGAGTTCGTCGTGGTCCTCGAAAAATCGCAGCGCGTCCGAAACCACATACTCGATCGAAATCGTCTGCCTCGAATTGTCCGCGTCCGGCACATAAATCTTCAGCTTGCGATAGTGCCGCTCCCGGCTCGTTTCATACTTCAGCGCTTGCCCGCTCCCATCCGTGATGCGCTTCACATCCAGAAACAGCGAATAGTTCAGCCCTTGCGGCGTCACGTATTCCACCGGAATCGTGCGGTACAGCCCGTGCCACGGCCCTCCCACAAAATGCGCCTGGATATTTTCCGTGACGTCGGTCGTCCCGTCCGCCATCACGATGGTTTCCGATTGGAAATTTTCGATGCGCAGCTCGCGCGTGCTCAGCGCTAGAGCTGGCGAAAAGAGAAGCAGAGTAAAGAGCAGAGTACCGCTGAACCACAGAAAGGATGTGTGCCGCACGCGAGTCATATCGTGTGCGATTCCCGCGTCACGCCGTGGGCGCGCTGAAGCTGACCTTCGGCGCTTCCCGCTCGGCCGGCGCGGCTACCTCGAAGAACTCCCGCGGCTTGAACCCTAGCATATTCGCAAAAATGTTCGACGGAAATTGCTGGATCTTGGTGTTCAAGTCGCGCACCACCGCGTTGTAATACCGCCGCGCATTTTGCACCGTATCTTCGATTTGCGTCAGCGAATTCTGCAACGAGGTGAAGCTCTCAATCGCCCGCAGCTGCGGATACGCCTCCGACAGCGCGAACAAGCTCTTCAGCGCTCCGGACAGCATGTTCTCTGCTTGCGCCTTGTCCCCCGGACTGGTGGCCGTCATCGCGCGGTTGCGCGCGTTGATCACCGCTTCCAGCGTGCTCTTCTCGTGCCCGGCGTAACCCTTCACCGTCTCCACCAAATTCGGGATCAGGTCGTACCGCCGTTTGAGCTGCACATCGATGTCCGCCCAGGCGTTGTCGCAGGTCACCTTCAGCCGCACCAAGCTGTTGTACATCCCGATCAGGAAAATCACGATCAGGACCAGCGCAATCAGAATTATCCAGCCGATCATTGGCCAACCTCACGCAGGAAGGAATACGTGCTTTCGATCGATGGAGTCAATATACGTCCGCTCACCCGCACTGTAAAGAAAAGCTGCGTCTTCCGTGCCGTATGAAATGCCCGCATAAGGTGCGGGTAGCAGGCGCGTGCATCAAGCCCCTGCTTCTGATATCTCTGGCGTATAGTACAAGATTGGTTTATGCTGCGCTCGCGGTCTTCTGGCTTCCCTGGCCATGCTCTTCAAGACGCTCAGCGCTTCGGTCTACGGCATTGACGCCTACCTCGTTGAAGTCGAGGTTGACGTCGGCTCCGCGCGCATCCAGGACTTCAACGTCGTCGGCCTGCCCGACAACGCCGTGAAAGAAAGCCGCGAGCGTATCAAATCCGCGCTGCGCAATTGCGGCTTCGAATTTCCCCACGGCCAGGGCGTCACCATCAATCTCGCCCCCGCCGACGTCCGCAAAGAAGGCTCCGCCTTCGATCTCCCCATGGGACTCGGCCTGGTCGGCTGCATGGGCCACTTCTTCGGCAAAATGCTCGACCAATGCATGTTTCTCGGCGAGCTTTCGCTCGACGGCAGCGTTCGCCCCGTTCGCGGCGCCCTCTCCGCCGCCCTCGCCGCGCGCGAAGTCGGTCTCAAGTCTCTGGCCGTTCCCGAAGCCAACGCCCGCGAAGCCGCCGTCGTCGAGGGCGTTGATGTCTTCGCCCTCAAATCCCTCCCCCAAGCCGTCGACCTCGTCAATTCCCCGGAATCCTTCCAGCCCGTTCGCGTCGATGCCCAGCAGTTGCTCAGCGAAGCCGCGCAATACCCGGTCGACCTTCGCGATGTTCACGGCCAGCAAGCCGCCAAGCGCGCTCTCGAAGTGGCCTGCGCCGGCGGTCACAACATTCTCTTCATCGGGCCTCCCGGCGCTGGCAAAACCATGCTCGCCAAACGTATTCCCACCATTCTTCCGCCTATGTCTCTCGAAGAAGCCATCGAAACCACGCGCATTCACAGCGTCGCTGGCGTACTTGAAGATGGCCGCGGCCTGGTCGGCACGCGCCCGTTTCGCTCCCCCCACCACACCATCAGCGACGCCGGACTCATCGGTGGCGGCGCCGTGCCGCGCCCTGGCGAAGTTTCCCTAGGCCACAACGGCGTTTTGTTCCTCGACGAATTGCCCGAATTTCAGCGCAACGTCCTCGAAGTGATGCGCCAGCCACTCGAAGACGGGTCCGTCACCATCGCCCGCGCCGCCGTCTCCGTCACCTTTCCCTCGCGCTTCATGCTCGCCGCCGCCATGAATCCCTGCCCCTGCGGCTATTTCGGCGACCCCACCCGCGACTGCCACTGCACCCCGCCGATGATCCAGCGCTACGTCTCCAAAATTTCCGGCCCGCTCCTCGACCGGATCGACATCCACATCGAAGTTCCCGCCGTCAAGTACAAAGAGCTCCGCGCGCCGTCCTCGGCGGAAGACTCCGCTGCCGTGCGGCAGCGCGTCATCGCCGCTCGCAATCACCAGATCGAACGCTATCGCGCCGACAAAAAAACCTATTCCAACGCGCAGATGCTTCCCAAGATGATTCGCAAATACTGCGCCATCACTCCGGACGGAGAAAAGTTGCTCGAGAACGCCATCACCCGCCTCGGCCTCTCCGCGCGCGCCCACGACCGCATCCTCAAGGTCGCCCGCACCATCGCCGACCTCGACGCCTCCGAAAGCATCGAGCCCCGCCACCTCAGCGAAGCCATTCAATACCGTACCCTTGACCGCTCCTACTGGTCTTAATTTTTTCAGTGCGGCGGACTTGTTTATCCTGAGCTTCGAAGGGCCGCCGCTATTACGCAGTTAAACGCGAGGCTGGACGCTGGGTGGAAGTGTTTACCGCGGGCCATGGAAACCCCTGCGTTCCGTCAGGGCGCGGTTAGAACTGATTTGCCCGCCAACAACGCCCTGTCATCCTGAAGAGATCGCATGTACGGCTTCAACTTCGAGTGCTGAAGTTGTCCGCTGCTGCGCTAGATGCTAGGCTTCGCACCGAGGGGGAGATTTGCCTTGGCGGAAGCAGGGACATTTGCGGATCGCGTAAAGCAGCAGGCGGACATTGTTCGCGTGGTGGGCGAATACGTGCAGCTGAAGAAGGCTGGGCAAAATTTCCGCGGTCTGTGCCCGTTCCATTCGGAGAAAACGCCATCGTTCAACGTGCATCCGACGCGGCAGATTTATCACTGCTTCGGCTGCGGCAAGGGCGGCGACGTCTTCAGCTTCGTGATGGAGATGGAGAAGTGCGAATTTCCGGACGCGGTGCGGGTGGTGGCGGAGAAGTCGGGGATTGCGGTTCCCCGCGCACGAGAGCGGTCGCCGCAGGAACGCAAGCAGAACCAGGCGCGCTCGGCATTGGTGGAAGTGCACCGGGAGGCGCAGACGTTTTTCGTCAAGCAACTGGAAGGGACGGCCGAGGGCAAGGCGGCCCGCGCGTACCTGGAAGATCGCGGCCTGGACAATGCAACGATCGAGCGCTTCGGCATCGGCTACGCGCCCAGCGGCGGCGACGCGCTGCTGCGTTTCCTGAAGCAGAAATATTCCGAAAAGCTGCTGGCGGAATCGGGGCTAATTTCGCGCAGCGAGCAGGGCGACCGCATGTTCGACCGCTTCCGGCGGCGCATCACCTTTCCGATTGCCAATGAGTCCGGCAAAATCGTGGCGTTTGGCGCCCGCGCGCTCGGCGAGGACCAGCCCAAATATCTGAACTCGCCGGAAACTTCGATCTATTCGAAAAGCAATGTGCTGTATCACCTGGACCGCGCGAAGGAAGCCCTGCGCCGGTCGGATTTCGCGGTATTGGTGGAAGGCTACATGGACGCCATCGCCGTGGCACGCGCGGGGATCAGCAACGTGGTCGCGAGTTGCGGCACCAGTCTTGCCGAGCCGCAAATCAAGCTGCTGGGCCGCTTCACAAAGCGGGTGATCGTAAACTACGACCCCGATGCCGCCGGGCAAACCGCCACGGAGCGCTCCATTTCTCTTTTGCTGGAGCAGGATTTTGAGGTGAAAGTGCTGGCGCTGCCTGGCAAAGCGGATCCCGACAAATTTATTCGCGAGCAGGGCGCCGAGGCCTACATCAAAGTCCTCAAAGAATCGCCGCCGTACGTCGATTACCTCATCGCGCGGGCAAGGCAAATGGATTTGAGCACCGCGGAAGGCAAGCTGCGAGCCGTGAATTTTCTTTTGCCGTACGTGCAGAAAATTCCGAATCGCCTGTTGCGCTCGGAATGGGCTACGCGGATTGCGCAGCAGCTTCGCCTGGAGGAGCCGGTGCTGCGCGCCGCGCTGAGCCGAGCCGCCGCCGAGCGCCGCAGCGAGGTCAAGGCGCAACCGGAATTGGTCGGGCGCGCCGCCAAGCCGGTGGAGCGCCGATTGATCCGCATGCTGGCGGAAGGCGAAGGCTTTCGCAGCGAACTGGCGCAGCAATTGCAACAAGGCCAGCTCTATCACGGGCTGGAGACGGAAAAAATCTTCACTGCGCTGATCGTCGCAAGCGTCTCCGGCGAACCGGTGCAGCCGAGCGAACTCGCCGCGTCGCTCGAGGAGCGCGACCGCAAGATGTTCTACGAAATCTTATTCGAGGATTCAAGCGAACCGACTTGGGAGGAAGCCCAAAGCTGCCTGGAAACGCTCCGGCACCGCCAGGCGGAAAAAGAGTTGGCCGATGTGCAGCGAAGCATCGAAGCCAATCCAGCCGGACCGGAATTGCGCGGCCTTCTCCAGCGCAAGCAGACGCTGATGCGGCGGCTGGCGGCTGCCCGCTAAATGGCAGTCGAGCTGCGACCTTCCGTAAATGGAAGCATCCGATGGTCGTAGGTGTTTGGCATTTTCACGGCTTTCCATCAATTAAATCGTTGACGGCGATGGACTTAAACGTGTAGCGTAATAGGGTTTCGCGAGTAACAGTTTCGCCGCTAAGTGCATCTAATTTTGGAGGATAGCGGCAGGGGCAGGCCACGAAGACGCGAGACGCGGCGGCGCACGGGCGAGCGGCTAGTACCGAGGGCTTCAGACGTTCATCAGGACCACGAGGCGGTCAGCAGACACGGCGATTTTCTTGGGGACGATCACCGTTCGTGCCGGCGAGCAGCCTGTTTGTGTCTCAGCGAACAAATCGAATCGAAATCGCCCCGACGCTCCGCTCCTGGCGGCGAAGCGGAGTTGCTGTGTGATTGGGGGAGGAATTTGTGGCGGCAGTAGGTCTTGAAGAGAAATACGACGCGGTGCGCCAGCTCATTGCCGTGGGCAAGGAGCGCGGGTACCTGCTCTACGACGAAGTGAACGATTCGCTTCCCGCGGAAGTGCACTCCTCGGAAGAGATCGACGATCTCCTCACCACCTTCGAGCGCAATGGCATCGAAATTTACGAGGATGCCGCCTCGGCCAAAGCGGCGCGCGCCGTCGAAGTGTCCGTCGAGCCCGGCGATCACGACGCGGTCGTAAAGGAAGACGCACACGAAGGCGAAAGCGATCTGGACCTGACCCCGGGTTCCCTCGAAAAAACCAACGACCCGGTGCGCATGTACTTGCGCGAAATGGGCACGGTTCCGCTGCTGACGCGCGAGGGCGAAGTCACCATCGCCAAGCGCATCGAGCGCGGGCAACTGGTGGTCATGAAGGCCATCACGCGCTCACCGATCGTCATCAAGGAATTGATTTCCGTCGGCGAGGATTTGCGCAAGGGCGTGCGCTCCATCAAGGAAATTGTCCAGTTCGACGACGAAGAGCTGACCGAAGAAAAAATCGCCAACAAAACCAAGCAGACCCTCAAACACATCGAAAAAATTGCCCGGCTCTATGACACCGCGCTGAAGCACGCGGCGCGGCTGGAGAAAATTCCCAAGGCCAAGAAGCGCTCGTATGTGCGTGCGAAATGGGAGGTGGCGCGCACGCGCGTGGAGATTTCCCTGGCGGTCCGTGCTATCGACTTCAACCCCTTCGAGAAGAAGCGGCTCATCGACAAAATGCGCAACACCGTCGAGCGTCTGCAATCTCTCGAGCGCGAGGCCGCACGCCTGGAGCGCCGTGTCGACGCCGCCAAAGGCGATGTGGCCGCGGAAGCGCGCAAGGAATTGCGCACGCGCCGCAGCGAACTGAAGGACATTGAAGAAGCCAGCGAAGTCGGGCTGACCGAACTGAAGCGCACGCTCACCATCATTCACCGCGGCGAAGCGGAAGCCGAACAAGCCAAAAAAGAATTGATCGAGGCCAACCTGCGCTTGGTGGTTTCCATTGCCAAAAAATATACGAATCGCGGTTTGCAGTTCCTGGATTTGATTCAGGAAGGCAACATCGGCTTGATGAAAGCCGTCGATAAATTCGAGTGGCGCCGCGGCTACAAATTCTCGACCTACGCCACATGGTGGATTCGCCAGGCTATCACCCGCGCCATTGCCGACCAGGCGCGCACCATCCGCATCCCGGTGCACATGATCGAAACGATCAACAAGTTGGTACGCACCAGCCGCCAACTGGTGCAGGAACTCGGTCGCGAGCCTACTAGCGAAGAGATTGCCAAGCGCATGGACATTCCCGTGTCCAAGGTGCGCAAGATTCTGAAAATCGCGCAAGAGCCGATTTCCCTGGAAACGCCCATCGGCGAAGAGGAAGATTCGCATCTCGGCGACTTCATCGAAGACAAGGCCGTGGTGTCGCCTTCCGACGCGGTGATCAATTTGAATTTGAAGGAGCAGACCTCTTCGGTGCTGAAGACGCTGACGCCGCGCGAGGAAAAAGTCATCAAGATGCGCTTCGGCCTGGACGACGGCAGCGAGCACACGCTCGAGGAAGTCGGGCAGTCCTTCGCGGTCACCCGTGAACGCATCCGCCAGATCGAAGCCAAAGCGCTGCGCAAGCTCCGCCATCCTTCGCGCTCGCGCAAGCTCCGCGCCTTTCTCGAAGGCCCTTCCCGCGATTACCTCTAGAGACAGCCAAACTTTCAAATGTCAACGCCTCCGCAGCCCGGAGGCGCTTTCATTTGGGACGGAATTGCGCGACCAATGTTGGCGCTGCGAGCTCGGTCAATTCTCCGTTCTAAAGAAATGGAAGACGAGGCGGATGGTCCAGGTTGTAGAGAAAGCGAGGAACGCTAGGAGTGCGGGCACGAAGACCGCGGTGTTGAGCTGCGGCGGGGTGTGCAGGTTGGCGCGGAAGACCAACTCCATCACGAAGAGCAGGAAGGCCAGGAGCACACAGCCCAGCCAAGCAATTTGCGCCCGCAGGAAAGTCAACGTGTCTTCGCGGCGCTCCGGGTTCAACCAAAATTCCTTATTCGGCACATTGATGGTGGAAGCAGGCACCGCGGCGATGATGCGTGGAATGCCGAACGAAACGAACGTCGCCAACACGATGATGGTCAGCTCCGTCGCGAAGAACGCAGCTTTCGTTTGCCAAGCGCTGGCGAAGCCACTCTTGCCAAAATGCGAGCCCAGAATTTCCGGAATGCGCGGCGCGTAGTAGGCCGATTGCGCAGCAGCCACCAGGACCAGCGCGAAGAAAATGGAGTTGGGCAAGCGCGAATTTGACATCAGCTCTCTTTCCTCCAGAGTACGAGCACCGATTTGCCGTGGCAAGTTTCGCTTGGCGCTGTGTGCCGAAGTCGTGCCGGGTCCGATAAGCTCCACGGCGGGGCGCGCCGCTTCCTGCTGGCGTAACCCGCCGGACGTATTACAATGAGAAACTCCATGAGATCGAAACAACGCGCGGTGGCCATCGTTCTCATGCTTCTCTTGGGTGCGGCGGTCTATGCGCTGGTCCGCACGCGCGAGGTCGTGTCCAACCCGGAAGCACCGAAGGCCTCTGCGACCGCGGAGCAGGCGCCACTTGTCGACCAAACGCCGCTACTCACCGCGCAGCAGTTCGCAAAGATGCCGACCAGCGACGAAGAGAAGCCCTTCGCCGAGGAAGCTTTGCGCCTCGGCGATCAAGAGATGGACCTGGCGTTCGCCGCAGCGGTTCGCGACGCGCAAATGCATCCACCTGTCTTGAGCGCCCAAGCCAAAGAAATCCAGGCGCACTTGCGCAAAGCTGAAGATGGGCTGGACGCCGACAAAAAGCGCGTCGACCAACTCACCGCCGACGTCGCCAAAGCCACCGGCTCGCGCAAGGACGCACTCGACGATCAACTCGACGTCGCCAAAGCGCAACTGGAACTCGATCAGGACGAAGCAGACGAAGCCAAGCAAGATCTCCTGCGCGCCGGAGGCGACCCGCAGGGCCTTATCCAGTCCATGGTCGAAGAGCACGAGGCCGCGTCGCATTCCTCCGACGCCACGCATGTGACCGTTACCAAACCCGTCGAAGCGAGCGGGCTGATCCAGCTCCTCGAGCAATGGTCGACGCTGCACCAGAAGCAGCTGCAATTATGGCGCGCTAAGCACGACGCCGAAAACTCCGCTGCGGCGCTTTCCGCGAAGCACGCTGAGCAGGAGACGCAAGTCAATGCCGCCGCGACGCGGCGATCTTCCCCTGCCGCGTCCGCCAGGAGCGAAAGCGCCGGCCGCACCCGCGAAGAATCCGCGGCCATGGTACAAACTACCAAACGCCGCGCTGACGAGCAAAAGACGCTTACCAATCTCGATAAGCGCATCGACGACCAGAAGCAGCTTGCCAACGTCTACGGCAAATGGATCAGCGTCCTAAGCGCCAAGCAACGCAGCGTGCTGCATCGCGCCATTATGGGGCTCACGATAGTCTTGGGCATCCTATTGGTCGGCGTGTTTTTCGACGGTTGGCTGGAACGCCTGTTGGGCAGGACGTCGCTGGACCGCCGCCAGATCGAAACGCTGCGCACCGTCACGCGCGTGAGCCTGCAGGTGCTTGCGGTCTTGTTCATCTTGCTGGTGATTTTTGGGCCGCCCAGCCAATTAGGCACGGTGCTCGGCCTCGCCGGGGCAGGTCTCACCGTCGCGCTCAAAGATTTCATCGTGGGCTTTCTCGGCTGGTTCGTGCTCATGGGCAAGAACGGAATCCGCCTCGGCGACTGGGTGGAGATCAACGGCGTCACCGGCGAAGTCGTCGAGCTCGGGATGTTTCACACCGTGCTGCTGGAAACCGGCAACTGGACCGATTCCAGCCACCCCACCGGCCGGCGCGTCACCTTCACCAACAGCTTCGCCATCGAAGGCCACTATTTTAATTTTTCGACTTCCGGCCAGTGGCTTTGGGATGAGCTGCAAATCGTCGTTCCCACTGGTCAGGATCCCTACCCGATCGTCGCGGCCATTCAAAAGAAAGTGCTCGAAGCCACCTCGAAGGGCGCCCAGCAGGCCGAGCGGGAATGGAAGAGCGCGGCGAAATCGCCCGACATGAGCTCCCATTCTGCGGCGCCCGCGGTCAATATCAAGCCAGTGATCGGCGGCGTCGAAATCGCAGTGCGCTACATCACGCGCGCCAACGAACGTTATCAGCAGCGTGCGCAGTTGTATCAGGCCGCCGTCGAACTCATGGGGCAGAAGTCTGCGGCCGCCCGACCCATCGTCA
>WNEZ01008154.1_pt1 | contig 15107 bp, 38 predicted proteins | sample 5400521 | NCBI WGS metagenome assembly WNEZ01 (sample SAMN13153339, study PRJNA577476) | soil metagenome | isolation source: 120 cm saprolite under Douglas fir tree site 2 hole 1 replicate 1 | place: USA:California | collected 2015-04-18
ATCAACTGTGCTGAAGTCGGCGGAGTACCGATGCCCAAATTGTTTATGTTCGCCTGAGGGCGAATAAACGCTTCAAGATTAAGCTGCTGTGTGCTCGTCGCGCCGATGTTAAAACAATCCGATGTTCCAGCTAAAAACAGATTGCAATAAAATTCAATATACGATGTGTTTCCATAGTGCGCGCCAGCACTATTGCCAAAAAGCTTTAAAAGGCCTCCCCCAAATCCTTGGACATGAGTTAACGTATTTAATAGCGGATTTATTAGAGACACGGCATAATGATTTCCATCATGTCCGTAAACGTTGACATTCTCCCAAAATGATCCACTCAAACCTTGAGTTGTTCCACCAGGTGTATAAGAAATCCCATTTCCAGTTCCAGTATACAAAGTCTGAAATAAAATAGAAATATTTCTAATATTAATGTTAAGCGCGGTGCCGCTGATGGTGATGCCATCGCTTCCATTGCTGGTCGGGCACAAGACCGTCCCTTGCAAGTTCGGTGTCCCAGATGGAATATTTATCTGATTTGTACCTGCCCAATTACCGCCCGCCTCATCCCCGACAATCGTCAGATTTCCGCTGATCGTCAACGGTGCGGTGTATTTGTAGCAAGTCGCTGCTGACGGAATATAAAGCACCTTATTATTTGCTACAGCAGCATTGATTGCCGCTTGCAACGCAGTCGCATTATCTGCTGTTGCCGCTGAAGCATTATATGGAGGCAATGTAACATTAACAGCATTTAATAAACTACTACCAGAAGGTATACTAGCATTAGAACTACTCACACCTTGTCCAAACGCAGAGGAAGAAAATATTAAAAATAAAAATAATAAAATTTTACCATTGTGTAGCATAATAAGCATCTCCAGAAGTACCAGTGATTTGAACAGCACCTCTAATTACAGTATTATTATTATCGCAATAAGCTCTATCACCGACATTTAATTTCACAGATTTAGCAATAGTAGCGATATCACTATTAAAATAAACATACATGGTATTTCCACCATTATTTTGAATAGTGCAAGCTTTTCTACCCACACTTGCTGAAAATACTGTTTGAAATGTATTCGTTACTGAAATTGTAGAACTTTCGTTATCAGGAATAACTAAACCAGAAGGACTGGTTATAATATTACCTTGTGCAAATGCTAATGATGGAAATAATAGAATAATTAGAAATACTAACAATTTTTTCATAATTTATCTAACCCTAATTCGATATTTACCATCAAACTAATACCACCAGACTAAACCATAAGGCTCATAATTTATCCTATTTGAGCTATACCTAAAAATGTATATCCAGTAAAATTATGTCCAGCCGCTTGAATAATAACACCACCAAGTGAAGTAGCTGATGAAAATGCCGATGCCCAATCACTACTATCAAAAGATGGAGATGAAAGAACAATCACACTTGAAAATTTTGATCCTAATGGAAGACTACCAGATACAGTAGCTGGAGAAATTAAAGCAGGTTGATTAGGAGAAATTGAATTTTCACCATGAAACATCACAATAATTGTAGTAGCCATAATGTATTTTCCTTTTATTGCGTAAATCCCCAAGCAGCAATACTCGATGCGGTTGCTCCTATGGCTCCAGAACTAGTAACAGCTATAGGCGTATTTGGTGCATTTGCAGGTATGCATGGTGAAAATGGGATAGTTAAAGGTGGTGGATTAGGGGTAGTCGCAGCTATAGTTAAGGTAGGATATACAAATCCACCAGTTAAAGCTGCTACACCAGTTATAGCAACAACAGTATTTTGAGGTGCTGTTGTATTTGTTGATTGATAGGTAAGTCCACATAAATATGTAGTTTTGCCAACTACAGCAGCCAATTGAGCACTAATTACTCCACTGTTACCTACTTGATTCCCAACAGATGATACAGCACCGGAAGGTAGAGGTGAAGAAGCGACAGGTAATGGCGTAATATCTCCAACAGAAATACAAGAACCAGATTGACCATTAATACTATAACATGGATTACGCTGAGAATTTGATTGTGCAAATGCAAATTGTGATAATAATAATCCTAAAATTAATATTAAAATTTTTAACATTTTATCTTTTTGTTTTATTGTTACTATATAAAAAGATGCTCCGACTTTTACACCGGAGCAAGTCTTGGAGGAACTACTTAGATAGCCAAATTTCACCATTAACAACATCAATTCTAAAACATGAATATAATGTATAGGCCGCTTGACTAGCTGCTATAGCGACTCCAGTAACGACGCCATCAATATTATTAATAAGGCCTTTACTAGAAGTAAATACTTGAAGTGAGTTAGCTGCTGCTTGATTAGCAATGCTAACTTCCAAACCAGCGAAACCTTTTGGAAGTTTTACACTATCATTAGCACTAATGACAATCGATATGGTGTTAAAAGCATTAGCTAATTGAACAGCATTAGCAGAACCACCACCAACACCAGCAGTAATACCAACCGCTGATGAATTTAATTGAGCGACAACACCGTTAAAATCATCACCACCAATTAACTGTTTAGAAGTGGTGTATTGTCTGACTTGTTTACTTGGAAGAGTTAAGGGCATAAGATTAATCCTTTCTTTTGCTGATCAGATTAATCCTACGGTTCCGCCGAGGCTGAAATAATCCCGGTGGAGGACGCGGTGCCTAATGTGGTTAATTTATTTGGAGTACTAATAGCAGCAGTCGCTGCTGATGTGCAATTTACCATAACACCAGTAGTAGACGCAACAGTTACATAAGTAACCGATGCTGATAATGCTGTACACGCATTAACAGCAGTTTCACCACCAGTAGTAAATACTTGGAAACCAGCCGTATATTTTACGACAGGAGCCAATCGCATAGCAACCGGAAATGGAACTAAGCAATTGGATGTTCCAGACACAGTATTATCACAAGATGCAACAGTAGTAATACCACCTGCAACCTGAGCTTCAAAGTTATAATACCAGTAATACTGCGACAATGTCTGTTCAAATGCCGCAGAACGCCGTTCAAAAGCACTCGGAGCAGTAACACCATTAGGGGCAAGAACGCTAACAATGGGATTTGTAACGCTAGTAGCAGCAGGTTTAGCTTCTAATTGCATACCATCGACTTCAATCCAGTCAGTAGTAATAGCAGTAGTAAGAATTGGAGCGAAGCAAATTGATACACTAACAGACGTTACCGGAGTCGTAGTACCAGGAATGTTAACCGGAATAGGTGCATAAACTCCATAACGAGTCCAAGTCGTAGATCCTTTAATAGTAGCAACACCAGCAGTTACCGTACCAGTGGTACCAGCAGAGAAGCCAGCAATAGCACGTGTCATATTAGTAGGACCAGCAGAAAGCAATCCCACGTCGCCAAGAGCAAACAACGAACCATTGGCACCAGCAAAGCCAAGCGTCGCCTGAGTAGCAGCAGCATCAGCAGCAGACGTATAGTCAACGTTTACAGTGAAGTTACCAGAAGTTGCAGACTGAGCAGGGCCGTTGGATTCCCAAAACGAAAATACAGCATTGTTACCAATAAGCGGCTGTGAAGCAGCGGCGTCGAGCGTCTGACCAATGCACATAATACCAGCTGCACCAGAAGTAGTACGAGCAAGACGCAATGCTTTAGTATTATTAAAACCGGGAATAACAGCAGTAGCTGCGGTACTATCGATAGTAACAGTTACACCAGCAGCAGGAGCAATTGTCCACCAACGATCAGCAGTAATAACAGCAGCGGTTGGGGACAAAGTTGCGAGCGAAGCAATACCTTTAACAGTGCTAGGACGCTGATTTAAATTAGTGGTCATGTCACCACCAATAAGGCGATTAACAGAGCTACCAAGCAACGATGTTGGAATATATACAGTAGCTGGATTATTTTGACCTGTATCAGCAGGAACAAGCTCGTTACCAGTTAAACCAGTAGGACCAGCAGGACTAAACTGGTTACAGTTACCCGGCGTAGTCGCTGGAGTGCTACCAAAAGAAAGACAAACCGTATTACCGGGATCACCAATAATAGGAAGTCCGTTCCATACACCAGCACCTAATGCAATAGTAGGAATAGCTAAAATAGCCAAACCAAGTAAAAGCTTCTTTTTAGTCATATGTCAGCTCCATGGGTTAATCAAAAATACTACCGTAAGCCTCCAACCAACTTAAGATTGGGCAAGCTATTTTGTATTTTTGATTGATTATTCATATCAGGAGCTTTAATAATCTTTTCCGGTTCTTGTGAACCTTTAACCAAAACTATTTTAGTAAGATTATTATTTTGAGTATTATTTGTTGTATTAGTGGAAGCATCTATCGCAATTTTACCAGTGTAACCAACAATATCAGAATATAATTTTAAAAGTGAAGCTTTATCTTTAAATTCAGGTGCAAATCGCGATTGTTCCAAAACTTCTGCTAAAAGTTCTTCCTTGTCAAGCGGTCTGGCTGCTTTTTTTAACGTGATTATATAAGCATCGCGAGAAGCAATAACGATAGGATCTTTCGCCCAATTTACACTTGCCCACAATGCTTTAGGCATCACCTCATCGAACACCTTCAATCCAGCATTGAAGGTATCCAAACCACGCCCTAACTCGATTCCAAATGCTTTCTTAAGCTCACCATTGTCAGCGAAATCAGGCTTTGGTGATGGTTGAGAAGGAGCGTTCGATCCCCATAAAGAGGATAGTTGCTGAGGCTCTCTGACAACCCAAGGCGCAACATTTCTAGCATCGAATATGGTTGGTTTAGGCGATTGCATTTGGCCATCAGACATTAAAACCCCGACACCTGTCAAGAGATGTCGGGGCTAATAATTTGGTGATGAAATAACTATGGCTAGAGATAATCGAGCATCTTGCTCTAGCGTAAAATAAACTTATATAATTAAATAGCATTTGTCAAATATTATTTGTGGTGCTCGCTGTCCGGTTCGAACGGACACTGAAAAGTGTTTAAAACTTTTGCCTCTACCGATTGGGCTAAGCGAGCTTCCATTTGTATTTTTTGATTTCTTAATCCAGCGCATCGTCTAGAACAAAAAGGACCAACTTTTCCTTTAACTATATTATTTCCTCTTACTTGTCTAGCTAGTGCTATAAATTTGTTATTACGTTGTGGGCAAATATGATTACTAAATTGAGTATGTCTTTCTGGATTAGCCTCAAAAGATTTTATTATATTATTAACTCTAGTCAATATTTGTAAATTATCTATATTATCGTTTGTAAAATCTTCGTCAATATGATCGGCAGTTTCATTATCATTCAACAATCTACAGTGTTTAACTTCTAATAAAGCCTTAGGCCAAGACAGCGTTCTAGTTTTATCAGAATCACCTTTTGATAAAGAACTATTATTAAAAACTATATGCTTTCTGCCATCCTTACGTAAATAAGGTCCAGTTACTCTATCATAAGCAGGATAAAGAGCTAAAAGATTTATTTTAAATTCTAAATTCATAGTAAATATTAACTAATTCATTTCTTTATTCTTACTAATGTTAGCAATCATTTCCATATGATTAGCCAATGTATCACCAATAGTTCTATGTATTTCTTTTAGAAATTCAAACTGCATAGAAATAGTAACAACATGCTGAATTTCATTATTATTTTGTGGCATGTGTTCATTAAATGTTAATCTAACCATTTCACTAATATTCACATTCATTTGATTAATATATTGACTATTTTTCAAGTAATATTTTCCTTTTCAGCATCTGACTTAGCCATTGTCTCCACACTATGACTATTCGATATACACCAAAAACTGAGTCTTCCAAGCCATTTTCTATCTTCTGATTTGGAATAGTCCATTTCTATAGTCTGTACTATTTCATCAGTAGTCAAATCAGTTACAATAACAATAATAGGACAATGAGTATTAATTTGACGTAAAGGTAAATTTTCTACTCCATTTTTATATTTTGTGGGCATTTCAATTCCTAATTAAAAAGGCGGGAATCTCTTCCCGCCTACTTCATTATACCGAACGATGAACTACTGCACCATCAGCAAGTGCAGTGAATTTACCATACTCGACATTAGCCTTAACAGGACGTACGACAAACTTTTTAGTAAAATTCTTCTTTTCCACTTCAACAGTCTCCATCACATTCTTGCCATCAGCGCCTTTAACAGCTTTATGATCAGTACCGCGCTTGGCACGCTGTACAGTTTCCTTTTCACCAGTACCTACAGCAAAGCGTTGATTAGCAGAACCAGCAGCGCTTCCTAAGGTCTTTACAGCATCACCATTTTTAACCGCTGAGTTAGCAACAAAAAAGAAATCACCAACTTCCATCGCTTCAAAGTCATACTTCGCAGCACGACCACCTCCACCAAAGCCCTTTTTAAAGCCACGCTCAACCTTTGGCAATTCAATTCCACCTTTCTGAATAGCAAAGGTAGAACTAATTGGCTTGTGCACACCATTAGAAGCTGTAAGAGCGCGCACACCAGCATCAGTAATGCTAGCTGCAACTTTATCAGGATCATTCGGATCACGATAATCAAAATTAACAGAAATCAAACCAGCTTCAGCAAGAGGTTTACCTTCAGCCGCAGTAACATACATAACAGAATTAGCCGCAGTTGCATTTGCTATAGCACGCAAAACTTTTAAGTTCATGTTCAAGTTCCTTTGTAAATTGTTAATCGAGTGACAATGAAGTCTATTTAAATTCTGGAATTTTGCTTGTCAATAGCTAACCGAAACTTTTACTAATTGATTGACAATTCTTACAAGATTCATTATAAAAAACATCATGCCAACAAATAAGACATTTTGTTGCATAAGGTATGCATGGCGATGCTAAATCGGTACCTTCTTTGCTACATAGGCAACAAAAGCGAATGGTGTAATAACCGTCTTCATATTGACTTATTTGATGATTTAAGTTATTGTTTATTTGATGTTTCACTTAATATCCTATCACATTCTCGCCATACAAATAAACGAAATCGCCAAGTATCCCAAAAAGTAGGATTTGAATAGGAATTAAATATTACTAGCATCATCTAATTTCTTTTTTGCTGCTCCAGCAGATGCGCGAGCTTCAGCTAATTGAATAAACGCTGCCTTTCTAGCACTATAATCATATGGCGTATTCATCGTTTCCAACATGCGAACATATTCTTGCTTTTCAAATGCATCAGCGGCGAGTTCTTTAATTAAATCAGTCATTCGGTCTATCCTTCTCATACTTCATAGCTAAATAATCAAGAGATGGTATTTGTTCCGCTTCTAATAACTTTTTCTTGAATACAGCTTTTTTAATTAATTCATTATTAATGAAATCATCTGCCCACAGTTGGGGCTCTGCGCCATGAAGACCTTTTAACCAAACAAAATACATTAGGTTACCAAGCGATCACAAATATAAGCAGCGAAAAAGAAAATACCAATAGCGCTAATAATCAACATAAATCGAGTTCCAAATATATAGTGTATTGCAAATAAGCACATTACAAATATAAAAAGATGCGGCATTTATTTCTCTCTTGGAATAACTTGTGTTAAAATAATTTTAGGTTTATATTCATCGCATATCTTACGCCAATTACGACCTATTCGTCGTTTAGCAATACCTAATTTAGCTGCTTTATTTTGAATTTGTTTTAATGGTCTTGGTTCAAATTCTTTGATAAGTTGATCACTGGATGCAGTAGAATAACATTCACACAATCTAAATATTTCTTCTTTAGACCACTTCATATGTTTTCATCTTCTTCATCTTCAACATCATCCTGCTCATCTTCATAACACTCATCACAAAGATAATCAGCATAACTATTATTATCTTCAGTTAAGTCACAGCCACAACCAGAGCATTTAAGCATTTTTGCTACTCCCTGCTTACCTTTATCCACACTTCACCATCAATAAATAAACAATGATGCTCTTTCCATCCTTGTTTCAAGAGCATCAAATGTTCAAGTCCATAATAAGGACAGTAATAAATTAGTTTCATTTTACTTTTACCAAAATGCCATCTTTCATTTCACCTTCACAATACCAAGTATGAGCTTTAGGATAATGCGGACCTTCTAAATATACTTTTCCAGTATAATTACTAAGATCAGGGCCAAGGCCGGGTTGAAAACATTGTATAGCAGAGCTATGATAAAGATTGGAACTTTCATCAACCATTATCATGTAATTTGCAATAGCTTCTTTAAGTGCTTTCTTAGTCTTGAAATTGATTATCGTATAAGCCATTCTATATTCTCCTATTTGCCGATATTCAGAATCTATACGCCTTCTTCCTCACTGTCAACCCATCCATGCTGTATTGACGGATTAATACAAGCCTGTTCAAACATAGCAATAGAAAGGTCCAAATCTTCAATATAAAGCTTATTTATTCGTGGCTGTTTCAAAGCTTCTTCACGATAGGATTTGCAGCGAACCAAACGATGTTCTAATATCATTTTATTCATCCTCATAATATTTTAATTCATTAAATTCCTGATAAGCTAAAAATTTATAATAAGCTTTCACATCTTCAACATCAACATCAACATCAACATCATTCTGTTTATATTTATCATTCATCTCGTCACCTTAAATCCTTGTTCGTTTAACATGCATATAAATTCACAAAATTCTTTATATTTTGAATTAGGAAACTCAAAACCTACTGGTATCATCACATCAGAATAATTTTTTTCTTTTTTAACATAATCACTGACAATTTTCAAAACTTTTTCTACATCCATTCCAAACATTTCATATCTGAATCCAGTTCTAATATTTAGAGCATTCATGTAGCCAATACGATAACCATTAATATATTGTTCATTCATTTCAAATATTCCAATATAGCGTCACGAGCCTCTATCCAACCATAACAAACAATAGCTTTATATCCAGCATTATTCAAATAGTCAAGCCATTCTAACTGATCATCTGAACAACCACCATTTTTAGCATTCCGATATTTTTCTATTTTCATTTCAATATAAAGACCACAGCATTTAAATTCACCATAGCGTGGATATGCTAAAAAATAATCAGGAAATCCCGGCTTAACTCCAATCGCTTTAAATTTAGCACCTTCGCGAATATCGCGCGAACCACCATTAGGAATATGTGTGAGCCAACGTAACTGTGAATATTGTTTAATATTTAAAGCACACCAGCACATTAAAGCTTTACAATGACTATCCTCTGAAGTCTTAACAATTTGCTCTGGTGTAATCATTTTTCCCATTCATCGTCATATCGCGGAGAATATTCAAATCTCGGACGACCTTGAAATGGTTCTGCCGGACCATGACAATCCCCTACACCAACGCATGGAGGTGGATAAACATGAAATTGTCGTTTCCTCCGATATTCTGAATTAGGTCCGCGATCCCACATAGGCGAACCACCATATTGAATTAGTTGTAATCCTGCAATGATTAAAGTCACAACAATAATCATTTATTTAATTCCTTAAGCGTCAATTTTATATTTTATTCTAATATTTTGTCTATCTACAGATAACATATTGATTAAGCTACCCATAGAATCGTATTCTTCTTGATATTTTCTATTCATTCTTAATTTAAAATAACCTCTATACAACTCTGCTATTGCATTTTCAATAATAGCGATAGCCTCTTTATTTTTATTCATTTATTTATTTCCTTTGTGTTACTTTATCCTGTTGCATATCTTAATCCCTATGTCAACTATTTCTAACTTAGCATCAGGAAACCATATTTCAAGTTCCTTCATTCTACGTTCAATAGAATTAGTTCCAATAACAATAGTTTGATTTTGAGCTAATATATAATGTACTACACGAAGCATAGATGGCATAGATCGTTTAGAATTTATTTCAATGTCATCTTTTTGCACCTTTTGAATACCAGCAGGCATACAAGTAAATCCACCATCTACATTAACAATATCGCCTTCTTTAAATTCATCATATTTCATATTTATTCTCCATTTAAAGCTTCAATAATTCTCTTACTTTCAGAAAGTTCTCTAGCGGCATTGTGATAAAAACAACACCTTCTTTTTCTTCCTCACTATTATCAATCTCACTATCTTCAAAAGCTTCTTTCAATACCGTCATTCCATTCTTATTACCAACATCACCCGGCTTAACTTTACGACCTTTCTTCTTAGCAACCGCGATCGCCTCTGTGAGGGCATGAGAAGCTTGCTGAGGCGTTTCAGCAGATTTGACTACCGATTGTGCCAACGAAGCTGAGACCGCACCAGTACTCACCTGAGCCTGCACAGAAGCAGGCATTTCAAGCAAAGAAAGAATTTGACTAATCCGACTATTGGATTTACCAACCTTTTTAGCAATATCACCTTGTTGCCAACCCATGTCAAGCAACTTCTTATAAACACGAGCTTCTTCCATAATTGTCAAAGGCTTACCGGAATTGCTGATAACCTGATTAAGAATTAGATCAGCATCATTGGCATAACGATCAACACTAATGACAGGAATAGTTTTAATATCAGCCTTATAGTAATCAATGGCTCGCATCGCAGCACGAGTACGACAATGACCATCTCGAACAATCAGCTTGCCATCAATAAGTTTAATCTCAATCGGCTTACGCACACCAATTTCAGCAATCGATTGAGCTAGCTGATCGATATGCTCTAATAATTCAGGACTATCATCACGAGTATTCCAGTTGGTTTCAATAACCAGCAAACGAGGATCAATCTTAAATACCTCACTCTTACCTTGACTGAATTGAGCAATTCCAGTAGTTTTAACCATATTATTTCCTTTCTGTTCTCCAACAGTAATTTAGCGATAGGCATTTTAATTATTAAAGTCAATCACCAATTTGCATAAAGAATAGAAACTTTACATTCAATCATTGAACTATTGATAGTTTTTCTTCTACCTAGAGCAGGCACAAAGCCTTTTTTACAAAATAATATGTCACCATTCTTTAACCATTCTATTGTTGCTTTAATACCATTCTTCTTTTCATATTTCATTACATGATAACTAGACCAAGGTTGAATAGCTTCTTGTAAAGCTTTTCTAACTTTAGGAGAAATCAATTCATAAGCTTGCTCATCGCTCATTTTAGGAGCATAACCAGAACCAGTAGAATAATTAGTCATAGCTCCATTCTCCAATGGTTGTTAATAATTAAACTATATTAGCTTTGCTCTGTCTTGTCAAGAGCGCGCTGACAAGCATCGTTTTGTAATTCTTTTTTAATTCTTTTTTAATTGCGACTAATTGAAACCACATACCGACTAATGGTATCCAAATCAATCCAAACATAATCATAAATAAGTCATACTTATCAGCCATTTATCTTATCCATTCCTCTATGACATGCACCGATAATTATTTCTAACTTCTTAATCACATATCCAAGCTTATATTTTCTACCATTTGTGCTAGCCTGTCTCAATGGTATAAGTTTGTCAATAGCATCATTGCATTTGATTTCAATATCTTGTAATAATTGATCAATTTCTTCATTTGTCATTATTTATTCCTAACTATAATGCGACGCATTATTAGCTTTCGGCAAATCCTCACGATCAACACTAATAGTGATATATTTATTCCAATAGCTAGTTCTATTACGAACACCATTATTTAGCGTTACCATAATCTTAGAGCTAGAAAAATGAATACTAGCTCTAACAATATCCACAACCTTTTCACCACTACCCACAATATCACCAATTTGCATATATTGTGCTTGAATACATAATTTCACGGTTTCATTTTTCCTTTAATTTCAATTAATAAATAAATAATCATTATAAGCTGAAACATTATGGCATATAGAATTGCATCAATCATGGCAACACCACTCAATAAGAGCACCAAATTATGATAATAAATATCACACTGATAAATTCAAAAGTAATTTCAGATTTAATCATATAAATTTACTTCACAAAATGGACCAATAATACAAACTATAATAGAAACATTATAACATTCATAAATATTAGGATAATAACGCCAAATTATTTTAATATGATCACCTATGACAAGTTTATTTTTCATTTGATAACCATTCTTCCCAATCATAATCGTTATTCCAATCACATTCAGTACATTCCCATTTATCACTTATAACACCAACTTCTATGTCAACTTCATTTCGCCAACAATAAGAATTGCATTTAGGGCATTTCATGCCAAAATCCTTCCATCGATGATATCAATACCACGAAAGCCATTCACAACAGCATAAAAACCACGCAAAGCATTACCAAAGCGACGGCGATAATCACCACCAAATCGCTTTTGATCGATTTTGGCTTGCTTATGAGCTTCTAGAAACATTTGGGATTTGGTCATAGTCTGTTCTCCAACAGTTGATAAAAGCAACCTAGCCAGTTAAAGCTAGGTTGCCAATATGAATTATTTAGAATGATTGCCACTTTCTAAATTAATCACAGTAGGTTCAATCACAAAGCTTATATTTTCTTTAGCATAATTAACACCAGTGCCAGCAGCCACTTCAGTATTAAAAGATTGAAAGCCTTCATAAGGCCATGTCCCGCAAGGAAGATTAGTCGTTATCATAATACGATCAGCACCACGACCCGTAAGAATAGTAATAGCTGTGATATTAATCATTTTCCAATCTCCATTGGTTGTTTCGATTTAAATACTATAAACGGCTACCAACTATCTGTCAATAGCCATTTATAATTATTTCTCAATTATATTCCAGTGATGTCATTTCCAGCCTTATCACGACCAGCAGAGTGAAGAATATCATCAAGAGTAGCATTATCGGTCGAATGACTGTAAGACTTATTCCCCCAATACTTCTCAACAGCATCCTTGATTTCCTTAAGGCCAGCATGACACAATTCGCGATAAGCCTTAATAGCAGGAATTTTTGCACCAATAAACATCTGCTTAAGCAATTCATCAACCAATTCAGCGCTAACATATTGCTTTTCAACAATAGGAACATCAACTTCAATCATACTATCCAAAGCATAAACATCAACAGAAATTTCAGGTTTAAGCTTACCAATATAAGCCACAACTTGAGCAAATTTAATCTTATCAAGCTTCATTTGTCATTCTCCATTGTTAATATCAGTATTATAGCTGTTTATATTATTCCTGTCAACTTAAAAATGATTATCCACAAGCAAATTGATATGGCTATTGCTATTGGCCATGGATTATTCATAACACACCACAATATATTAAATAACCAACAGCTAACCAAAAACAAATAATAATCAAATGTCCTAATGCCCAATAAAAATTCATTTGCTTCTAGGTCCACTTCTATAATATCCATTCTTTTCATACATTCCAATTTCAGTCAATACTACACGCTTAAGCTCGCCTTCAGAACTGCGCATCCATACTTTACCAGCGAAATGATGCTGCTTTTCACCATTATTTTCCCAAGAATCAAATTCTTTTTCAGCTTTAATATATTCAATAGGAGCTTTACTAAACTTCTCTCGTTCCTTATTCCAAAGATTAATTGCCTTCATCCTAACAATTTCTTCAGTACCTCCATTAAAGCGCACTCCCCAATATTCACCATTAAGAAGAACAATATATGCAATCCAACATTGTTCAACAGGAGCATTTTCAGAATAATAAGTTACTATTTGCACTTTGCCTTCTCCAAAGCTGTTATCTACAATATAAACGGTTATTCTTACTTGTCAATAGCTATTTTATCATCCTCTTTAACTTCTCAATAAGCATTTGAAGCCTAGTGTTGCTACAATCTAATAGCTTACCTTCCAAGGCACTAATAAGCAACAATATATCATCATTAGATATACGCTCCTGATAAAAAGGCATATAGGAAGAACGACGCTTAACAACTATCATTTTATTTCCTTTTGTAATTCATCATCTATTACTTCTTCAACCAAAGCATCATGCTCAATTTTTGCTTTTTTCATTTCAATTGTTTTATCTCTCTTAAGACTTTTTTCTATAGCCTTTTTAATTCTATCTGAAGAAGGAAATGTATCAGAATAATCAATCATTTAATTCTTCCAACTTCAAAACATTTTTCATGTTGCTTAACAGCAAACTTTCTATCAAGCTTTTTACCCATAATACTAGCCTTAGTCCTTAAATTAGTGAGTTTGGCTTGATTAAGAGGAATATCAAAACCTTGCCCGATTTCAGCTATTTCCCATCTTGTATCAATTTCTCGTTTTCGCGCAAGTTCCTTCAATTCATCTGAAATAGGAAATAAGCCACTCATGTTTAATTTCTCCAATTCGTTCAATTCGTTCAATTCGTTCAATTTGAGACTTGAGTCTAATTGAAAGAATTGCGCGTATCAAGCAAAGTTTACAAATTAAAAAGAGCTAGCACAGTCACCTTGCCGGGCGTTGCGCACCGTAAGCATTTGCTCTATCTCTCTATCTGATGACACCAATCTATACGCTATTTCCGCTACGTCAAGAATTATTTTTAAATAAATTGCTTTATCCTAATACCATTTTCATCTATAATACCTTTTTTATATCGGTTAATACACTGAGAACATGAATCAGCTTTATAAGCATTTGATCTACCACATTCTTTAGATATTAATATTCCAATCAATCTATAAGATAAACCTTTTTTATACAAAGCAATAATTCTAGCAGGATTTAAAGTATATTTACGTTTTATCATGGTATAAATTTACCTTAGGTGTTTAAATCAATTCTAAGAGGCGTGGATAAGAGTTTCATTTCAGAAGTCATCAGAGAGCATTCCTAATCCCAAAACGAACAGGCATTTATCCTATCGCCTCCGATTATGCTTTTGAGCAAGATCATAAGTCTCATCCTCACGCCAAGTCGGAGCACCATATCTAGGATCATCCATTTTATGTTTGTAGTAGTCAGTTATCGTTTCTGGATGAAACAATGTAATTATTACTTTATTAGTTCTAGGATCAATAGCACGAGCATAGACAGGCATATTAACATCATGCCAATCTAATCCATCAGGCGATTGATATTTACGTTTCATCTATAATCCTTTCTCATTTCATCATACATCATCGAATATAGATATTTCAACTTCTTCCATTGCCCACATTTATCGCTATAGTAAGCTGAGTTCTATGATAATAAAAATCTAATGGTGAAAAATATCCAGACATTTTTGACTTCCTTATG
>WNEZ01002747.1_pt1 | contig 15094 bp, 17 predicted proteins | sample 5400521 | NCBI WGS metagenome assembly WNEZ01 (sample SAMN13153339, study PRJNA577476) | soil metagenome | isolation source: 120 cm saprolite under Douglas fir tree site 2 hole 1 replicate 1 | place: USA:California | collected 2015-04-18
ACGCCGGGGCCGGCGCAGATACGGAATTCGAATTCGTATTCGCTGGCGGCGCAGGTTCAGAATGCGGGAGGTGAGGCGGTGCGGCTGGCGATCGCTCCGGATGAGCGGGGGCGGCTTCGGGCTTTGATTGAAGAGGGATTGGGATGCGATCTGCTGTTGCTGACTGGCGGCGTCTCCATGGGGAAGTACGATCTGGTGGAGCAGGTTCTAGGGGAGTTGAAGGCGGAGTTTTATTTTACGGGAGCGGAGATTCAGCCGGGGCGGCCGGTGGTGTTTGGTTCGTGTGGCGCGGGCGCCCTCGCCGGCGCTGACAGGGGAGTTGCGGTGGGCACGCGGGCGAGGGCGCCCGCGCCACACCGGAAATACTTTTTTGGGCTGCCGGGGAATCCGGTATCTACGATGGTGACTTTCGAATTGTTCGCTCGGCCGATGATCGAAGCGCTGGCGGGAATGACGCCGCAGCAGTTGATCTTTCTTCGAGCGCGGCTGAAGTCGGAGATACGGACGAAGACGGGCTTGAAGAGATTTCTTCCGGCGGTGCTTTCGGGAGAGTTTGAGAATGCAGAGGTGGAGCTGGCTCGGTGGCAGGGGTCGGGCGACATCGCTGCGCTGGCGCGGGCGAACTACTATGTCGTGATTCCTCCGGACCGCGAACGGATTGAGGCGGGGGAGTGGGTCTCGTTACTAATGCGATCCGGTTGACGCGGTCAAGAGTGCGAGCGCTGGGGACGTTCTGATTCCTAGGTGAGGCCGAGCTGCGCTCGGCTGGACAGCCGGGGGCGGCTGTCCCTACGTAAAGCTAGTACCATAACCTGTGGTGATGCCGAAGAAACTTTCCCACTACGACGCTCGGGGCGAGGCGCGCATGGTGGACGTGTCGTCCAAGACGCGCACGGCGCGGGAAGCGGAGGCGAGTGCCTTCGTACTTATGACGCCGGAGGTGCTGCGGGCGTTGCCGAAAAATCCCAAGGGCGACCCGCTGGAAGTGGCGCGGACGGCGGGAATCATGGCGGCGAAGCGGACCGCTGAGTTGATTCCGATGTGCCATCCGGTAGCGCTGTCGCACATTGCTGTGACCCTACGCGTGTGCGAGAATGGCGTTTCTATTGCCACCAAAGTAAAGACTATGGCGGAGACGGGCGTGGAGATGGAAGCGCTGGTCGCGGCCAGCGTGGCGGCGCTGACGGTGTACGACATGTGCAAGGCGCTCGACAAGGGCATCGAAATCCGCGAAGTGGTGCTGGAGCGGAAGTCGGGCGGCAAGAGCGGAGACTACAGGAGAAGGGCGAAGCGGAAATAGATTCTGCAACAGGCGACTGGAGAAACTCGAATGTCGCCCAGTCCCTAAAGGGGTTATTCATAACGGTCGATTTGGCATCGCTAAAGCGATGCCCTGATACAAAGCTATGGCGAGCAACGTCAAAATCCTGCTGGTGGACGACAACCCGATGGTGCTGGGGATGCTGCAGCAGGCGCTCTCCGCGATGGGTGAGGTCACGGTCGCGACCGATGCGGCCGATGCGTTGTTGAAGGCAGTCGATGACCTGCCGGATGTGATGATCTGCGACTACCGCATGCCGGGGATGGACGGGCGGCAGTTGCTGGAAAAACTGAAGAGCAGGCCGGCTACTGCCAGCATCGCTGTGATCCTGATGGCCAGCAAGGCCGACATCAGCGAACGATTGTCGATGCAGGACCCGATCGAAGACTATCTGGAAAAACCCTTCTTCCTGAAAGATGCCACGCACAAAATCAAGCGTGTGGTGGACCGCATCGCGCTGGAGAAACTGAGCAAGGCAGCGTCGACCGATGGCGTGTTGCGCGGCAACCTTTCGCAGATGAACGTGATTGACCTGGTGCAATCGCTGGAGATGGGACGCAAGAGTTGCCTGCTCACGATGACCAATGGCGACGATAAATGCGAGATCTATTTCAACCAGGGGCAGGCCAAGCACGCCGCGTATGGATCGATTACGGGAGATGAAGCGGTGTTCAAAGTACTGCGTTGGACGGAAGGAAATTTCCAGATTGATTTCAAGGCAAAATCCGCCCAGGAGACGACGACTCTGAATACGCAGGGCCTGCTGATGGAAGGATTGCGCCTGCTGGACGAGTCGCAGCGGGACGCGGCGGCTGAGGGTGAAGATGTCCTCCTCGATACCTGATGCCGCGACGCGTGATGCTTCGTCGCGTGACGGCGCGCGGGCGGCGGTCTTGACGGTTAGCGATTCTTGTTCGCGCGGCGAGAAGGTGGACCTCTCCGGTCCCGCCGTGGCGAAAGCGCTTGAACGGCGCAAATTTCAAGTGGTGGTGCGTAGCGTAGTTGCCGACGAGCGCGCGGAGATTCAAGACAAACTGATTGAGTTGTGCCGGTCGGCGCGACTGGTGGTGACCACGGGCGGGACGGGAATCGCTCCGCGCGACGTGACGCCGGAAGCGACGGGCGCGGTGTGCGAGCGGTTGGTGGAAGGGATCGCAGAACAGATGCGACTCCAGGGAGTTCGCAAGACGCGCTTCGCGGTGCTGAGCCGCGCGGTGTGCGGTGTCCGGGGAACGAGCCTGATCCTGAATCTGCCGGGCAGTCCGGCGGGCGCGGTCGAGTCGCTGGAGGCGGTGATGGATCTACTGCCGCATGCGCTGGAGTTGATCGCGGGAAAAACGGAGCATGAGCGTCGTTAGTTGCTAGTCCTCGGTCGCTGGTCGATAGTCGATGGTCGTTGGCAAGATCGTCTGGAGCGGACTGTCGAAGCGAACTGGGCTGGGTTGCCAACGACTAACGACCAACGACCGCGTTCCGCTTCTCACGTAAACTTACCTACTTGAATAGGATCAAACATTTTGTCCACGCTTACGGCGAGTGGATCAAGCACGCTCTTGCGCCGCTGGGGCCGTGGGGGATGCTTGCGTTTGCGGCGGTGGATGGCTCGTTCCTGGGCCTGCCTCTGGATGCGATTTTCGTCAGCTACGTTTACAACGATCGCTCGCGGTTCCTGATGTATGTGCTGCTGGCTTCGGCCGGGTCGGCCCTCGGAAGCATCGTTCTCTACGTCATCGGCTATGCGGGTGGCGAGGTGCTGTTGCGCAAGCGCCTTTCGCCGGAGCGCTTTGAAAAGATTCACGCGTCCTTCGAGCACCATGAGTTCTGGGCGCTGATGTTTCCCGCGATGCTGCCGCCGCCAACGCCGTTCAAAATCGTGGTGCTGGCAGCGGCGGCGTTTGAAATGAACTTCGCGCATTTTCTGCTGGCAATTTTTGCGGGACGGTTCGTGCGCTTTCTGATTGAGGCGCTGCTGACGTTCTGGTTCGGTCCGGGGATTGTGACGATGACGGGGAACCTTTTCGCGCACCACTTCGTCTGGATTCTGGCAGGCGCGGGGGCGCTCTTAGTGGGGTGGTGGATCTGGCGGCGTGCGAAGCGGCGGCGTGGCCTCGAGGGCCGGCAAACTGCAGATCCCTCGCTTCGCTCGGGATGACAAATCCCGAAATAAATTCGGGATGACAATTTCAAATATCTAAGCGGCTGCTGCGCCCTGCGGTTTATGAGAGCGAGCGATCACTTTAGCGGCTGCGGGTAATCCGAACATGACTGCGGTGAAGAGCATGTCGCCGGCGAGCGTACGACGGAAGAACGGAAGTCCGGCAGCGTAGCAGGTCATAAGGCCGGACACGGTTTTTGGATACATGCTCCCGGATGCCCAGACAGCGAAATTACTGAGAACGAAGAAAGAGACGGAACTGGCTAGCGCGGCTCCGCCGATCCGCAGCCAATTGGCGTTTTCGCTCAAACGCGTGCCCAGCAAGAGAATCGCCGCATACCAGGCCCAAACCACCAGTTGATCCCAGGTGAGTGGATAGGAGTACACGAATTTGGTGAGGATGACGTCGGAAGCGGCGAGCAACGCAAATGGCACCCATAGCTGCCGTCGCGAACCGCGCGCGCCAAAATAAAGCAGGGCTGCCGCTACTGGAGTGAAGTTCCAGGGATGCGGCATGAACGGCATCCGCGCCACGACCGCGAAAATGACAAATAGATAGGCCAGCATGATCCACCTCGTAAAGAGTCAATTAGGATTGTTGCGCGAGCGGATGCTGCCGGTCAAGGGTGGGGCGGATAGACCAATCCTTCGTGCTCTGAATCCGAAGCGTTGCGGCCAGAACCTGGAGGCAAGTCCTGGAGGTAAGCCAATGATCATCGAAATGCGCACCTACAAGACCAAACCCGGCATGCGATCCAAGTTTATTGAGACCTTCCGCGCCAAGTCCATTCCGGCGCACGCGGAAATCGGGATGAAAATATTGGGTCCATTTCTTTCTGTCGAAGACCCCGATACATTTTTCTTTATGCGCGGCTTCCCCGATCTGGCTTCGCGGGAGCCGATGAAAGCAAAGTTTTACGAAGGGGAACTTTGGAAGCGCGAACTGGAGAATGTCCTGATGCCGATGTTGGACAAATATGACGTCGTGCTAGTGGAAGATCCTGAAGCTCTAGTTCGCTGGCAGTAGCACAATTTTGCCTCGCTCTTACCGGGTGTTCGTACTTGTGCTTCTCATTCCGAAGCGTTCATCCACGACTTGCAGGTCTCGCGTCAGGAAGACCATCGCGCCCAGGGTGACGCGCGCGTTGCGTCCGGGATAGTCGTAGCGCAGATCGAGGAAGTGGACTACATAGGCGGCGCGGCCGTTGCTAACCGGACCTGTGTTTGCAGGATCACTCACGAGCTGTTCGGTTTCGGTCACGGGATACTGGGCCCAACTCAGATACACGCGTCCGAGGTAGGTTTTCTTGGCGGCGAGAGTGATGGGCGTTTCTTCGGGCTTGTAGTGAATCTGCATCTGGGCTTCGGGATCGACTTCAGGCGCGATCGAATCGACGTCCATGGTGGCGAAGAAGGCGGGTGTTTCTACGACCCCGTACCAGCGAAACGGGTTGACCCAGTAGGGGTACGCGGAAACTCGAATCGCATCGGCTCCCTGGTAACTGCGCGACTGGAGCGCGGTCACGGCGCGGCGATGCTCATAGTCGCGAAGTCCCCAGTATGCGAAGACGGCGAGCAGTGCGAGAATCGCGGCCAGTCTTCCAGGTGGCTTGGCGCCCGGGCCTTTGCTGCGAGCCCCGATCTCTTCGTTGATTAGAGAAAATAATGCGGGGAGAATCAGGCCCAGTGTGAGAATGATGAGCAGGACAGGTTCGACGATGAAAACGATGTCCCAGGAAATCCAGCGTTCGGAGAATGGCCAGAAAGGGCGCACTCCGTAGTTGTTGGTGTAGTCGAGGAGAATGTGGCTGAGGCCAGCCAGGCAGGCGTAGGCGAAGAGCAATCCCCAGCGCGGAGGAAGGTTGGGATTACGGGTCTTGCGGCCGCGCAGGCGCCAGAGGAAGTAGATGAATCCAACGACTGCGGCAGCCACCAGCGGGATGCCTAGAAAAGAATGGGTAAAGCCGCGATGATGGTTCAAACCGAACGCGGAGCCTCCGAAGCGGCTGAGGACGTCAAGGTCGGCGGCTTCAGCGGCGAGGGTTAACGTGGCGGTGGCCAGCGCCGTCTTGCGGTTGAGCCCGGCACGGCTCATGGCGGCGCCGAATAAGAAGTGAGTTACTGGTTCCAAGGGAGCTCGACAGAGTTTAGCCGGACCCGCAGCAAATGCTGAAATGAGAAATTAGATTGTGTGAGCGGGAAAGGTCGAACTGAGGCTTATTGCGGGAACAACCCACCTGCTTATGGGATGCACTGCGCCGCAATCCAGGCACTTCGTGCCCGCAAACTGTGTTGCACAGTGGGGGCAGGCGGCCCGAGTCTGGAAAGTGTCGAAGGGCTGCCCACAGCGCCCGCACTTCCAGAAGTCGCCGATTGGCGGCTTGGTTTCGCACGCCGGACAAGCAAACCCGTCCCGATGCGGCAACTTTGCAAAACGTAATAGCGCCTGCGCATGTTTCAGTCCGGCCCAGCAGTTCATCAGCATGAAAACCGCAATCGCCCCGTACCAAACGGAACCCCTCCACAAGGCGAGACCGATAATCCCAGCCACGCCCACCAAGCCGAGGATCGTGGCTACCATCAGGCTTCGGGCGCGCCCGAGGACAAACCAGAGCAGAGACCGAAGTATCTGGCCGCCATCCAGCGGATAGATGGGGAGCATGTTGAATACCAGCAGGCCGATGTCGATGGACAGGACTGCCACCACCAACTTATAGAGATCGGGCATCGTCGCCGGCCACCCCAACGATCGGCTTAGAAAGAAGAGTCCCAACAAAAGCGGGAAGAGCGCCACATTCACCAGCGGTCCGGCGGCGATGCTCCAGAGGGTAGCGCCGGGGCGCGGCGGCGGATCTACATAGGCGACGCCACCGAGGGGCCAGAGCACGATCTGGTTCGCCTGTCCCCCAACTTGCCGGCAAGCCAACGAGTGGCCGAACTCGTGAAGCATCACAATCAGAAACAGCGCGAGATACTCGAGTACGTTCCAGGTGAGAGAAGAATAACTGCGCGTTCGGCCATTGATTTCATACGCCGCTACCACAAACCAGGACCAATGCAAGAACACATCAATTCCTGAGAAACGAAACAGGCGAATCGATCCCTGGCGAGAGGTTGGCATTTGCGAGATTTATAACACAGCGGTGAGCGGCGGGAAGGTGACCGAAGAGTTTTCTGGTACGCTTTCCCGGAAACTGATGTGTTACGAGAGCGAAGAGCCTCGAAGGGAGCCACACGATGTCACGAGAACAATTGACGAGGGGATTTCTCTGGGTTTCGGTGCTTGGTTGGGGTATTGGCCTGGGCGCAAAATTATTCGACCTGATCGTCATGGCGAGAGCGTGGGGCGCTGCGCCGCCGGCCTCGCTTGCGCTCATGCCTTACGGCCCACATTATCCGCTGAACCCTGGGGATTTCTTCCAGCCCTTGAGCGCGCTGATGGTGGTGGGGATCCTCGGAGCGCTCATCAGTGGATGGAAGACCCCGCTTCAGTATCGGGCTTGGTTGTGGGTGCCAGTCATCGCTTTTCTCACTATCTGGATCCTCACCCCCACCGTGTTCTGGCCGATGATCCATGAACTCTATGGCGCTGGCTCTGGAAAGATCGTGAGAAGCGACGCTGAGCTGATCCTGCTGGTGCGCCGCTGGATGATCTGGGATTGGTTGCGAGTAGCTCTGATAGCCGCGGGATTCGTTTCATCGGTTCGGGCGATCAGTATTCCCTTCCCAGCGCAGTGAGCGTTGAGCGCGAACGCTATCCCTCACTTTGGCCGCAATCCTGTTTGCGCCTGCGCTTCGGATTCCGCACTCGGCTAGAGTGTCATTCAGTGCCTAAACGGGGCAAACTCCGTCTCTGCGACACTGTCATGCGGGTACTACCAGGGACAGAGCGTCATGCTGCATCGTCATGCGGGCGGGTAGGCGGCCGAGCAGTTCGCCATCGGCCTCGACATAGACTCGGTCTTCTTTATGACTATAACCGTCATGGCTATGACCGGCGCTTTTCTCCGGCAACTTACAGACAATCTCCGAGCAGCTGACTAAATCGATGCCGTTGATATTCCATTGGCGGCCGAGCAGCGCTCCGGCCACATACTGGAGATAGGCATTGCGGCTGGCGGTGCGGCACATGACGGTACGCAGATCGCGGCAGTCGAGCGAAGCTCCGGGAACCAGTTCGCGCAGGATGTTTCCGAAAAAGCGGATTCTCACCGCCAAGAGCTCGGTCAGCAAGGCACTTTGACGGAGACCGCTTCCGTTCGCGTACTCGACCTCGAACTTGCGCATGCGATGCGTCGCCCACAACTGCCATGCTTTAAGGTAGTAGGCGGTCATGCCCCGCTTCTTGAGTTCAGCAGTCAGTTTGTAGAACAGGTGCGCGTCTACCCCGATTCCGGCGGCGACAGTGAAGTAGCGCGCGGCGGACTTGCCGTTGAAATCCTCATACTCGATTCGGCCGAGAGGGATGCGCCGGACTTTGCCATTGACCGCGACTTGAGCGGCGGCGCTGGGGCGGAGCGGAATTGCCAGGTCGTGGGCAAGAGCATTGGCGGTGCCGAATGGGAGAATGGCGAGCGCGACGGGCGTGCCAGCTAATCCCTGAATAACATCGTGGATCGTGCCATCGCCACCGCAGGCAAAGACGGTATCACTACCGGCCGCGACAGCACAGCGGGCGTGGTCGGTTGCTTCCGGACTGGAGCGGCATACGGTAAGCTCGGTGCGGATGCCGGCCGACTGGATGATGCCAATGGCATGGTCCAGTTCCGTGTCGCGCCTTCTTCCTCGGCGGCCAGAGTTGGGATTGAACAGAATGGTGGCTTTGCGCATGCGTCGGCTAGCTCTCTTTTGAGTTTAGCGCACGCCATAGTCATACGACCTCCAGGATGCGCTGAGGTTAGCTGGCGGTTGCTTCCGCGGCCAAGTCTGCACTATGCTTGCGCGAAAAGTTTTTGAAGCGTTCGTTCGATCAAGATTGAGTCTGGTCGTCTCACTTCAGGAGGTGTACTTTGAAGCCTTGCAACCTTGAAATTTTGGAACCTCTCGTCCTCGCGATGGTGATTAGTCTAACCATCGTTGCCACTGCTCAGGATCATGCCATGGGGACGGCGAAGCCGGCCACGATGATGACGGGCCTTGGCGATTTGCACCATCCGGTCTCGACTAAGAACGCACAGGCACAAGAGTTTTTCGATCAGGGTCTGCGACTCATATACGCGTTCAATCACGACGAGGCGGCGCGCTCATTTCGGAAAGCGGCGGAACTGGATCCGAAGCTGGCGATGGCTTACTGGGGGATTGCCGAGGCCGTCGGTCCAAACTACAACGACCCGGCGAGCGAAGACCGCTTCAAGCAGGCGCACGAGGCGATTCAGAAGGCGGTGGACCTGAGTGGCAGCGCCTCCGATAGCGAGCGCGGCTACATTTTGGCGATGGCGAAGCGCTTTCCAGCCGATCCGAAGTCCGATCGGCGGAAAGCTGCGGAAGACTATCGTGATGCGATGCGTGAAGTTGTGAAGAATAATCCTGACGATCTTGACGCGGCGACGTTATTCGCAGAATCGGGGATGGATCTCCATCCGTGGGGACTGTGGCATCGTGACGGAACGCCCGAGGCCGGTACGGAGGAGATTGTCGCGACTCTGGAATCGGTCATTAAACGCGATCCCAACCACCTGGGCGCACTCCATTACTACATTCACACCGTCGAAGCGTCGAATTCTCCGGAGCGCGCTTTGGCTGGGGCGAACCGCCTGGCTTCGCTGGCCCCGGCTGCGGGACACATCGTGCATATGCCGGCGCACATCTACATCCGCACGGGAGATTACGCGGCGGCCGCGAAGACCAACGAGGAAGCGGCGGCGATCGATCGAGCGTACATCCAGAGGAGCGGAGTGCAGGGCATTTATCCAATGATGTATTACAGCCACAATCTGCATTTCATCGCGATGTGCTCAGCCATGACGGGAGATTACGCGGAATCGCACAAGGCGGCGGAGATGCTGGCGACCCATGTGGCGCCGGCCGTAAAAGACATGCCACCGCTCGAAGGATTTATGACGATTCCCATGGCCGTGGATGTGCGCTTCCACAAGTGGGACGCAATTCTGGCGACGAAGGCCCCCGATGCGGAGATGAAGGCCACGACCGGCTTCTGGCACTTTGCGCGCGGGATGGCGCTGGCGGGAAAAGGAAGAACCAGCGAAGCGGAAGCGGAATACAAGATCGTGGCCGAGGCTGAGAAAGCGACTTCGCCGGATGCGATTTTCCAGATGCCTGTCAACAATAAGACAAAAGACATTCTGAAGATTGCTGAAAACGTTCTGGGAGCGCAGGTAGCGCTGGCGAAAAAAGACAATGCTGGCGCGGTCGGCATGCTTCGCGAAGCCGTCGCCGTGCAGGATATGCTGAAGTACGACGAGCCTCAGGATTGGTTCTTTCCAGTGCGGGAGTCGCTTGGAGGAGTCTTGCTGATGAGCGGGGATGCCAAAGGAGCGGAGCAGGTTTTCCGGGAGGACCTGACGAAGAATCTTAGGAATCCGCGTTCGTTATTTGGCTTGCATCAGGCGCTGAAGGAGCAGGATCGAAATTCCGATGCGTGGTTTGTGGAGCAGGAGTTTCACGAGGCGTGGAAGGGCGGAGCGGGAGAGTTGAAGGTGGAGGACCTGGTGTAGGGGGCCGAGGCGAAAGTCGGGCCGAGGCCGCGCACGAGCGGCAACCGTCATAAATTGTCATCCCGAGCGAAGCGAGGGATCTGCAGTTCGCCGGCAAATGCAGATCCCTCGCTTCGCTCGGGATGACAAATCTTTAATTGGGAACAGATCGTTGGTCACGGCGCCGCCGCCGCTGGCTTCCCTCTCTCGATGGAATAAACGTAGTGCGGGAGACCTCGCCAGTTCACTTCTTTCCACACGGTCATGCCGTTCCGCTCGGCGACTCGGCGTGAGGGCAGATTCTCGGGGCGAATCAAGGAAATCAAGCGGTCGGCTTTCAGGCGCGCGAATGCCCAGTCGCGGCAGGCGATGGCGGCTTCGGTCGCGAGACCCTGTCCCTAGAAGTCGCGGCGCAGATGGTATCCGATTTCGTACAGGCGCTCGCCTTCGACTTCCTGCAGGATGATGCCGCAATCACCGATGATTTGTTGCGCCTTCTTCAACTCCATTGCCCAGAGGCCTACGCCATCGTCCTGGTAGCGTTGGCGGTTGCGTTCAATCCATTGCTCGATACCGGCGCGATCGTAGGGCGCTGGGTAGTAGCGCATGGTTTGCGGATCGGAAAGGACCAAGGCAAGAGCGTCAGCGTCCTGCGGGGTGAACTCGCGCAGCAGGAGGCGGGTGGTTTGGAGGACTCCCTGTGTAGTCTGTCTCAAGTCTCGAAAAGTTCCAGTCTATTTAAATTATCACTTCCGAATTACCATCCGAGCGATGACTTCTCGCTTTAGACAATGGCTGCGTGATCCACTCTTTCTCTTGTGTCTGACCGCGGGGCTGCTTGCTTTCGTGGTGCAATCTGGCGAGCTGGGGACGTCGGACACGATGCATCGGCTGCAAACCACGCATTGGCTCTGGACCTCGGAGCCGCAGGTTCTCCCCAACGAGTATCCCGACTTTGGCCTGCACGGCCGCGGAGGGCGTCTTTATAGCTGGTATGGCATCGGACAGTCGTTGATCATGCTGCCCGCCGATCTTCTGGGGACTTGGATGGAGCGGTGGTCCATCTTCTCGGATTACAGCGACGACCCTGAGGTGCGCAGCATTGTGGTTAGTTACATCACTAACATTTTGGTGAGCGTTCTTACCGCGCTCTTCGCGTTCCGGGTGCTGCGTCAGTTGCGCTTTAGCATGAAAGAGTCAGTGGCGGGCGTGTTGGCGCTGATGTTCTGCACCACCCATCTTCACTACACGCAGAACATGATGGAGAACAACTACATCATGTTGCTGACGCTTATTGGATTTTCGTTTCAGTACGAGTGGCTGCGGGCGGACAGCCGGCGCGCGCTTTTCATTGGCTCCTGCGCGCTGGGGCTGAACTTGCTTACGCGACTCACCACGGGGTTGGATCTGATTGCGGGAGGGATCTTTGTCCTACTCGCGCTTTGCTTCGAGGGAGCAGGGTTCGAAGGAGCGCGCGGCCGCCGGTTGTGGCAGCGTCTCGTCGCCTACAGCAAAGTCGCCGCACCCGTTTACATATTCTTTTTCGTGGTCGACCGGGCCTACCAGTTTTACCGCTTCGGATCCTTCACCAATACATACGTAGCGATATTCGCCCGGGAATATCGCCAGCGCGATCCTTCACTGCCGGTGAACTTTCCCTGGAGCACGCCTTTTCATGTTGGCGTTCTCGGCGCGCTATTCCAGCCTGAGAAGTCTATTTTTCTATTCGATCCTCTTCTCGTGCTGACAATTTTCCTTCTGGCATACCTATGGAAACGCCTGACGCCGGAGGTACGCGCCTACGGCGTGAGCTCTGTGCTTCTGTTGCTGGCGTATATCAGTTTTTACGCGAGCTACACGTACTGGAGCGGCGACTTCGCATGGGGCGACCGCTATGTTTCGACCGCCGTGGAACTGGTGACCCTCGTTGCTGTGCCGCTGCTCCTGCGTTATCGAGAGCATATGGGAACAACGATCTGGCGCGCGGGATGGGCGCTGATCGTAGTCAGCCTGATGATTCAGTTAGCATCGTTGGCCTTCTGGTTGCCGCTGGAAATTTATCAGATGGAGACGCTCGGACATCCGACGTTTGTTGTTGCTCTGCGGTTTAAGAACATCCTTGCCTTCGCTTTCGGGAAGATGGATGCCTGGGGCTTGAACACCGAGGCTATGAACCAGGATCCGTGGGATCATGTTCACGTCACGACGTGGAATGTTCTGCCGTTTTTGCTGCGCCGCGTCGGGGCAGCGCCGGGTTGGGTGGCGAATACGGCGCTGGCTATCTGGTTTGCGGGGATTGCGGCACTGGGGGCGGTTTTACTCCGGTTACGAAGCAGCTTGCGAACGACGGCGTGAGAGCACAGGCTCAATACTTGCAAAGCAGTCTAGTAATCTGCGGGGTTAAACTCGAAGCATGGCGCAGATGGGGCGGATTCTGGTGGCGCTCGGCGTGGCCCTGGTGGTGATCGGGGGCATCGTCATGCTGTTGGGGCGGACGGGGGTGCCTTTGGGAAGGCTTCCGGGTGATTTTCTTTATCGGGGGAAGAATACAACTTTTTATTTTCCGCTTGCGAGTTCCATCGTGATCAGTATCGTGCTCTCTGTTGTTCTCTTCCTGATTGGACGGATGAAGCGGTAATGGACGGCGAGAGACCCTGGGCCTAAAGGGACGCCTCGTGGGCTTCGCTGAGGCGACGCACTGATACGAAGCCCGTCCTGCAAATGTTTTCGGGGACACACACAAGCTCGTCGTTTCGCGGATAGACAACTATTCGGTTGACATTTGTCAACTATTCACTTTACACTAAAAGGAATGATCGGTGGCTTCCGGCATAAGGGGCTTGAAGAGATCTACCGCACCGGCAAGACACGCCGGATCGGCGCCGATCATATCGGGAAGTGCGTGCGCATCCTGCAATTGCTGGAAGTAGCGGGGAAGCCGGAGGACATGAACATCGCAGGCTTTCGTTTCCACAGCCTGCAAGGCAAACCGAAACGCTGGTCGGTGCGCGTGACTGGGAATTACCGGATCACTTTCGGCTGGTCGGGCGAAAACGCTTTGGATGTCGATTTTGAAGACTATCATTAGGGAGGAAGTTATGGAGAGAAAGAACGGACTGCCGCCCGTTCACCCGGGCGAGATTATCAAGGAAGATATCCTGCCCTCGGTCGGGCTGTCCGTGACGGCCGCCGCCAAGGCTCTGGGCGTGTCCCGCCAGATGCTTCACGGCATTCTGGCGGGACGCAAACCCCTGTCTGCCGTCATGTGCCTGAAGGTGGCCCGCCTGTTTGGTGGCTCGCCGGAGGTATGGATGCGATTGCAGGCCGCCTACGACCTGAAAAAGTCTGAGCAAAACAAGAAAGTCATGGCTCGTGTCGCGCGGATCGTGCCAGTCAAGCTAGTCGAAGAAGTTCGGGTTTGAACCCCAACGTCTCTGAAACTTCTTAGCAGAAACTTATGGAGATGTCGGACCAACTCGGGTTCCAGTTTCGTCCTCCGGAGCGGCGCGTCTGGACGGTGCGGGCGTTGGTTTCCGCGGTGCGGTCGCACATCGAGCGCGAGTATTCCGATTGCTGGGTGGAAGGTGAAATCTCGAACCTGCGTATTCCCGATTCCGGCCATTTGTATTTCACGCTGAAGGAAGAATCCGCGCAGATTCGAGTAGTGATGTTCCGCTCGTCGGCCAAGCTGCTGCGGTTTCGCCCGGAGAACGGGTTGCACGTCACGGTTCGCGGTCGCATCACTGTGTATGAAGATCGCGGGGAGCTGCAAATCTCCGCTGAATTCATGGAGCCGAAGGGCGCAGGCGCTCTGCAGTTGGCGTTCGAACAATTAAAGGCGAGATTGCAGGCGGAAGGCTTGTTCGAAGCGTCGCGAAAAAAACCGATCCCGCCATTGCCGCAAAGAATTGGCATCATCACTTCGCCGCAAGGGGCGGCGCTGCGGGACATTCTGAACATTCTGGCGCGAAGGCATCACTCGGCGAACGTGCTGATCTATCCGGCGCAGGTGCAGGGAGACTCGACGCCGGGCGAGGTGATGGCTGGGCTTCGATACTTTCATCAGGAACTGCGGCACCAGAAACTGCGGCATCAAGACTTGCGCAGCGGCGGCGCGGTCGAGGTCATCATCATTGCGCGCGGCGGAGGCTCGGCGGAAGACTTAGCCGGGTTCAATCATGAAGGCCTGGCGCGAGCCGTCGCGGATTCGAAGATTCCAGTGATTTCGGCAATTGGGCACGAAACGGATTTCACCATCGTCGATTTTGTCGCCGATCTGAGGGCGCCTACTCCGTCAGCGGCGGCGGAACTGGTGATCCGATCGCGCCAGGAGATCGAAGCGCAGGCGGAGGATTTGTCCCGGAGGCTGGAGCGCGGGTTGCGATATCGCCTGCTGATGGCGCGCAAGGAACTGGCCGATCGGGCGCAACACGGAGCGTTTGCGCGCATGATGGACGGCATCCACCGGCGGCAGCAGAAGGTGGATGAACAGCGCTTCCGCCTGGAAAAGGCGGAACGGCAACTTCTGGAGCGCTGTCATCGGCGTTGCGAAAATGTTTCCGCGACCGTTCGGCACTATGACGCGGGCCGCCGTCTGGCCGCCATCCGGCAGCAGTTACAGGCGCAAGTTGCGAACCTGGCCGCCGCCACACACAGGCGATTGCTGGAGAGCCGCGGCTCGCTGGATCGCCGGACCGCCAGCCTGGAGGCGCTTTCGCCGGTTGCGATTCTGAATCGCGGATACGCGCTGGTGTTCGATGCGAAAGGCCGGCTGGTGAAAGATGCGGCGCGACTCAAAGCCGGGGATGAGATGTCGGCCCGCCTGGCCCGGGGACGGATTCGTGCCCGCGTGACCGCGACCGAGCGCAGCGATCCGGAATCGGGCAAACGGCATTAGCCGGGCTGCATTAGAATGAAGGCCAATTCACTTCCGATTTAACTATCGATGATTTAACTTCGACGTGA
>WNEZ01002748.1_pt1 | contig 15093 bp, 17 predicted proteins | sample 5400521 | NCBI WGS metagenome assembly WNEZ01 (sample SAMN13153339, study PRJNA577476) | soil metagenome | isolation source: 120 cm saprolite under Douglas fir tree site 2 hole 1 replicate 1 | place: USA:California | collected 2015-04-18
TGCCTACGCGAATCTCAGAATCTCCGCGCCGAGAATCCGCGCCCGCGATTCACTGGTCGTATCTGTCGACGTCAGGAACAGCGGCGATCGCGCCGGGGACGAAGTCGTCCAGCTCTACATCCGCGACGATGTGGCTAGCGAGGCTGAGCCTGTGAAGAGCCTCAAGGCATTCAGGCGAGTCACACTGCAGCCGGGTGAAACGCGCAGCGTCACGTTCAGAATCGGTCCCGACGCGCTTTCGCTGTACGACCGTCGGATGCGACGCGTGGTCGAGCCGGGAAGCTTCACGGTCTTCGTTGGCACGAGCTCCGATGATGTTCTAAGCACCCGCTTCGAGGTCACGGAGGACATCCTCGTCCTTGCTCCTCCAACGCCGCGCTTTCGCTAGGTAATCGTTTCGGTGAAGGTCAGCGTCCCGATCCCGACCACTGTGGCGGTAATTGTGGCGGTTCCTGGAGTCGGGCCGGCAGTGTATGTGACCGAGGTGGTCCCGTTTGCGTCGGTAGTCGTCGATGCCGCGCTCAGACCTCCGCCACCGGACGCAATGGCCCAGGTAACCGTGACGTTCGCAGCCGCACCGCCATACTGATCGATCACGATCACGATCAAAGGCTGTGGCAACGCGGTGCCTGCCGCCGCGCTCTGGCCATCTCCACTGATGATGCCGAGCACGTGTGGCTTCGGCGCGTCAGTAGTCAGTCTGCACCCGCCCAGCGCGAGACTGCTGAATACGACCGCCACGTATCTACGCCAGCCAAAGGCCATTCGAGTCCGAATCATCGTGCGACGTGCTCTTTTCTCACATATCAGGAAAGCGCCACCCCAATGGGGAAAAAAGCTAAGATGCCATTACCGCTGAAGCCATGGGAAGTTGGGGCGAAGACGAGGCGCATTCTGGCTTTTTGAAAGTTTTCGGCGCAGCATTCAACCATGCCGCGTGATCCCATGCCCCGCGTCCGAAAACTGGCTCTGTCCCTCCCCGAAGCTCACGAAGTGGAGGCCTGGGGAGAGCCGACCTTTCGCGTGAAGAACAAGATCTTCGCGATGTACGCACACGCGAACAACCATCACGGCGACGGGCGGAATGCAGTGTGGTGCAAGGCGAAGCCGGTGAACCAGACACTCATGATCGAAGCCGCGCCCAATCGCTTTTTTTCACCGCCGTACGTTGGACCGGGTGGATGGATCGGGGTCAGGCTGGACGGAGGGGTCGACTGGGACGAGGTCCTCTCGCTGCTTCTGGATGGATACAGAATGACGGCCCCCAAGAAGCTTCTCGCCCTCCTGAAAGACGACTCTTAACTGCAAGTGAAGACTACCTGCCAAGGGCCGTCAGAAGCAGAGGTCCGGGCTGCGGGCGCATGATCCTTGAGCATCTACCTGCACTCGCGCGAATCGAAGACTGGCCCGCAGCCGGCAACTGCGCTTCTGGCGGCCCTTAGCAGGTAGTCTTCCGTTCGTTTTTTTTTCAGTTGCGGTCTTGCGAATCCGCCCCTTTATTAGAATCGCCATGCAGACCCAGACCGGGGTGCAGCTCCGCTCTAACAGGGAGATCGCGATCCATGTCAGCGATCTCGCGCGTGCGGAAGCATTTTACGGAAAGCTGCTTGGATTCAGGCTGGTGCGACGCACGCTCGACCAGCTCGAGTTCGACACTGGAGAGCTGCGGCTCTACGTGAATCGCGATACCTCGAGTCCCATCTCGTACATCCCTTCCTTCGACGTCGACGATTACCAGGAGGCCCGGCGCTTTCTCGAGGCAGCCGGGTGCACGTTGAGATTTGCGGGCGAGCAGCCGGTTCCGTACTTCGAGGACCCGTTCGGGTTCGTGTTCGACGTCATCGAGCGCCCCGCCAAGATCATCGCCTGACTACGCGAGCCGTTCGACTCCTCGCGCGGTGACGCGGTGCGAAACCAGGGGCAGCGGCGGCTCCGCCGAATCACCGATCACGATTGCGCTCTCGAGGACTGACCTTCCCACGGCCAGATCCGCTTCGCTGCGCGCGTGGATCGTCGCCAGCGTCTGACCTTTGGTGACATGGAGTCCCGGCTTCGCCGTGATCACGAATCCGACTGAGGGATCGACCCTTTCCTCCATATTCCGGCGGCCACCCCCGAGGGCGATGATTCCGTAGCCGATCGCCCGCGGCTCGACGGTCCTTACAACGCCCGCGCGCTTCGCTACGAAGTTCTCCTGATGCCGCGCCCGCGGCAGGCGGATCGGGTCGCGTACTACTCCCGCGTCGCCGTCCTGAGCCGCCACGATTTCCTCGAACTTGAGCAGCGCCCTTCCGGAACTAATCGCGTCGCGCATCAGCACGTGTGCTCCCTCCAACGTTGTCGCGACGGTACCAAGGACGAGCATCGCGGCTCCCAACGCAAAAGTGATCTCGATCAGATCGGGAGGCCCGCCACCCTTCAGAACGTCTATCGCCTCTACGACCTCGAGCGCGTTGCCACAAGCGTTGCCAAGCGGACGATCCATTGCGGTCAGGAGGGCGACCACTGGACATCCATGCGCGGTACCAAGCTCGATCATCGCCTTCGCCAGTTCGAGCTCGTCCTCGAGTTTTGGCAGGAATGAGCCGGAGCCGCGCTTGACGTCGAGCACCAATCCGGTCAGTCCCTCCGCGAGTTTCTTGCTCATGATGCTCGCGGCGATGAGTGGAATCACCTCCACCGTCGCCGTAGCGTCGCGGAGCGCGTAAAGCCTCCGGTCCGCGGGAACAATTTCGTCCGTCTGGCTCAGCATGGCGCAACCGATTCTCGCGATCTGCTTCTCCGCTTCAGACAGCGTCAGAGCAGTCCTGAAGCCCGGAATCGATTCCAGCTTGTCGAGCGTGCCCCCGGTGTGCCCGAGCCCGCGTCCCGACATCATCGGCACCGCGACGCCGAGCGATGCGATGAGCGGCGCGAGGATGAGCGATGTCTTGTCTCCGACGCCGCCCGTCGAGTGCTTGTCGATTCGCGTCATGGGCAGACGGGAGAGATCCAGTCGCTTGCCGCTCTCGAGCATCGCCTCCATCATCGCGTTCATCTCACTCCGGTCGAGCCCGCGGAAGTACACCGCCATCAGAAACGCGGCCATCTGATAATCGGGTATCTGGCCCTTCGCGTAGGCGAGTACGAGCTCCCTGATCTCCCGCGGTTCCAGCCGTTCGCCGTCCCGTTTGCGTTCAATCAGACGTGGTACGATCATTTAGCCTCAGCCGGGGTATCTGTCTTGGTCAACATCACCTCGTAATCGGAGTTCATATGCGCGGCCTTAAGTATTTGTCTGCAGGATTGCTGCTCACTGCCTCGATTGCGGGCGCCCAGACGGCAGCCGATCACATCGCGCTTGGCGACAAAGAATACGTCGCCATGAACGCTCCCGCTGCTCTGCAGCACTACGAAGCCGCAATCAAGGAAGATCCCAAGAACTACGAAGCCCTCTGGAAGGCTTCGAGGTCAGCTGTCGACCTGGGATCATACGAGCGCGACGACGAAAAGCGCGGCCTCTATTTCAGGAACGCCGAGTTGTACGCGCGGCGCGCCGTCGAAGCCAATCCGGGTGACGCTGAGGGCCACTTTCACCTCGCCCGCTCGTTGGGAAAAAACGCCCTCACGCAGGGTCCGAGGGCACGAGTCAAGTACGCCGGCGACGTTCGCACTCAGGCACTCGAGTGTCTCAAGATCGATCCCAAACACCCTGGCTGTTTACACGTGATGGGAATGTGGAACGCCGAGGTGATGCGATTGAACGGATTCACTCGCATGCTGGCGAAGAATTTCCTTGGTGGGAAAGTCTTCGAGTCAGCAAACTGGGGCGAGGCAAAGCGCTATATGGAGGAATCCGTCGCCAATGAGCCGGACCGGATCGTGCACCACCTCGATCTCGCCGGCGTCTACCGCGATATGGGCGACAAGGCGAAGGCGCGGGCAGAGTGGCAGGCGGTGATGAAGCTGCCGAACCGGGATTACAACGACGGCAAGTACAAGGCGGAGGCAGACGCCGGACTCAGAGCCGGCTAGGTCTTAAGCGCGGCGCTGAGTTCTTCCTCTTCTTCTTCCGCTTCCTCTTCCCTCTCCGCGGCAGCGCGCTCCAGCTCCTCGGCCAGTTCGTCCCAGATGTCGTCGTCCCCGCGGAATCCCCGCACGCGTAGTCCGATGCGATGGCGTGTCTCGTCTCCACTCGCGGGTGCCCAGAGAAGCGCGACGCTCGCTCCGAGTATTGCTCCCAGTGCAATCCCCGCGGTAAACAGACCAATATTATTCCAGTCGGGAACAGTCTCGTGGGGAACGCCATCCCGCTGGGGCTGAGGAATCGATCCCGGGGGTGGTGCCTTGGGGCCGGGCGAGGTCGGTCTGGGCGGGCTGGGCGAATTGAACATAAGAGCCTGGCTCAGGGGATGGTAAGAAATTTGCCCTGAACCCCACCTAGCAATAGCCGTGCGAGGACGCTGAATGAGCAGTTCAGGTAAAATGGTATTATTGGTTGAGGACAACGAGGACAACCGCATCGTCTATTCCACCATCCTGAAGCACTTCGGTTACGAGGTAACCGAGGCGCTGAACGGTGAGGAAGGAATAGCAAAAGCCCGGTCGGAAAAGCCTGATCTGATCCTGATGGATATATCCATCCCGATCATCGACGGCTGGGAGGCAACCCAGGTGCTGAAGCACGATCCGTCGACGAAGGGGATCCCCATCATCGCACTCACCGCGCACGCGCTCGCGTCCGATCGCGAGAAGGCGATGGAGGTCGGCTGCGATGGATACCTTGCCAAGCCCTGTGAACCGAGAGCGGTAGTCGCGGAGGTGCAGAGATTCCTCGGCAAGAACAATGGAGCGTAAGGGACGGATTCTTGTCGTCGACGATCACGAGGACAACATCGAGCTGCTCCGCGCTCGGTTGGAGGCGCGGGGGTACATAGTGGAGGGAGCGAGCGACGGACAAGCCGCGTTGGATGCGGTAGAGCGCTCCTGCCCCGATCTGATCCTCCTCGACGTGATGATGCCGAAGATGGACGGCATGGAAGTCGTGCGCCGCCTCAAGGCAAAGAGAGAAAGCAAAGAGCTTCCGTTCATCCCCGTGATCATGCAGACCGCGCTGGACTCCACCGAGAACAAGGTCGAGGGTCTGGACGCCGGCGCCGACGACTACATCACCAAGCCGATCAACTTCGCCGAGCTCGAAGCGCGGGTTAACTCGCTCCTCCGCATCAAGAAGCTCCAGTCGGACCTGGCCGAGAGCAAGCAGGAGCTGTCGGAGCTGAACGACAAACTGCGGCGCATTTCCCTCACCGATGGCCTGACGGACATAGACAACAGGCGTTCGCTCGAGGAGCGTCTCGGAGAAATGTGGCAGCACTCTATCCGTCTGCACGAGCCAATAGCGCTCATCATGTGCGACATCGACAAGTTCAAGAGCGTAAACGACAACTACGGCCACCAGGCCGGGGATTCAGTGCTCAAGACGGTCGCGCAGCTCCTCAAAGGTGCGGCGCGCGAGATCGACCGCGTCGGTCGCTACGGCGGAGAGGAGTTCCTTCTCATTTTGTCCGGCACGGTGCTCGATGCCGCGATGACCTTCGCGCAACGGCTGCGGGAGATTGTGGAGGGCCATACATTTTCATTGCCCGATGGCAAGACGATCACCCGGACGATAAGCTGCGGCGTGGCGGCTGCGCCCCATCCGCGGGTGAAGGATCAGGAGGCGCTGTTGAGAGCGGCGGACGATGCTCTCTACGTGGCGAAGGAGACCGGGCGCAACCGAGTGGTGCGCTTCGACGGCGCTGATTTCAACGAACATACGCAGGGCAAAGGAAACAACTCGTCGGATGGCGAAAAGCCGGTCAAGCAGGCAGCAGGCAGCGGAGCAGGCAGCGCCACCGCAGGCGCAACCACAGGCTCCAAGGGCTCGGCAGAAGGCCGAAGAGCCCCAGCTTAGTCGCGCCGGCGAGCTGCGCGGCCTCCTCACCCGCGCATCCCACGACTACTACGTTCTGGATCGTCCGACGATCTCGGACGCCGAATACGACAAGCTCTTTCGCGAGCTCCAGGAGCTGGAGAAGAATTTTCCGGAATGCCTCGCGCCGGATTCGCCGACTTTGCGGGTCGGCGCCGAGCCCCAAAGCCAGCTCACTAAGCACGAGCATCTCCGGCCGATGCTCTCGCTCGCCAACGCGTTCGACGACGAGGAGCTGCGGGCTTGGGAAGAGCGGCTGGTACGGATGGCGGGCGACGACGTCGCAAAGTCGGGTTACTCCGCGGAGCTCAAGATCGACGGCATCGCTGTCGCGCTCACCTACGAGAATCAGCTTCTTGTCATGGGCGCGACGCGCGGCAATGGCGCCATCGGGGAGGATGTGACGGTGAACCTCCGGACCGTGCGCGACGTTCCGCTGCGCCTCCACGAGAGCGCGCCGAAGGGACGAATTGAGATTCGGGGCGAGATCTACTTCCCCTTCGATCGCTTCGAGGAGATGAACGAGGCGAGGGCGCGCGCAGGCGATTCCCTCTTCGCCAACCCGCGCAACACGGCGGCGGGAAGCCTGCGACAACTGGATCCCGCTATTACGGCTTCCCGGCCGCTCAGATTCTTTGGGTATTCGTTCGCCGCGCCGGATGGAGTAGAGCTGCCATTCAAGACACAGACGGAGCTGCTGGACGCGCTGGTGGAATGGGGCGTCCCTGTGGCGCCGCATCGGAAGCGCGCGAAGACGCTGGCCGAGGTCGAGAAGTGGGCGTACGACGTGGAGCACAAGATCCGGAGCGACCTGAACTTCGCCATCGACGGCGGCGTGGTCAAAGTGGATTCACTCCGACTCCAGGAAGAGGTGGGAGTCGTCGGCGGACGCGAGCCGCGCTGGGCAATCGCGCGGAAGTTCGCCCCGGACATCGCCGAAACCAGATTGCTCAAAATCAAGGTCAATGTCGGTCGAACAGGTGCGCTGAATCCGTACGCGGAGCTCGAGCCGGTGGAGATCGGCGGAGTGATCGTGAAGCTGGCGACGCTGCACAACGAAGACCTGATCATCTCCAAGGATCTTCGTGAGGGCGACTGGGTGCAGGTGAAGAGGGCCGGCGAAGTGATTCCGCAGATTATCGCGCCGATCCCCCAAAAGCGAACGGGCGGCGAGAAGCCGTGGCGAATGCCGAACAACTGCCCGGTCTGTGGAACGCCGGTAACGCGCGAAGAGGATGAGGCCGCGATCTACTGCCCGAACATCGCGTGTCCGGGTCGGCAGCTGGAGGGCCTCGTGCATTTCACGTCGCGGGGCGCGATGGACATCCGCGGACTCTCGTATGCGCGCATTCAGCAGCTGGCGCAGGAAGGGCTGGTTCGCGATCCGGGAGATCTCTACGCGCTCAGGCGCGAACAGCTTCTCAAGCTCGACGGCTACGCGGACAAGGGGACCGACTCGCTGATCGCTGCGATCGAGGCGTCGAAATCACAGCCCCTCCAACGGTTGCTTCACGCGCTTGGAATCCGGCACGTCGGATCGATCGCGGCGCAGCTCCTGGCACAGCACTTCGGAACGCTCGACGCCCTCATGTCGGCGTCGGCGGACGACATTCTCAACGTGCGCGGAATCGGATCGACGATAGCCAATGGCGTGGTTGCGTACTTTTCGGATCCCGCGGGGGGTGCGCTCGTGGAAAAGCTGAGATCACACGGCGTCAATTTCACGGAGCCGCGGGCCGTAGTAGCGGGAGGACCGCTGAGCGGAAAGACCCTCGTCATCACCGGCACTCTCCCGACGTTGAGCAGAGCGAGGGCGACGGCGACGATCGAGGCCGCGGGGGGCCGAGTCACCGGCTCCGTCTCCAAGTCGACGGATTTCCTCCTCGCCGGCGAGGAAGCCGGAAGCAAACTCGACAAGGCAAAATCCCTCGGCGTCGCGATAATCGACGAGGCCGACCTCTTGCGTTTAATCAATTCTCCAGCAACATCTTCCGCGTGAGATCGTCCTAGTTGGCATGACAACTACAGAAGCTCCCGAGCTGATTGGCCTGGCGCAGCGCACGCTGCGCGAGCTTCGCCTGCGCGTCGCCGGCGCGAGCGGTGGCGGACCCGACGCGCTTCGGGAGGCGGGATACGCGGGTGCGGGCTCTCTCTTCGACGCGTTCGAGACCTGGCTCAGCGATCGCGGCTCGATGAAAGCGGAAGATCTTCCGATCGACGAATTCTCCGCGCGAGCAGCTGAATTCTTCCAGGCCGCGGGGTGGGGACGCGTCACGTTCCGCTCCCTGCACGACGCGCTCGCCGTGATCGACATCGAGGGGTGCTGGGAAGCGCAGCTGCACGGCGAAGGCGAGCGCGGCTGCCATCTCACCACCGGCACGCTCGCCGGATTCCTCGGCTGTCTCGCCGATTATCCGGTCGCAGTAATGGAGATCGAATGCAGCGTCGGCGGGAACGCGCGCTGCCGATTCCTTGCCGGCAATGCCGACATGCTCGAGCACGCATACGAACGGGTATCGCGCGGGGAACAGTGGGAGACCATCGGAGCGGGAGAGTTCTAATCAACTGCGAACTGCGGACTAACCACTGAGGACTGCGGGCCTACTGCTATTTCGGATTGCTGACTGACTACGGATTGGGGGACTAACTGCGAACTGCGGACTCATAGATCGCGGTAAGTCCCCACTCCGCAGTACGTCCTCAACCCGCAATTAGTCTCCCAATCCGCATTTAGTCTGCGATCCGCAATTGCTGTTGGCCCGCACTCCTCAGCGGTTAGTCCGCAGTTCGCAGCCGTTAGTCAGCAGTTCGCAGCTACTTGGTGCTGAGCGCGTCGGCGTAAAGAGGATTCAGCTTCAGCTCCCCGTCGACGAGTATCTCCCTATCCCACGGAAGAATGATCGTGCTCTCCGTCGCGATCGCGTGAAAATCCGGGGCGTACCCGCCGGTGCGAAACGAAACCGCGGTCCGCACCTCCGCCGCGCCACCTTCCTGAATGGCGGACACCGCCAGCCGCATCGTATCCCCCGAGTCGCACGTCTCGTCTACGATCAGAACCCGCTTGCCCCGGACCTCCTTCGGTGCGCTGCCGAATACCTCGGGCGCTTCGCGGGTGTGCGCGCTCCTGTATTTCCGGCTCACGACCAGGGAATGGAACTCACGCCCAAGGATTGCCGCTATCACGGCGCCCGGAATCACTCCCGCCGTCGCGATCCCGATTACGATCTCCGGATCGTAGGCGCGCGCCACCTTCAGGGCCAACCCGCGCGACAGCTCGCCGAAGAACGGCCATTCGATTTCGAGAACGCCTTTGGCGGCGTCGACCGTGTGTTTGCGCGGTGACATTTTGCTCTCAAACTGTTCGGGGAAAAGCAGTTAGGTTAAGCTAGCCCTCTCACATCATAGTCGGTAGATTCGACCAAATGTCATTCTGGGACCGCCTCACTGGCGGCAAGCCGAAGCCGGTGACCGAAAACCTCGACTACCTGAACGAGGCGCTCGCGCTGGAACGCCAGGGCGATTACGACGCCGCGCTGACGTCCTACCGGCTCGCCCTTCGCCAGAGACCTAACAATCACAAGGTCCTCCAGAACATGGCAATCGCCTACTCGAAGCTCGGTCAGCTCGACGAGGCGATTCGCTGCTACCGCCGCGCTCTCGCGATCGAGCCCCGCCTCTCCGGAGCACACTACGGGCTGGCATTTCTTCTCCTCAGACGCGGCGATGTGAGCGATGCGGCGTTTCACCTCGAGGCGTTTCTGATGGATCCGCCGCGTGGTCAGGAGGCAGAGCGCTGGGTGAAGCACGCCCAGAAGACTCTCGACGAGATGAAGAGTGCCGAGCCTCCTCCCTCGAATCCTCAATTGAAGGCCAGCGAGTATCCGGGGATTTCAGAGTAGATGGGGGCGGTTCTCGCTGTCGTAAGCCAGAAGGGAGGAGTCGGCAAAACCACCACCGCTGTAAATCTCGCCGCCGCGTTCGCGCGCCGGGGAATGAAAACGCTGCTCATCGACGTCGATCCGCAGGGATCGGTGCGCTACGGCTCCGGGCTCGCACGAGGTCATGAGACAGCAGGATTCGCCGATTACCTGAACGGCGAGAAGACCCTACGCGAGATCATCCTGCCGACAGCCCTTCCGTGGTTAAGGGTGATCCTCGCCGGCTCAGTTGCCGACGAAGCCGATCACGCCTCCTATTCTGAGCTCGTCCGCGAGACCAACGTGCTGCACGATCTCCTGACCATGGCGGAGCAGCGTTGCCAGGTGGTTGTCGTGGACACCCCGCCGGGACTCGGACCGATCACGCGCAAGGTACTGGGCCAGACCGAGCACGTGATCGTGCCGCTACAATGCGAGCCACTCGCGCTCCAGACGACACCACAGATTCTTCGCCTGATTCAGGACATCGTCGCCACCAACGAGCGGCTGACGCTCGACGGAATCCTCCTCACGATGTACGAAGCGAACAATCCGGCCAGCGACCGGGTAGTGGACTATGTGAGAAGGCACCTGCCCGCAAACATCGTCTTCGACGTCGTGATTCCCCGCACTTCGGCAACCGCAGACGCATTCGCCGCTGGTCAGCCAGTCGTGGTCAAGAGTCCCGCGGATGCGGCGTCGCAGGCCTACGTGAACCTCGCGACGCTCCTCGCCGACCGGTTGACATGAAGAGATCGTCGGTGCCCGCGATACTGTTTGCGAGCTTTTACATCGTTGGCCTCGCCGCCATCGGGTGCACCGAGATCAGCAGCAGCCCGACTGCGGTTCTCTCGATACAGTTCGACAGCCTGGCAGCGCCGTCGGTCGTCGTCGGCGATACGCTGCGGGACACGACCGGCGCTGTCGCGAGGCCGGTGGTCCACGTTTTCAACTTCAAGGGTAATGAGATCGTTCCGGCGCCGGTTTACTTTCTATCGCCCGACTCCGGCATCACCGTGGACAGCGCCACGGGGGTAGTGGTTGCAGACAGCCTCCGCTCAACGCCGGCGCGGATCATCGCGACCGTCGGGACGCTGCAGGCGGTACAGAAAGTCGACGTCACACTGAGTCCAGACCTCATTCAGGCGGTTAACGGTTACGACACCTTGCAATACTCGCTCGGCGACAGCACACTCAACGTGTCAACGCAACTGCAGGTGAAGCTGACGCACGGCGTCGCTCCGAACGATAGCGCCGTCAGGTCTTACATCGTGAGCTTCGCGATTGTGGCCCAGAGCAATCCGCAGCTGGGTGAGCTTGTGAACGATGCCGGGAAAGCGTCGGTCGTGAGCACTACCGATGCGACCGGAATCGCGGGAAGAAGGATTCGTGTCCGTCCTGTCTTTCTCACATCGGCGCCAGTTGATTCGATCGTGGTCAACGCCACGGCGAAATATCGTGGAGTGCAGGTGAACGGCAGTCCGGTGCGGCTCGTCCTTCTGCTGAAGCCGCCCGGCTAAACCAGATTCCGCTTTCGGGGGAGAGAGAATGGCGCTGATGGAAGCCAGAGGTGGACCGCGACCCGCTCCGGGAACGCTGAATCAGCTCTTTTTCGAAGCTGTCTCGAAGTACAATCGACCTGACGCTCTTCAGGTAAAGACTGGCGGCGTCTACCGGCCGATCTCGCACACCGAGGTTGCCGACCGCGTGCGCCACGCCGCGCGGGGTCTGTCCTCACTCGGAGTGAGGCGGGGAGACCGCGTCGCAATCCTGTCGGAGAATCGGCCCGAGTGGGCGGTCGCTGACTTCGCATGCCTCACCGTCGGCCTCACCGATGTCCCCATCTATCCAACTCTGCCGGGCGATCAGATCGCCTATATGCTCAAGGATTCGGGCGCCGTCGCAATCTTCGTCTCCAACAAGACGCAGGCCGAAAAGATCAGAGAAATCCGCTCCCAGGTGCCGGCGCTCAAGACCGTGATCGGCTTCGACGACATTCCCGGCCTCACCAATATGTCGATCACCGAGCTGGAGAAGCGCGGCGCACAGGGGGAGAACAAGGAGTCGATCAAGACCTATCGTGAAGACGCTCTGACGGTCAAGCCCGACGATCTCGCGACGATCATCTACACCTCCGGCACGACGGGTGAGCCAAAAGGCGTCATGCTCACTCATGACAACATCTACGGGAATGTCGCGGCATCGCGGACTGCTATTCCTTTCGAGGGTCGCGATGTGGCACTGAGCTTCCTCCCCCTCTCCCACATCTTCGAGCGGATGGGTGGGCACTACCTGATGTTCGCCACCGGAACCTCGATCGCCTACGCGGAATCGATCGACGCCGTACCGGTCAACATGCAGGAGGTGCGGCCGACTCTCGTTCTCTCGGTACCCCGACTCTACGAGAAGATGTTTGCGCGTGTTCTTGAGTCGGCGCTTACGGGCGGATTTCTGAAGAAGCAGATTTTTTTCTGGGCGCGTGGCGTCGCGGATCGCTGGGCCAATGAGAGGTTGGCGGGAAGGGAACCGGGCGGACTGCTGGCGCAACAGTACGCGATCGCGCAAAAGCTCGTCTTCTCGAAGCTCAAGGCGCGAACCGGTGGCCGCCTCCGCTATTTCGTCTCCGGGGGCGCTCCGCTGTCGCCGGACATCAACAAGTTCTTCTTTGCGGCGGGCCTGACGATCCTGGAGGGTTACGGACTCACCGAGACCTCACCTGTGATTACGGTCAACACGCCCCAGAACTTCCGCATCGGCACGGTCGGTAAGGTGGTCGACGGTGTCGAAGTGAGAATCGCGGACGACGGCGAGATCCTTACTCGCGGGCCGTACGTCATGAAGGGCTATTACAACAAGCCCGACGCCACGCGCGAAGCGATCGATCCGGATGGTTGGTTCCACACCGGCGACATTGGCGAGCTGCACGACGGATTCCTGGCCATCACCGATCGCAAGAAAGACATCATCGTCACGGCCGGCGGCAAGAAGGTCGCGCCGCAGCCGCTCGAGAACAAAGTCAAAACCAACAAGTACGTCGCCCAGGCGGTCATGATCGGCGACAAGCGCAAATTCCCTTCAATGCTGATCGTGCCGAATTTTGATCAGCTGGAGAGATGGGCGGCCAAGCGGAATATCATCTGGACTGACCGCGCGCAGCTGCTGCGGATGCCGACGATCCAGGCCAAGATGGAAAAGGAAGTGAACGAGGAGCTGGCGGGCGCGGCGCACTTCGAGATCCCGAAGAAGATCGGATTGCTGGAGCACGATTTCTCGATCGAGCGGGGCGAGCTGACGCCGACTCAGAAGGTGAAGCGCCGCGCCATCGACAAGCACTACAAGGCGCTGATAGACTCGCTGTATGAAGAGGCCGAGCGATCGGGATTCACCGACCAGCACGCGATAGCTTGATCACTTCCGGTGCCTTCTGCGCCACCCAGTAATCCTCGTCCCGGGCAAGCACCGCCAGCTCGCTTGGCGGTGGAATCTCGACGGGTCCGACGATCCTCCCTCCCGGACGCACCGCTTTCACCGCTGACGCGACAGTTTCCGGCGGAAACGAAGCGTCGAGCGCGACGCCGAGCAGCGAGCCGGGCGCGACCGGAATCTCCGATCCGACCAGAAGAAGCCCAACGGTCTCCGATTCTTCTGCCCCAACTTTGGGGTTGATCGCGAGCACGCGCGCTTCCGTCATCACGCTCAGCTCCAGCGCGGCATCGGCCCACCCCCCTCCAAGCACGACGGTCGCACCAGGCTCGGTGACGTTCAGAAACGCGCCGGCACGCGTAGCGAGCTCTTCTCGCTCGCGGATCGCGGCCGGTCGCTCGCCCTTGCGCCGCGGCAATTCGAGGCCCGCACTGAAGTCCGCGATCCCATTTCTGATCGGATACTCTGCCGAGCAGTTCGGGCAACCGAGCGTGCCTTCCATCACGAAGCGATTGGTGACGGCCTTGAACGAGGCGACGAGCCAGGTGTCCTCGTGCGGGTTGATGCAGCGTAACAGGTCGAGGAGCTCTATGAACACAAACGATTTCAGTGTGAAGGCCAGAAAACTGCAACTGAACGGGTGCCAGATGTCAGTCGCACAGATGCCAGTTTGTTAGTTCGCTACGCCCCGACCTATCTCGTGTGATCGATCCAAAAGCAACTGCCTGCACCCTGAATGCAACCGAGGTAAGTCCGGGCGTCGTGAACTAAACGCTGGCGGCTGCGCTACTGACAATCTGGCACCCGTTCAGTTGCATTTTTCTACAGAACAAACCTACAATCAGCTGTGAGAAAGCCGTAGCTCGTCGACATTCACCCTTTCCGGCTGTGTGAGCGCGAACATCACCGCACGCGCGACGTCGTCCGGGTCGAGCATCGGCCGCTTCGAATGAGGATTGGCGACCGGGTCGGTCACGGTGACCGAATTCCACATTTCCGTGTCGGTAGCCGCTGGTGAAATCAGCGACGCGCGGACGCCAGTGCCGCGAAGCTCCGCCCGCAGCACTTCGTGAATGGCGCGAAGACCGAATTTTGCCGCCGAGTACGCGGCATTGCCGGTAAAAATAGTTCGATCCGATATCGAGCCGATGGTAACGATATACCCGCTTTTCCGTTTTTTCATGTCACCGAGAAACGCGCGGACGAAAAGAAATGGACCGACAAGATTCGTGTTGATCGCTTCGATGAACGATTCCGCACTGGTTTCCTCGACGACGGCGACTCTGAATATTCCGGCGTTGTTGACGAGAATGTCGGGAGTGCCGTTCAGCTCGGTGGCAATACGCTTCGTCGCGCGCTCGACACTTTTCGGATCGGTCACGTCGCACGTGACAGGTATCGACCCTTTGATACGCGCCGCGCGCTCCTTGAGCTTCGCTTCACTCCTCGCGACCAGAGCCACACGCACGCCCTCGCGCCCAAGGGCCTCGGCGATCCCGGCGCCGATTCCTCTGGAAGCGCCGGTTACGACAGCGGTTTTCCCGCCGAGTGAGGACACGCTTTAGTCGCGGCCGTTGTGGGCGAGGCGGAGGAATTCGTCGCGCGTCTTGGGATCCTCGCGGAACGCACCTGTCAGCGCCGAAGTGATCGTCTTTGAGTTCTGTTTCTGCACTCCGCGCATCATCATGCAGAGATGGTAGGCCTCGATCACCACGCCCACCCCGCTGGGGTTGAGCACCCGGCAAAGACCCTCGGCGATCTGCTCCGTCAGCCGCTCCTGCACCTGTAGCCGTCTGGCATAGA
>WNEZ01005329.1_pt1 | contig 15091 bp, 16 predicted proteins | sample 5400521 | NCBI WGS metagenome assembly WNEZ01 (sample SAMN13153339, study PRJNA577476) | soil metagenome | isolation source: 120 cm saprolite under Douglas fir tree site 2 hole 1 replicate 1 | place: USA:California | collected 2015-04-18
GATTCAGGTGGTTAAGTTTCATGTGGGGCCTCTGCGCTGCACTGCGGACTGCTCTTATTAGGATTCGCAATCCGGGGCAGGAGTCGCAGTTCTTTGCGGATGCACTGAGATTGTTTCGTCGCGGGTGCCCCCCTGGTCGCGTTCTGTGCGACCGGGCAGGGCTTTTGTCTTTCGCGCTGAAATCGGCGAGTGGTCTTCCCTTCGTGGTTTGATGCGGGTCTTACAAGCCTGCCGAGCTTTGCTTGGCCTGGACGGGCGAGGGCGCCCGTCGCTACATGGGCGTCACGCTACAATCTTTCCATGATGCGATTTGTGAGCTATCGCTTGTCGTCCATTGTGATGCTCCTGCTGGTGACGGCTGTTTCTGGCGCTGCGCAGGTTGCGAAGATTCGAATTAGTGGGACCGGGATCGATGCTCTGGAGGTGACCGCGGCGGATCTGGCGAAAATACGTTCGGGAGCTGCACACGGGACAGATGCAGCACTACGAGGGTGTGAGGCTTTCAGATTTGTTGCAGAAGGCGGGAGTGCCCCTGGGAGAGAAGCTTCGCGGACAAGGTTTAGCTACGTATGTGGTGGCGCGCGCCTCGGATGGATACGCTGTGGTTTATTCAATTGCCGAGCTCGATCCGGCGATGAGTGACAATCAAATCATCGTGGCGGACACGATGAACGGGAAAGCGCTGGAACCAAAACAGGGGCCGTTCAAGGTGGTGGTTCCCGGCGATAAGCGGCCTGCGCGGTGGGTGCGGATGGTGAGTACGTTTGAGGTCGTCAACGCGCTCAGTCCTTCAGGATCATCACCTCGGTAGCTTTCACCACGGCGGAAACCATGTCGCCCTTCTTGAGCTTTAGCTCGTCGGCGCTGCGGCGGGTGATCACGCTCTCCAGGAGGTTGTCGCCGACGCGAACCACTACGTGCGCCATTATGTCCCCGAGGACGATCTCCTCGATCTGACCGTGCAGTTTGTTTCTGGCTGAAAGTGTCATACCCACATTATAGATGCCGACGGGGCGGATTTAGTGGGGCTGCGAAGAAGCCGAAGGCTGCCGAGCTTCGCTCGGCCTGGACGGGCGAGGGCGCCCGTCCCTACATGGGCCGAGGCTTGCCTGGTTCAATCGCTTTCGAGCAGGGCGTGAGCCTGGCCAATCAAAGCCCCCACGTCCGTCGCTTTGGACAAGACTGCACGGGCGCCGGCGGCGACAGCTTCTTTTTCAACGAAGCTGTCCACATGAACGGAGTACATGAGGAGCGGCACTCGAGGCATGGTTTTGCTGAGCACGCGCGCAGTCTCAAGCCCGTTCAATCGCGGCATGGAGAGATCGAGAATAATCAAGTCGGGATGCAGTTCTTTCGCCTTCTCGATTCCATCGAAGCCATCCACCGCTTCGCCGCACACCTGCCAATCGTTCACCGATTCCAGGATCCGTCGCAAGCTTCGGCGAATCATTGCATTGTCATCGACAATGAGAATGCATTTCCCCATGCAGGGCATCCCGGTCATTCATCATGGTTGTCGAACCGAGACGGCAGGTCAATCGGGTCTAACGTGTAGGGGATATCAGGCGGTTGCTTTGATGGGCGGGGGTTTCGGCGATTGCGGAAAATGACCGCGTCCTGCCCGATCCACTTTGGAGGTGTGACCGCCTTACGGTGAATCTGGCCAGGCCTGGAAATCCCCCGCCCCGTCTCCAAAAGACGGAAAGACGAGGACGGGGCACACTTTGCGGCAACGGTTGTAGAATGCGAAGGCCGGTTCTGCCTTGCCGGTCCTACGAATAGCAATCCTAAGAACAAAAATATGACAAGGAATAACGGTGTTCCGCTGCGTTCGACCCGCTGGTTTGGTTTGCAGGATAAGGATGGCTTCATTCATCGGTCGTGGATGAAGAACCAGGGATTTCCGTCGGACTTGTTCGACGGACGCCCGGTGATCGGCATTTGTAATACGTGGTCGGAACTGGTTCCCTGCAATGCTCACTTCCGCATGATCGCGGACCGGGTGAAGCGCGGGGTGTACGAGGCGGGGGGATTCCCGCTGGAGTTTCCCGTGATGTCGCTAGGCGAGACCAATCTGCGGCCGACGGCCATGCTGTTTCGCAATCTGGTGAGCATGGACGTGGAGGAATCGATCCGGGGTAATCCGATGGACGGCGTGGTGCTGTTGTGTGGATGCGACAAGACCACGCCGTCGCTCATTATGGGGGCGGCGAGCTGCGATCTGCCTGCGCTGGTGGTCTCCGGCGGCGCCATGCTCAATGGCAACTTTCGCGGGCAAACGATTGGGTCGGGCACCAGTGTCTGGAGCATGAGTGAAGACGTGCGCGCGGGCAAGATGAGTTCCGCCGATTTCATGGATGCCGAATCCTGCATGTCGCGCTCGGCGGGTCACTGCATGACCATGGGTACGGCTTCCACTATGGCGTGCATGGTAGAGGCGCTGGGGATGGGCTTGCCCCAGAATGCCGCCATCCCGGCCGTGGATTCGCGGCGCTACGTGCTGGCGCAGCAGGCAGGCAGACGCATCGTGGAGATGGTTCACGAAGATCTCAAGATCTCAAAAATTCTCAAGCGGGAAGCCTTCGAGAACGCCATCCGGGTGAATGCCGCCATTGGGGGGTCGACCAACGCGGTTTTACATCTGCTGGCGTTTGCCGGGCGAGTGGGTGTGAAACTGGATCTCGACGATTTTGACCGCCTGGGCCACGATCTACCCCTCTTGGTCGATCTCATGCCTTCCGGGAAATATCTGATGGAGGATTTTTATTATGCGGGCGGAGTTCCAGCGGTGGTTCGCGCGCTCGGTGAACTGATCCACAGAGATGTGCTGACCGTGAATGGCAAGACCATGGGCGAGAACACGGCCGACGCGCCGTGCTGGAATGCGGACGTGATTCACAGCCGGGAGAACCCGATCCGGGAGCGGGCCGGGATCGCGGTGCTGCGCGGCAACCTGGCGCCGGGTGGCGCTTTGGTGAAGCCGTCTGCGGCCACGCCGCGTTTGCTCAAGCACCGGGGCCGCGCAGTGGTTTTTGCCGACATCGAAGATTTCAAGAAGCGGGTGGATGATCCTGCGCTGCCGGTTGACGAAAATTCGGTGATGGTGCTGAAGGGCGCGGGGCCCAGAGGGTATCCCGGTATGCCTGAAGTGGGGAACATGCCCTTGCCGAAGAAACTCCTGCAACGCGGAATCACGGATCTGGTGCGGGTTTCCGATGCGCGCATGAGTGGAACTGCGTACGGCACGGTGGTGCTGCACGTGACTCCTGAATCGGCGGTGGGGGGAGCGTTGGCGTTGGTGCAGGACGGCGATGAGATTGAGTTGAACGTGGAGTCGCGCAATCTGGAACTTTGCGTGTCCGATGACGAAATGGGCCGGAGACGCAAGGCTTGGACGCCGCCGCCGCCGGTGGCCAGCGGCGGGTACCAGAGACTTTACATCGAACACGTTCTGCAGGCGGACCGGGGCGCGGACCTTGATTTTCTGCTCGGGTGCCGGGGCGCGGATGTGCCTCGAGAGAGTCATTGAGGTTTGTTAGTGGAGCTGTCGAGCTTCGCTCGACCGGGCAGGTGGGACATCCTTCGACTTCGCTCAGGACAGGCTCTGCCCCTACGTGGGTGCGGGAGCGACCGCTGACGTCCAGGGACAGAGGCTTCGAGTGCAACGATGAAAGAAACCTGGCGGTGGTTTGGGCCGCAGGATCCAGTCTCGCTGGAGCAGGTCAGGCAGGCCGGGGCGACCGGGATTGTCACCGCTTTGCACCATCTCTACCGGGGTGAAGCGTGGCCGCTGGAGGAAGTGCTCAAGCGCAAAGCCGAAATCGAGGCGGCCGGGTTCGTCTGGTCCGTGGTGGAGAGCATTCCGGTACACAATGCGATCAAGTTGCGCTCCGGGCCTTACCGTCAGTTTATCGGCGCCTGGAAGGATTCGCTGGTAAATGTCGGCAAGGCCGGGGTTCGGGTGGTTTGCTACAACTTCATGCCCGTAGTGGACTGGACGCGAACCGATCTGAAGTGGCGGCTGGCCAGCGGCGGATATGCACTGCGCTTCGACGGCATAGACTTTGCCGCCTACGATCTTTTTATTCTCCGGCGCCTGCCGGGCGCCGAGGGCTGGTACACGCGGGAGACGATTCGCGGATTGCTGGCGGAATACCAGGGAATGACGGCGCCGGATCTTCGCGCCAACCTGGTTGCATTCCTGCAAGAGGTTATTCCGGTTGCCGCGGAAGCCGGAGTCCGCTTGGCGATTCATCCCGACGACCCGCCGTGGTCGCTGTTCGGGTTGCCGCGCGTGGTCTCAACGGCCGACGATGCCCGCAAAATTCTTGCCGGCGCCGACGCGCCAGCCAGCGGTCTGACGTTCTGTGTAGGGTCCTACGGAGCCCGGGCAGATAATGACTTGCTCGTAATGGTCCGGGAGTTTGCCGCTCGCATCCACTTTGCGCATTTGCGGCAAGTGAAGCGGGAGGCGGACCGATCGTTTCACGAAGCCGAACACCTGGATGGCAGTTCGAACATGGTGGGCGTAATTCGTACGCTGATGGAGGAAGAAGCGCGTCGGCGGCGCGAGGGGCGGGCGGACAACGAAATTCCAATGCGTCCCGATCACGGGCATTTGCTGGCGGATGATATTTCCAAGAAAGTGAATCCTGGATATTCGCTGGTGGGCAGGCTGAAGGGGTTGGCGGAACTTCGGGGCGTGATGCGGGGTTTGGAGTATGCCATGCCGGAGTTGGAAAATTAAGCTTCTAGCCCCTATCTTCTGGCTTCTAGCCTGTCAGAGCCAGTTGCCAGTTGCCGGTTATCAGTTGTCAGTTACCAGTAGCTTGGATCTAGAAGCCAGGAGCTTCCATGAAAGAGTTTGACGGTAAAGTCGCGATCATCACCGGCACGACGGGGATTGGGCGTGCGATTGCGAAGCGCTTTGCGGCGGACGGGGCCAATGTTCTGGCTTGCGGCATCGAAGTAGCGGCCAATCAGGAACTGGCTCTCGACGCACAAAACAACCGGCTGAGTTTACGAGTGGAACAATGCGACGTCACCCAGGCCGATGCAGTCGGGAAGGTGGTTGCGAAGGCGGTGCGCGAGTTTGGCGGCCTGGATGTGATCGTCAACGCGGCTGCCTTTCATCCCTTCGGCACCGTGGTCGAAACCGATCTGGAAAACTGGAACCGCTGCCTGATGGTGAATGTGGGCAGCATTTATCTTCTGGGGCATTTCGGGATTCCGGAGATGAAGAAGCGGGGCGGAGGTTCGATCATTAACCTGGCGTCAGTCCAGGGGCATGCGTGCCAGCGAGGGGTTGCGGCGTATGCAGCGTCGAAGGGAGCGGTCCACAGCCTGACTCGCGCCATGGCGCTCGACCATGCGGCCGACAAGATACGAGTGAATTCGATCAGTCCGGGATCGATACGCACGCCGATGCTGGAGCGCTCGGCGGGCCACTTTTCGCCGGGAGTGCCCACCGAAGAGGTATTCCGACGGTTCGGTGATGCTCATCCGCTGGGACGAATTGGGACGCCGGAGGAAGTGGCGGAACTGGCCGCGTTCCTGGCGTCGGACCGAGCGGCATTTTGCACGGGCGGCGATTATCTGGTGGATGGCGGGCTGCTGGCCGGCATTGGAGTGCAGTGATCCTATCGTGACCATCTCGTCATGACATCGGAACCAATGTGTGTCGCGCCTACAGGTGACGTGTGCGGCGAGGGAGCAGTCTGGCATGCCGCGCATTCGGCGGTTTACTGGACCGATATCAACCGGTTCTTGATCCATCGCTACACTTTGACGGACCAATGTGTCCGGACATGGTTTTTCGACGAACCGGTGACCGCGCTGGCGCTGACGGATCGGGACGAACTGCTGGTTGTGGTGCTTGGCTCAGGCGTGATCTTGTGGGAGCCCGCTGCGGATATCCGCCAAAAGGCGATTTACCAGCTCGAGGGATGGCCCGCAGTTCGGCTCAACGACGCGCGGGCTGATCCACGGGGATCGTTGTGGGTAGGCTCGATGCGCAACAACGTAAACCCGGATGGATCGTCGGGAGAAGCGGGTGGGCAGGACGGCATTCTCCATCGTATTGATCCGGACGGCCGCGTAACCATACACCGGCGAGACATTGGGATCTCGAACACGCTCGGGTGGAGTCCCGACAAGAAGCGTTTCTATTCCGGCGACTCGCTGGCGAACCTGATTTGGGGTTATGACTACGATGCCGCCAGCGGGGCGATCACAAACGAAATCCCGTTTTTTCAGAATTTCGATCGCGGCCTGCCAGATGGCTCGACCGTCGACGCCGAAGGCTATCTGTGGAACTGCCGATACCATGGCGGGTGTATTGTCCGTGTAGCCCCGAATGGAGCGGTAGACCGCGTGGTCGAAATGCCGGTGAAAAATATTACGACCTGTACGTTTGGAGGCTCCGATCTTAGGACCTTGTACGTGACCACTGCGTCGGCGCAGGCCGCGCCGACGGAGCGGCTGGCAGGCGGGCTGTTCGCGATACGGTGTGAAGTTCGTGGGCAGCCGGAGAACCGGTTCCGTAGCTTGCTTTGAGGAGCCCGGCTGGGCGGGGGGCGCCCGCCCCTACGTGGACTACGCGGGATGCAGGCTACGGAATGTCTGAAGGCATTTCTTGGCGGTGTCGAACTCGGAGAATCTGCTGCCTTCCTGCTCGACCAGATAGTACTCGACGCCGCCGACATTCTCCGCGGCTGCGAAAATGCTTTTCCAGTCGGCCGCGCCTTCACCGAACAAGACGGTGTAGCCTTTGCCCGGATCGGGGGACCAGTCTTTGCAGTGGATGGAGTGGATGCGTCCCGGGTTGGCGCGAATCCATGCCACCGGATCCGAGCCCGCCTTCAGACAAGTGCCGACGTCGAGTTGCAGCATGACGGACGACTTCGTGTTCTTCGCCAGTATTTCAATGGGGCGCTTGCCCTCGACCGGCGTGAACTCCAGTTCGTGGTTGTGGTAGCCAGTCTTCAGTCCCGCCGGCTCGAGTTGGTCGGCGGCGGAGTTTAGCGTGTCGGCAACTTCCTTCCATCCATCCAGACCGGGCTTGGGCTGCGAACTTGACATGACGATGTACTTGGTTCCCAGAATCAGGTTCATGTCGCGCGCCCGCTTGAGATTCTCCGCAGTGAAGTACGAACTGCTGTTGTGAGTGGAAAGGCAGCGGATGCCGAGGTCATCCAACAGTTTCTTCATGTCTTTGGTCTGAGCGTCGGTCCAGTCGAAATAAGGAGCGTAGAATTCCACGACCTGGTATCCCATTTGTGCGACCGTGCGCACCGTGGCGGTGGGATCATCCTTCAAAGCGTTGCGAACGGAATAGAGCTCGAGGCCTACCGGAATTGAGGTTGCGGCGAAGGCACGGAGAGACCAGGGAAGCATCGCGGACAGAGCGAGGAAAGAGCGGCGGGTGAACATCATAAGGGGGAATCCTACCCGAGAATGCGGGGAACTTCACTAGATTTGAATGCGTAGAGAGGCGGAGGGATAACTCGCAAAGGGCGGAATGTTAAGTTGTGTGATAGGTTAAGTGTCCCCTGTTTTGGCGTGTTTGCTCGTAGTTATCCCTCCATCTCAGCTGGAAATGGAGGAACGTTACCCCGTCTCGAGAGACGGCGGCGCGTCAACCGTCGAAAGGCAGTTGAGGGTGCTGACCGAACGGCATGGCGCCCACCCTTGCAAAGAACGCAAGGATGGGGCACCCTGATTCCTTTTTATGTCGACAAGAATTGACCAAACGACGGGCCACCCGCCCAGTTGTGCTAGGCCTTGAGATTGGCAGCCGTGGCTGAGTCGCAGTTTTCAGCCAGGATATTTTCCCGAAATGTAGCCTTCGAGTTCCTGAATCGTCTGGGCCTGACCCGAGATGATCCATTTCACCAGATCACCAATCGACACCACACCAACAACCGCGGATCCGTCCACGACAGGAAGATGACGAAAACGGTGCTTGGTCATAATGGCCATACACTCATCCACTGTGTTTTGCCGCGTCACGAAGACCACCGGGCTGGTCATGATCTCATGGACCTGAGTCTGCTTCGACGAGCGGCCCTTAAGGATCACTTTGCGGGCATAGTCACGTTCTGACAGGATGCCGACGAGTTGGTTTTCGGATATAACGAGCAATGCGCCCACGCCCTCTACCGCCATTTTCTCAATTGCTTCGTAAACGGAATGGCCAGGTGTTACAGAGAGGACTCTGTTATCGGCCTTGCCCTCTAGCACCAACTCAATCGTGTCGGCACGTTTCATAATGCACCTTGCCCTTAGGCCGCCATACTAGCATGCGGGCGGAGCCGGATGATGCCGGACAAACGTTTGCCCGGCAACCCGGCCTGTGGTTGTCCCGCTGTCTCCGGGCGGTTCCGCGTGATTGATGAAGTCGATTACTTCCGGATGGCCGAGGGCCCGGACGTATTATAGGTCAGGGACTAGGGAGCCGTGACCACGCGTCAAGTCATCAATTGTCAACCCAAGGTTCACACCCAACTCGGGCGAGCTGCAGTCCAGATCTTTGTCGCCAATGATCGCATCAACCAGATTCTTATCGAACATCTTGCCCCGGCCGTCTGGAGAGCCAAACCACCCGGCAAGGCCCGGCCCATTGTGGCGATCTTCACGCACGTGCACAATGTCCGCTGCAAGTGGGTCAGGCTTACGGCTCCGCATTTGAAGATTCCAACACGGCTCAACCGCGCGCACTGCACGCCGCAGCAGGCTCGTGCGGGATTGGCCGAGAGCGCCGCTCGCTGCGCGGAGATGCTCGCTGAAGCGCTCGGCGGTGGTGGAGGCCGCGTCAAGGAGTTTCGCAGAGACGGCTGGGCTCGGCCCTGGCCGGTTGGCCTGGAAATGCTGTGCTACATGCTTTCTCACGAAGCCCATCATCGCGGGCAGGTGTGTATGCTCGCGCATCAGCTTGGATTCCCGCTGCCCAATGACGTGGCGTACGGAATCTGGAATTGGGAAAAGCTTTGGAAAGAGTGCGGGTTGCCTGGCGGCCCCGGCTACGATTCTTAAGGAATCGCTAACGGGGAACGCCATCTCTCCATTTCAGGTGAACCAAACACAGGTTCTTTCGCCCCTCTGGGGCTGGAGTCGCCTGACTCGCCACCCAGGGCTTGCGCCCTGGGCTGCATTCTTGCGCCGCTTCGCGGCTTAGACCTTCGCAACGCTAACTAAGGGCTTTGCGAGGCTGGCTAAGAGCTTCGCAAGCTAACTGATCGCGAGTTTCTTCTGCATCTCTTCTAACGACAGGCCTTTTGTTTCGGGGTAGACAAACAAAACCACGAAGAACTGCAAGACCATCATCAACGAAAAGAATACGAAGGGATAGGCGCCGGACGTGGCCGCCATCAGCGGAAAAATGAGAGAGATGGCGGCGTTCATGAACCAGTGCGAGAAGCTACCCAGGCTCTGGCCTTTCGCGCGCACCGAGTTGGGAAAAACTTCCGACAGGTAAACCCAAATGACCGCGCCTTGTGAGAAGGCGAAAAACGCGATGTAGCCGACCAGCAGCCAAACCAGAAGGCTTTGGTGTTGTCCGGTAAAGAAAATTATCGATACTCCTGCCAGGCATAGCGCGGTGCCGACGGAACCTACCAAAAGCAGAGTCTTGCGGCCGAGGCGATCAATCACCGACATGGCGATCATGGTGAAAAGCAGGTTGGTGGCGCCGATGGCGACCGCCTGCAGGTTGCCGGAGACTTTGCTGAAACCGGCGTGAGCGAAGATGTCATTCAAATAATAGAGGATCGCGTTGATGCCGGAGAGCTGGTTGAATATTCCGATGCTGACTGCGAGGAAAATCGGGAAGGCATACTTCCGGGTGAACAGCTTTTCTGCCGCCTGACTCTGCTCCTCGCTGATCGAGGCGACGATTTCCTGCAAGTCATGCTCGTAGTCTTCATCTCCCGTGGTCTGCAGCACGGTTCGGGCTTCGTCCACGCGTCCCTTCTTGACCAGCCAGCGCGGGCTGCGGGGGATCGTAAATAACATCACGAAGAACAGGGCCGCGGGAATCGCGGTCACACCCAGCTCCCAGCGCCATTCGGTGGCGCCGAAGTGTTGCAGGCCGATGAGGTAGTTTGAAAAGTAGGCGAGAAGGATGCCGAAAACTACGTTGAACTGAAACACGCCAACCAGGCGTCCGCGCAGCTTGGCGGGCGCAATTTCCGCGATGTACATGGGGCCGAGCACGGAGGAGCCGCCCACACCCAGTCCGCCGATGAAGCGGAACGCGACCAGCGCGTACCAGTTCCAGGCGAAAGCGCAACCCAGGCCGGAGATCAGATACAAGATCGCCATTACCCGCAGGCTGTCGCGGCGGCCGTAGCGCTCGCCCGGGAAACCGGCCAGCATGGCGCCCAGCACGGTTCCGAAGAGCGCGCTGAACACCGTGACTCCCAGCAGAAAGGGAGTGAGTTGGTAGGTTTGGGTCAGGGCACTGGTGGTGCCGGAGATGACTGCAGTGTCGAATCCAAACAACAGGCCGCCGAGAGCGGCCACGATCGTGCTCTTCAACAAAGTTCCATTCAGCTTCATGCCGGCTCCAGCGGTTCAGACTTGGAACGCCAATTGTCTGCGACCTGCGAAAAGCAGCCCACAAGTTATCACAGAGCAAACATCAATTCATTGGACTGAAGCGCAGAGAACGGGAGAATATGAAATAAGGAGGTCAAATGGACCGCCCGAACGCCTTGAAGGTAAAAGCTGTGATTCTCGACTATGGCGACGTTCTCACCTACTCGCCGAGGGCCGAGGAGTGGAGCCGTATGGCGAGCGTCTTCAGGCTCGATCCTGGAGTATTCCGTCAACTTTGGGGACGAGACCGCCTGGCTTACGACCGTGGAGACATTTCCTTCGACGGCTACTGGTCGAAGCTGGCGGACGATGCCGGCGTGAAACTCGATCCCGAGCATCTCAGGAAGGTTGGCGAGTGGGATCTGGAAATGTGGGCGCACATTAACCCGACAATGGTGGAATGGGTCGAGCAGATTCGGTCATCCGGAATAAAAACCGGGTTGCTTTCAAATATGCCGCACGAAATGATCCGCTATTCGCGGCAGAACTATGGTTGGCTGAAACTGTTTGACCACACGACATTTTCCGCGGACCTAAGACTGGTCAAGCCCGAAGCGGGCATCTACCGACACAGTCTCGAGGGGGTGGCGGTGGCGGCCTCGGAAGCTTTATTTGTGGATGACAAGCAACTCAATGTCGAAGGCGCACGGGCGGTGGGAATGCACGCTGTCCAGTTCAGTTCGGTCAAGAAGTTCAGGGATGATCTGGCAAAGCTGGATTTTTCAGTTCTGCCGCTGGATACAGATTCTTCTGTGGTGCCGGGAAGGTAAAGAGTTTCGTAGCGCCGCCGTCCCGGCGGTTGTCCTGAGGGCGTCCCGCCCTCAGAACGGGTAACTCTTAGCGGGGAACAGAATCCAACGCGGCGGACAGGGAACGCACAAAGCCGGGGGCGGGACGCCCCCGAGACAGCCGGCGAGACGCCGGCGCTACGAAGTTCACACGCGGGCCAGCGTGATATCCATCTGATAGAACCTGAAGTAATGCTCCTCGCCCGGTTGATCGGCCGCTACCATCTGGTAGCGATCCAGGACATCAGCGACGAAGGCCAGCCTTTCGGCTTCCGGTATGAATTTTGTCCATTCGACGAAGGTCACGGAGCCAAAGGCGAGAAAGCCAGCGCGAGTCTTGAAATCCCAGGATTTGTCCTCCACATGAATGCGGCGGACCTGCAAGCCGTTGCGTTCCGCCAATGCTCCGTATTGCTCGGGGGTCAGGTGAAGGTAGGGATCGTGAAACTCCCGGAAGTAGCATTCCCACCTTGACGAGAGGCGTATCTCCTCGATCACATTTTCCAGGCTCTTGCGCTTTCCTGCAGGGACCAGGCGCAGTTGCGCCAGGCCATCGGACTTCATCGCCGTGCGTATGCCTTGCAGTGGCTGGTCTTGCTCAGGGATCCAATGGAGGGCGTTAAAGGAGACGACGAGGTCGAATTCCTCCCCAAAAGGCAGGCGGCGAGCGTCGGCTACTTCGAATCGAAGATTGGGCCGGAGCGTCGGACCGAAATGGCTGGAGGCGAAGGCGATCATATCGGCGGATGAATCCACACCCACAACCGCCCCTTGAGGAACACGCGCAGCAATTTCTGCCGTGACTGTCCCATTGCCGCATCCCACATCCAGGACGCTTTCATTCCCTTTGAGACTGAGCAGTGAGAGTGCTTCTTCGGCCATCGCCTGTTGCAGTCCCGATAGCCTGGCGTATTCAGGCGCGTTCCATTCGGTCATTCGTTTTGTCCTGTGACTCCAGACTCCGGTCACTAGGTGCGGACAGCCGGACCCGTCCAGAATCTGATGATGTCCTCGAGCGAGCGCCCTTTGGTCTCCGGGACCAGCCAGAACACGCACGCCAGGTTCAAAAATGCCGCGACGCTGAAACACCAGAAGGTGCCGTCACTGCCCAGATGTTTCTGCATGAGCGGGAAGCTTTGATTGCCGAGGTATCCGACTACCCATAGGGCCGTCGTGGCGATGGACATGGCGCGTCCGCGAACCTTGGTGGGATAAATCTCGGAAATGATGACCCAGCAGGCGACCCCGTTTCCGAAAGCGTGTCCGGCCACGAAAGTCATGACAAAAATCAGAACCCACAGACCACTTCCGTGGACATGATAAAACCAGCCGACCAGGGCGAAGGAGATAGTTTGCAAGAGCGTGCCAGCGAGGATCAGCTTCTTGCGGCCGGAAAGATCCACCAGCCAGAGGGCGAACAAGGTGAAAATCAGATTCACCAGGCTGACCAGGACGGACTGAAAAAATGCATCGCTGGTGGCGGTGCCGGCGGACCTGAAGATTTCGGGTAGAAAAGAGAAGAGTGGGGTGATGCCGCTCAACTGCGAAAACCCGGCGAGCATGATTCCGATCAGCAGCGGGCGCCGAAAAGTGGTGAACAGCTCAGAGATGTGACCTTCTTCCAAGGCCAGCGAGTCCTGGATCTGGGCGGCTTCGCTTACCGCCGTTGTCTTGCCGTTAATCTTCGAAAGAACAGAAAGCGCGTCAGCCTGCCGTCCCATCTTCATCAGCCAGCGTGGACTCTCGACCGCGGGGACGATGGACATTCCAAACAGCAGTGCGGGCACGAGGCCGGCAAAGAACATCCAGCGCCAGCCGGTCGAGGTATTCCAGGCTTCGTCTCCCAGGCGCTGAATGAGCATGTTGACGAACACCGCGGCGAGAATGCCAAGGACGATTCCGAGTTGATACAAAGTCACGAGGCGACCGCGCAGGCGGGCCGGAGCGATTTCGGCGATGTACATGGGCGCGATGATCGAAGCGGCGCCAATGCCAAGCCCGCCAATCAATCTCCAAATGACGAATTGGTTGAGACTGGCGGCGAACCACATGCCTAGCAGGCCGTGGTGAAAGTCTGGGTACCTGAAACAAAAGATGGTGTGATCCACAGGGATCGTTCGTAGAATGCGCGCATGGCGATGAGCAAGCGGAGTGGCGGGGAGAAACAAGAAGACATCTGGATCGCGCACACGGAGTTGGCGGTGGCGCCGGGACATCCTTTCTATACGCGGTTGAACGAATTACTGGAGGGCGCCAGGTTCGACGAGTTTGTGGAGGGATTATGTGCGCGCTTCTATCATGCGCGACTGGGACGACCCTCGCTACGGCCTGGGATTTACTTTCGGGCGCTGCTGGTGGGGTATTTCGAGGGGATCGATGGTGAGCGAGGGATCGCGTGGCGGGTGGCGGATTCGCTGGCACTGCGACGGTTTCTGCTGATTGGACTGAACGAGCGAACGCCGGACCACTCGACAATATCGCGGACACGGCGCTTGATCGACATCGACACGCATCGTGAGGTGTTTGCGTGGGTGCTGGGGCTGTTGGCAGAACGCGGACTGCTGAAGGGGCAACGGATGGGAATCGACGCGACGACCTTGGAGGCGAATGCGGCGATGCGGTCGATCGTGCGCCGCGACACCGGGGAAAGCTATGAAGAGTTCTTGCGGGGATTGGCCAAGGCGTCTGGGATCGAGACGCCGACGCGGGAGGATCTGGCGCGGCTCGATCGGAAGCGCAAGAAGCGGACCTCGAACAAAGAGTGGAAGAGTCCGGCGGACGAGGACGCGCGGATCACGAAGATGAAAGACGGGCGGACGCACTTGGCGCATAAGGCAGAACACGCGGTGGATCTGGACACGGGCGCTATCGTGGCCGTGACGCTGCAGGCCGCCGACCAGGGCGATACGACGACGCTGGATGAAACGTTGTGCGAGGCGGGTGAGCAGGTCGCAGAACAGATCCGACGGGAGGCCGAGTTGCGGCCCCAGGACAAGCCGAAGGTCCACCTGCAAGGGATCGAAGAACTGGTGACGGACAAGGGCTACCACAGCGGTGCGGTGGTCAAACGGGTGAAGAGTTATGAGGTGCGCAGTTATATTCCGGAGAAGAAGCAGAAGGGACGGCGCGACTGGCAAGACAAACGTGCCGAGCAGCAGGCGGTTTACGCGAACCGGCGACGGGTGCGAGGCGACTACGGCAGGAGCTTACTCCGACGGCGCGGGGAACTGATCGAACGCAGCTTTGCGCACTGCTACGAGACCGGCGGTATGCGACGCTGTCATCTGCGGGGGCGGGAGAACATTCTGAAACGGCAGTTGGTACACGTGGGAGCGTTCAACTTGAGCCTGATTCTGCGAAAACTGCTGGGAGCGGGTACGCCGCGCGAACTGAAAAACCGCGCTGGACAGGTGTTTTCGCGACTTTTGCGCTCTCTGCTAAACCTGACGACGGTCGGTTCGCTAATCTGGCGGTTTACTCGCCCGGCTGGCCTCCGGATAGCACCCACTTTTCGTTGCCGCACATCCCGTCCTCGCTCGCGCATTCTGAGTCGTTCCGCCACGGGCTGCTAGGGAGACTCTGATTAAGCTCTCTGCTTTCCACAACCGGTCAAGTTAAAGTGTCTGAGAAATGAAACAGAGGACCCTGGCGATGATGACCGGCTTTGAGCAGTACACGAAGAAGACACGGCGAGCGATATTTCTAGA
>WNEZ01003468.1_pt1 | contig 15085 bp, 10 predicted proteins | sample 5400521 | NCBI WGS metagenome assembly WNEZ01 (sample SAMN13153339, study PRJNA577476) | soil metagenome | isolation source: 120 cm saprolite under Douglas fir tree site 2 hole 1 replicate 1 | place: USA:California | collected 2015-04-18
TCCGCCTGCGCGGCAATGCCGGCGGATTGAAACTCGGCCCGCACTTTTTCCAGATAAGCAGTATCTTCGGCGATTTCCGGACTGACCGCGTCCGGGCCATAGGTCCTGGCAGCCCATCCGTCAGCTACGTGCAACAGCACCAAACGGCTGTGCGCAAGCTTTGCGAGCTGCTTGATGTGTTCGATAATCGCCCGATCCGTCGGCGTGCCGTCGAGCGTCACCAAAATCGTGTCATACATGGTTTCCGTCGCCTTTGGTGGTTGCGTTGTCATCCGCCCGCGATGACGTGCCATGCAGCTTTGAGTGAGGCCGGCAGCCCATAAATGTCCATGGCGGTGATCAGCATAGCACTGGCCCAACCGCCAATGAGCAGGAGCCAACCGTTCTTCCAAGCCCCCATTCGATTGCGCGAACTCGTGAAGTGCAGAAGGGGAAGCATGGCGAACGGAAGCTGGAGTGCCAGCACCACTTGGCTCAACGTCAGCAAATCGGTAACACTACCCTCACCGCGCAGGCCGATGATAAATACCGCTGGCAGGATGGCCAGCAGTCGAGTGATTAGCCTCCGCACCCAGGGTTGGATTCGCCAGCGCATGAAACCTTCCATCACGACTTGCCCGGCCAGCGTGCCCGTGATGGTGCTGCTTTGCCCGCTCGCCAGCAGCGCCACCGCAAACAGCGTGCTCGCGGCCGCCGTCCCCAACAGCGGCGCCAATGTCAAATAAGCGACTCGAATCCAGTCGCTGTCGGCGCTGAACTTGACCACCTGCCCGCCCGATACGGTCACGCTCTCCTTCCCGAAGAACACCATCGCCGCGAGTACCAGAATCGCCGCGTTGACAAAAAAAGCGATCGCCAGCGCCACGATTGAGTCAATGGTGTTAAAGCGGATCGCGCTCCGAATGGATGGTTCGTCCTTCTGCAGCTTGCGGCTCTGCACCAGTGCCGAGTGCAGATACAAGTTGTGAGGCATGACGGTCGCGCCGATGATTCCAATCGCGACGTATAACATCCCCGCTTGCCTCAAACTCGGCACTACCAGTGCCCGTCCCATTTCCAGAAAGTTGGGCTGGGTCTGTGGGAGAACGAAAATTTCAATGAAGTAACACACGCCGATGGTCACGATCAGCAGCAAAACAATCGCTTCGATGGTGCGCATTCCGAAACGCTGCAACATCAAGAGAAGCAGCACATCTAGGCCGGTGATGATGACCGCCCACAGAAGTGGAATATGGAACAACAGATTGAGCGCGACCGCGCTCCCGAGCACCTCCGCCAGGTCGCAAGCGCCGATGGCCACTTCGCTCATCAGCCAGTTGGGCCAACGGGTCCACTTGGGATACCAGTCGCGGCAGCATTGCGCCAGATCCTTGCCAGTGACTACCCCCAGGCGAGCGGAAATTACCTGCATGAAGATCGCCATCAGGCTGGCGAGGGCCACCACCCACAAGAGCGCGTACTTGAAGTTCGCTCCGCCTTGCAGGTCGGTCCCCCAGTTGCCGGGGTCCATGTAGCCGACGCTGACCAGAATCGCCGGCCCCACGAATGCCCGCCACTGTTCCCAAAATCCCGCTTGGTGGTGCGGCACCGCCACCGTACCGTGTATGCCTTCCAGGGAAACGGGGCCGCCACTGTGGCAGGAGGTGCCACGCTTGGCGATACGCTGCTGTTCTCAGGCAGTTCCGAATCCCTCATCGATCCTTCCAGGCCAACCCCACGTCAACTGGAGTATATATTATGAGGTTAATTGTAGTTAATCCGAAGATCGAGATGGTAGCGGAGAAACCCACACCTTGTCGGCCGCCGGACGACCCAGAACCATCATGCGCGCCCCGGTCTTGATGGAGAGCGTCTTGTCGTAGTTACGCTCGATCAAGCTGAGCTTAGCCCCCGGTCGGATGCCGCGCGCTTCCAAAAACTCCAATAGGTGACGGTCTCGTTCGTAAATTCCGCTGACCCGGTAGGTTCGCCCGGGGTCGGCTTCGGCCAACAGCACCAACCCACGGTGTCGCCGGCTGGCCGGACTCTCCACTTCACTCAGATTGCCATGCGGGCACGCGCCCCCGCGTCCCAGGCGAGCCAGTAGTTTCGCTTCAAAGTCAGGCGATACCGCATGTTCCAAACGCTCCGCCTCATCGTGCACCTTCCACCATTCCATTCCGAACATTTCGTTCAACATGCGCTCAATCAGGTGATGGCGCAGTGTGAGCTTGCGCGCGATGCGTCGTCCAGCAGCGGAGAGAGTAACGTGGCCACTGGTCTGCACGCGCACCAGGCCATCTTTCTTAAGGCGCCGCAGAGCCATCGTCACCGCCGGCGGCGACACCTTGAGCCAATGCGCCAGGGTAGCCGAAATGACCGATTCACCCTCACTCTCGGCCTCGTGGATCGCTTTGAGGTAGTCCTCTTTGGAAACGGTAATCACGTAGGTAGATTATACGGCGGCATTAAGCATAGTTAATGAATATTGCAGAGGTCAGAGGTCAGAGGTTCAGATTGCAGAGGTGAACGCTCCCGACGTCGGGGTCATGTCTGAATCGTAGCTTTTCACCTCTGCAATCTGCCCTCTAACCTCTGACCTCTCCCGTTTGACATCCCCATTCCCCCGCCCCTACCCTTGATTGTCCCGATTATGAAAGTTCTCGTCATCGGCAGTGGAGGGCGCGAGCACGCGCTGGTCTGGAAGCTCCGGCACTCGCCGCGCGTGACGAAGATCTATTGCGCGCCCGGAAATGGTGGAATCGCCGAAGAAGCGGAATGCCTTGCCGCTGACGTCAAAAGCCTGGACTCGCTCACAAGTGTCGCCAGCCAAATCCAGCCCGATCTCACCGTGGTCGGCCCCGAACTGCCCCTGATGCTCGGCGTGGTGGATGAGTTCACACGCCGCGGCTGGCGCACGTTCGGCCCTACCAAAGCGGCCGCCCAGCTGGAAACCAGCAAGAGCTTCGCCAAGGAATTCCTGCAACGGCATCGCATCCCCACCGCGCACTACGCGATCTGCAATTCCATGGACGAAGTACGCGCGAACCTGCACCACTTTCATACCCCGCTGGTGGTGAAGGCCGATGGACTAGCCGCCGGCAAAGGCGTAGTCATCGCCAAGACCAAAGACGAAGCCTCCGCCGTAGCCAGCGAGATGCTCAGCGGAAAGATGCTGGGCGAAGCCGGCGCACGCGTGGTGTTGGAAGAATTCCTGCAGGGCGACGAACTCTCCTTTCTGGTGGTAAGCGATGGCGAACGCGTCGCACCGCTGGTGGCGGCGCAGGATCACAAACGTGTCGGCGACGGCGACACCGGACCCAACACGGGCGGCATGGGCGCGTACGCGACGCCGACGATCATCGACGACCAAATGCGCGACTGGCTTGTGACCCACGTCGCGCGCCCAGTCGTGGCCGGAATGAAGGCCGAAGGCGCTGAGTTCAAGGGCGTGCTCTACTGCGGTTTGATGATGACTGCGCGAGGCCCCATGGTGCTCGAGTTCAACTGCCGCTTCGGAGATCCGGAAACGCAGCCCATCCTGATGCGGATGGAAAGCGATCTGCTCGAGGCCATCGAAGCTTCCATCGACGGCCGTACCAGCGATGGCGACTTCAAGTGGTCCTCGGATTCCGCAGTGTGTGTCGTCGTCGCCTCCGGCGGATATCCCGGCGCCTACGAGGCCGGCAAGAAAATTATCGGCCTGGAACAGGCTGCGAAAATCGATGGCGTAAAAGTGTTCCACGCAGGGACGTCAGGCCGTGACGGGGGCTTCTATACTTCGGGCGGGCGGGTCCTGGGAGTAACCGCCCGGGCTGCGGACCTCCCCATGGCGGTCCACGCCGTGTACCAGGCCGCTTCCACCATCGGATTTGAGGGCGCCCATTATCGCAAGGACATCGCGGCAAGAGCCCTGAAACGGTAAGCTACTCCTTACGAGGTGCGCGAAATGAAGAGACGCCTGTTTTTCCTCCCGCTGTTCGCTTCCGCCCTGGCCTTCGGCGCGTTTGTGCGGTCGGACGGCTTTGAGAGTGTACGAGCAGTGCACATGGTGTCACTCATCGCAACCGGCATGGGACTGGGCATCGCGCTCGCTCACCTGAGGTTTATGCTGGATGCAAGAGCGCAAAAGTAGGGACGCGGGAGACGATTCGTCAAACATGAGCAAACCACAGGTTTCGATTGTCATGGGCAGCGACTCCGATCTGGAGATCATGCATGAGGCCGGCAAGGCACTCGATGAATTCGGCATCGCATACGAGCTCGACGTGACCTCGGCGCACCGCTCCCCGGACCGCACGGCCGAGTACGCGCGGAAGGCCGCCGGACGCGGTATTCGCGTGATCATCGCCGGCGCCGGCGGCGCTGCCCATCTGGCAGGTGTAATCGCGGCCCACACGACTCTGCCAGTTATTGGCGTACCGATTCCTTCCACGGCTTTGCAAGGCATGGATTCCCTACTGGCGACGGTCCAGATGCCGGCGGGCATTCCCGTGGCGACTGTAGCAATCGGCAAGCCGGGCGCAACCAACGCCGGAATTCTGGCGGCACAGATCATCGCGCTTGCCGACTCTTCCATTGCAAGAAAGCTGACCGCTCACAAGGAGAAGCTCGCGCGTGGAGTGGAAGAGAAATCAAAGAAGTTGAAGGCGGCGGTGAGCCGTTAGGTCTGGCTGTTCGTCAAGATCGGCTAGAGCTTCAACCCTTTCAGATACTCCCGGAACTGTCCGCCCAGATCGTCACGCTTCAAAGCAAATTCGACAGTCGCCTTCAGGAACCCCAGCTTGTCACCAGTGTCGTGGCGGCGCCCCTCATACACATAGGCGTACATCTTTTCCCGCTTCAGCAGTCCGCGCAGTCCGTCGGTAAGCTGCAGCTCGCCGCCCGCACCCGGAGTGATGTCCGAGAGCGTTTCAAAGACCGTGGGCGTCAAGATATATCGCCCGATCACCGCAAGATTCGACGGCGCATCCTCGCGCTTCGGCTTCTCCACTAAATCAAGAACCTCGTAGAGCTTTCCGCCCGAGCCCACAACTTCCTTCGCCTTCAGCACTCCGTACGACGAAATTGCCGGTCCCTCGATGACCTGCGTCGCAATCACCGAACACTGCTTCTCATCGAACACATCCATCAACTGCTTAAGGCAAGGGACCTTCGAATCGATCACGTCATCGGCGAGCAAAACGGCGAAAGGTTCGTTCCCCACCAGTTCGCGCGCGGTGAGCACGGCGTGCCCCAGGCCTAGAGCTTCTTTTTGACGAACATACGCCACGTGGATCATGTCCGAAATCTGCTGCACGATCTTGAGCAAGTCGGTCTTGCCTTTTTCCTCGAGCATTTTTTCCAGCTCGTAGCTGACGTCGAAGTGATCTTCGATCGCGCTCTTGCCACGTCCCGTGATGATGATGATCTGGTCGCAACCCGCGGCCAGCGCCTCCTCCACGCCGTACTGGATGATGGGCTTGTCGACCAGCGGCAGCATCTCTTTCGGCTGCGCCTTGGTGGCGGGAAGAAAGCGTGTGCCCAATCCGGCTGCGGGAAAGATAGCTTTGCGGACTTTCATGTTCACTAGGCTCTCTTTTTTACAGCGAGGATGCGTTCAATTTGTTGCAGATGGTTTATGTCGTGGCCGGCGAGCATATTGACGATGTGCTTGACGCTCTCCTGCCCCCGCTCCGAGTGCATACCATAGTGCTTCCACTGTTCCGGAGAGAGTGATTTGTAGAGCGCGAGATTCGCTTCGCGCGCAGCGCGCATTTGCGCGATGCTTGCTCGCGGGTTGCGTTTCGCATAGTAGCCCGCCTCGACCCACGCATCTTGGTCGAAAGCCTGGATGGGTGTACCCGGCGCACCGAGAATCGAACGCACTCTCCATCCGACGACGATTTCCACATCCGCCAGATGCGCCAGAATTTCAGCGACGGACCACTTGTCCGGCGCGGGTCGTTTGCGCAGTTTCGCTGCCGATGCCCGTGCCACTAGGCGTTCGAGTTTCTTGGGCGTAGCGGCCTGCACCTTCAGCGGCCCCTGGTCTGCGACGTTGCTCAGCATGCGCGCAGTGTACTGTTGCGGTGTTTCCTTCATGGCGTCATTTCCCTCCGCCGGATTAGACGAGAAGAATTGTAATTGAGTGAGCGAACTCTAAGAAGAAGGTTGTTGCCTACGTGGCCGCTGCCGGAGCTTCTCTCGCGACTAGTTCTTCCAACAAATCCCGCAAAGTTTGAAGAATCGCTTCCGCGCTGGTGACCTTGATCGAAAACTTCAGGGTTCCGTCCGGAGTGAACTGCGATCCGCGCTGTGAAGCCACAAAGCGCGCCAGCTTGCCGGGATCAATCGCCGCATTCTGGCGAAACTTGATATTCACAAGGTCACGCTTGCGCTCGACGCCCGTCGCCCCGGCCTCCATTGCTGCCAGCTTCAGCGTGGCATATTCCAGAAGATTCTTCACCGCCGCGGGAGGCTTGCCGTAGCGATCGGTCAGTTCCATGCGCACGTCCCGCAGCTGCGACTCCGTCTCCACGCCGGCAACCCGCTTGTACATTCGGAGGCGCTGGTTCTCCTCCGCGATGTAATCGGAAGGAATACGGATGTTCAAACCAAGGTTGAGTTGGATTCCCGCTTCGTCCGGTCCCGCCTCACCCTTCATCTCGCGGACCGCTCGCTCTAGCATCTGCGTGTAAAGCTCAAAGCCAATCGCTTCGATGTGTCCACTCTGCTCGCCGCCGAGCAGGTTCCCCGCACCCCGCAATTCGAGATCAAGCGCCGCGATCTTGAAGCCCGCCCCGAGATCGGAAAATTCTTTCAGGGCCGCTAAACGGCGCCGCGCAACCGGAGTCAACTCGATCTCCGACGGCAGAAGCAGATATGCGTACGCCCGGCGACTCGAGCGGCCAACCCGCCCGCGCAATTGATAAAGCTCCGAGAGGCCCAATCGGTCGGCGCGATTGATCAGGATTGTATTGCACAGCGGAATATCCAGTCCGTTCTCGATGATCGTGGTCGAAACCAGAATGTCGGCCTCATGATGCATGACCTTCAGCATCACTTTCTCCAGTTCGCCCTCGCCCATCTGCCCGTGTCCAACGGCAATGCGGGCGCGCGGAACCAGTTCCTGAATTTTCGCTGCGATCTCCCAGATTGTTTCCACGCGATTGTGAACGAAATAGACCTGCCCCTCGCGGTCCAGTTCCTGTTCGATCGCGGACTGGATCAGCTTGTAGTCCCAATTCGCAACCACCGTCTGGATTGCCATGCGATCCTTGGGCGGCGTTTCGATCACGCTCATGTCGCGCAACCCAACCAGCGACATGTGCAGTGTCCTCGGAATCGGCGTCGCCGACATAGTCAGGACGTCCACCTGTGTCCGCATCTGCTTGATGCGTTCCTTGTGACGCACTCCAAAACGCTGTTCTTCATCCACCACCAGCAGCCCCAGATCGGCAAACTTAACATCTTTCGAGAGCAGCCTGTGAGTACCGATCAAAATATCAACTTTCCCGGCTTCGACTCGTTGCAGGATCCCTTTGATCTGCTTCGCCGACCGAAAGCGGCTGATCATCTCGACCGTCACCGGAAACGTATTGAATCGCTGCCTGAAGGTTTCGTAGTGCTGGAACGCGAGCACGGTCGTGGGTGCGAGAACCGCGACCTGCTTGTTATCGCTGATGGCCTTGAACGCCGCCCGCATCGCCACTTCTGTCTTGCCGTAGCCAACGTCACCGCACAGCAACCGGTCCATCGGAAGCTGCGATTCCATGTCACGCTTCACGTCAACGATCGCCTCCGCCTGATCTTCGGTCTCGCTATATTCGAAGGCGTCTTCAAACTCTTTCATCCACTCGGTGTCCGCCGGAAAAGCGTGGCCCTGTGCCGTCTGACGCTGTGCATAGAGCTTCAGCAATTCGTCCGTCATATCCTTCATCGCCTTGCGGACGCGCGCTTTAGTCTTGGCCCACTGACCAGTTCCAAGGTGATTCAGCACCGGCTTCGCGCCTTCGGACGAGCGGTATTTCTGGACGAGATCGAGGCGCGTCAGCGGCACGTACAACCGGGCCGCCTCCGCATATTCGAGCAACATGAACTCCGCAGTGCCATCGCCCTGATTGATTTCCTTCAACCCCTGGTACTGCCCGATGCCATGCTCCACGTGGACAACGTAGTCCCCGACTTGCAGATCGCGGAAGTCCGAGAGAAACGCGGATACTTTCGACTTCTGCCGCTGCGGCCGCGACGCAACCAGATCCGACTCGTCGAACAGGTCGCGCGCGCCAAACACGGCAAGGCGCGCTTCCGGCAACACAAAACCGTCCGGCAGATAAGCCTTCAGCAGGGTCGCGGTAAGCACTTCTCCGGAGAAGTAGGAAGTCTCATCCGCATAGCTTTCACCGCCGCGCGTACGGCTCCCAAGACGGTACGAAGCGTTGTACTCCGTGAACATGTCGGCGAGGCGTTCGACCTCCCCTGTATTCGGCGCAGCGAGGATCACTTGCGTGCCGCTGCCCACCAGTTTCTGAACTTCCTCGATCAGGGCGGGCACGGCGCCGTGGAAACGCGTGGCCGGCTGCGAAAGAAACGCAGCTTCGGGTAATTCGTTGCGCGCAATGCCGAGATGTTCGAAATCGGCTCCAGCGATGGAAGATGTCTTCTCTGCCCATGCCTCCGGTGCGAGATACAGATCGGTGGGCCGTACCAGATCGCCCACGCCGCTGCGTTCGTGCGCTTCCTCGACTCGTCCCCAATTCCGGTCGAGCTCCTGCTTAAGGATTTCACGCTCATCCAACAGCACGCGCGCTTCCGGCAGCAAATCGAAGATCGAACGGTCGGCGCCCGCCACCGGTGCATAAAACTCCCAACCGGGAAACACGCCGGCTCCCGAGTCGCGCACCGCCTGTTCCACAATTTCCTGCGCACCCGTAATGCGTTTGCCCGAAAGCCGCGCATTGATCGAGCCCAGCAGTTCCTCCGTCATGGGTGTTTCGGTCAGCGGCAACAGCACAACCTCATCCACCGGATTCGACGAACGCTGGCTCGCCGGATCAAACTTCCGCATCGACTCGATTTCGTCGCCGAAGAATTCCACGCGCACCGGTCGGTCGGCCTCAGGAGAATAGACATCGAGGATGCCGCCACGAATCGCATACTGCCCCGGCATCTCAACCACGTCGGCCGATGTATAGCCGACCGTGTTCATGTGCTGAAGCAGTCGCTCCAGGTCGAAACTCTCTCCTCGCCGCAGAACGCGCGCCAAGTCGGCGTAATAGTCAGCCGAACGCAACAGAATCGTCGTCGCCGCCACCGGCGCGATCACGATCGAGGCGCGTCCGGTAGCAATCTTCCACAAAGTGGTCGCCCGCTCCTCCTGAATCTCCGGATGCGGAGACAGATTCTGAAAGGGCAGCACATCACGGGCGGGCAGGATCACGACAGAATCGGGATCGGCCGCGCCCGTCAACTCCGCAAACGCCCGCAACACGGGCAGCAGATCTTCCGCCGCCCGATTGTCGGCAACGACCAGCAGAAATGGCCGCTCCACCGCTCGACGCAACAAAACTGTGATGAGAGTCTTGGCAGCGGGGGATAATCCCGTGACACGAATCCGCCCCGCGCGCTCCCGGAGATGGGAGGCCGCACGCGTGAAAGCAGGAAGTTGTTCCACATCCGCAAAAAGTTCGCGGACGAATGGCAGCAACATTACCCTTGATTCTATCAACTCGGAGCCAGTCGAGGGTCGTTGGAGCCGAAGCGGCCACGAAGGCACCCAGCCGCGAAGCGGCGCAAGAATACAGCCCACGGCGTAAGCCGTGGGTGCTAGCGAAAAAGGGGTAGCCCCGAAGGGGCGAAAGAAGACCAAGACCCCGGGGTTCGACACAATAAGCCAAACATTTCGACGGGCCCTTACCTCCGCAACAACGGCCGTGTCAGGCAGGTCGGCCCGCCCGACCCGTTAATACAGAGCTCCGATCCCGCAAACGTCCGCACATCGAAGCCCGCGCCGCGAAGCGCCTGATTCGTTTTCACGTTCTCGGACAGCGCAATCACCCGCTTGCCGCCCAGAGAAAGCACGTTACAAGCCAGCGAATCGCGTTCCGCGTACTCAATCTCGATCAGCCGGAGGCCGCGCGACCTCAGCAACTCCACAGTCTCAACGGCCAGCCAGGGCAGGTCCACCAGAACGGTCTGTTCATCTAGCATGCTCATCAACGACATCAGATGCAGACACGCCGTCGGTCCTGGTCCATACGGCAACGGAGCGGACAGCACCTCGACTTCCTTCGGCGCCAGCAGCGCCCGTATCTGTGAAATCCCAGCCCGGTTCGTCCGATATCCGCATCCGATGAGAAGTGTTCGGGAATCCAGCCACACCATATCCCCGGCCTCGGAGTTCCCCGGCGCGCGGATCTCCCCCAGGATTGGAATCCCCAGCTGAAAACAAAATTTCGCTTGCGCTTGTGCTTCCGCCACTCGGCTCCGTTTGCCGGGATTCATCAGGAGCAGTCCATCATCGGTGGGCAGCGAAGCATCGTGCGTGTAGACAGCATCCAGCGTCAGCGAATCGCCCGGCGGCAGGCAAACCACTTCGGCGCCAGCCTCCTTCAACAGTCCGCACAAAGCGTCATGCTGCATCTGCGCCGCTCGAAAGTCAGGCGCATGCTGAAACCCCAGATCTCGCCAAGCAGGCACTCGCTCCGGACGATCCCAGCCGGCGTGGCGTGGCGGACACACCATCACCCGCAATAAATCGCCGGTCATGCTTTGTCCACCGTAGTGATCGGAGAGCATTTGTCTGAAATGAATGCCGCGAGCCAGGATTCTAAGCGAATTCCTTTCGAGTTCTCAGGAGAACTATGAAAGTGACGTAATGCGTTACCAGCAAAGCAGGTACCCAAAACGCCGGTATCCAGTACGCCGCCCCCATGTATGGAGCCGCCTTATAAGTATTCGCCAGAGCGATCGCAGTGAACAAATCGACGGTGCCCTCAACGTTGAATATCCAAACCAGCAGCCGCCCACTCTTCCAACGTCGTGCCACCGCCGGAATAGAAGCCAGGGCCAGAACCGCAGCCAACAGATCGCCAAATGCTGCCGGATATGCAAAGCGTGGTGGAATACCGGCATAGGTGGCTCCAGGAGCCAGAAACATCAATCCCAAGTGCCGCAAGGAATGCAGCAGAAGGATTGGGAGCAGGACAGCTCGCGGCTCCAGCTGATCGAGTTTAGGGATTAGATAGAGCCTGGCGGCGACCGAAAACACAAGTGTGCTGAAAAGCAAGTTGACCGTGAGAACATTCATGACATTACACCCTTGTCGTTAGACTTATTCTCCGCCAGATTCGACTCTGACAAGCGCAACCTCTTGGAGAATGGGCATTTCGGATCGGTGGCCGCCCGTGAGGACACCGCCGGTAAACAGCTTAGTGCTTGCTTTACGCCCTACTCTGATGTACAAACCAGCGGTAACCAATCCTCACACGTGCCTGAAGTAGAAGTAGTTAGCGATAAACCGCGTACCTCGATTCCCTGCGCACGTGCCGCGGGAGCCCCAGGAGACTTATGAAAGCCACTCTGCGTCTGTTCTGTTTCGCCGTCCTGTTCGCGCTGGTCTGCCAGTTGGCATTCGCCCAGGGAGTCGCCAGCGGCGACCTCCATGTCACCGTCAAGGATCCGAAAGGCAGCATGGTTAGCAGCGCCACCGTTACTGTACGCGATGTGGCCAAGGGCCTGGAACGCACCGGCACCGCAGACGGCCAGGGCGGATACAGCGTGCGCCTGCTGCCCCCCGGCGTTTATTCCGTGACCGTCGAAGCAGCCGGTTTCGCCAAGGCCGAGGCTAACGGCGTCAACATCACCGTCGGACAAATGGCTGAACTTCCCGTAGCTCTGACAATCGCCTCCGGTAAAGAAGTTGTGGAGGTCAGTTCCGAAGCTGCCTTGGTCGAGACTTCCCGCAGCTCGACCACCGACACCATTGGACAGCGCCGCATCGACAATCTCCCAATCAACGGGCGCAACTACATCAATTTCACGCTGACCGACTCCCGCGTTGTGCGTGACAACGCTCCCAACACCGGCGCCGCGCCCACTTCCGGACTCAACATGAGCGGCCAGCGTGCCCGCTCCAACCTGGTCAACGTCGACGGCGCCGACGCCACCGACAACTCCATAAACGGCGTCCGTTCCACCGTTTCGCAGGAAGCGGTGCAGGAATTCCAGATCATCACCAACAACTATGAACCTGAATATGGACGCGCCTCCGGAGGCGTAGTCAACATCATCACCCGCTCCGGCTCGAACGAGTTCCACGGCGACGTCTTCGGCTTTCTGCGCAATCGCAAGTTCCAGGCCGTCAACCCGTTCAGTACGGTTTCGGATCCGGCTTACACTCGCGTACAAGGAGGCGTAGCTTTTGGCGGGCCGATCAAGAAGGATAAGACTTATTACTACTTCTCTTACGAAACTACGCGACGGCACGAGACTGGTTTTTCCAGCATCGGCCAGGACAATTTCGGACTCTCGCCGTACGACGCTTCCGCCTTCTTGGGACTTCCGCCGACAGCCTTCGTGATTCAAGCAACTCCAGAGCAGATAGCTTTCCTGAACAGCATTCCACCAGGCACGCCCGGATCAGACCAATACGTGGTTCTGGTTGGTAGATCGTCCGGGATGGCTTTGGATGGAGTCTGGCCTGGGCCTCCCGCATTTGGCGGGGGCGCTAGCGGTTTCACCACGTCTTGTCAGGTTCCTCCGTGCTTTGTTCCTGCCTCCTATCAGACGCTGAATTCACAAAGAGGGAATTTCCCCGTTTTCGAAGGAACGAGTCTCTACTCATTGCGCCTCGATCACAACTTGAGCAATAGCAACCGGCTGATGTTTCGCGCTAACGTCAGCCCCAGTACGATCACCGGTATTGAAGTCGGCGGCCAGGACCAGCCCTTTGGTCAGAACGCCTACTCCCGCACTTCCCGACAGACGTATCGAGACATTGCTTTCACGGCGCAAGACACGTGGGCACTTGGCAACAACAAAGTCAATGAGTTCCGCTTCCAATATGCCCGTCGAGGTCTCTCATATTTCTTCAATACCGATACACCCGGAGGCTCCGACCCAGCTGTAAACATCCCTGGCTTCGCCTACTTCGGACGTGAGCCCTATTCCTACATTCAACGGACGGAGAAACGGTATCAGTTCACCGACAACTTCTCCTGGACCATCGGTCGCCACGACACTAAGTTCGGCGCGGACTTCAATTACTTGCCGATCGATGCGACCTTCACCGTCAACTATGGCGGAGTCTATGATTTCGGTGCGTTCAGCGCCACCAATCTCGGTTTCCCTTCCGCCTTCCCGGGCCTTTCGGCGGTTCAGGCTTACGGCGCGGGTCTTCCGGCCGTCTATGTTCAAGGCTTGGGCAGCCCCACCGATTCGTTCTCCAACAAACCTCTGGGCCTGTTCTGGCAGGACTCTTGGCACGTTCGCCACAATCTCACGGTCAACTTTGGCCTGCGCTATGACGTGGAATTCCCTCCCCACTTCAAAGCTCCGACCGGTCTGGCACAGACCGGATATGAGTTCCTTGGACTACAGAAAGGTATCCAGACCGACAAGAACAACTTTCAACCTCGCATCGGTTTGGCCTGGGATCCGCGCGGCGACGGTAAAACCGTGGTGCGCGTCTCCTATGGCCTGTTCTACGATCACCCGCTGCTCGGCTTGTATTTCCTCGGCGACGCGTCCGACGGCTCCACGAGTGGACAGCTGGCCTTCGGAGGTACGGGACTCTGCAGCGGCGCCGGAAACCCGGGGAACCTCAATGCCATTCCGATTTTCCAGGGGTTGCCCATTAACGATCCGGCCAGTCCCTGCGCGGCTTCGCTTAACCCCGCCGTGACTGCAGCCCTTGGCTATCTGCCCGACGAACAGCGGTTCCAGTCATTGAACTTTCCGCAATCCGAGTTCCTCAACCAGAACTACTTGAACCCTTCGACGTTCTTGCCCTTGGGATTTCAGCCCTTCGGGTATCCGCAGGGTAAGAATTTTGTTTATGCCTACTCGCAGCAAGTCAACCTCAGCATCGAGCGGGATCTCGGAAAAGGCTTCGCCTTGAATTTGGCGTACAACTTTAACGGTGGACGTCACCTCAATCGTCCTATCAACGCCAACACCGTGCGCGGGGACTTGATGACCGCGAACTTCTTCACAGCCGTATTAGGAGACGGCCAAGATTTTAGTAGTCCCTTTGCAATGAGTTTCTGCAGCGCACCGGGCCATCCTCTCTGGGTAGATCCCGCTATCTTGAATTTCTTCCGGCGATCTGGCCTGAACGCCTCGGTCGCAGGGTTTTACCACGCCATCGGTAGAGACGATTGTATCGGCGAAGCTGAGCAGATCCTGCAGGGCCTGGGGAGCCAGGGCTTCAACACCGCCTGCGATCCGTCGACGTTGTCTAACTGCGTCCCCTTCGGCGACATGGACGCCAACTTCTCCAACGGAAGCTCCGTTTACCACGGCCTCAGCGCCAACTTGCGAAAGCGATTCGGCGGCCATTACGAATTCCTGGCGTCCTATACCTGGTCGCATGCGATCGATGATTCCGTTGACTTGCAGTCCACCACCACTCCCCAGGACAGCTTTTTCCCAGGCCACGACCGCTCCACTTCGTTATTCGATCAGCGCCACCGTTTCGTCTTCAGCGGCGTCTACCAGACCGGCAAACTTTCCGGCGACGGCTTCGCGAGCAAGCTCTTCAGCAACTGGACTTTCGCTCCCCTGATTGAGTTCAGTTCCGGACGGCCCTTCAACATCATCACCGGCAACGGTGACAACTTGCAGTTGTCCTCACTGACGGGTCGCCCCAACACTACGGTTAACCCGGCCTGCGGGGGAGGCGTGAACTCTAAGTTCTCGCCGACAGGCGTCTTTCAGGAGCCTTGTATCTTCGGTTTCGATGGCACCCTCCAATCGCTCGATGGCAACCTCAGACGTAACGCCGGGATTACTCCCTGGACCGTATTTAACGACCTGCGCGTCGCGAAGCGCATTTACTTCGGCGAGCGTTTCAATATGGAACTGATTGCCGACATGTTCAACATCGCCAACCGTTACAATGTGT